>Ga0213832_1000308_pt1 | contig 49229 bp, 39 predicted proteins | sample SWATP13_FD_161660 | JGI IMG/M metagenome (GOLD analysis project Ga0213832, IMG submission 161660) | Coastal seawater microbial communities from Marineland, Florida, United States - SWA TP1 #3 | ecosystem: Environmental > Aquatic > Marine > Coastal | place: USA: Florida | collected 2016-08-06 | reverse complement strand
TGCGAAGGCATTGATGACAATTAGAACAGACCGAGGAAACTCTAGCCTGCTTATGCGGGGTAAGTTGAAAGAACTTGTCTAACGAATAAGGCATGTTTCCAAAGCGAATACTCATCTAGGTCCGAGTGTAATACTCACTGAATAGGCCGAATGTAGAGGTGCAGTCTTATTTCTAAAAGTCAGACGTGAATTCGTTGACAATCGGGGGAGTCCATGTAGCCCGCATAAGCGGGACAAAATGCTTGGCTAAACTTTGCGACGAAGGAGCGTAAGCCAAGCGTGATACGTCCTTTTAAGCAATTTGTTATACGACGTATCTACGTTAGTCGTAGTATTAGTGGGATTGTCGCAAAATAAACGCCACCCCAGAACAACAGACCAATTAAAAAGATAAAGAATTCTTTAGGCCCGTCAAACGGGCTTTCTTGCAAGTACTTTGGATAAGTACCAAGAGTAAGAACTCTGAGAATTAATGCACCAGTCCTATAACAAATGTTGTGAATGATCATGTCGAGAACAAGAAATCGAAATATTCTCCACACAATTCCAAGTACTTCTTCGATGATAATCTATTCCTATAAAGTCGTGTAACGCCGCAATATGGGGCGTATCAAAGCTTGGCTAAAATTAGCGAAGAATGAGCGCCAGCCAAGCTTTAGACGCCCCATTCATGATTGCCTTGTTAACTACCTTGTACCACAGCTTTCGACATTAAAACTGAAACATTCGCAATTATAAAAAGGAAAAACAAATAAAAAATGTCGTATTTAGTGTATTTGTTTGACCGCGATAAAGCCGACAACTTTTTCCTAAAATAGTATTGGCCACAAAAGTTTAAAATTATTCCAAGAAATAAATTTCGAGTTTTGGCTTTTAACCCTTCTCCACTCGAATACACACAAGAATAATAAATCGAAGCAATCCAAGAAAACAAAATGTTTAGTCCCAATAACAAGAACGACGAAATTGAAACTATATAGTTTAATTGCGATTCATATGTAGGAATGAAGACCGTGGTTATGATCGCCCACACCAATGATACTGGGAGAGCCCAATTCATCCAAAAAACAATTGATGGTATATGCAACTTAGAATTTTCCAATAGGTAGCTAACAGCTAATTAGCGAGCATTTCGGGTTAAGCCGAAAAAAGAAATCATCAAAACCGTTCAATTCGCTAATTATTTTTTAATAAAGTCATGAATTTAGCAAACTGGCAAACCTATGTCTAAGTTTAAAAAATTGTAGAAAACAAGAATTGAGATATTCGTGCCTGATATTTTCTAGTCGTTTAGATTTAATTTCACATAGATTCAAAGACTTACTCCAGGTTATCCAGTTACACGTTCAGTAATCTTATTTACATAACGTGCCATTTTATTGCACTTTTGACATTTCCCACTTGTAACTGTATTTACATCCAGTACAACAAGGAAGTTAGTTTGGCAAAGTCACCATTTTTAGAAGCTGTCAGAACGGAATTAAGAACAAGACGTTACAGCCTTCGCACAGAGAAAGTTTATTTAACTTGGATTAAAGGCTTTATTCTCTTTAATGACAAACGACACCCTGCTGATATGGGAAACTTAGAGATTGAACGCTACTTAAATCATCTAGCCGTTAATCGCCAAGTAAGTGCAGCGACTCAAAATCAAGCCTTGTGCGCCATTGTTTTTCTATATCGTTACATTGTTAAAAAGGATATTCAGGGATTAAGTTATTCTTTCACCAAACGTGAAAAAGCTATTCCAACGGTCTTATCTCACAGAGAAGCCAAGTCCGTAATAGATAATTTGCCTGGGGTTCACTGGCTTATTGCTTCATTACTATATGGTTGTGGGTTAAGAATAAATGAAGCTCTGAGTTTGCGAATTAAAGATTTAAATTTAGAAAATTACACTGTATTTGTGTTTAGAGGCAAAGGGAAAAAAGATAGATACTCATTATTACCTAGATCTCTCAAGTCTAAGTTACTGCGCCAAATTGAAAAAGTGAAAACAATACACAATAAAGATTTGGCAGACGGCCACGGGTTAACTTCTCTGCCTCCTGCATTGCATCGTAAATATGGGAATGCCATAAAAGACTTCTCTTGGCAGTATTTGTTTCCTTCAACGACTCGATGTCACCACCCTTATGATGGTTATATTTGCCGTCATCATCTTCACGAATCAGCGTTCAGAAAACAGCTAAGGAAAGCTACATTAGAAGCCAACATTAACAAACGAGTGAAGGCCCATACGTTTCGACACTCTTTTGCAACTCAGCTTTTGCTGAGCGGAACAGACATACGAACAGTACAAGAGCTATTAGGACATACTGATCTTCGAACTACTGAAATATACACTCATGTGATTGGAAGCCGATTTGGTCATACCGTAAGTCCTATTGATCAACAGTGAAACGCTCTACTTAGTTGTCATTAATCTGAAACGGCAACAAGTCGCCGGTTTCCGTGATCAGTTGAAATGACTTCAAATAACCAGTCTCATTTAATTCCACCAGCCCGGCCGCCGATTGACTATGCAAATGACGTTTGACGAGTTTGTCTTCATCTTTGCCAGGTAGTAACAATGGGTGATGATCTATTGATAACTTTCGCCGTTTAGTGAAAATATTTAATAAGCTGTGCTCTGAATACAGTGTCCTATCTATATAATCGAAGCACTTTAATAGAGATTGAGGAAACTCATTCTTGAAACCGCTACAGGTTAATTGCCATATTTTATCAGTGCTGGAACTAAATCGGCGTTCAGCAGAGAAACAAAATGAATAATGCACGTCGCCCGACATAATGATCACTTCGTCCGGTGCTTTGTCATGTCTCAACATGTTCATTAATTTATTCGCTGCACCACGGTGCGCCATCCAATTCTCCACGTCCACCAGCAGTTCTTTGCCAACAATCTCGCAGCCCTTTTGCACGACTTCAATGGCCTTTACGCCAAACACAGGTGCAGGCGATACGACTAATACGGAAGTTTCAGCCTGATATAGTCGTTTTTGTAACTGTTCCAGCCTTTCCCAGTCCATAAGGCCACTCGGATTTTTAAGAGACGTTTCTGAACGCCATCTGTGCGTTCGAGTATCGAGAACCACAATATTAGGTTGTGTTTCGATATGATAATGCCAATGGTTAAAGTCGAAAATATTTTGAGTTAGTTCTTCACTGGCGAAGTCTTGAACCTCGGACAATTGTTTAATTTGATCTAACAGAGGTTGCATACGTTTAGGTGCATTGCCCCACCCCTGAAATACGGCGTAAGACACCAGAGCGTCCCTTATCATATGGCGGGTAACATCGTGGTTATAAACATGATATTCCCAGTCCGCAGACAAGTTCCAATCGTCTGTCACATCATGATCGTCAAACATCATGACACACGGCATATTCGCCATCACGCGTTCGAACGTGACCAAATCGTAACTATACTGCTGTAAGATTTTTTGTTCGGATTTATAGAGTTTCTGCTCTTCTCCTAAGAAGTGTTCGCTGGCCTTGTCAACGTCTTCCATTACCATTACCCAGCAACAACTCGACCAGGTTAATAAATAACAGGCAAAAAATTCGCTCAGTTCAATTAAGTGATTATCGTGATATCTGGAAGAAATGATCTCTTCGCCGTGCCAGAACTTTTGCCAACGGCTTTGATCTTGTTTCTTAGGTAACATTGAACGACGTCGATTAATCGAATTCTGCCAGCTCATTTCTTCTTTTGTGAAAAACTCGCCCGCATGATTAGCGGTAAACAAGCCCAATTGCTTACTCAAACTCTGAACCGCGACCAGCATTGGAGCGGCGACGTCATCAGCATATATTTGATCACCCGCCATTATTAAATAATCGGGTCTGGATTGAGGGTCTTGTTTTAGCCTTATATCTATACCGACAAACGCATCACGGCTGTGATGATCGGGTTTACGGCAAGAGCCCTGAACGACAGATTTTAACTTGCTTCGATAAATAAAACCGGGATTATCTTGCCCTGGAAGTGCTAGATCTGACAAATCAACTTGCGTATCGTCCAGATATAGCTCAAAACCAATATGTTGCGCTTCAGGCCAATCAGTATCTTGAACTCTTAACGTCACTAGATGAACAAAACAACGTGCACCCAATTGGATTTCATCGCATTCTTGTCTACAGGAAACATACGCATCTCGAGATTTGAGTTTGATCTCAAGGTTAACCTGCTCAAAAGTTACAAACCATATGTTTACTTGATTTGACTCTAATCGCCTTAAAAAAGGCCCACACAAAAGGTGCTTATCTTTTTGTAACACGTACCGGTACTCTTATTTTTGTTTTGCCGGGAGATCTGACTTTAAGAAAAATACAACTATAAAGGCTAATGGGCCTAATAACAGACCTAATAAAAAACAATAACCCGGCCTGACTCGCCTTTTCCAACCTATATAAAAACAGATGAGCGCACAAATCAGGCTTATAACGAATATGATCATAGCTGAACATACCCAAAACGTTCTAGCTCTGCAATTTGCTCTTTGTTGAGGTTTATTGCATTGCCTTTGGCAAATTCACTGAGCCAGCGCGTCATTTGTTGGCTTGCGGATTGATAATAATTATCTGATTCCGGGTTAATGTAGCCATGCGCCAAATCATTCTGCCAGCAACGTGTGTTCGTTTTGTTTGTTAGTTTTTCAATTACTGGGGTTAAATCAAAATGTGCTTCACTCTCTGGGAACAGCAAGTCAACATTGCATAGCGGAACCGCATCCAGATGGTGACGAATCTGACCAGGATAAAAAGCCAAGACATGGGCCAAGCCGTAACGTTTTGCAGCGGCTGCTAGTAGCCAAGCAACTGCACCACCCGCACTAAAACCCAATACAACCTTGTTCTCTTGGGTTTCACAATTAGCCAACAAAGTTTCAACTTTTTTAAGATAGGCCTCTATCCCACCCGATTCTACAAATACTTGATACGCTTCTTTTTCCCCTTCGAACGCCATCGGTTTGTTATAGGGAGAAATAACCGTGACATTCTTATTTTTACCGACAGCATTAAGTGATTGCTGTAATGACTGAGTCCATGCGTTCTCGCCAAAAATATCCGTTAATACAATAAACTGCACCGCTAACCTCAGTCTTTAATGTCATTACTTGAGTTTACCTAAGCAGACACAAAGGTTCCAGCCTGATAATCTCGAATTGCCTGTTCAATTTCCATTTGAGTATTCATTACAAAGGGACCGTACTGTACGATTGGTTCCTCAATAGGTTCCCCTGCAAGCAACAAGTAGCAGGAGTTTTCACCCGATTCAATATCAAGGACCTCACCTTCTGCAAATGTCGCAATATGTTGGCTGTGCACGTCATGGCCGTTTACCTTAATGCTTCCTTGGTAAACATAGATAAAACCACGTGATTCATTTTTTAAGGATAGCGAATAGGCTTCTTCTTGTTGAGACTTAATATCATACATCTGCATATCAATATCAGCTCGTTCTACTGGCCCAACAGCATCAAAAGACGTTAACGAACCGGCAATAATTCTTGCCGTACAACTACCTTTTACATTAACTTCAGGTATATCTGCTGAGTTTATGTCTCGGTAGCTCGGAGCTTGCAGCTTGTCTTTAGCTGGCAAATTGATCCACAACTGAAAACCCCATAATAGTCCACTGTCCTGTTTTGGATGTTCAGAATGAATGATGCCTTTGCCTGCCGTCATGTACTGAACGCCTCCGGAGTTTATAAGGCCCTCTCCACCTGTGGAGTCTTTATGCGCCATACTACCAGACAGCATATAACTCAACGTTTCGAAACCCTTATGGGGATGCGAAGGAAACCCCGCGATATAGTCATCAGGTTGGTCGGAGCGGATTTCATCCAACATCAGAAATGGATCCACATTTCGTAACCTTGGTTGCCCTACTGCGCGAGTCAAATTTACACCTGCACCATCGCTGGTGGGCATGCCATTTAATACATTGATTATTCGTTTACTTGTCATAACAACCTCTTAAAGGAATTAGTGTGTCCTTTAAGTTTAATTTACGAATATTTGAAATAATATTGCTAAATATCGGACCTATCGTTCTAATTTTTAGAATATCTATTTTTTTTGTTACCTAAGCGCTTTTCTTAAACTATTCTTTTTTATTATTGAGAACAGTTCGTTAGGAATAATCGAATAAGAATGATGGAAAGAGAAACCTGCAGTTATATTTCCCCAGACGGCGAACGATGCAAAGAAAAAGATCTAGGCACGGGGTTTTGTTTTTGGCATGACAGAACCATAGACAAAAGTGGAATGGAACTCTCCGAACGGTTAGAAAACTACGCCGCCGCCGGTGGCTTGATGCAAGGTATTGTGCTCAAGCGCGCAAATCTAACAAACATAAATCTAGTACGTTCTGGCTCTAGCACAGGTTACGACATGCGTTACGCGGATTTATATCGCGCCGACATGCGGGGTGCACATCTATTTAATATTAATTTAGAAGGTGCGTCCCTCATGAAGGCTAAGTTGAACGACGCCAACCTTCACTGTGCAAACTTGCACGACACTAACTTACTGGGAGTTAAATTATCGGGCGCTCGGTTAGATAACGTAAAAATAGGCAGTCATGTACAGCAAGAAGCCATTGCTGTATCAGCCGACAAAAAGCGAGAGCGCGACAAAGCAACGGATCATTACGAGCAATCTGAGGAGATTTATAGAAATTTAAGAAAAGCCGCAGAGTCAGATGGTTTGCTTAACTTGGCAGGACATTGTGCTCATCGTGAACTGACGATGAGACGTAAACAATTTGCAAAGTTCTCCAAAGAAAGGATTGTTTCAAAATTTGTCGATTTATTCTGCGGTTACGGCGAAAGGCCCATGAACGTGATCTCCTTTTCCATAATGTTAATTATGTTTTGCGCCGTTTTGTTTTTCCTTTTTGGCGTACAGTCCAGTAATGGCATGATCCAACTGTCTTTTGACAAGAGCTTGTCCGAAAACCTTTCTAACTTTTTCTCAACCGTGTATTTCAGCGTCGTAACCTTTACGACCCTCGGTTATGGAGATATTCAACCGGTGGGAATATCAAGGTTAGTTGCCACTGTAGAAGCATTTGTGGGGAGTTTTGCTCTAGCACTTTACGTTGTAGTTTTTGTGAAAAAGACCACCCGTTAATGACTTAAATTAGAGCGCCTGCAATCCTGCACTGCGATCAAAAGGCATTAGATTTGAACAAAATTCATACCGCAAAGATCAACACGCTCTAGTCTTCGAAATATATTTTTCAAATTATTTTAATTTTTTTGAAACTAAATGGGCAAAACAGTTGTCATATATAACGCAATGGGTAGTGAGACTATATTCATTGTCATTCATATATTGTTCCGAACTTTCGGAGAGACCAGCAACCCCGCTGGTCTTTTTTTGCCCTAAATTTGTTAAGAGTTATCGCTTAGCACTTCTAACAAACGAGCTAAGCCAGACTTTCTTTCCGTTCTATTTGCAACGCCATACTTAATCGCAGCTCTGCTGGCACACAAAGTGAATTGCTTTTTGGCCCTTGTTAGACCGGTATAAATCAGTTCTCTATTCACCATAGTGTCAGAGTCAGGCATGACTAAAACCGCATGTTCAAACTCCGAGCCCTGACTCTTATGAACCGTCATAGCGTAAACCGTGTCGTGTGCAGGTAACCTCTGACAAAACAACTTATTAAAGCTTCCATCCGAAGATAAAAAATACGCCATCAATTGGCCAGATACAGGATCAATTAGTTCTATGCCTACATCGCCATTGTAGAGATTCAAATGATAGGCGTTTTCCGAGATCATTATCGGCCGGCCGTGATAATGCAATTCATCGTAAGTCGCTAGCCCTTTTCTAACGAGTCTATGCCTAACCTGAGCATTAATGCCATCCACGCCAAAGTCGCCTTTTCGAATACAAGTTAACAATTGTAGACGTGACAAATGCGCAAATACGCGCTGTAACATAGTGTCTTCATCAATAGTAAGATCACAAAGCTCTATCAAACCCACATAATGGTCCACGACCAATTCCAGAACTCGTGAAAAACCTTCCTGATTCCCTTCGAACCAACGAATATCGCCCCAATGCTCAAGGTTATCCATCGTCGCCAGAAAATCTTTCACAGAACCTGCTTTCGTGGCAGCAGCTAAATGACCTATCCCACTTTGGTCGTTAAAACGATAACTCTTTTTAAGCTCAGTTATAAATGGAGCGGATTGCTCTGCTTTGGTAGCAGAAATTTCTGCAAGCACATTACCTGCTTCTACAGACGCTAATTGCTCTTTGTCCCCTAACAGAATAAGCTGGCAGCGCTCAGGCAAGGCCTGAATTACCTTTGCCATTAAGCTCAAATCCACCATCGATGCTTCATCTAATATCAACACGTCTATAGCAAGTTTATTTTGCTTGTTGTGATAAAACTTATTTTGCCCTATGGGTTTAAGTAATCTGTGTATCGTCATCGCGTCTTTTGGGATCGAAGCACGAATATCACGAGATACGTTCATTTTGCTTAGAGAATTACCAATTGATTCCCCTAGCCTTTGCGCGGCTTTTCCTGTTGGCGCGCACAACTTAATATCCAGGCTGTCATTTTGTTTTGTCGTTTGATGTAAGTTGAGAAGCCCGATTAACAGTTTAATAACGGTTGTTGTCTTACCGGTTCCTGGTCCTCCACAAATGATTGAGAAACGTTTGTTGATTGAATTTGTTACCGCAACTTTTTGCCAATCCGTTTCATCTAATCCACTACTAGGAAACAACTCTCCAACCACATTTTCTATTGCTGACGACGACAACCGGCTAAACCAGTTTGTCGATTGATTGTTCATTGATTGCCGAATAAGCTCGTATACTTGCACTTCATAGTCGTAATAACGGGTCAAGTAAAGCTGTTCGTAAGCCAGCGTTAACGGATTTGTTGTTATTGCATCATTTGGCAGTATGTCTGCGTTTCCATTATTTGCCACTCCAGAAGCAATCAAGATCTCTTGCCAAAGAGCTTTATCCGGAAGTTCCAATAACCCAATAGACGTCAACCCATTTCTTCCAACATCAAATAAGTCGGGATCTAATTGACTAATATGAAGACACGTATCTTGCTGTTGTAATTGCTCCATAACCTTTGCTGACAAAGCGACGACCAGATTAACCTCAACGTCTGTTAGTTTTCTCTTTTGGCTCGATGTTAGCTGTTGATATACGAAACAGGCAAAATGATAAGACACCGCATTAAGCTGGCTTTCATTTTTTAGTATTAATAGATAATCCAAGACCGTATTTTGTGGGCTGACATCTTCTATAAAAACTGAGCGACCACCGAAAATGTTCAACTCTTTATGTTCCAGTTTCTGTTTATTCAAAATCAAACCCCATTTGCTGTGTATTTGATACGTTCTTTGCCTCAGACTTTATAACTCTGTCACCAACCCAGTCTTTTTCGTCTCGTTCTTTTCTCGATTTTCGTAACGCGTTATCAAGATAAGTTACCGCCTCTTTTGAAATATTGTGAAAATACACGCCTGTATTCTCGGACGTATCTTCAATATTAATGCCACGTAAGAACAAGTACACCGCGCCACCTACATGTTTGTCATAATCATAATCTGGAATTTTGTGCTCTAAAAACCGATGTAACGCCAAAACATAAATTAACGCTTGCAGATGATAATTGTGATCGGTCATCGCCTGTTCCAGATTCAGGTTGTCATAATCATGATAGGAATCACCTAAGTAGTTAGATTTGTAATCCAGCACATAAAACTTACCTTCATGACATAAGGTAAGATCTATGAAGCCCTTCAGGACACCCGACTCCGTATCTTGTATAAGCTCTGTAGACGTTGCCACTAAGCTCTCTACTCCCATCATGAGTAACGCGTTATTTAAAATTCGTGCCGAAAGGTGTGAAAAGTCAAAATAGAACTCCATTTCAACTGAAATATTGTCGGCCGTCAGTTGACTCAAACAAAAACCGTCAATTTGTTTATCTAAACAGGCTTGTAACCAAGGTACCAATACACTCTGCCATGATGTCTCAAATCCATATTTATCTAATCCTTCTACCAAAACGTTTAATTGCTCACTAACCGGCTTTTGAAAGTCCATTGTTTCAAAAAACCAATGTAAACAGGTACCAGCAGTAGCGCCTTTTGGGAAAGTAAATTGACTTGGAATAGTTACCAAATTTTCTGGCGTAACATTGACTGCGTAATTGGACTCATCCGTTACACCGCTTATTTCATCTATGCTGGTATCTTGTTCATCATCGGATTTTACGCCCAAACTGCTATGACTTGAGTGACTGGCACCGGCCAATGCCGAATAACTTAACATTCTCCAACTGCGATCAACTTTACCGCTGAACGAACGAGCAGATATTTTTTGCCCAACGCCCTGCTCAATTTGGTCACTTGATGTAACAAGGGTTGATTTTGCATTGTTAAAACGAGACGCCACTTCTTGCGCATTGTGAGTTTCGTACGTTACATATGGCATATTCGCGTTTTGCAGGTTTTTACAGGCGACTTCGATATCTGCATCAGCCGGCTTTTGCGTATCTTCGCTCAATAACAGGCGACCAATCGCCGTTTGCGGTAATACGGGCCTTTTATAAGCGTCTGTTAGATTAAACAATCCTACTACTAATCGATAAACTGGACGTGTCATTGCAACGTATAACAAACGTATATCTTCAGCTAAACGTTCGTGCTCAGCGATTTGCAGTTCCAACAAACGATTATCGACTCGATATGTTTGCGCTTGGTTATTCGCCTGAGACGTGTACATAGCCTTCTTGGCAGGCTTAAACTCCGCCATGAAGGGTAAATACACGACCGGATATTCTAATCCTTTAGAAGCGTGCAGAGTCGATATTTGAATGAGCTCACTATCGGACTCCAATCGCATTTGCTGTTCCTGGCCGGGCTCTTGCCAATACCCTAGTTCGGATATTTGTTTTTCATACCATAAAAATAACTTTTCTAAACCAGACAGCTTTGTTGATTGATGTTGCAACAATTCAACCAAATGCCGCAAATCGGTTACCATGCGATTAACCTGCTCAGGGTAACTTTGGTACCATTTGGTGTAGGTCTCTGCATTTAGCAGAATCTCGGCAATGGCTGCGGCCACTTTGCCCCTGGACCATAACTCATTAGCTTGAAAAAACCATAATAAATGACGCTGCCATAATTCCGGCTCTTGCTGTAATTTGAGACTCTCATCGATGTCATATGCAAACAAACCAGTCGTTAATGCCGCTCGAACATAATGCTCATTATTTGGAGTTTGGATTGCGCGCAATAACAAAAACAAATCGGTTGCCATTTCAGAAGCAAACACACTGTCACGACTCAAATAGACCGATGATAAACCTTGTTCTGCCAGCAAGTCTTTTATCAACTTAGCTTGATTTCGATTCCTTACCAATACGCTAATGTCGCCTGGTTTTATTGGCTTACTATCCTGTTCATTTTGTAACTCGTGACGTTTCGAACCAAATAGAACATCTTTAATGTCTGCGACACACCATTTTGCGATTAACCGTTCTCCGTCCTGCGCTTTAAACCCAGGTTGAGCCTCTTCGCCTTCAATTGTCCCATTTAAATGAAACAACTCCATCACTGGTTGTGTAATACCAGCAGAAACTATGTTTTTGTTCGCCGATTTGCCAGCAGCAACTGGCACAAACGGAATTTGTTTGTGCTCAAATCCATGCTCACTTCGCTCGAACAACGAATTTACAGCGCTAATCAAATTTGGATGGGAACGATAGTTTGTTGCCAATGTATAATGTTGATCTTCTGGCATATCTTCCTTTGCACGTATGTAAGTGAAGATATCTGCGCCTCGGAATTTATAAATAGCCTGCTTAGGATCGCCAATTAGCAGCATGTTTGCTGAGCTGTCATTCGCTTCCTCTTCAGAAGTGTCTAACTTTTCTCCATTTTCTACGCTTTTATCTGTGTTATTTTCTTCGTTATAGATGGCTCGAAAAATCGTATACTGAATTGGGTCGGTATCCTGAAACTCATCTATGAAGGCCAATGGATAACGAGTTCGAATAGCAGTAAGTAAAGGTAAGCTGGTTGTACCCGCCGAAACAGCTTGAGCAAGTTCCGTTAGTAAGTCATCTGGATTTATCACACCCTGTTCGGTTTTTAAAGCTTGCGCTTTTTGCTCAATAAACTGCCTGCTCGTGTTTAACCAGAAGGATTTAAACTTTCCTGTTTTGAGTTGTTCTTCAACATCGGCTAGCTCGTCAATAATCTTGGTAATTGAATGTGCTATCTGTTCTGACTTCGCTTTGTAATTTTTCGCATCATTTAGGTTTTCAGTACCAAATAAGCGCCATCCCATATCTTTATCCAGATCAATAAAGACACTATCTGAATTCAGGAAGATCTCAAACTGTGGCAAGCGTTTGATCATCTTGGTGGTCTTCTTTAACCCTGAATTAACCAATACACTGGAAAAGTCGTCTTCACGCCATTGTTGCTTTAATTTGGAGATCAAAGCGTCAAATCGAGATAGTAACTCCTCGTAAGTTTGTTTATCTGTGACTGGAGCTAAAACAATTGGTTTTCCAACTAACGGTGCTAACTCTTCGAATAAACTTTTTGGGTCTGACCAAAAGCTTGAAAACCACTCAAATTCAGAGCCTTGCAAAGGGCTTACGAACCTTCGCCAAAAATCGTACACCGCTTGTTGCCATATTGGTCCCGCGTCCATCTCAAATTCTTGCTCAAAACTGGAATTGGTTTCAAACGCGAACTGAGTCAAACACCGATGACAAAAACCGTGAATTGTGAAAATCGATGCTTCATCAATTAAGACAAGTGCATCTTGAATTTGCTGATAGGCTGCTAAACACCAATTTACGGTATTTTCATTCAATTCAGTCTTCAAATACGCCCGTTTAAACTGGAGAAAAAGACGCTCTAAATTAGGATCACCAAGACTATTGCCCGACTCATTACAACTAAGTTCCAACAAAGCAAGTTGCGCTTCTTTCAATTTCTGCCGAACCCTATCTTTGATTTCTAAAGTTGCGGCTTCAGTAAAGGTCACTACCAGAATTTGATCTATTGATTTAGGCGCCAATACTTCATGGCCATCAATTAATCCCAGAATCGCTCTTAAATATAAAGTCGTAATTGTATAAGTTTTTCCGGTTCCAGCACTCGCTTCAATAAGCGCGTTTTGATTAAGTGGTATTTCAACTGGATTAAGTAAATTCATTCTAGTTGCCTCCACTTGTCGCTAACCACTTAATGAGCTTATCGGTTTTATCCACCTTTGCGAGGTCCAGTAAGGGCTGTATGAGGTGTTGAGTTAGTTCAAAAAAACTATCATCAAAGTCGCTTACAACTTTTAGGTGTTTAGACGCGTATTCGTCATTAGCTAATGTTCTTCTGAACCTATCACTTTGGATTTCCTTTTCCAATGATTTTTGCTGCATAAATGATGTTTCGCCTTTGTTCACACTGCTCAACCAAGACAAAGCGGGATCAATATGCCACTTCAACAGCTTTTTATCACCGTCACATAACAAGTACGGGTGAAACCAGTCGTTTAAATACGACTGGGCATCTTCGTAACTTAATGCTGGCAAGTACATCACCTTATCTTCATTGGTAACCAGATATGAATTTGCATTGACGTCTGCACTATTAATGCAAATGTGAGTAATCCACGCGATTAACTGGTCAACAGGCCGTAATCGACCATTCCTGATAATAAAATAACCCCCGTTGACTTTCGTTACAGACAGGTTCACTTTTTGGGGTTTCTCACCAATTTTAAATTCGAAATTTATCGTTTCCTGTTCAAACGTTAACGCTTCAGAATTCGAATTGGACAGTCTTTGGATAGTAGTTTTAATACCGCTGTTTGTTTCAACGTACTTTTCAAGCAGTGTCTTTCCCCATTTATTAGCCGGGTAAGCCCCTGAACGAAGATGATTAACATAATCATCACTGTCACCAAAGAGAAGCTCATTTAATAGTTCATTAGAATATTGATAACGTTGTAAACCGTCGTGTTGAAAAACTTCAAATTCATCCAGTTCTGTCGTTCTAATTTCAAGTTTCACGTCTAAAACATTGCGATAAAAATGACGGATCGGATGTCGCCAAAATTCCATTAACTCGGCAAGATCAAATCGATCAACCAACCGATCTTCCGAGTATTTTTTAGATCCTTCCGATTGATTTTCATGATCATTCCTCAAAGAAGTTTGATCATTTTGTGTTTCAGCGAGCCGTGCTTGATTTCTTTTGACGATATTCTGGTTACGACTATGGAATAAGCCAATCCAAATATTATTATAAGAAAAATAAGGGGTTGAAGTGCTTTCAAACTGATAATACGCGGGATCAAACGGTTGCAATTTATGTTTAATCACAATCTGATCAAGGAGATCATTTTCCTGTGAAAGATTGTCGACAATATAACTTTGTTGCAAATAATCTATAAACTCGTCCAATATTATGGAAGGCACCATATCATCATTTGTTTTTTGTGATTGGCCGATAAAACTAAGGCGAAGTTTGTTCCTTACCGACATCAACGCTTCTAAAAATAAATAACGGTCATCCAGTTTTCTTGATCGGTCTCCCTTCCTTGGCTGGTAACGACTGATCAAGTCAAAACCAATTGGGTCTACCCTTCTTGGATAATCCCCTTCGTTAAGGCCAAGGATTGCAATCACCTTAAAAGGAACGGAGCGCATTGGCATCAAAGTGCAGAAGTTCATTTTTCCGGCTAAAAATCTTTGAGTAACACCCGTGTCATTAAATTCTGCATTGAGCACACGTTGCACCACCAAAAAGCCAACTTTTTCTTTATGATCGGCGTTAGTTTCATAAAGCGTTAGATTTTGAATACCTTCCCTTATTTTTAGAATTGCTAACTCGTCCGACTGACTGTTAGGGTGAGATTCATCGCTACAAAATAAACGATTAACAATTTGATTCAGCAAGTTATGCCAATTAGCAAGTGAATAGGTTTGTTTTAACGCATGGGTTAATTCTGACAACACACTTAAAAACTCAATAAGCTTACCGACAATTTGAGTGTTTATTCCTTCTATTTCAGTGAAACCCAAAATTTCATGCCATAAGTCATTCTTACCTGTGCTGGCACCTAACAACATCCTTTGCATTCCATATAACCAGGTATTCAAATCTTGTTCAGGTAAGCCCCACTCTTTTTTGTGACTGGCGTTTTTTGCCCACTTAATATGGCATTCCCCTACCCAAGTTTTTATAAGTGAAATATCTTGAGCTTCGAATTCAAAACGGCGCATAACGAGTGGTACCTCGAGTACGTCTAATACCTCATTAACGCTGAATCGAGACACTGGCAATGCTAAAAGATCAACGAATGTTCTTAAGACTGGATGCTGTTCAATGCCGCTTCTGTCAGCAATCGTATAAGGAATATACTCGTCTTCTCTGTCTTTGTTATGCCCAAAAACGGAATCTATGTATGGTGCGTACTGATTTATGTCAGGCATCATAACTAAAATATCTTTAGGCTGAAGGTCTGGGTCTTTTTCAAACCAGTCTAATAACTGATCTTGCAACACTTCCAACTCTCGAGTCACATTGTGGCAACTGTGAATCCGTATACTGTCGTCGTCCACATCCCATGACGTTTTTCCAGTATTCGTGATGAGCTGTTTAGCTGTCATCGGAAGTTGGCTTTGTCGAAAGCGCAGATTAAAAATGTCACTTTGCAAACATTGCAGTGCTGTAGTCGACTTATCTACCCCATCGACAAAGAGATCGCTAAATTCGATGTCGTGTTGATGCAGTATCTCTAAATAGTCACGGCCTACTTTTCCCAAATTTGCGAGAAGTGGATTACCGGTAACAAAATACTCATGTTTATGCTCTTGGTTAGTAGCCAATATCCTTTGTTGAGCCTGGCTCAATCTAGCTTTTGTTTTTTCACTTATTATGTCTCCCCAGTAAACGCTACAGGGGTTCAACCACATGACATCAACGTCGATATGTTCCGATAAAGCCAGCAACGTTTCTAACTGCGCTTTTGGCATAGCGGAAATCCCAAAAACAAATAAGCGAGACGGTAAACAAGATTTTAATTGCTCCCCAGATGCCTCTTTGAGTTTTAGTAGAAGTTGTTGATGCATATCGGCTCTGTGCAGTGGGCTGTCAGCTGATATATCTAGATTATTTTCTAACGTGTAGCTATATAAAGCTCGCCACAATACGGCTTGCCAACGGACATGTTCATCTGCATTTTCATCAGGTAAATCATCATTTCCCTGTTGCCAATGATTAAGCCAGTTGGGACGGTACATCAAATAATTATCAAATACGTCGGCTATTTTTTCGGCCAGAGTAAACAACCTAAGCTCATCAAACGCGGATTGAAGCTCACGAGTGCTCGTCTCAACTGGATTTAAGTAGCTAGAAATGTGACTGAAGTCTTCTTCTTTGATTACATCAGGAAGGATCTGACATAATTTCCATGTCATTCTGTCCTTGTTAAAAGGACTTTGCTCAGGAACATCTTGCAAAATATTCTGATATAAGCGCCAGATAAAGGAGCTAGGTAAAGGAAAAGACAAATTCGCGGCAATGCCATTTTCTTTTGCTATTTCCAACTTCAACCATTGGGACATGCCTGGGCTTTGAACCAATATTGTTTCAGGTTCAAACACCCTGGGGTTTGGATTGAGTTGAAGCTGTTTACTAAGAAGCGTAACTAGCACTTCAAGTCGATTTGACTGATAGACATGCAACATGAATACAAATAATCCATTAAACTTGTTGTTTTGCCGTTAGTCTAAATCAAATCAGATTGAAGAGCAGTCTATTTGTTAATCGTACTCGTGGCCTAAATACCGGTCGATGAGATTTGAGATCCGTTCCATGCTGTTTTCTTCAAGTTCATCAAAAGACAATTGGTATAGCGCCAACAATTGTTCGGCTTTGTCTATATTTAGATGCTTATTATTGAGCAACACTGACATCTCTGGCAGAGTTTTATCGTAACGGGGAATAATCTGCCAATCCAAGTTTTTACTGGTCGTTTTACTAAATACTTTCTGGCAAAACTGGCAGAAACTTTCAATATGATCCAATCCATCCGGACCCAAACTTCCAGGCTCTACGCGTATCAGAATTGTTAACGTAATACTTTGATTCATACGATGCCCCACGACGCATAGCTGACTTTGAAACATCCTTTTAATTGGTGATAGATTTGATATTAGCGCGAATGGTAGTTAATCGCTAATAGGTATTGTTCAATGCCTGTATCTAATTGGATGATCGGTCACAAAATCGCTAATTAACAAACCCGGTGACCGCATTTTGATTCATATCAAATCAAGAAGTAACATCTAATCAACATACACAGACGCAATTAATCAACATCATTATTGTTGGTTGATACTACTGATAACTTCCAACGTGCCATCTGTCATGCGCAACTGATTAATGCCTTCGCTGCTAGTAAGAATTAATATTTCTTTAGTAGCAACGACATCAGAACATGGATAAAAATCTCTTAGTTCTTGCCGAACCAGTCCTGGACCCAGCTGATCAGTCAAGATAGGGACTCCGTTGCGATCTAATTGGTTCGTATCAGCTAGATTAACTTCTTCCAAAGTAAACTTGGTTAATCCATCATTGGCGTCACATACGTATAGTGCTTCCTTCCACCAGCCCAAACCGATAGGTTCTTTAAGGTCTGCAAAACGAAATATAACGGTGGCATTTTCCATGTCTTCAATATCAATCAATCCCACCACATCCGCTTCAGAAGCTAGGTCTTCGTTACCATCTCGGGTAGTAAAAAACGCATAATTGTCTTTCGCTACTACAGGATCTCGAGCCGTAATGTGCGTGACAGTATTCACATGGGTAAATCTTGAACTGTCTGAACTTTCGATACCTTTGTGCTGTTGAATAATAACCCCATTTGTTGTTCCAACAAATACATGCTCTGAACCGAAACTAAACAAGGTTTCTGCCGTACCTGAAGATAACTGGCTTTCTCCTATTTCTGCAGGTGAAAGTTCATCAGATGTAATATCAAATGAACTTATTTTATTGTCATGCAAAATATGAAGTTCATTTTGCAATATTGTCATTGTCGCCAAAGAGCCCGCCTGGCCCTGGCCACTTCCAGAACTGCCATTAGTATCAGACTGGTCTGTACAGGCCCCAAGGACAAAACCAGAAGCCAAAACACCTATCATTCGTAAAAGAAAAATCTTATTCATAATGGCAAATCCCAAAAATAGAAACGTTTGTCATCAACGGTTTCGTAGCCAATTACAACCCCCTTAAGTTCATCTATAGTGATCAAACTTCCAGATTCAGTAGCGAATAACACGCTTTCAGGTAACCATGAATTGACGTCTGGGTATGATAAAACGTTTTTACTACGTTTAATAACAAACTCTTCCAGAGACACACTGACGACATCCATAAAGCTATTGATGTACATAACATTATTCTTAATTTCGATGTCTGTCGCGCCATTTACCTCAACATAAAATTCAAAACGAGGTTCTTCTGGATTACGATTATCAAAGACATTAACCCCACGAAATCGGTCGACAATGAAAAGATAATCAGTTGTGGCATAGATTTTTCCAAAATTTTGAATATTGTGACCCGTTATAGCATTGCCACCTAGTTCAATAATCTCATTTAAAGTAGGGTTTTGTGACTCCATACTCACATACAACTTCTCATCACGGATTTCGTTCCAAGACATATAAATAGGTCTAACATTGCAATTTCTGGTTTCATCGTCTGGAAACGTACAGTTATCTTTATAACTTCCAAAGCACATGGCTGCACCAATCAACAACACACTTCCTTCAGCAACCTTTCGCGATGAACTTTTATACCTGACGGCATTTGTTTGCTTAGAACCTGTGAGCAGTCTCGCAAATATTACGACCGTTAAGCATCCTACGCCTAACGCGACCAAATCAACCCATTCAAAGTTACCAGCATTAAGCAAACTTTGACTTTTACCCGCTTGCATCAATTCGAAAAATATACTTATGAACAACCAGAATCCCGGAACTTGCCAATAAGTTTTTTTGTTAATGCCAATCAACGCAAGACTAAGCGTACTCATGCCAATGATATACATATAACTGGGCAACCATTCGTCAAACCAATTCGGCAGCAATATGGGTGAGTCAACAAGTTGTAGATAACTAAATCCAGGAATAAGATCAAAAAACACCGAATCTAACCTGAAATTAGCGTAATAGAAGAGTCCAAAGACACCTAGGGTCACAGAGAAAAGAAATAACAAGGGATGTTTGATCACAAAAACGTCCTTATTGTAGGTGATTTAAAAATAGAGCGCATGGCTCTGTATAGAAAGGTCGTACTTTACGTTTTAATTTAACCATTTACCAGTATTAACAAAACAATCGATGCTGTCGAGGATCATGTGGATGACCAATCCAACCCCTACCCATCTGGTTTTCTTAAAAAAGCTCATGGCTATATATCCGATAATCAATATAGGTTGGTGAAGTGGATGAAAACCTATGCTGCATCGATTTGGGTCATATATCGGCTCCGCCAATAAATGATCAATGTCTACAAGCATGGTCAAAATCATAATAATGAATGCTCTTTGCCATTGTGCTCGGCAAAATAGTAACGCTACAGCTAATGGCACAGCGAAATGCAGAAAAATATGAAAAATGGCGGTTGCTCAACTTTAGGTTTTTGCCGATTGTAACTTAGACCAAATCAAATTTCCGCACATCAAAGTTTGATAATTGCTCAACCAACCTTACGGATTAAAAAGTAAATTGCCAAAATATCCTAACGCAGGCATGATTTCGCTAATACTGTAACTTTCGAAAAAACATATGAAAATCATCTCATTTAACATTAACGGTCTACGCGCTCGCATTCATCAACTGTCTGCCCTTATTGACAAACACCAGCCCGACATCATTGGCTTACAAGAAACCAAAGTTCACAATGAAGCTTTTCCATTTGAAGATGTTGAAGCACTTGGCTACAAAGCCATCATCCACGGGCAAAAAGCCCACTACGGTGTCGCAATGCTGGTTAAAAATGACTTGGTAGACAATATTGAGCATAGTCAGAAAGGTTTTCCGACGGATACTGAAGACCACCAAAAACGTATAGTGATGGTTACGGTTAATACCAAATCAGGCAGTAAGTTCACTGTTATGAACGGTTATTTTCCTCAAGGTGACAACATTGCACATGAAACCAAATTCCCTTATAAACGCCAATTTTATGCTGACTTAATGCAGTATCTAAATGACCATAAAGACCCGGAAGAACAGCTGGTCGTTATGGGCGATATCAACATTTCACCGTTAGACTTAGATATTGGCATTGGCGAACCTAACCGCAAGCGCTGGTTAAAGACAGGTAAATGTTCATTCCAACCAGAAGAGAGAGAATGGCTGAAAAACCTAATGGACTGGGGTTTTAAAGACAGTTTCAGAGAACTTTACCCTGAGGTAGAGGACAAGTATTCGTGGTTTGACTATCGCTCAAGAGGGTTTGACGACAATCGTGGCCTGCGTATCGATGTCATACTCTCTACCCATAACTTAACTGAAAATCTAGTTGATGCAGGTATCGATTATGAGTTAAGAGGTATTGAAAAGCCCTCAGATCATGCACCTATCTGGGCCGAATATAAACTATAATCACTGCATAAAAATTTTGAATAAGGAAATATAACTATGATGTTCAAGTCGAAGGTAAAATCTTTTTATCTAAGCGCACTATTGCTCTCAGCTCCATTTAGCTACGCAGGTTGGCAACTGGATAATGCGCATTCACATGTAAATTTTGTTTCGGTTAAAAAATCAAAAATTGGTGAAGTCCACTACTTCAAAGAGCTGAGCGGTGTTCTCAAAGATAATGGTAAAGCAGAAATAAACATAGACTTGAGTAGTGTCGAGACAAACATAGGCATTCGAAACGATCGCATGCTCAAAATGTTGTTTGAAACGAACCTTTTTCCAGACGCTAAAATCAGTGGCAATTTTGACGTTAACAAGATTCGTAAAATGAAATCTGGAAGCACTTTCGATGTTAACCAGTCCTTCACTTTGGATTTGCACGGAAAAAAACAAAAAATGACGACTAAAGTTAGAGTCATTAAGTTAAGCAATCAGAAAATCATAGTTAGCAGCATTCAACCTATGATTTTGAATGCTGGTGATTTTAAATTAATAAATGGTGTAGAAAAACTAAGAGAAATAGCCGGTCTACCGTCTATCAGTACGGCGGTACCAATTACATTCTCTTTAACTTTTAATGTTGAAACGCGTTAAGCCAAGCGATGGATACAAAAAAGGCCCGTGAATTGATTCACTGGCCTTTTTTATCAAGATAATCCTTTGAGTTTTACTAAATCGTTTGCGTATCTCCCTACTCTACTATTAGCCTACTATCATTTTTCAAATAAGGTCTTTAACAATCTCGCCAGATCCATATAGGTCAACTTGTTATCCGTTTTTCGTGATGCCACTTTTTCAATTAGGTGAGGATTTTGTGTTTCCTGCTTAAGTTTCTGCTCAATTTCACGATACCAACTCTGTAAACCAATAGGTAAACGCTGTTGAGCTTGTTGACCTAAAACAAAATAACCATGAAAAGGTAATGATAAAATCAACAATGACATGGCTAACGCCGTATTTAACGAATCCATACCTAGGAAATTGAGCTGTAAATAAGCGCTGCTAAAAGCAATAATAGGAGCAACCGTTAATGATAAATCCGCTAGTTTTACAGCTTTCGTTTGGGCAAAAGAATGTAAGTACGGCTCTTTTTTTGGCCAAACCTTACTGAATTCGTATCCGGTATTGAATGTCTTAAGTAAAATAGTCTACAACCTGCTAAATTATGAATGACCCTTTAAAGATAACCCATTATTGGATGTCTTCAAACTAAGTTAATTAGTGTTATAACTCAATAACACGATATTTAGAATTATAAACAACCACTTAAGGTTAATATGTCCGACAAAAAAAATGTACTCGTTCTGAACTGTGGCAGCTCTTCTTTCAAGTTTGCCATTATAGACACGTCTGATGGAGACACCAAAATATCCGGTCTTGCCGAACGACTTAATTCAAATGACGCGACAATAACGATAAAACACGAAAACAAAAAGACCGAAAAGCTAACTGCTGACAATTCTCACGCCGGGGCTATTAATCATTTAGTGAATGTGCTTAGAGAAAAAGATCTTATTGAAAGCATCTCGGCCATTGGTCATCGCGTTGTACATGGGGGTGAAGCATTCACCGAATCATCCCTAATCACAGACAATGTCATTAAAAACATTCAAAAAGTCTCTGCTCTTGCTCCACTTCATAACCCTGCAAACTTGACGGGGATAGAAGCAGCAACGTCTGCATTTCCTTCAGTCCCTCAGGTAGCGGTATTTGATACGGCTTTTCATCAGAGTATTCCACCGCACGCATACCTATATGCGATTGATTATAAGCTATATAAAGAGTTAGGTGTGCGTAAATATGGATTCCATGGAACCAGTCACTATTACGTGGCACATCAAGCTGCCGAGTACTTAGGGATGCCCATAAACCAAAGCTCTTTCATTACGGTTCATTTAGGCAATGGTTGCTCTGTATGTGCCATAGAAAACGGTCAAAGCGTTGATACATCACTAGGTTTAACGCCTCTGGAAGGTTTAGCAATGGGGACCCGATCCGGTGACATTGACCCTGGCTTGCTTATTTTCCTCATGAATCAACATGGTTACAGTGCAGACGAACTGGACAACCTGCTCAATAAAAAGAGTGGCCTTTTAGGCTTATCACAAATATCGAACGATTGCCGAGAACTCGAAGAAGCACTTAATAATGAAGATCAAAAAATAAAAAAACAAGCCAAACTGGCCTTAGACGTGTTTAGCTATCGAGTGGCCAAATATATCGCATCGTACACATGCGCTTTAACTCACCTTAACGGCATCGTTTTCACAGGTGGTATAGGTGAAAACTCCAGTTACATTCGTCAAACCGTCTGTCAGTTCTTATCCTTATTATCTGTTTCGGTTGATCAAAATGCGAATAATGAAGCTAGATTTGGAAAATTAGGAGAAATTCAGGACTCAAATTCCAAACATAAAATACTGGTTATTCCCACGAATGAAGAATGGGTAATCGCCCAAGACGCCGCCCGTTTGGCTATTAAATAGAGGTAATCATGGCACATAGAATAATGTTGGTTCCCGTTGGCTCAGGCGTTGGCCTAACAACCGTTACACTGGGTTTAGTGCGCGCCATGGAAAGAATGGCGGTAAAGGTGAACTTCTACAAGCCTATTTCTCAACCCATGGCAGGTGATAAAGGCCCAGAAAAAAGTACAGCGATCTTTAGAAACGACAGTCATATAACGCCCCCAGAACCTTTTGCATTGAGTTACGCAGAAACCTTAATAAGTGATGGCAATACCGACATATTATTAGAAGAAATTGTCGGCAGGTTTGAATCTAATATTGGGGACGATGAAGCGGTCGTCATTGAAGGTTTAGTCCCGACTAAATATCAGCCTTATGCGAATAAGATAAATAGACAGATAGCGACCGCACTTGGCGCCGACGTTGTGTTTGTCGTCGCACCGAGTAATGAAGCGCTAGAAAATATCGAAGACCAATTAGAAATAGCGGCGAGTAACTATGGCGGGTTTAATAACGAACGGATTATTGGTTGTATCTTTAATAAAGTCAATGCGCCTAGAGATATGCGTGGTAATTTAGCCAATGATTTTGCTGAGCAACTAAACGATACCGATGTTAATGACACCATTAACCGCTTTCAACAAATGTCTATTTTCCGCCACCAGTTTAAAATGCTTGGATGTGTACCGTGGAACCCGGACTTAATTGCACCACGTGTTAAGGATCTGGCCGATTATCTGGACGCGAGCATTTTGAATGAAGGCGACATGGAGTTTCGTCGATTAAGAAGTATTACTTTCTGCGCTCGCACCGTTGGCAATATTTTAGGACGCGTGAGACCAGGTGTATTATTAGTGACACCTGGCGACCGCTCCGATGTATTAGTTGCCGCATCTTTATCAGCAATGAACGGTACGAAATTGGGTGCGGTTTTGTTAACAGGTGGTTTTAGACCAGAGCCTTCCATTCTCGAGCTATGCAAACAGGCTTTTGAAACCGGTTTACCTATTCTGTGCACAGAAACCGATACCTGGGAAACGTCTTTATTGTTGCAAAAATTCAACATGGAAGTCCCTACCGATGACGAACAGCGCATTGAACGTGTCAAGGAACATACAGCAAGCCACATATCGAAAGATTGGATTAAGGGTCTTATACAGAATGTCGCTAAATCAAGGAAGCTGTCCCCCGCCGCCTTCCGGTATATATTGGTAGATCAGGCGAGAAAAGCCAAAAATACAATTGTACTGCCTGAAGGTAACGAGCCTCGTACGATAAAAGCTGCCGCTATTTGTGGTCGAAGAGGCATAGCGCAATGCGTTTTACTTGGCGATCCAGAAGAAATCCACTTAGTTGCAGAGCAACAAGGCGTCGAGTTGAATGAAAACGTGATTATTAAAAATCCTCAGAAAGTCCGAGATAAATATGTGGCACCTATGGTCGAGCTTCGTAAACATAAAGGATTAACTGAAGTAATTGCAGAAGAACAATTGGAAGATAATGTTGTACTTGGCACCATGATGTTAGCACAGGAGGAAGTTGACGGTTTGGTATCTGGTGCGGTCCACACAACAGCCAATACGATTCGACCACCTTTGCAATTGGTCAAAACGGCTGAAGGCTCAAATCTCGTCTCATCTGTCTTTTTTATGTTATTACCTGATCAAGTTCTGGTTTACGGTGACTGTGCAATCAACCCGGATCCAGACGCCGAACAGTTGGCCGACATAGCGATTCAATCGGCAGACAGTGCCAAAGCGTTCGGAATTACCCCGAAAGTAGCCATGATCAGTTACTCCACTGGAGACTCAGGCTTTGGTGCAGATGTGGATAAAGTAAGAAAAGCGACTGAGCTTGCTAAAAGCAAACGGCCCGATTTGGTTATAGATGGTCCTTTACAGTACGATGCGGCAGTTATGGAAAATGTTGCCAAGAAAAAAGCACCGAATAGTCCCGTAGCAGGACAAGCAACTGTATTTGTATTTCCAGATCTAAATACTGGCAATACTACATATAAAGCGGTTCAGAGAAGTGCTGACGTGATAAGCATTGGGCCTATGTTACAGGGTATGCGCAAACCGGTTAATGACTTATCCAGAGGAGCACTGGTTGATGACATTGTTTACACCATTGCATTGACGGCAATTCAAGCGAACAACATATAGTGTTTATTGTGCTCAGTCTCGACTTGAGACTGAGCAAATGGAAATAATACCAATCTGCATAAAGAATTAGTCAATTCAGAACTTCACCAGAGCTGCGAGAATAATCGAAACTTGTGCAGGTATAGTCGTTCTACATCAAATAAGTTTTGGGCGATTATCGCAGCTCTGGTGAGTTCCCAAAGGGCGAGTTTAAAAAGCTTATATGCTGCGTTATTGATTTTAACAAGGGAACAACCATTCTCTGCAATCAATGCCTTGCCTATACACTTTTTCATTCTCGCTGAATGACCAATTCTTTATGCAGATTGGTATAAGTTATATTTATATGCCATTAATCACCAAATAACGTAAAAGCCCACAAAAATCATAGTTTGTGAGATTATTGCTGCCCCTTTTTGGAACTTTAGTAATCAAGTCCGACCAATTAGTCAAAAAACAACCACCAAACAATATCTATATATTACAATGAGATAACAAGGTACAAATAAGTACTCAACATAGTTATCCACAGAATCTGTGGAAAAGTTAAAGGTTTTCAATAGCTGTAATTAGAACCAGTACTTTTAGATAAGCTAAATACTATTTTTTTTCTTTCAAATGCCTGATATTTTTGTTTTTTCATAGTAGTATTCTAAACTTAATGAGTACGGCAAGACTGGGACAGTTATATCAATGCCAAAACAATCGCTACAATTAATCACTGAAAATTTCACAGTACATAGCTTGCCGCCAGAGTCAGAAGTGCCTAAGTTGGTACTGTCTTCAAACATCTTCTTTATTGGTAAAACTAACGATGAGTTGTCAATTGTCTGTGATTCAGATATTGAAATTGATAGTGATGAAGCTGAGCCTGGTTGGCGTGCACTAGAAGTTTTGGGGCCATTGGGGTTTTCTTTAACTGGCATACTCTCAAACATTTCCGGCGTTCTCGCCAATGCAGACATTAGTATATTTGCAATTTCTACGTTTGATACCGACTATATTTTAGTGAAACAAGATAATGTTGAATTGGCAGTCAAAGAACTTATGAAAGACGGCTATAAAGTTCTAAACCCTTAAGAAAATTACCATGTTGGCCCAACGATTCAACAGCATCATAAACTTTTCAGACCCCGGTGCAGTGACGGGGATAAAAATCATTTCCCCTGCTAGCGGTAGGGTTGAGGCCATTTCCAGTGATGATCCAAACAGCATTGGCGAAGGTATAAAAATAATTTTAGAGTCTCAAAAAATTATTAGCCCTATAAACGGGCGGATCATGGCTGTAACGCCAAGCCATGGCCAAATAATTGTGCAAGCAAAAAATAAACTGAGATTTCAGTTACAACTTCCTTTTGATTATTCGAATTTTCATGGCTTGGGGATCAGGTTAAACGTGAAAGAAGGTCAAGCCGTTAATAAAGGAGATAGACTCATGGAGCTGGATCTTTATAAGATAAAATTTAATCTACAGCCTGTACCATTGTATATTACACTGTTAACGCCTGATGCGTTTGGCCGAATTGATGTACCCCACCGACACGTTCAATTTGGACAAGACACCATTTTTTCATTAGTACCAACCCAAACAAAGAAGTGATATATGACAAACGTTACCATGTATGGAATTAAGAATTGCGACACAATCAAAAAAGCCAAAAAGTGGCTGGAACAAAACGAAGTTGCGTTTACATTTCATGATTATCGTTCTGATGGACTCGACAAAACTTGGTTGGAAAATGCCGTAACAGAACTCGGTTGGGAAAACGTTTTAAATAAACGTGGCACCACATACCGGCAACTGCCAGAAGAAGTTAAAGCAAGTTTAGATGAACTGTCAGCTGTGACAGAGATGTTAAAAGCGCCAGCCATGATCAAACGCCCTATTTTGCAAATTGACCGTGCTTTAACTTTGGGATTTAAAGATAAAAACTACTCAGAATTGTTTGGTAAATAATCCAATGCAAGACACAGCTACAATAAAATTCACCAAACAGCTTATAGAACGTCCTTCAATAACACCTGAAGATGCCGGTTGCCAACAATTAATGGCATCTAGACTCGAAAAACTGGGGTTTAATATTGAATCTATGTTTTTCGTTGATACCTTGAATATGTGGGCGCGCAAAGGAACAGAGAAACCAGTATTTTGTTTCGCTGGGCACACCGATGTCGTACCAACCGGCGATGAAAAGTTATGGAACACACCGCCTTTCGAACCCACCATTGAAGATGGAATGTTGTACGGTCGCGGTGCGGCAGACATGAAAGGGAGCCTGGCTGCTATGGTAGTTGCTACCGAAAGGTTTGTCTCAAAACATCCTAATCATAAGGGTTCTATTGCATTTTTGATCACCAGTGATGAAGAAGGTCCATTTATCAATGGTACCACTCGAGTAATTGATGAACTGGAATCAAGAAACGAAAAAATTGATATGTGTATCGTAGGCGAGCCTTCAAGCACAAATTATTGTGGAGATATCGTCAAAAATGGGCGTCGCGGTTCTCTAACAGGTGAGTTGATTGTTAACGGAATTCAGGGTCATGTTGCATACCCTCATTTGGCTAAAAACCCAGTACACGAAGCAGCACTTGCTATCAGTGAGCTTAGTCAAATTCATTGGGATTCTGGTAATGATTATTTCCCTCCGACAAGCTTCCAAATTTCAAATATAAATGCAGGTACAGGCGCAGGCAATGTCATCCCAGGACAACTCGATGTTATGTTTAACTTCCGTTATTCCACCGAAGTGACAGCTGAATTTCTTGTCACTGAAGTCGAAAAACTGTTTGATAGTCATGAACTGAGTTATGAGCTTAAATGGACCTACAATGGCTTGCCTTTCCTAACTGATACTGGTGACTTTATAAACGCAGTAAACGAAGCGATTACTAGTGTGGTTGGAACAGCGCCAATACTTTCAACTGCTGGTGGCACTTCTGATGGCCGGTTTATTGCGCCAACAGGCGCTCAAGTTATTGAGTTGGGTCCTTGCAATGCAACCATTCATAAAGTGAATGAATCCGTATCTGTCAAAGATCTAAATGACCTTACCGATATGTACGAACAAATCCTGGAACGTACTCTATTATAGAAGTAACAGTAAAACTTTATACACAAAACTAGTAATGCAAATAGCCAACATTTTAGGAACCACAACCGATCATCTCTCTTCGCTTAGTTGCGGGCAGATGATCCATAAAGAAATGGAAAAGCCGCTAGCCGCTTTGCAAGATTCTGCTGCGGTTCACGGCTATAATATTACTGTTGCTTCAGGCTATCGAAGTCTGGAACGTCAGCTGACAATTTGGAACGCTAAATATTCTGGCATAAGACCAGTTTACGATATGCAACAAAATGTCATAGATATGGATAATCTGGATAGCTGGGAAAAAGTGCAAGCTATCCTAAAGTACTCCGCCCTACCAGGTGCTAGCCGCCACCATTGGGGCACCGACTTTGACTTTTACGACAAAAATGCAGTAGACGAGAAATATGAATTACAATTGTCGCCTGAGGAATATCTAGGTTACGGCCCCTTCTATCGATCTACCAACTGGCTCCATACCCATTCCACCGAATTTGGGTTTTATTTCCCATATCAAGGAAACAAAACAGGCGTTGCTCAAGAACCGTGGCACTTATCCTACTTTCCTATCGCCAATCGATTTCTAGAGTTACTTGAAAACGAACCCAAAATACTATTTGACCTGATTGTCGACGAAGATATCGAAGGTAAAAATGCCATTTTGCATAACTTCGAATATATTTTAGATAATTATGTTTTGAATGTTGCTAGGTATAACTGGTAAGATGAGTGGGTTCGCAATCGTCATTATCATCGTAGTGTTGGCTATAATCATAGGTAACCTTATGTTGCTAAAACATACTGCGAAGTTTTCACTTAAGAACTTTAATCAAGATCCTATTGAAAACGCCAAAAAGGAATTAGAAAGAAGAAAATTAGAAGACAGCAAGACACAAAAAGATCACGAACAATAATAACAATAATAAAGTAGGGATGATCTACCCTATAAGTAGAGGTAAATGTGAATTTGCAATTTACAATTAAGCTCAGGCTGATCCTATTGTCATTTGGTCTGGTGCTCGTTCCCCTTGCCTTAGGGGTACTAATTACTGGCAATAACTCTCTGAATTTAGTTTCTGATGCACTAGTGGAAACTAATAAAAATGCCCTTGTGTCCATTCGTGAGCAAAAAAAGCAACAACTTACCGGATATATTAAAACCCTGCAGGGCCAGATAACAACGTTAGCCAGCAACTCAATGATCATTGGCGCAACAGATGAATTCACCTATTCATTTGAAGATTATATTAATGAAGTCAACAATGACAATGATTCACTTATTAACTTCTACGAAGATATTTTCAATGATAAGTACCATCAACTTAATGGTGAGTCATATGATGTATCCGCGCTGTTACCATCCGCAGACACTAATGCCTCGAGCCTGCAATCGGCTTATATTGCAGATAACCCGAATAGTCTGGGCAACAAAAACAAACTCATATACGCAGAAGACAGTTCAACTTATGGCAAAGTACATGAGGCATATCACCCTAGTATCGAAGGATACTTGCAAGAATTTGGATATTACGACATCTTCATTATTAATTACGAATCAGGCGATGTGATTTACTCAGTATTCAAAGAAATTGATTTTGCCACCAACCTAATAACTGGACCACATAAACATAGCGGTCTGGCCACTGCATACAAATCCGCAAAAAACCTTAAGGCTGGCCAAGTTTATACTACAGATTTTCAGAACTACGTCCCATCTTTTAATGTCCCAGCCGCGTTCATATCGACTCCCATCTATGACGGAGATGCTCCGTTAGGTGTTCTGGTATTCCAAATTCCTCTAGAACGTATAAGCAAAATTATGAGTAATGATGAACGTTGGCAGGAAGTTGGTTTAGGTTTAACTGGTGAAACTTATTTAGTAGGCAGTGACAATACACTTCGTAGCCATCGCCGCTTGTTTGTAGAAAACAAAAATCGTTATCTCAAGGAAATGCGCGAAATAGGTCAATCGAACGAAGCGGATATCGTTGAGCGTGTAGACAACGCAATTGGTGTGCAAAAAATAGAGACTCCAAGCGTCACTAATGCCCTTCGAGGCGATACTGGTTACCTGAGCTATGTTGATGCAATGGGTGGCACCATCTTATCTGCATATACGCAAATTAATTCTGGTGGGGAAAACTGGGCATTAATCGCAGAAATTTCAGAAGATGAAGCATACAAAACATACGCCTTGATAAAGTCTGACCTGCTTTGGATGTCAATGGTAACCGTGGCAGTGTTCCTCATTGTAGGCGTTGGTGCAGGCTTTCTCGTTTCTAAACGGATCAGCGATCATATATTGCACTTAGCGGACGTCATGGATGATATATCTAAAGGCGATGGCGACCTAACCGCCAAGATAGACTATGATGGACGCAATGAATTCGGCGATATATCTCGTTCTTTTAACGAAATCATTTCGAACTTCCACAAAATCATTTCCAACGTACGTGATACCTCTCAGAAGATATTAAACGAATCTTCGGTTGTTCAAAAAGGCGCCAACGAAAGTCAAATAACAGTTCATTCTCAGCTCGACGCCACCCAAAGTTCAGTCGCGGCGCTAGAGCAATTCGAAAAATCCATTACGAACGTGGCAAACAATAGTGATGAAAGTCAAAAGATAACTATCACGGTAGCAAAAGAGTGTATAGACAGTAGCAAACAAGCCCAGACCGCCAGCAACGACATTGAAAAGCTGATGGAAACATTAGATCAAACTTCAGGCGTTATCGACGATTTGAATCGAGAAGTTTCCGACATTACTAGTGTGCTTGATGTTATTAATTCCATCGCAGATCAAACTAATCTACTAGCCCTTAATGCCGCCATCGAAGCAGCACGTGCGGGTGAGCATGGGCGCGGTTTCTCTGTTGTTGCGGAAGAAGTAAGAAACTTAGCGTTGCGAACACAAGAATCAACCATTCAAATTCAACAAAAACTTGAAATTCTAAGTCGCATAACCGCGGGAGTTGTTTCCAGCATGACCAGTGCCACTAATGTTGCAAATACGGCAGTAACCAGAGTGTCCGGACTTAAAGTAACCTTGGGTGATTTGAGCGACAAAGTTGGCGAAATGGAGCAGAACATTGAGTCTGTTGCGATTGCGATAAAACAACAGACACAGACCATTACAGAAATTAACCAAAATATGTTGGTCATTGATGAACAATCTCAACTTGCTGATAATCTGGCTCAGGAAAATGAGTCTTCTGCTAACAATCTCATAGAGGTTGCCAACGAGATGAACAATCAGGTCTCAAAATTTAAATTGGATTAATACCAATCTGCACAAAGAATTAGTCAATTCAGAATTTCACCAGAGCTGCGAGAATAATCGAAACTTGTGCAGGTATAGTCGTTCTACATCAAATAAGTTTTGGGCGATTATCGCAGCTCTGGTGAGTTCCCAAAGGGCGAGTCTAAAAAGCTTATATGCTGCGTTATTGATTTTAACAAGGGAACAACCATTCTCTGCAATCAATGCCTTGCCTATACGCTTTTTCATTCTCGCTGAATGACCAATTCTTTATGCAGATTGGTATAAATACCCTATTTCAGCAAACAAAGCGAAGTTGTTACCTGCACTTCGCTTTTTAATCACTATCGGTTATTTTTGTTGTACAGGCGTAACTTCAAAACTCGAATCATCTATTGATAACCACATTTGCCCGTCTTGGATTGTAGCTTGTATTTGCATATGGCGTTGCACAGCCTCACTTAATTGCTCTGCTAATTCTGCTTGCACAGTGAAAACTCGCAAATTGTCACGTACCCAAACTTTGTTTTTTTCCTTGCTCCACCATTGTTCGAAAACACCATCTTCGTAACTGTAAACCAGCATAACATTGGATTGGTTACAGCCTTTTTTAATCCTTTGATCAGAAGGTTGTCCTAGCTCTACCCATAACTCGATATCGCCGGTCATATTTTTCTGCCATAAATCAGGATCATCCACTTCGCTCAAGCCTTTTGTAAACTCCAGTGTTTCAGTGGCGTTAAGAATGAAAGCCAAAACCCGTAACATCATACGCGCATCCGTTTCTGATGGATGGCGGGCGATCGTAAGGTGATGTTCGTTATAATAATTTCGATCCATATCGGTTATCGAAACATCTACTTTAAATATGGTTGCTTTTAGTGCCATTAGCTTTCTTGATAAGAGTTTATGATCGCAGTCTAGCAGTTATTTCTGTCGACAATGAAGTTTTAGAAACAGAAATACTGTTAAACCTGTTGATGAAAATATCATGCACATGACCATGATCTGGTAACGTGCTGCAATATAGGGTTCTACCCCTGATAGAATTTGTCCAGTCATCATACCAGGAAGCGAGACGACGCCAACCGCTAACAGGGAGTTTACAACTGGTATCATAGCGGCTTTAAATGCAATATCTTTAGCCTTGTTTACATTTTCACGGGACAATTCTGCTTGAAAACGTTCTAATGCCAAACTTATTGCTGTCATACTGCCAGCAAAGATCATTCCTGCGAGCGGTATCAAATATCTGGGATTATACCAGGGGTCAATGTGCAAAACCGCTTGAGTCGTAATAAATAAAACCGTTCCCCCACCCACCACTATTGAAATCAAAGCGGTACGAAAAGTAGATAATGTAATGGAACATTGTACATTTAATGCGAGATAACTAGCCGCAACCATCATGATAACTAACAACATCAGGCTAGCCAGTGGCGAAGGCTGAGCAAAAATAACAAGAAGAAAATAACCGACTATTAAGAGCTGTATAAACATACGCAGCAATGCGACACTAGCCTTTTTAATGTCCTGATCGCTTCGCCACATCAAGAAAAGCACTAAAAATACAGGCAAAAGGCCTATAGACAAGTCCTGAAGTTCGAGGTTGGGGCTCATAAAATTAAGGTTTGACCTTTTTGTACTTCAAACAGGCATGGTGCGGAATACAGTGCCATAAATTGCTTTTTCAAATAATTCACGTTTTCCCTGCCGATTTCTGTTTCCCCGTCTATAAAATTGGGGATCCAACCAACCAGTTTACACCCTGACACTTGTATCGCCTGCGCACTCAATAACGAATGATTGAGACAACCTAGTTTAATACCCACCACCAAAACCACTGGGATTTTATGGTTAGCTACCCAATCTGACAATAACTCAGTTTCGTTTAGCGGCAATAACCAACCTCCTGCCCCTTCAATTAATACGCGATCCGCTGTTGGAATTTTCTTCAATGCCTTATCCAATAACTCACTATTTAATTCTCGATTTTCAATAATAGCCGCTATGTGTGGTGCAATTGGTTGCTCAAAAACAATGGGATTTATTTGATCAATAGAAAAAGCCTCATTACACGCTTTCCAAAGTTCAAATGCATCCCCATTAATGCTTTTTTCGGTTGCCGATATCCTGACATCAACGCCCGCTGAAATAGGTTTAAATGGGAATACGCTTTCCCCCATTTGCTCTTGAAAATACCGAACTAATAGTGAACTACAATAGGTTTTTCCCACTTCTGTATCCGTGCCGGTAACAAAAAACTTTTGTGGTAACTTAGTAAGAGTGTCGATTGCCATATTCGTCTATTTAATTAAATTTATGTAAGTAACGTAATACGTTGCTGGAATCGCTTGGTGTTCTGAATCAAAATAACGATTTCGATAGGCGTTTTCCATTTTTTGCCATTTGGCTCTTGTCACTAAACCTTTGCTTTTTCGATTCTCGACGTAGTTTGCGCCTAGGGCCTTGAGTTCTTTCGCCAGACATTTTGCGTTATCAAACCAAAATACTTCTTTTTCTAATGAGCACGCTCCTTTTTTCCAACTCGCCGCATCAAGCGTTTTTTCTACTTGTTCAAAATTTAGGTAATCGTGTATATGTTGGTCGTTATCCACTGCTTGCCACGAAGATTGCAACTCATTTAACGAACCCGTAACCAATGTAGACATTAACAACTGTCCACCGGGTTTCAATACCCTTTGTACTTCTTGCAACACCCTTGTTAAATCGCACCATTGAACCATTAGACTTGAGTACACAAAATCAAATGATTCATCCAAAAATGGTAACGCGTGACTATCAGCTTGAACCAATTTCTCAGCAGACTGGTTTTGCGCTAACATTCTTGAGGACATATCAAGACTTAACAACTGTTCACTCAGCTCACGCAACTCTTGACTAAACAAACCCGGACCACATCCTAAATCCAAGGTTAAATCGGAACGAGCAGCCTCTCGCATCGACAAAAGCCGTTCGCCAACTTTGTATTGAAGTTGAGCACCACTACGATAAGTCTTTGCTGAATAACTAAAGTGTTTTGCTACTTGTTTAGTATCAGCAGGCACGTCGTAAATATTGGATAGATTAGTCATTTAATGCTTCAACCAGTTTATCAATATCTTCTTTACCGTGATGAGATGTTATCGTAACTCTCAGTCTGGCTTTATTTTTGGCGACGGTAGGATATCGCATAGCATTTACCCATAACCCTTTATTCTTGAGCTTTTCTGAAATCCACATTGCTTCACTTTCATCACCAATCAAGATAGGTTGAATTGGACTTCTACTTTCCATTAAAGACCAGTTTGTGGACGACATCTGTTGCCTGAAATAGGTTATGTTGTTTTGTAAAACTTCACGACGATGCGACTCGTTTTGCACTTTTCTTATATTTTTTAAAGCGGATACGGCTTGAATCGGAGATAAGTGGGTAGAATAAATATATTCCTTGGAGAAGTTCACCAGATAGTCAATGATATCCTCGTCTGCTATCACCGCTGCGCCTTGAGCGCCAATTGCTTTACCAAAGGTCAAAACAAGAATATTGCAACGCTCTACAGCGATACCTTGCTCACTCAAACTACCAGCACCATTTGAACCTAAAACACCAACTCCATGGGCGTCGTCGAGCATCCAGGGAATATTATGTAACTCACAAGTCTTAACCATAGCTGACAAATCTGGTGCATCTCCATCCATACTAAAGATGCCTTCAGTGACTGCCAAACTAAGTTTGTTTGCCGCATCAAAGCGTCTGATTTGTTTATCTAAGTCAGAAAAATCATTGTGTTTAAAACGAAACTGTTTTCCCACACCTAACGCTTGGCAAACGGTGCCAGCATCCAGTAAAGACGCATGATTCAACTTATCCTGCAACAGCAACGCGTTACCTTTAGAATGAGCAAACAGAGCTCGTATCACCCCTGTATTTGCAGCAAAACCAGAACTGAACAAAATACATTTATGGCTTTTAGGCGCGTCTACCCATTGAAGCAAGGCTTCTTCCAATTCACGGTGCTCGGCCGAATGCCCGGTTACTAACGGACTGGCCATGGCGCCAGAAAGCCCCATTGTGTTTTGCGATGAGTCAGTGGCGATACCTAAATAGTCATTACTGCAATAGTTAATAAACTCTTTTTCATCCAGAATCAGTCGGCTTGCATTTACAGTTTTAAATGTTTGGGCTTGTCTCAACAAACCCAATTTCTCTCTTTGCTCTAGTTGTAGTTTAACTCGCTGCTGTAACAACATGGTTATTTACGCTTCGTAAAACAATTCTTTTTCTTCACCTTTAGTCTGATCTTGGATTTGCTCTAAAAGTGCTGCTGTTTTTGTCTCGTCCGAATAATCTCTGGTTTGCTCAGAGTTAATACCTAGTTTTTTGAATAATTTGCGGTCAAAATGTTCATCAGGGTTTGCAGTGGTTAATAATTTACAACCATAAAAGATTGAGTTTGCTCCAGCCATAAAACACATGGCCTGCATCTGTTCATTCATCCCTTCTCTTCCAGCCGACAAACGAACAAAAGATTTAGGCATCATGATCCTGGCAACAGCGATTGTTCTAATGAATTCAAAAGACTCTAAATCATCAACCTTATCCAGTGGTGTACCTTCAACTTTTACCAACATATTGATAGGCACACTTTCCGGGTGTTTAGGGAGGTTGGCTAGTGCCATTAACAATCCGTGGCGATCTTTATCACTTTCACCTAGGCCAACAATGCCACCAGAGCAAACATTCATACCCGCATCACGCACATTTTGTAAGGTATTTAATCTGTCTTCATAAGTACGCGTTGTAATTATGTCACCATAATATTCAGGCGACGTATCAAGGTTGTGGTTGTAATAATCTAAGCCGGCTTCTTTTAGCGCATATGCTTGCTCTTTTGACAACATGCCCAACGTCATACAGGTTTCCAAACCCAGCTTTTTAACGCCTTTGATCATTTCGATAACATAAGGCATGTCACGATCTTTAGGGTTTCGCCAAGCTGCTCCCATACAAAAACGCGTAGAACCAATTTCTTTGGCTTCTTTCGCTCTTGTAAGTACTTTTTCGACTTCCATCAAACGTTCTTTTTCAAGACCAGTGGAATAACGAGCACTCTGAGGGCAATATTTACAATCCTCAGGGCAAGCACCTGTTTTAATAGATAATAACGTACTTACCTGCACATGATTAGGATCAAAGTGCTCTCTATGTACCAATTGCGCTTTAAACATAAGGTCATTGAAGGGCAACTCAAACAGCGCTTTTACTTGTTGATGAGTCCAGTCGTGTCTGATTTCTGCAGTCATTATTCGTCTCGTTAAGATTAAACCACACAATAAGTGGTGTATTTATAATGCCGCTTAGTCTATCCTCCTCGCCCAAGTTGTCAATTTCTGATTTAACACCAAGTTTACTACTGGATATTATATGAACAACAACATCGATGTAGAATTTGACCGTCAACATATGTGGCACCCCTACACTTCTATGCATCAACCTTTGCCATCGTATCCGGTGAGCAGAGCCGAAGGAGTGAATATAATACTGGAAGACGGAACAAGACTAATTGACGGCATGGCATCATGGTGGTCCGTAATCCATGGTTATAACAACCCGGACATAAACGAGGCTGTCAAAAATCAACTTTCTAAAATGAGCCACGTCATGTTTGGCGGCTTAACTCATCGGCCGGCCGTGGATTTATGCAAAACATTAGTAGAATTGACTCCTCAAGGATTAAATAAAGTATTTTTAGCGGATAGTGGGTCGGTTGCCGTTGAAGTGGCACTAAAAATGGCAATTCAAACACAATTAGGACGAGGATTTAAAAATAGAAACAAGTTTCTTGCCCTACGGCATGGTTATCACGGAGATACATTTGGCGCAATGGCGGTCTGTGATCCTGAAAACTCGATGCACAGTCTTTACGCAGGAATATTACCAGATAACTTGTTTGTAGATGCCCCTACGAGTAAACCAGATACCGATTTCAACTATGCTGATTTGGACTCCTTACGAAACACCCTGGAAACAAGACATAACGACATTGCTGCGTTTGTATTAGAGCCCATAGTGCAAGGTGCAGGTGGCATGCGCTTTTATCATCCGGAATACTTAAAGCAGGCCAAGAAACTTTGTACTGAATTTGGTGTTTTGTTAATTGCTGACGAAATCGCTACTGGATTTGGCCGCACCGGAAAAATGTTTGCCTGCGAACATGCTGAAGTAACACCGGATATTATGTGCCTTGGTAAAGCGATTACTGGCGGCTATATGTCACTAGCGGCTACTTTGTGCACAGACGAAGTCGCGTCTGATATAAGTCGATGTGAGGCGGGCGTCTTAATGCACGGTCCGACATTCATGGCAAACCCACTGGCATGTTCGGCCGCAAACGCCAGTCTTACTTTATTGCAAGATATGCCTTGGCAATCTACCGTAGCCAACATCGAAGATGGACTGAAACGAGGTCTAAAGCCTGCGCAAGAACTAGATGTTGTGCAGGAAGTAAGAGTTTTTGGTGCTATTGGTGTGGTGGAAATGAAATCGCCTGTTGATGTGGCAAAAATACAAAAATCCTTCATTGAACAAGGCCTATGGTTGCGTCCATTTGGCAAGTTAATTTACGTTATGCCTCAGTTTATCATTTCAGAACAAGAGTTAGAGAAGCTAACACTAGGTATGATGAAAGTACTTAGTAATATGGCTAAGAATAATTAAGTTTCACCGCACTTCTACGCGCCTAGCTCGGGTAAGTGGTCCAATATATGTAGAACATGGGCCACTTCGTATGAATTTTTATCCAATTCGCCATAGGCAAAATGAGCATGAAGTTGTCCTTCATATGCTAAAAATAGGTTAATTGCTTTTTGTAAACGCGCTACAGCACCTTTTCCACCTAAATTTTCTGGTGGCCAGGGCAAACCTGGTATGCCTTCGTTTAAGTTATGCGTCATGCTTCCTAACTTGGAAAAAGACTCAAAAGCAACGGAGCCAATTGTGCTTTTGAAAATGTCGGATTTATGTTTAGGATAACCCGTCATCGAGCACTCAATACTCTGAGCGCAGTGAATCAACACTTCATCGAGCGTCCATTCACCTAAGGCCGAAAAGTTATAACGTTCCAAATCTTCCAACTTTACTCTAATTGCGGTCAAAGGTATTAATACTCGTTTTGGCGCAAACGTTAACCAGCCAACGCCTGCTAACAAACTTGCCCCCGCCGAATAACCTGCCAGTTTTAGAAACCCTCTTCTATTCATGCCTCTACATTTATTTTTAAAGTTTAAGATCTCAATTTATCCTAGTAAAATTACCCAAGTTGAACAATAGCAATGAATCCAGCAACCACCATAATTAGTAATAGAGCGTTAAACCTTTGATGATCAGAACGGCGTTTCATTCTTATACGATTCACTACTAACGTTAACAAACTCATAACAATGCTTAGATACAAGCTGATAAACATCCATTCTCGTAATGAGACTATCCAGGATTCACGAACCGGGATGTTATGGACATGAAGAATAATATTGTTCATTTCTGGACGAGCAAAATGGAAGAAAGCCAAAGCAACAATAAAGCCGACCCATGATAAGGCATTCAGAACATTTATAGATTTAGTAATCCAATCTGGACCACTTCTGCGGTCCTTACCATCCCACACTCAAATTTCTCCATTCTTGATGCATATTTAGTCTATCTCGAATATTTACTTAAAATAACTGGCTGATTACTTTAATAACTCTTGTATCTGTATCACAACTCAGTAAGATTACGCTCTATTTTGTTTATTATTTAGTTAAAAGAATTAGACCGAAAAAATGGCACATCATTCTGTAAAATCATTATTGGCCGGCGACCTTAAAGCTGGCGAAACCGTTACTGTTAAAGGCTGGATCCGTACAAAACGTGATTCAAAAGCTGGCATTTCATTTTTAGCTGTTCATGACGGCTCATGTTTTGATCCAATTCAAGCGGTGGTTCCCAATAATCTGAATAATTATGATGATGTGACAAAACTAACGACGAGTTGTTCCGTTATCGTAACCGGCACGCTGGTGCAATCTGAAGGTAAAGGTCAATCACTGGAGATTCAGGCAGAAACCGTTGAAATCGTTGGCTGGGTTGAAAATCCTGACACATTCCCGATGGCGGCTAAACGTCATTCCATTGAATACCTAAGAGAGCACGCACACTTACGCCCGCGTACCAATATCATTGGCGCAGTTGCCCGCGTACGTAACTGCTTATCGCAAGCTATCCACCGTTTCTTCCATGAAAGAGGTTATTACTGGATCAGTACACCTATTATTACCGCATCAGATACAGAGGGTGCTGGTGAAATGTTCAGAGTCTCCACTTTGGATATGGTGAATACGCCGATGACGGATAAAGGCGAAGTCGATTACAGCGAAGATTTTTTTGGCAAAGAAGCTTATTTGACCGTTTCAGGTCAGCTTAATGGCGAAACATACGCATGTGCACTAAGCAAAATTTACACATTCGGCCCTACTTTCAGAGCAGAAAACTCAAACACTAGCCGCCATTTAGCGGAGTTCTGGATGATCGAGCCAGAAATCGCCTTCGCCGAATTAGATGATATCGCGCAGTTGGCTGAGGACATGCTCAAATATGTCGCTAAAGCAGTTTTGACTGAACTACCTGATGATATGCAGTTCTTTGCCCAACGTGTAGAAAAAACAGCGATTTCAAGACTAGAAAAGCTAGTTTCGTCGGATTTTGTGCGAATGGACTACACAGATGCAATTACCATATTGCAAGAATCAGGAAAAGACTTCGAATTCCCTGTAACATGGGGCATCGATTTATCTTCTGAACACGAACGTTACTTAGCAGAAGAGCACGTTGGTGCGCCAATTATTATGCAAAATTACCCAAGGGACATTAAAGCGTTTTATATGCGCCAAAATGACGATGGTAAAACGGTTGCTGCCATGGATGTATTAGCCCCTGGCATTGGCGAGATAATCGGTGGTTCTCAGCGTGAAGAAAGACTTGACGTCTTTGATGCACGACTAGAAGAAATGAATTTAAGCAAAGAAGATTATAGCTGGTACCGAGATCTTCGCCGATACGGTACTGTTCCACATTCAGGCTTCGGTTTAGGATTTGAACGTTTAGTAGCCTATGTTACAGGCATGCAAAACGTTAGAGACGTAATTGCATTCCCGCGTACACCAGGCAACGCTAATTACTAATTAAATGAAGGGGTAAAGTAACTACAATTGCTTTACCCCGCTATTGAGAGATTGAAGCCAGCATGAATTTATTAGGTGTTGATTTAAATAACAAAGAAGCGGTTCTTTGTCTTATGAGCCTTGAAAACGGCCTGTTCAACGTTAAAGAATGTCGAACAAGAGGCATAGAATTAAGAAAAGGTGAAACAACGGACGGTATTCAAAATTTCCAATTCCAAGTGGAAAAGTTAATCGAAGATTACAAAATTGACACTGTGGTTATAAAACAGAGGTTAGCCAAAGGCAAATTTGCAGGTAGTGCCAATAGTTTCAAGATGGAAGCGGCAATACAACTAATTAAAAACATTAAAGTCGAATTGATCAGTAATACTGACATTAAAGAGACGTTAAAAAAGAACCCTTTAGAATACCAAATGAAAGATCTGGAATTACGTCAATTTCAAGAAGGCGCGTTTAATACCGCATATTGTTTTGCTTTACGGGAAATGTAATTTTTCAAGTAAACCTACTCACAGAGAATAACCATGAGTAAGAAGATTTTGGTTGTAGACGACGCGGAAGAAATACTTCAGCTGTTTAAACAACTACTTAATCAATTAGGTTATCAGGATATTACCTTAGTACTAAATGGCAAGAACGCCCTAGCCCAACTAAATCAAAGTAATTTTGACTTGGTGTTTTTGGATATTGAATTACCGGATATGGACGGCAAATCTATTTTGGATAATATTCAGATTAATTACCCAGAGTTACCTGTTGTCATGTGTTCTTCTCATAACACGGTTGAAAACGTGAAATTAACCTGGGATATGGGAGCTAAAGGGTTTCTCGCAAAACCTATTTCACCCCATAAACTAAAAAACCTGCTGAATCGATTGGGCATATTAGAAAGCGGTAATAAGCCATTGGTCACAAATGGTAAATTGTAAGCACTATGCCAGTTTAATACAGGCGCATAAAAAGCGATAAGAACACAGCCTAAAAATAATAATTAGGGCCAATGTGTCTTTTTATAAATTGAAAGAGATTTAACCTAGGAATGACATCAAACTTTTTTTCTTTAGCGGCAGATCAAGTTTCGATTCTGCATTCGGCAAGTCAATATAAAGAGCAGTTATTAGAATTAATTAGAAATGCGGAACATCGCATTTATATTACGGCGCTTTATTTGCAGGACGATGCTGCGGGTAACGAAATATTGCAAGCGCTTTTTGATGCCAAAAAGACAAATCCTAATCTCATAGTTAAAGTATTTGTCGATGCACATAGAGCGCAACGCGGTTTAATTGGCGAAAAGGAACAGCTTGGCAACCGAGCCATGTATCAGGCATATACGAAAAAATATGATCTTGACGTTAATATTCATGGCGTTGCGGTTAAAAACAAAGAGCTTTTTGGCGTATTGCATTTAAAAGGAATGGTATTTGACGATACGGTTTTTTATACCGGAGCTAGTATCAATGATGTTTATTTACAGCAAAATGACAAGTATCGCTGTGATCGATATTACCTACTCAAAGCTCAAGGACTAGCTGACAGTTTCTGTCAGTATCTGGAAGATGTTTTTGTGACGTCTGGTTTGGCACCAAAGCTAAATCAAGACGTGTATCCACAAGGCACTGAGCTAAAAAAACAGATTCTTAAATTAAAACAAACACTAAGCAAATCACAATATAACATCAGCCAGTCTCCTTTAGTAAACGGAGAAATTCAGGTAGAACCACTTGTCGGATTTGGCCCTCGACGTAATAAGTTGAATACTAAGATACGTAAGACTATCCAGCAGGCCGAAAAAAACTTAGTAATATTTACGCCCTACTTTAACTTTCCTAAAGTAGTCAGTCGTGATATCGCCAAAGCGCTAAAAAGGGGTGTCAAAATTGACATCACGGTCGGTGACAAAACTGCTAATGATTTCTATATTGCTGATGAGGAACAATTTTCCACAATAGGAATTGTCCCCTACATCTACGAGATTTTACTTGTTCGTTTTGTAAAACGCTGGAAAAAATACATTACTACTGGTCAATTAACGGTCAGGTTATGGCAGCATGACAGCAACAGTTTTCACTTGAAGGGGCTAATAGCGGATGACGTTCATCACCTGATAACTGGCAGTAACATTAATCCACGAGCTTGGTCACTTGACCTAGAAAACGGTTTAGCTATGTTTGATCCAAATCGAACCCTAATGGAACAAGTTAACAAAGAGCTTGAGCATATCTACCAACATGCAAAAGTAATAAAAAGTGTAGACCAGTTAGATAACCTCAAAGATTACCCATCAAAACCGCAAAAGTTATTGAAACGACTTCGCTTGGCGCAGATCGATCGATTGTTAAAACGATTGCTTTAATATAGATGCTGGTAGTCATACGAGGCTACCAGCTATTAACTTCAAGGCCTTATTTTAAGCCTATTGTTCACATCACGACTCTTCCGAATCAATTCGTTACTTTTATCTATAGAGTTGTTTTTTGAGGTTCTGTCATATAGTAAGACATTCACCGATGCGGCAAGATTAAGGCTGCCTTTTGTTGGCATATAAACGACGTGATCTGCTTGATCTATGACTTCTTGTCTTAATGAACCATCTTCTGGACCAAAAACATAATATGCTTGTTCAGGATGTTCAAAATCTGGCAAGGGTACGGCCCCTTCTACCAAATCTACACAGATCAAAGGAATATCTTTAGGCTTATGCTCTAAGAAGCAGCTAACGTGTTGTAAATTGAGATATTCTGCGACGTTTTGAGTATCAGTAGAATGTTTCTTGGCGATATTATAACGATTGCCAGTATATAGAATGTTGGACGCACCAAAACAACCGGCCGCTCGCAGAACACCACCTACATTGGTAGGACTTTTAGGATTGGTTAAACAAATGGTAATGCTTTCAGAAGACATAAAACTAATAAGTAATTGAAGGAAGTCCTATATTAACACAAATCAACTTGTCACCCACTTTTTGGCGTGACAAGTTGACGGTTTTAATGCGGCATATCAGATTTCGATTCAGTTTACATTTTCAATGACTCTAGATAACCGCGGCTAAGTCAGCGCCTTGGCGAATTGCTCTTTTTGCGTCAAGTTCGGCCGCAACACTTGCACCTCCGATAATATGAACTTTTTGATTTAATGCTTCTAACTGTTCCGCTAAAGAGTTATTTGAAACCTGACCCGCACAGACAACAACGTTGTCTACTTTCAAAAATTGTGTTTCACCATCAACACTGATTTCTAAGCCTTTATCTGAGAAACTCTTGTATTCAACCTTATTCAACATTTGTACACCAGCTCGCTTCAATTCGGCTCTGTGTACCCACCCAGACGTTTTCCCTAAACCAGCACCAACTTTGGTATCTTTTCTTTGCATCAGGTAAACCGTTTTATTAATAGGGTCGTCTTTAACCTGCTTGATTGCACCTCTATCCGTATATTCATTATCTACGCCCCAATAATCTAACCAGTGTTGTAGATCCATCGTATGAGAATCAGGTTGAGTGATCTGACACGCGACATCAAAACCGATACCACCGGCCCCGATGATTGCGACTTTTTCGCCAACAGGCTTTTTGTATTTTAAAACATCGAGATATCCAAGCACCCTGTCGTCTTCAAAGCCAGGTAAATCTAATTTGCGTGGAGTAATTCCTGTCGCTACGACTATTTCATCAAATCCTTGTTGGGATAATTGCTCTGCGGTCTGTTTTGCCCCTAAATGCAAAACAACACCAGCATCACCTAAACGATTCTCAAAATAACGAATAGTCTCGTAAAACTCCTCTTTACCGGGAATCGTTTTAGCAATATTAAACTGACCACCCACTTTTTCTTCAGCATCAAACAAATGCACTTCATGTCCACGTTCTGCTGCGTAACAAGAAAAAGCCATGCCTGATGGACCTGCACCAACGACAGCTAATTTTTTAGGTTTAGTGGTATTGGCAAATACAAGCTCTGTTTCGTATCCGGCCTCTGGGTTAACTAAACAAGTCGCTCGTTTTCTCGAAAAAACGTGGTCTAAACACCCTTGATTACAAGCAATGCAGGTGTTGATCCTGTCAGACTGATTTGCTTCCGCTTTTTTTACGAATTCCGCATCCGCTAATAAAGGACGCGCCATTGACACCATATCTGCCTGACCAGTAGATAAAATTTCTTCGGCCACTTCTGGTGTATTGATCCTATTGGTTGTAATAACTGGAATAGAAACCTCTTTCCGCACGCGTTCAGAAATCCAAGTAAATGCTTTTCTCGGCACAGACGTGACTATTGTTGGTATCCTTGCTTCATGCCAACCGATACCAGTATTAAGAATCGTTACGCCCGACTGTTCTAACAACTTAGCCAATGCAACAACTTCTTCAAAAGTTGAGCCATTGTCAACCAGGTCCAACATGGACAAACGGAAGATAATTATGAACTCCCGGCCAACTTTTTCACGAGTCTGCTGAACAATTTCCAGTGCTAATCTAACGCGGTTTTCAAAAGAACCGCCCCACTTGTCGTCTCGTTTATTTGTTTTTGGGGCAATGAACTGATTAATCAAATAGCCTTCTGATCCCATTATCTCTACGCCGTCGTATCCCGCCTTTTGCGCCAAGGCTGCGCAATTAACGAAGTCTTTGATAGTTTTTTTAATACCGCGTTCTGACAGCGATTTGGGCTTAAAAGGATTTATAGGTGCTTTTATGGCAGAAGCACTTACATTAAATGGGTGATAAGCGTATCGACCAGTATGGAGTATCTGTAGACAAATCTTGCTACCCGCTTCATGTACGGCTTGTGTGATCTTTTTATGTCGATTTACGTGCCAGAAATGACTAAGTTGAGAGCCGCGAGGTTCAACGCGACCGGCAAAGTTAGGTGCTATTCCCCCAGTCACGATTAAGCCAACCCCCCCTTCGGCTCGTGCTTTATAAAACGCTGCTAACTTTTCAAAGCCATTTCGTTCCTCTTCCAACCCCATGTGCATGGATCCCATCAACACACGATTTTTAAGCTGAGTGAAACCTAAATCCAAAGGCTGTAATAAATGTGGAAACGACATACTGAGTTGACCTGTTCTATTATTTTGTACCTGATAACTCTAACCAACAACTGGTCGGACATCAACTTAATATTTTTTGTTACAAGGTTTAGAAAATAATTAGGTTTAATTTACTCCGCAATAAATTAAACTTAAAGATAGTAAGGTCGCAATAACGTGGCGCGTAATTAGAGATAGGATATGCAGCAAGAATTATCAAAGAATAAGTATTGGTTAAGAGATTTGTTTTCGGCCTGTTGGCAAGTGTTGAACTTCAGTCGGCGTGTAGTGTTGAATTTAATATTTATTTTTATTGCAATCGTGTTTATTGCTGCCATTAGCGCAGGGAAAGAGCAGCCAGTAGTGATTACCGATCACACGGTTCTAAAATTAAATCTAATTGGCGACATTGTCGAAGAAAAAACCTTTGTAGATCCTTACGATGAGTTTTTTAATGACGCGGTGGGCAATAAGCAGAATACGCCAGAAATTTTGTTAACCGACGTGTTAGAGGTCTTAAAACAGGCACAAAATGACCAACGGATCCAAGCCTTGATGTTAGATTTACATGGGCTTAGAAACGTAGGGTTGAGTAAGTTGCAGGAAATAGGCAAGGCAATAAAATCGTTTAAAGAAACCTCGGGTAAGTCAATATTCGTTTATGGTGATTATTTTAGCCAATCGCAATACTATTTAGCTTCACAAGCTGATCGGGTTACCTTGCATCCTATGGGGGCAATAGGTCTCGATGGATTCGGCCGATATCGTATGTACTATAAATCCGCATTAGAAAAACTGAAAATCAACTCTCATGTATTTAGAGTAGGAACATATAAATCAGCGGTAGAGCCCTACTTACGTGATGACATGTCGGAAGATGCAAAATTAGCTAACCAAAAATGGTTGGGCGAACTATGGACCATGTATAAAGAAGACATTAGCGATAGTCGTAGTTTAGAAGTATCAAACTTTGATGAAAAATTGGATTCTTTCCTCGATAAATTTAAAAAGGCCAATGGTAACTTTGCACAATTTGCCAAACAAAACGGCTGGGTAGACGACTTAATGTCACACCAAGAATTTGATCAATTTGTAAATCAGGAATTCGGTGGCGGTAAAAAAGCCAAGTTTGTTAACTTTGATCAGTACCTGAAGTATCAAAAACAAAACCCGCAATCAAATAGTCAGCAGAAAGTTGCGGTTGTCGTTGCTAAAGGCACGATATACGACGGTAAGAGAAAACCAGGGGAGATAGGTGGACATAGTACCGCTGAACTGTTAAAACAAGCCCGTCAAAACACAAATGTTAAAGCAGTAGTGCTTCGTGTAGATAGCCCAGGTGGCAGTGCGTTTGCGTCAGAAATTATTAGAAATGAAATAGAAGCTCTGAAAAAAGCGGGCAAGCCCGTCGTAGCATCAATGAGCTCTACAGCCGCATCTGGGGGCTATTGGATTTCAGCCTCTGCCGACGAGATTTGGGCTGCTCCATCTACAGTCACGGGTAGTATTGGTATTTTTGGCATGTTTATGACGTTTGAAGATACCATGTCAGACTTTTTGAATATCCGAACCGATGGTGTAGGCACAACTGAAATGTCGGGTTTATCGCCTTTCAGAACCTTGTCTCCGCAAATGGGTGATGTGATTCAATTGGCAATAGAGCAAGGCTATGACCAATTTATCAGTTTAGTCGCTACAGAGCGCAATATGAGCAAAAATGACGTAGACACGGTTGCGCAAGGTAGAGTCTGGTCTGGTAAAACTGCCCTAGAACTCGGTTTAGTCGATAAACTGGGCTTCTTTGACGATGCCATCCAGTCTGCTGCCGCATTAGCAAACTTAGACACCTTCGGTGTGCAAGTTATTAAAAAACGTTTGTCACCGATGGATCAGTTGCTTCAGGATCTATTCTCGACTTATGCCCCTGAGATAAAATCCGAAACTGCGACACAAAACAATATCATGCAAGCATTTGGCAAATTACTAAAACAAACTGAGCATTGGTTGAACTTTAACGATCCGATGGGCGTTTATGTTTATTGTTTAGAATGTGAAGGTCTCTGATTTTCATTGAGTTTGCAAAATTAAAACATACAATAAGCCCACCCTAACCCGTGGGCTTTTTTTTGGGAGTACAAATGAACGCAGATAAAAAACGAATTTATATTGCATATACCGGTGGTACTATAGGTATGAAAAAATCACCAAATGGATATGTACCAGTGGCAGGTTACATTACCGATGTCGTCAATTCGTTAACTGAGCTACATCGTCCTGAAATGCCCGAATTTGATATTCATGAATACAGCCCTGTATTAGACTCGAGTAATATGACGCCAAAGGATTGGCAAACTATAGCTGAAGACATACAGGCCAATTATCAGGATTATGACGGGTTTGTGGTCTTACATGGTACCGATACAATGGCTTACACGGCATCCGCGTTGTCCTTTATGCTGAAAGATCTTAACAAGCCTGTCATTGTCACTGGCAGCCAAATCCCACTTTCAGAAATACGCTCAGACGGTCAATTAAACTTACTCAACTCACTTTACCTGGCCGCGCACTACCCAGTTGCGGAAGTTGGTTTGTTTTTTAATAATCAACTTTACCGAGGAAACCGAACGACAAAAGCCGACTCAACTGGATTTAACGCGTTTGAAAGCCCTAATTGCGCTCCCCTTATAAGTGCTGGTATTCACATAGACGTTAACGAGGGCAAAGTTCTGGATAAGGTTAATAACGCTGAAAATAAAGGATTAACCATCATAGATATAAAAGAACAACCGATTGGTGTAGTGAGCCTCTATCCCGGAATATCGCATCTGGTTATAAAGAATATCCTTGCCCAACCAGTAAACGCTCTGATTATTCAAAGTTATGGCGTTGGGAACGCACCTGAAGATCCCGAGTTACTGAAAGAGATACAAAATGCAAATGATCGAGGCATCTTGGTGGTTAACAGAACGCAATGTCATCGCGGTATGGTGAACATGGATGGTTACGCCACTGGACACGCGTTAAAAGACGCCGGTGTTTTATCTGCACACGATATGACTTTGGAAGCTTGTTTGACAAAAGTACATCATTTATTGAGTCAAGATTTGCCATTCAATGAAGTACGAGCTCGTTTTGTTGAGAACCTTAAGGGTGAATTGACGGCTGTCTAATACCAATCTGCATAAAGAATTAGTCAATTCAGAACTTCACCAGAGCTGCGAGAATAATCGAAACTTGTGCAGGTATAGTCGTTCTACATCAAATAA
>Ga0213832_1000307_pt1 | contig 49911 bp, 47 predicted proteins | sample SWATP13_FD_161660 | JGI IMG/M metagenome (GOLD analysis project Ga0213832, IMG submission 161660) | Coastal seawater microbial communities from Marineland, Florida, United States - SWA TP1 #3 | ecosystem: Environmental > Aquatic > Marine > Coastal | place: USA: Florida | collected 2016-08-06 | reverse complement strand
CGATGAAATCATTTTAAGCTTTTCAGCTATTTGGTCATCTATTCACAAAATATAGATATAAATGGCCATTACTGGCCATATTGGAGCACAATTATTCACATTATTTTTTCTGGTCAGTCCAGAGGAAACTACCTATCGCGGGTAAAAGTAATACGGCACCCAACATATTCACTAAGAACATAAAGGTAAGTAGGATCCCCATATCAACTTGGAACTTCAGATCAGAAAAAATCCATGTACTCACACCAATGGCTAAGGTGATACCTGTGAATAACACCGCACTGCCTCGCTCTACCAACGCATTACGATAAGCAACCTCAAGTGCAACGCCTTGTTTAAGCTGCCCCATCATTGATGAAAGAATATAAATGCCGTAGTCAACACCAATACCTACACCTAAAGCAATAACTGGCAATGTTGACACTGTTAAACCAATTTCAAGCTGCACCATCAACGCTTGGGCTAGGGTCGATACGATATACAAAGGTAGTACCACAGCAACAGTGGCTTTCACACTCCTAAAGCTAATTAAGCATAGCAAGATGACGGCACCGTAAACGTAAAGCATCATGGGAAGTTGTGCCGCTGAAACTGATTCATTAGTTGCTGCCATCACACCCACTGGACCTGAGGCGAGCTTAAACTTCAATTTATCGGTTTCCTCTTTAGCCGCAAACTCTTTTACTTTAGCAACCACATGGTCAATCGTTTCGGCTTTGTGATCTTCTAAGAAGAAAATCACAGGCATAACAGAGCAGTTACCATCAAGTAAGCCTGAGCTTGTTTCAACTCTTGCAGTTGATTGTACTAAGCTTGCTGTATTACGCGGTAAGCTTTGCCACTTTAAATTACCTTCATTAAAACCTGCGTTCACTGACTGCGCGACAGAACTTAAACTCACTGCCGATTGCACACCAGGCACATTTTCCATTTGCCATTGGAAACGGCTGATACGTTCCATCACATCATGTTCTGTACACGCAGCAGGATATGCTTCAACAATGACTTTTAAAATATCGGATGAAATGGTGTATTTATCTGAAATCAAGAAAGTATCTTGGTTGTATCGCGCATCTTGATGAAGCGATGGCGCACCAGCGTGTAAATCACCAATACGCATTTTATCTGCTTGCCAGTAACCAAAAGCAAAAAGTATCACTGTAAGTACGATAATTAACCGTGCCGTTTTAGGGTCTGTTGCTTTAACCAGTATCTCACGTAAATTATCTAAAATATTTGGCTTATCTGAGTGTGTACCAGATTGGATACGCACTGAACCCTCAAACTTCATGTATGATGCCCAGACAGGAAGCAAAATTAAGTTCGTGAAAATAATTACCGCCACACCTAAGCTCGCTGTGATCGCAAGTTCACGAATAATACCGATATCAATAGTGAGTAACGTTAAGAAACCAACTGTATCTGATAATAGTGCAATACCACCAGGAATTAATAGAGCCCTAAAACTTGCTTGGCAACAAACTCGCGTGCTGCTGCCACCGCATACTTTCTTGCCAATATCGTTAATCATTTGCACACCATGGCTCACACCAATTGCAAACACTAAAAACGGCACCAGAATAGACATAGGATCTAAACCAAAACCAAGCGATGACAATAAGCCAAGCTGCCAAATCACCGCAATAATAGAGCAAGCAATCGGTAAAATAGTGAGTTTTAGGCTATGGCAGAATAGCCAAACCATTACGAACGTAAAGACTATTGCAATAGCGAAAAATAACAGTACGCCTTTGGCACCCTCTGCGACATCTCCCGCCATTTTCGCAAAACCAATAATATGAATACTGACTTTATCCGTGCTCAGTGGTTCACGTACTTGCGTTTCTAACTTTTTAGCAAACGCTAAGGTGTCGAGCTTTTCTTGTGTTTGTGGATCAGTTTCCAACAATTGAGCTGTTACCATCGCGCATGAATAGTCGCTGGCAATCATACGACCAACGACTTTGGCTTTTTCAATGTTCTCTTTTACAACGGCAAGTCCACGTTTATCCGCAGTAAAATTAGCCGGAATAATTGGCCCCCCGGCAAAACCATCTTCAACGACTTCAACAAAACGGGCACTGGGGGCAAAAATTGAATTGACTAATGGGCGGTTTACGCCAGGAATAAAATAAAGTTGATCATGAACAGCTTTTAACTGAGTAAAAAATTCCTCATTAAAAATATCACCATCCGCATCACAAACAGAAATTAAAATACTGTTTGCCCCACCAAATTGTTTTTCATGCTTGGTGTAGACTTTCATGTAGTCATGATTAAGAGGAATATTTTTATTAAATGACGCATCTAATTGAATCTGCGTTGCTTTAAAAAGTAAAAAACAAGTGATTAATGCAAAAGAGATAATCGCAAATAAACGATGACGGAATACCGCCTTTTCTAAAAAATCTAAAAAACCACGCATTACGGATTCAACTCCTTCACTTTAATACCATCTTCTGAAGCCATAATGAGTTTATTTTGAAATACAACACCATCAAGTAAAGACTTGCCATCATCCATTTGTTCTTCAGTTAGTTCATCATTTTTAACATGAAAAATGACACCGCTATTGGCAAACAGCAGCCATTCGTTATTGTAGTTAATTGCGCTGTTTACTGTTGCGAAGTTGTCTGTGTGGATTTGTTGCCACTGCTCAGAGCCTGTTTGACGCGTAAAAATATTCCCTCTCAAACCTGCAACTAAGTCTTCTCCTTGAGATTGATCTGCAGTTGACGCAAACGTAAAGAAAGACCCCATATATATTTCTTCTAGGCGTTGCCAGGTGCCACCGTTATCAAAACTTTCAGCCATTAACCCCATTTCACCAACCAATATTAAACGGTTATTGGTTTTCACAATACGGTTAAAATGTGGAAGAATCGAAGCTGTCTCATACTCGTAGCCTTCTGGGTCACTCTTTTTTAGTTCATTGAGATATGCACGGTCTTCTTCAAAAAGTAAGCTATCTAAAAATCGTTTTTGCCATTTCTGGCCACCATCATGAGTCTCAAAAAACATGCCGTATGCACCCACCGCATAGCCATGCTTTTCAGAGGTAAAAAGTATATCTAAGCAAGGTTTATCAATATCCGGAAGTGCTTGCTGGAGTTGCCATGTTTTGCCCGCATCCGTGGTGTTAATAATAGTGGCATCATGACCACATGCCCATCCTAGGTTGTTATTATAGAAGTCGACAGCGGTGAGTAAAACTTGCGTTGGAACACTGGCTTGCTGCCATGATTGTGCATCGGTACTGGTGATTACCACACCGTGCTTTCCAACAGCCACTAATTGATCATCAATTAGTTCAATATCTGTGAGGAGTGTTTTGTCTGCATTAACAGCACTAATAGCATGTTCTAGTTGGGGCATGTCCTGAGAAAAACATGAAGCACTATAAGCAAGACAAGCATAAAGCAAATACTTCATAAAGGTAAATCGCCTTCGAAAAGATAAATGAGTAAGCCATAAGTCACGTGATAAACCAATTGTGCCTAGTTGACTAATATGAATTGCAAAAGGCACCTGACAAAACAGGTGCCTATTTGGATTAACGGCCTTCGCGGCGAAGTGCGCTTGACGTAAATTCGTTATCGTTAAATGATTGTGAGAAGTCATACATCTTCTCTTGGTTATCTAAACCAATTGCCAAATAACGACGTGAATTAAGATCATGGTAAACTTCTAAGGTACTCCAGTGAGTTGGTACTTCATAGTAGTTTAGGCCATGGGCCATTGCCACACGATACATTTGGTCACGATTATCATATATATCTGCTACGTGAACTTGCCAGCTGTCTTCATCAATATAGAACACACGTTTTTTATAAATGTGACGTGTACCCTCTTTTAAGTTAGCTTCGACAACCCAAACACGGTGCTTCTCATAGCGAACATATTCAGGGTTAATATGACCTGCTTGCAAGATATCATCGTATTCAAGCTTATCGCTGTGCAGTTTGTAGCTGTTATATGGAATATAAAGCTCCTGCTTACCTTTTAACGTCCAGTTATAACGGTTTGGTGAACCATTAAACATATCAAAATCATCGGTAGTACGTAAACTATCTGCTGCAGTACCTGGTGCATCATATGCCACGTTTGGCGCACGACGAACACGACGCTGACCAGAGTTATAAGTCCACGCTTGACGAGGTGTTAAAATTTGGTCCATGGTTTCATGAACAAGTAATGCAGTACCAGCAAGACGCGCAGGTTCTGTTACTTTTTGCTTAAACTTGAATAGGATGTTTGATTCTTGAAGTTTTTCAGGTGTCGCTTTTGGATCTGAATACTCAACTAATAGTTGCTCATCAAAGCCAACATAATTATATGAACCTGATGCTGTTGGTGCAGCTTGTCCACCAAAACGTTCAATTGATAAGCCTCTAAAACGTAATAGATGATTCCAGATAGCCTCTAAGCCGTCCTTAGGAATAGGAAACGGTACACCAACCGCCGTATTTTTAATACCATTACCACCTTCAACCAACTCAGCTGTCGTTGCATATTTTTTAGTTGCATCATAAACAAACTGAGGATAAGAAGCGCTACGGCGAGTTTGATAAATATTCATTTTGAACGTATCAGGGTATGTTTTGAATAGTTCAATTTGACCAGGGCTTAGGTATTCTTTGTATTTATCTACGTTTGACTTATCAATGGTAAATAAAACTTTATCTTCAGCGTATGGGTCTGGGTGGTGCATTCCCGCTTTATAACTAGCAGGAGGAGTTGTAATTCCGCCAGTCCAAGCTGGAATAGAACCATCTTTATTTGCCGCTTTCTCTGCACCGATTGGTGTTAAATCATTACCTAAACGTGCTGCTTCATCAGCGGTAATTTTTGCAAGTACACTTGAGCTTGCGAAAACACTGCAAAAAGCTGCAGCAATGAGGGTAGGTTTTCTAATAATCATAATTTACCCTTAAATTGAATATTTGATATTGAAAGAAACATAATCGCGGTCAGAGAATGTATTCGTCGCGCCACCACCCCAGAATGAGTTGTAGCTAAAGTCGAACGACCACGCATTTTGATAGTTGAAGTTCATAGTTACACCGAGTGATTTACGGTCTTCAACAAATAAGAACATTGGGTCTGGTGTAATACCATTCACGTCATGTGAAAATACAAAACGAGGGGAAAAGTTCACACCGTTAAAGATATTGAAATAATCACCCTTTGCGATTAAACGGTAGCCCCATGCTGATGCAGTTGGGAAAGGGTTTGTCTCAGGGCCATTAGAAAGACCTAAGTGCAATGTAGAATAATCGTCAGCCAATGGACCTTGGATAACGCCACTACGCCCTGTACCTGCCACGTTTAAACGAAGCTCATCATATTCCGGCATATTATTAATTCGTACACCACCAATTTCACCGACCACAGCCCAGCTATCAGCACCTAATGATGGACCAAATAAATGAGTCGCCGTGAATTGCAATTGCGCAGTATTACGTAAAATAAAGCCTTGTGCTAATTCGCCAGGGCCTACAACGCTTGTCGCATCACCTGGGCTCATTTGTGAAATACCAGCAAAATCAGGGCGGATACCTGCAACAGCTAATTGCTCAGGCATACCGGCATAAAGTAATTCTACGTCATCAATTTGCAAAGGCTCATCTTGACGGAAGGCAAACTCACCCGCAAATGCGGTTTCGCCTAACGAAGTATTAAAGCTTAAACCGTAAAGCTTAATATCTTCAGGGTATTCTAATTGACCCTTAGTAAATGCTTGTAAGCCTGTTACATTATCTTCAGTAATTTCAGTGCTAAGTAACATACCAATATCAGACGCGATTGCTGCGCTTGTAAAATTAGAAACTTGACCTGATATTACCGGACGACGGCTATGATAGTTGATGTGATATAACGCAACTTCAGTATCATTTAGCTCAGGTAAAAACATACCTAAACGTAAACCATATTGACCACCATCATCAGGCTCACTCTTACCTGCGTTGCCCTTACCTTTTAACGCCACTTTAGTTGGGTAAGCTAAGTACAGCTGTGCCATCATCGCTTGGCCTTGCGCTGATGTAGGATCGATTCCTTGCGAGCGCACAATGTCATCCAAACTATTTAAGCTTTCTGTTAAGAATGCTAAATCAATGTCAGGGTTTGAGGTGAAACCAAGTTGGATATTTTGTTGGTAACCATTCTCTGATGCAAAATCATTGGTTGAGAAGTAAGTACCCGCAGCAGGAAGACGTGTCTCGTGCCACTCGTACTGATAAAACCCTTCTAGAGTAAGGTTATCGGTAATACCGAGTGATGCCCAAAGCATACCCACAGGGATGAACGCTTCTTTAAGCTCAGCACCTGGTGCTTTAAGGCGGTCAATATCAACCGGGTTGACATTAATACCATGAGAGATCAGTGTACTTTCACCCCAGTTTACGACTTGTTGACCTAAACGGATAGATAGCGGGTTACGCCCTTCATTTAAATCGAAGTTAGCCCAAACGTAGGCATCTAAAAGTCGTAGGTCAGCACACACTTGTTCTTTAGTATCGTCATCATCACATGGATCGACTTTTTGCCCAGAAGTTGGATTGTTGTAGGCGAAATCACCATCCATCAAAGCAAAATCATAGAAATACATGAAGCGTGTGAAGAAGCCATAGTTATCTTTGCTAATTGATAACTCATGGTTGCCTTTTAATAGCTTTGAAAACGAATCGCCACTATCGAAGTTTAAGTTACCAGCATCACCATTATTTGAATATGCACCTGGCTGGTTCCAAACATCCGCAGACGAGTAGATAGGATTTAAAGCTGAGTGATAGCCGGTCCAATCGAATGACGGGTTATTACTTTTACCTATATGTTGAAAGTCGCGATCTTCAACACGAATGCTCTGTCCATAAGAAAAACTAGAGTCAAAACGGACGTCAAAATCCCCTAACTCAAAAGTTGCCGCGTGCAAAGCAGTGCTTGAAAGCCCAAGGGTTGCTGCCGCAAGCCCCAAAGCTATTTTGTTTTTAACAAAAAGCGAGCGTTTTATCATTGTGTTCATCCCCCTGTAACGGGTTGTTTTGTGATCAAATTGTTGTTTTTAGTATCTTTCTAACGATAGAAGCGAAATAGTAAAAATACAATATAGAACGCGTTCAATCGGTTAATATTTATTTAATTATGTGACGTTTACGTATTGGTAAGACGTCATACCAGATAATTTATACACGTAAATTAACAATAGAACAAACCGAATTAACAAAAATATAATAAATTTAGTTAATTGGGGACAGCAAAGTACGGTTAATTTTAGAACAAAACACCGTACTTTAAAGAAAAGTTATAAATTAGATTTCATGCTTTCAGCTGACTTTCTCAAGTTTAAGGAATCTGTTTTGCTCAGTGAGTATCAGCCTAAAGCGCCCTCTTATTCCTATCGAAGAAATAAAAGGACGCAAATGTTCAGCATCAAAACGAACTGTTTTACCACCATCTTCCGTCACTTGGACTGATTTATATTTACCATGATAATAATCTAAACATTTAGAGTAACTCAGGTAGAGCGAAAAATAGTATTCGTTCATTAACTAGCAAGTGCCTTCTCTACTTTTTCATATAAGTCGTCACTTAAACCATCCAATGACGCTAGCCGAGTAAGTTGTGCCTTCATCGCCGTTGAACGATTGTCGTCATAGCGACGCCATGACATGAAAGGAGTCAACATTCTTGACGCATTCTGCGGATTAATTTCATTAAGCTTAACCAATAGATCACCCAATAACTGATAGCCCTTGCCATCTGCACGATGAAATTGCGTAATATTAAAATGACTAAAACTACCCACTAATGCTCGAACACGGTTAGGGTTGCCAAAATCAAAGCTTGGATGCTCATATAAGCCTTTAATTTTATCGATACAGGCATCAGTATCATTCATCGCCTGTAAGGCAAACCACTTATCCATTACCAGTACATCATGACGCCACTTGGCATCAAATTCACTCAATAAACGCTCGCCAAGAGAATGATTTGCTTTCACCACAGCACCGAGTGACGCAAGCACATTTGTCATATTCGCGCTATTTGCAGCTTCAATGATTAGCTCATTGATAGCTGGATCAGGTGTTTTAGCTAAGTAATGCAAACAAACTTGTTTCAATGCTCGCACCGCAACAGCGTCTGCAGAGGTTGACCCATCATCTTCAAGTGATTGATAACAAATCTTAAAAGACTCTGAAAGACTCGATGCAATTTGTTTTTCAAAGGCATTTAATACATTAATAATGTTATCAACCGGAATAACTTTGTATTCAGCAGCCAAGGTATCGTAGCTTGGTAATTTAAGTAATTCAGCAATCAAGGCTAAATCACCTTCACGCTTAGTAATAAGCGTATCGAATGTATTAATAACCGACGGCGATAACTCGTTATTACCCGACGAGATCGCTGTTTTAATTTCATTGGTCAAAAGACGTTGTTGCGCATCCCAGCGAGAGAAGTCACTACGAGCAAACCGCATTATATGCAGTAAATCCTCAGCCGTATTTGATTGATTGACAATACAAGGGGCCGAGAAGTCTTCCAATAGAACAGCTACAGGTTGTTCAGCTACTCCTTCAAAAACAAATTGTTGCTTCTGTTTAGTGACATTCAATACTGAATCATGGGCTTGATCATTAACTACCAGCGGTAATGACTCCCCCGCAGGATTCAATAATTCAATAGCAAATGGAATATGCAACAGCTCATTCTCAGGTTGATTGTCTGGTGCGAATTGCTCAATGGTTAGAGTAAACGTTTGTTTTTCGCTATTGTACTGTTGCTCAACATTCAGTTTTGGAGTGCCAGCTTGGCTATACCAACGTTTAAATTGGCTTAAATCAATGTCTGACGCATCACTCATCGCAGCGACAAAGTCATCACAGGTCACAGCTTGTCCGTCATGACGCTCGAAATAAAGTGACATGCCTTGCTGGAACTTTTCTTCACCCAATAGGGTGTGCATCATGCGAATAACTTCAGCGCCTTTGTCATAAACGGTGACAGTATAGAAATTATTCATTTCAATCACTTTTTCAGGACGAATTGGGTGCGCCATAGGCCCTGCATCTTCGCTGAACTGGTGAGTACGCATAACCTTAACAGCGTCAATTCGGTTAAGTGCTCGTGAGCCTAAATCACTACTAAATTCTTGGTCACGAAAGACCGTTAAGCCTTCTTTTAATGATAGCTGGAACCAATCTCGACACGTTACACGATTACCGGTCCAGTTATGAAAATACTCATGGCCAACGATAGACTCAATGGTATGGTAATCTTTATCTGTTGCCGTCTCTTGGTTGGCTAGTACGCATTTGCTATTAAAGATATTTAAACCTTTATTTTCCATCGCACCCATATTAAAAAAGTCGACAGCAACAATCATGTAAATATCTAGGTCATACTCAAGATTAAAACGCTCTTCATCCCACTGCATTGACTTTTTAAGTGAAGACATTGCATGCGGGGTTTTAGCTAAATTTCCTTTATCGACAAATAATGCCAGCTTTACGTTACGACCAGACTTAGTTGTGTAGTGGTCACGTAATACATCAAAGTCCCCTGCTACTAACGCGAACAAGTAACTTGGCTTTTTGAATGGGTCTTGCCATTTTACAAAATGACGGCCGTCATCCAATGTGCCAGCGTCAATCTGATTGCCATTTGATAATAAATGAGTGTATTTCTGGTCAGCGATAATTGTGACATCAAAGCTTGCTAAAATATCAGGGCGATCCATGTAATACGTGATTTTTCTGAATCCTTGTGCTTCACATTGCGTGCAATACGCACCGCCAGATAAATACAACCCTTCAAGTGATGTATTTGTTTGTGGATCAATATGATTTTCTATTTTAAGTGTAAAGCTGTCAGGTAAATGATGGATAATCAGCTTTTCATCTTCAAGTGTATAATCATCGTATTTTTCGTTATTTACAGATAATGAAATAAGCACCAAATCCACACCATCTAATATTAGATCGGCCTCGGTATTATCCGTACGACTCATCGTCATTGTCGATTGCACTGTGGTTTTTAATGGTGCTAATTCGAAGCGTAAATCGATATGGTGAATTGAAAATTGTGGGGCTTGGTAATCTTTTAGATATTGAGCTTGAGGTTTATTCGTTACAGACATAAAAGGCTCCAAATGGCCCTACTAATGTAGGGCCTTACGTTATTATTCAACAGTGCTAGGTTTCGCATGTTTTGGGGTAATGCGTAAAATCTTAATTCCCAAATAAGCATAAATGACCGCTAGTAACGGATTAATTAAATTAAAGAAAGCATACAGAGCATAATCAAATGGATTGATTAATAAAACACTTTGCATATACGCACCACAAGTATTCCAAGGGATCAATGGACTAGTTATCGTTCCGCCATCTTCTAATGTGCGTGATAAGTTAACCGGCTTTAAGCCACGTTTTTCATACTCTTCTTTAAACATACGGCCAGGCACAACAATGGCAATGTATTGATCAGCCGCTACCGCATTTGTACCAATACACGTAGCAATCGTTGCGGTAATAAGCGAACCAGTACTCTTCGCAATTTTTAAAATGCTCTTTACGAACATATCTAGTAAGCCCGTTTTTTCCATAATGGCACCAAACATAAGCGCAGTCATAATTAACCACGTAGTCGTTAACATGCCAGCCATACCACCACCACTGAGCAATGAATCCATTTTTTCATCACCAGTATCGATACTAAAGCCATCGAAAAAAGTGGTCCATACTAATTTAAAGTAGCCAATAATTTGCCCTTGTGATGCATCAATTTGGCTGCTAATTAAATCTGACTGAAATAACATGGCCCAAACAGCACCAAGCACAGCACCGATTGATATAGCAGGGAAAGCTGGCATTTTTCGAATAGCTAAAAATAATAGCACCACCAAGGGCACTAACATTTCAAAACCTATGTTGAAGTTTTGTTCCAGCAAGTTGACTATTTCTTCAATACGCCCCGCCTCAGCTGAGCCACCGGCATTGAAGCCCATAAAGATAAAAATAATTAAAGCGATAATAAAGCTTGGCACCGTTGTCCAAAGCATATGGTGAATATGGTCGAATAAATCGGCACCGGCTACTGCAGGTGCTAAGTTTGTGGTTTCTGAAAGCGGGCTTAACTTATCACCAAAATAGGCACCTGAGATAACCGCACCCGCCGTGACAACTTGTTCAAGACCAAGACCAGTTGCAACACCTAATAACGCCACACCAATGGTCGCAGCAGTGGTCCATGAACTACCAATACTCATCGCGACAATGCCACAAATTAAACAACTGGCAGCATAAAACCAACTTGGATTAATGATCTGAAGACCATAATAAATAAGGGTGGGTACAGTACCAGATAATAACCAAGTACCAATTAAGGCACCAACCATAAGCAAGATAATGATTGCACCAAGGGACAAAGTGATCCCTTCGATCATGGCTTGTTCAAGTTTTTTCCATGTATAGCCATTTTTTAAACCAATTAACGCCGCTGTAAAAGTAGCAAACAATAACGCAATTTGGTTAGGACCTGATGACGAATTATCACCAAACAAATAAACAGCAGCACCTAAAAGGCACACAAGCACAGTAATTGGGATCAAAGCATCTAAAAAACTAGCCTGCTTGATCGGCTTTTCTTCAATAGAATTCAAAAGATAGTCTCCTACACGTCTTATGTGGCGTGTTTAATTATTATTGTAAGCTTGACGCAAAACTTCAGTGGCTTTTTTGACAGCCAGATTGGCCAATTATAACAAGCTGACCTGTTTTAGGTAGCAAAAAAGGCGCCTAAGCGCCTTTTTATTAATCATAAGTAAGTATTTATTTTTTCGCGATACGGCCGTACTTGATGTAATCTTGCGTGATTAATGCCGCTTCTTCCAAAAATGGGTCAAGATCATCTAAGATGTCAGGTAAATCGTCTAAGTTTTCTACCGGCTTTTCACCTAGACGAACTAAACGTTCATTAGCACGCTCAAGTGCTCGTTCTTCACCTTCATCTTTCTCTTTAATACGCGCGGCTTCAACAAGTGAAATTGTTTTACGATCTTTCTCTTGTTGGTAACGCTTAATGTCATCAAATACGTAACCAAACTCTGGCTCGCTTGCAATACGTGTATCATGTAACTTATTCACATACGCAATTGCAGGCTCTAGGTTATCAACAGAGTTGTATTTAGCACGAATGATACTATCCCACGGTAACGCGTTGTCTTGCTGGCTTTCGCCCCAATCAGCTGGGTCGATTGCCGATGGGAATGATACATCGGGTATCACACCTTTATGCTGAGTACTACCACCATTAATACGATAGAATTTAGCAATTGTGTACTGTACGCTACCTAATGGGTGATCATATAAGTCATAAGCACGACCAAGTGGTTTGTGCTGTTGTACTGTACCTTTACCAAAGGTTTGCTCACCAATGACAATTGCACGACCGTAGTCTTGCATTGCAGCTGCGAATATTTCAGATGCTGAAGCGCTGTAACGGTCAACTAAAACGGTTAATGGACCATCATAGAAAGTGACACCATCGCGGTCTTTTTGCTCTTCAATTCGATTATTTAAAGTGTGGATTTGTACCACAGGTCCTTGATCAATAAATAAACCTGACAACTGAGTTGCTTCGTATAAAGAACCACCACCGTTTTGACGCAAATCGATGATAATACCATCAACCTTAGCTTCTTTTAACTTAGCTATTTCAACTTTTACGTCTTGCGATAAGTTATTGTAGAAACCTGGTATTTCAATCACACCAATTTTACTGGTTAAGTCTGAATATTTAGCTTCAAATACTTCTGATTTAGCTGCGCGGTCTTCAAGGCGAATTTTATCACGCGTAATCTCAACAACTTTAGGTGTACCGTGGGCGTCTGCACCTTTTAAATATTGCAAACGAACTTTAGTCCCTTTAGGGCCTTTGATTAAGTCAACCACGTCATCAAGACGCCAACCAATCACATCAACAAACTCTTCGCCATCTTGAGCTACACCAATAATTCGGTCATCGGCTTTGATTTGTTCTGATTTATCCGCAGGGCCTCCTGGCACTAAACTACGAATAACCGTGTAATCTTCATCATAGCTAAGAACGGCACCTATACCTTCCAGTTCAAGGTCCATATCCATCTTAAACTGTTCAGCACGACGTGGAGATAAGTAAGAAGTATGTGCTTCGATGCTACGTGCAAATGAATTCATCACGATTTGGAAAGCATCTTCACTATTTGTTTGCACTAAGCGTTTTTGCGCATTGTGGTAACGCTTGGTAAGAACGTCTTTAATTCCTTGCCAATCTTTACCCGTCATTTTTAAACGTAACGCATCATATTTAACGCGTTGACGCCAAAGTTCATCAAGTTCAGCTTGGCTTGTAGCCCAATTAGCATCTTCACGGTCAAACACGTACTCATCTTCTTTATCAAACTTCATTTCCTTTTCTAGAAGCGATAAAGAATAGTCGTAACGTTCAAAACGACGTTTGAGGCTCAGGTTAAAAATATCAAATGCAAAACCAAGTTTGCCTGTCGACAATGCATTATCAAACTGATCTTTGTATTGCTCAAAAGAAGCAATATCTGAGGCTAAAAAGACACTCTTATTATAGTCAAGAGACTCAATATAACGTTCGAAAACTTTTTCAGATAAGCTATCGTTAAAACGTATTGGTTTATAGTGTGCACGAGTAAATAAGTTTGTCACCCGTTTGCTTGCTGTACTATGCTGACTTTCTTGCTTGAGTACTGGCAAATCATCTTCAGTTAAATTATCTGCAGCGGCCAATAATGAGCCTGAAAACAGGGCAGCGACTAACGGAATGAGCGTAAACTTTTTACTCATACACAACTCCTTTCTTTTTACAGCTATTAAATGATATACAGGCTGTCTGCTTTGGTCTTAACTTGCATCCCTGTTACTAACTCAACATGAACTTCATCTTTGTTCACTTCTGTTATAACAGCATTTACAAGGGCTTGGCCAAGTTTAACTTTCACTTTGCTATTAACCTTGACCTCAGAGGCAGGTAAAGGTTCAACTTTTCCTGAACGTTTAGCAGGTGCAGCTTTTGCAGGCTTATTACCTACTCTAGCGCCTTTATCAGCAGATTTGGCATTTTGAGCAGCGTTCTTTTTGTAAGATTTTGTGTCAGAATCTTTACGAGGGCGTTGCTGCTTTTTACGCTTAGCCATTTTGGCGCGGCTTTCTTCAAGTGCTTTTTGGGCGTGCTCAATGTGTTCTTGTTCCACTTTTTCATCTTGATTACCATCAAGATCGATACGAAACTCAGACTTAGTCACTGCCTCTAAATAGCGCCAATTTGAGGTATACTTTCTAAGTGCTTGACGAACCTGAGTTTTACTTACTTTCTCAGAACCTTCAATGCGCTCAGCGATATCTTTAAAGATACCGACTTTAAGCGGCTGAATGCCGTCTTTTTGTTTAAAACATTGCGGAAATTCTTGGTATAAGAAATCCAGTACTTCATTAATATCTTTTAGCTTGTTTGTGGTTTCCATGTTAGAACCTTTTATTACATCTTTTCATCAAGTGATGAATCGACATAGTGTGTTACCCAGTCGGTCAACTCTTCGAATTCGGCCTCTAAAAGTGCAAGCTCCCCTCGAAGGTGTTCCCAAATACCATTTATAATTTCATCAATCGATTCGCAGTCGAGGTCGTCAGGGAGACGATCCCAAGCAATATGAATCAACTCATTGAGCCTTTCGGCTACAACTTCTTCTTCTCCTTCCCAATCACCAACATCTTGAATGGAAAAAAGGTAATCTTGCACGTTTAGCAGATCTTTCATTACAGGTTTGCCTCAAAGCATTTTACAAGTGCTTCTAGGCCTGTGCGGTCTTCTATATCGAAACGCCCAACACTTGGACTATCAATATCAAGTACAGCAAAAACTTTACCATCTTTGAAAATGGGCACCACAATTTCAGAGTTAGATGCAGCATCACAAGCTATATGACCGGCAAATGCATGAACATCTTCCACTAATTGTGTTTCTTGTGTCTTAGCAGCCGTACCACATACCCCTTTGCCTACAGGAATACGAATACAGGCTGGATTGCCTTGAAACGGACCAAGTACTAACTCATCTGGCGAATCCATTAAATAGAAACCCGCCCAGTTTATATCCTCTAACGAGGTAAATAAAAGCGCACTAATATTTGCCATATTCGCTATAACATTTGACTCACCATTAATTAGCGATTCAGTTTGTTTAACTAACGACTGGTAAAATTTTTGCTTCGACATACCAAACTACTTCTTATTAAACATACAGTAGCTAAAGGTACTCTTTGTGGGCAATAAATGAAACCTTTTAAAGGCAAAAAAAAACATTTTGCCCTCAATTTCAGTCAGCTTGATTAAATATTCTGCTATTGATGGGGAGTTTGAACTGCTAAGCCCTGTCTTAATCCAAATAAGAATAAACCTGCAGCTAATGCAGACATAAGAGCATTCACAATAAATGCCGTGCCAGCGGTGGCACTAAGCAAGTAACTAAAAATAGCACCTCCCAATAAACCCAGAGTTAAAACACCTGAATAGTTCACTTTCGCGTACTTATACATAAGTAAGTAACCGGGTACGACAAAAGCCGCCATTGTTAAGCCAACAATGTGGGCATTGGAGATGGCGCTCACTAAAAGGTTCAGGAAAATACTCAAGCCATTTCCTTCTAAGGTAAACGCATAATACAGGCCTAAGATACAACCAATGATCACAGGCGATAATAAAGATAGTCCTACACTCTTTGCTATACGATGTTTCATTAAATTTCCTACTTTAACAAAGATAATACGAGAAGTAATAAGCATGGACTAACTAGAGAAAATCCGAAATATCGACAATAGTCGTACTAAAGATGAGAAAGGATTAGACACAAAAAAGCCGCTGAAATATTCAGCGGCTTTAATGATGGTGGAGAGATAGGGATTTGAACCCTAGAGGGGCTACAAACCCCTGCCGGTTTTCAAGACCGGTGCATTCGACCACTCTGCCATCTCTCCGAATGCGAAATAGCTACTCGCTAATGCAAGTAACTTAGTAATAATGGTGGAGAGATAGGGATTTGAACCCTAGAGGGGCTACAAACCCCTGCCGGTTTTCAAGACCGGTGCATTCGACCACTCTGCCATCTCTCCGACGGCGTGCATAATAGATAAGCCAATGCGCTTTGTGAAGCTTTTTTTCAAAAAAAATGCTTAAGTGATTAAAAAACAATTAATTTGCTCAGCATTAGTACAGCAACGTTTAGATTATGCACAACATTGAACTTTTCAATTATTTATCGTGTCTATTGAACTACAAAGGTTTGCCCAAATATATAACTCTTGGTAGTCTTAGTTTTAGTTTAATAATTGGAACTAACGAACTAAATAGTTCATTTAAAGGAGCTCTACAATGGCGTTTAATCACTCGTACAATACCGCTAAACCGGTTATGTCGACCATTGAAACTAACAAAGTACTTAAAAATACTTATTTCTTACTGGCCATGACATTAGCATTCAGTGCAGTGACAGCCGGTATTTCAATGGCGATGAATTTACCTTACTTCATGGGTCTGGTATTCAGCCTTATTGCATTTGGTGTACTTTTTGTAGTCAACAAAAAAGCTGACTCAGCCTCTGGTGTCGCTTGGGTATTCGCATTTACAGGGCTTATGGGTGCAGGCCTTGGTCCTATTTTAAATTACTATGCAGCAATGCCAAACGGCCCATTACTTATTATGCAGGCTCTTGGTTCAACCGCGTTGATTTTCTTTGGTCTATCAGCCTATGCACTGACGACTAAAAAAGACTTCTCATTCATGGGTGGCTTTTTAACAGTTGGTCTAATCGTTGTTATCATTGCCAGTTTAGTAAACCTATTCATCGGTAGCTCTGTTACCTTTATGGTTATCAATGCTGCTGTGGTATTAATTATGTCTGGCTTAATCCTCTTTGACACAAGCCGCATTATTAACGGTGGCGAGACTAACTACATTCGCGCAACTGTTGCCCTTTACTTAAATGTATATAACTTATTTACATCACTTCTACACCTACTTGGCGCAAGTGATGACTAAATAGATATTTATCTGATAAAATAGCCCCTTTCTAGGGGCTTTTTTATTGGATGCGTTTTGGCACAATTTGTACTATCTCTTCATACCGCACCGACTGATCATGATACAACACAGCGCTTAATTAAGTTTGCTGAAGCTTGTATTGCAGGCGGCCACACCATTTCAGCTATTTTCTTATATCAAGCAGGGATTTTCCATGCGAGCAATCATTTAGAGCTTGCCAGCGATGAACTACCTGTAAAGCAACTTTGGCAAGAGTTATCGGCAAAAGAAATTCCTCTATTGTTATGCGTTACAGCAGCCGAAAAACGCGGTTTAGACACACAAGACACGGGTGTTTTTACCGTTGCGGGGCTTGCTGAGTTTGCAATGCTAGCCAGTGAAGCAGATAAATGGGTGCAATTTAAATGAAAAATGTTTTAGTTATAAGTCAACATGCTCCATTTGACGACCAACACATTCGGGAATCGCTCGACATGGCACTTATCTTCGCCGCTATTGATCAGAATATCAGTTGGCTATTGAGTGCGGATGCTGTGCTGGCACTTAAAAAAAACCAACAACCTGAACTGTTAGGTATTAAAAATTATTTTAAAATGATAAAAACGCTTGAATTATATGATGTTGAAAACATATATGTGTGCGAGAAGTCGCTTATGGATTTTAATTTAACTAAGGAAAATCTCATTATTGACGTTAAAGTTGCTAACTTTGAACAGCAGCGTGCTCTAATAGCTCAACAGCATCAAGTGGTGACTCTATGAGTACCTTACATATTTTTTCAAAACCTTTATCGCATTACTGCATTAATACACTTGAGAATTTGATTGATAGCAACCACGCTGTACTTTTGGTTGGTGATGCTTGTTATAACATCAACCAATTTAAACAATTTTCTGCTACCCTGCACTTATTGGAAGAAGATGCCATTGCACGCGCCATCTCACTAAACGAAAGTGATTTTCACATTAGCTATGCTGAATTTGTAGAACTCACATTATCAGCTCAAAACACGATTACTTGGTAAATCATGCTTGAATTTAATAACAAACAAATAGAAACGGATAAACAAGGTTATTTGCTTGATACAAATGATTGGAGCGAAGAACTTGCGCCTATTATTGCCGAGCAAGAAAACATTACTTTAAGTGAACAGCACTGGGAAGTGGTGCATTTTGTGCGTGATTTTTATCTGGAATACAACACCAGCCCCGCTATTCGTATGCTGGTAAAAGCAATGGCTCAAAAGCTAGGTGAAGAAAAAGGTAACAGTATGTATTTATACAAACTGTTTCCAAAAGGCCCTGCAAAGCAAGCAACTAAAATTGCAGGTTTACCTAAACCGGCTAGGTGCATTTAATGGTAAATAAACCAAAAAATAAACCGCGTCGCAGCAGTGGCCGAACATACTCGAGACCTACACAAAAACGAGAAGTAAAAAAAGCAATTAGCCCAGAGCAACGCAAAGTGGTGCTGTTTAACAAACCATTTGATGTACTTTGCCAATTTACTGATGACCAAAACCGCAAAACACTTGCCGACTTTATTAATATTAAAGACGTGTATGCAGCAGGACGCCTAGACAGAGACAGCGAAGGACTCTTACTTCTTACAAACTGCGGTAAGTTACAACACACACTTACTGAACCCAATAAAAAAACAGCTAAAACATATTGGGTGCAAGTAGAAGGTGATGTGAGTGATGAGGCACTCTTTGCCCTTAACAAAGGCGTAGAACTTAAAGATGGCATGACCAAGCCCGCCAAGGTCAAACGTATTGACGAGCCGTCAATTTGGCCGCGTACACCACCCGTTCGCGAGCGCAAGAATATTCCAACCAGTTGGTTAGAAATCTCTATCACTGAAGGACGTAATCGCCAAGTTCGCCGGATGACTGCGCATGTTGGCTTCCCCACTTTGCGATTAATTCGTTACAGCATAGGTAAGTATACCCTTGATAATTTATATACGGGCCAGTTTAAAGTAGTGAACAACCCTGATGCATAAACCAAATGTCACTGTTGCGGCTATCGTGACTTACCAAGACAAATTTTTACTTGTTAAAGAACGTGATAAATACACTGGCCAAATTTGTTATAACCAACCTGCTGGTCATTTAGAGGCTAATGAAACCCTAGCTGAAGCTGCTCGTCGTGAACTTATTGAAGAAACGGGCATTAACCTTAATGCCAGCCACCTTGTTGGGATATATAATTTACATGCCGCTAATGGTGTGCATTACATGCGTTTTTGTTTTGCTTTTCAGGGCAAAGAGCAACTAATAGCATCACCGCAAGATGAGGATATTATCGATGCTGATTGGTATAGTATTGAACAAATTAAAAGCCTACCGCTTAGAAGTCCGCTTGTTTTAAAATGCATTGAAGATCATTTAGCTGGCAACGCCTACCCACTGAGTTTGATTTACCAATAACGGCTGTGATTTTGGCTGGTTTGGGCGTCTAAAAGCATGCTATAATGCCGGCCTTTCCATAGCAGTTAAAAAATGACAGCGAATATTATGAGCGAAAATAGTCACATTAAAGTCATCGTGGGTATGTCCGGCGGTGTGGATTCTTCTGTATCAGCATATTTATTAAAGCAACAAGGCTATCAAGTTGAAGGCCTGTTCATGAAAAACTGGGAAGAAGACGATAATGATGAATATTGCGCTGCGGCTGAAGACCTTAAAGACGCACAAGCTGTGTGCGACAAGCTTGATATTGAGCTTCACACTGTAAATTTTGCAGCCGAATACTGGGACAATGTATTTGAGTACTTTTTAGCAGAGTATAAAGCAGGCCGTACGCCAAACCCAGACATCATGTGTAATAAAGAAATCAAATTCAAAGCTTTCTTAGAATTTGCAGCAGAGGCTTTGGGTGCTGATTACATTGCCACAGGTCACTATGTACGCCGCGAAAAACGTGACGATAAATATGTCATGTGTCGTGGTCTTGATGACAACAAAGATCAAAGTTATTTCTTATACACGTTAAGCCATGAACATATTGCGCAAACACTGTTCCCTGTTGGCGATATTGCCAAACCTGAAGTTCGCCGCATAGCTGAAGAACAAGATTTAATTACGCACGATAAAAAAGACAGTACCGGTATTTGTTTTATTGGTGAGCGTAAGTTTAAAGACTTCTTACAAAAATTCTTACCAGCACAGCCAGGTAAAATTGAAGATACCGATGGCAATGAAGTGGGTGATCACGAAGGCTTGATGTACCACACCCTTGGTCAACGTAAAGGTCTATTAATTGGCGGCATGAAAGAAGGTTCGGGTGAACCTTGGTACGTGGTTGATAAAGACGTTGATCGTAACGTATTAGTGGTTGGTCAAGGTAAAGACCACCCTCGCCTATATAGCAATGGCTTAAATGCAAATCAACTTCACTGGGTTGACCGCGAAGGCCCTAAAGGCACCACACGCTGTACTGTTAAAACCCGTTATCGCCAAGAAGACATCAACTGTACTTTACTCGTTGGTGAAGATGGTATGGCACGCGTATTATTTGATGAGCCACAAAAAGCAGTTACACCAGGTCAATCAGCCGTATTCTATGCTGACGAGGTCTGTTTAGGTGGTGGTATCATTGATTCGGTGATCAAATAATGACAGAACACCAAGTCATGGCTTTAGCCGCCATGTGCCAAGTTGCCAAACAAGTACAAAAAGTTGCGCAATATGGCCAAGGCAGTGATCACGAATTAGAAAAATTACTAAACTGTATTGTTGAGACATCACCTAATAGCCCTGAAGATGTATATCAGGGTAAACATAATTTACGTGACGGTTACCGTGTTTTAATCGCCCAGCTTTCAGCAGGCTCTGACAAAGACGTTGAAATCGTAAAATATGTGGGTGGCTTAATGCAGTTAGAGCGCGCATTAAGTGCAAAACAAAACAGTTTAAATGAATTAGGTCGTCGCATTAATGATGTTAAGCGTCGCCTCGACCATTTTGCTATCACAGATGATACTGTGGTCGCAGCGCTTGCCGATATTTACTCATCGGTGCTAAGCCCCCTTGGGCATCGTATTCAAGTGTACGGCAAGCCTGAGTTATTAAAGCAGCAACTCACGCAAAACAAAATCCGCGCTTTACTTTTAGCCGGAATTCGTAGTGCCGTGTTATGGCGACAAATGGGCGGTAAACGCCGTCACTTTTTCTTTTCGAAGAGAAAAATTCTCGCTATTGCTAAACAGTATATTTAATTATCGTTCAAACTAAACAATTTAGGAGTCATTATGGAGCTTTCAGCGTTAACCGCTATCTCTCCGGTAGATGGTCGCTACGGCAGCAAGACCACGGAACTACGCAGCATTTTCAGCGAATTTGGTTTAATCAAATACCGTGTAACTGTTGAAGTTCGTTGGTTACAAGCTTTATCTGCAGCTAGCGCAATCAAAGAAGTACCGGCATTTAGCGACGAGGCTAATGCTTTACTTAATGCCATTGTTGATAACTTTAGTGAAGCTGATGCAGCACGCGTTAAAGAGATCGAGCGCACAACGAACCATGACGTAAAAGCGGTTGAATACCTACTTAAAGAAAAAGTAGCAGACAACGCAGAGCTTAACGCAGTAAACGAATTCATTCACTTTGCATGTACTTCAGAAGACATCAATAACCTGTCTCACGGTTTAATGCTGACAGAAGCGCGTGACAAAGTATTACTTCCATACTGTGACCAACTTCTAAATGCACTAAAAGAAAAAGCGGTTGAATACAAGTCAGTTGCAATGATGACTCGCACACATGGTCAGCCAGCTACTCCTTCTACAATGGGTAAAGAGTTTGCAAACGTCTACATGCGCTTAAAGCGTCAACGTGACCAAATTGCTAATGTAGAAATGTTAGGTAAAATCAACGGTGCTGTAGGTAACTACAACGCTCACCTTAGCGCGTACCCAGATTACGATTGGCACAGCCACGCTGAGCAATTCGTAACAAGCCTAGGTTTAACATTTAACCCGTTCACAACACAAATCGAGCCACACGATTACATTGCAGAGTTATTCGATGCAGTTGCACGTTTTAATACTGTATTACTTGATTTTGACCGTGACGTTTGGGGCTATATTGCACTTAACCACTTCAAACAAAAAACAATCGCAGGTGAGATTGGTTCATCAACCATGCCTCACAAAGTAAACCCGATTGATTTTGAAAACTCTGAAGGTAACTTAGGTATTGCTAACGCTATCTTTACTCATCTTGCGCAAAAACTACCGGTATCTCGCTGGCAGCGTGACTTAACTGACTCAACAGTGTTACGTAACCTAGGTGTGGGTATGGGCTACACACTCATCGCTTACCAAGCGACATTAAAAGGTGTTAGCAAGCTTGAAGTAAACGAAGCGCGTTTACTAGAAGAGCTAGATCAAAACTGGGAATTACTCGCAGAGCCTATCCAAACGGTAATGCGTAAATATGGTATCGAAAAGCCATATGAAAAACTTAAAGACCTTACTCGTGGTAAACGCGTAAACCAAGAAATCATGGCTGATTTCATCGATGGTCTTGAGTTACCTGAAGAAGCAAAAGTAGAAATGAAAAAATTAACACCGGCTAATTACATTGGTCGTGCTGTTGAGTTCATCGACAACTTAGCTTAAATTCAAATTAAGAGTTAAAAAAGCGAAAGGCCTTCCTTTCGCTTTTTTTATATCAATTCGCTTAGGTCATGTTATGTATCAATTAACCATCAATTCATTAACCCAAGAGCAATTTTTAGCTGAGTATTGGCAAAAAAAACCATTACTTATTAAGCAAGGCTTCAAAGATTTTGCTGATCCTATAGAGCCCGAAGAATTGGCCGGTCTAGCCATGGAAGAAAGCATTGAATCACGTATTGTGACCAATCACTCAGATGATTGGCAAGCATATCATGGCCCATTCGAAGACTTTAGCTTGCTAACTGAAAAGCACTCAACATTACTCGTGCAAGCAGTTGACCATTGGCATAACGATGCTGCGCAGCTACTGGAACCATTTCGCTTTATTCCAAATTGGCGTATCGATGACTTGATGATCAGCTACTCAACCCCAGGTGGTGGTGTAGGCCCGCATTTAGATCAATACGATGTGTTTATTATACAGGGTGAAGGTAAACGCCACTGGCGAGTTGGTATGCCTGATGCGAATTTAAAACAATTTGCGCAAAATAAAAGTCTGTTGCAAGTTGAGCAATTTCCTGCGGTTATCGATTGCGTGTTAGAGCCCGGTGATATTCTGTATATCCCGCCGGGTTGCCCACATGAAGGCTATGCAGTTGAGAATGCACTTAATTACTCTGTTGGTTTTAGAGCACCTAATCAGCGTGATTTATTATCACAATTTGCTGATCACTTGATTGACACTGAACTTGGCAATCAACGATACGGTGATGCAGAGCTTAAATTACGCTCATCAAAAGGTGAACTTGACCAAACTGAAGCTGAAAAAGTAAAGCAATTAATGATTGCTGCGATTAATGATGACGCAGTATTTAAGACCTGGCTTGGCAACAGTATGAGCCAGCCAAAGCATGAAATGGATTTAGCACCATTAGAGGAGCCTTATACATTAGATGATGTACTTACGCTTATAAGTGATGACGACGTTATTTTTGAGCGTTTAGGCGGCACTCGGGCAATTTATCAAATAATTGATGAACAAGTTCTATTAAGCATCAATGGTGTTAACTATATGCATGATATAGAAGAACTTGAACTTATCAAAAAGCTTACCGATCACACTTGCCTGACAGCTACTGACATAAATAGTTCAAAAAATAATCACATTTTCTTGAAAACCTTTACTACACTTTTAAATGAGGGTATTTGGTTTTGTTAGGAGCGTGTGTTTATGGGCTATCATATCGATGAAGTTGAATGGAGTATCGACAAGGAACTCTTACAACAAATCAGGGAACGTGTGTTTGTATATGAATTACACATTCCGAAACACATAGAGTTTGATCATCTTGATCAAACAGCACACCACGTATTGGTTACAAAAGATGGTAAATGCCCTGTTGCTACTGGGCGTTTATGTAACGATGGTCTCATAGGCCGTATTGCTGTCTTGCCTGAGCATCGTAATCGTTCTGTCTATAAATCACTATTAACTTACTTAGTTAAAATGGCTGAAAAACAAGGGTGCGACTGTGTCAGTATCAATTGCATTTTGAACGAAGTAGACAGGTTTAAACAAAATGGTTTTGCTGCAGATGGCTTAGTGTTCATGGAAGCTGGTATTCCAAGACAGCGAATGCTTTGCCCTATCAAACAATTTGATACGCGGCCATTCACCTTGGTGCATTAACGATACAAAATAAAAAGCTGAATAATTATATTCAGCTTTCTACAGTAAACTCAGTTTATGCTGGCTCATTTGGCCACATATCATCTTTTTCAAATAATTCATACAAACCGTGTGCACGATTTATCAACAGGTTTGCAAAATCAACTTTTGTTTTATCAACTGCGCCTGATTGCATAAGTTGGTCTGCTTTAAGCTGCCATTGCATCGAAAAAAAGCGTAAAGCTTCACGTGCATCTTTCGCTGCGCTTGCTTCGGCGTGATCCGTTGGTAAACGACCCGTCACCACCCAGTAGCTTTTACCATTTTGAGCTTTGAATTTCCAAACAGCAACTAGTGGCGCGATAAAGCGGCTTTCTTTTTCAATGACTGTTTGCGGAATAACACCTTTTTCAGCTAAATGCTTTTGCGCGTTCTGGAAACATTCTCGTTGCCACATAATACTTTGCTTGTGTGCTTGTGCTTGCTCTTCTTCTGTCAGTGGCTTAGCTTGTTTTTGTTCCATATTGGTTACTCTTTTACTACATTTAGGACACTTTAAGGCTTAATATACTAGGGTGCAAGTGTTTGCGAGCATTTAAGCTTGATTCACACTTTTAGTTACCTAACACCTTTGCAGGGTCAATTCTCGTTGCCTGCCATGCTGGATAAAGTGTTGCTAGTATAGCCAAAATAAAAGTAACAAAAACTGTAACAACAATATCTTGCCAAACTAACTTACTCGGTAGAAACTCAACAAAATAAACACCTTGTAACGGGTTATCATCTGCTAGGTTGCTTAACCAAGTAAACAGCTCACTTATATTAAGGGCCACCATAACACCAATAACAGTACCTAACAGCACTCCAATTAAGGCTTGAGTAAAGCCTTGCATAACAAAAGTGGCCAAAATTGTACTATCTTGTGCCCCCATGGTTTTCAAGATAGCAATGTTTGCCTGTTTCTCGCGTACTTCCATCACCAAAGATGAAACAATATTAAAGCTGGCAACAGCAATAATTAGAAACACCACGATATAAACAATCGTGCGGACCATTTGAATATCCTGATACAAACTGCCTTGGGTTCTAAACCAACTAGACACATACACATAGTCGGGGATAACTTGCCCGACCCGCATCGCCGTTTGATGTGCTGCAAAAACATCATCCACTTTTAACCTGAGCCCCGTTACTTGGTTTTTAGTAAAACCCAGCACAGCTTGTGCTTTATCTAATCTTATATAAGCAGCTGTTTCATCAATAGGCCCGCCCATGTTAACAATACCCACGAGCTTTAAACTCACCCGCTTTGGTGATAGTAACTTACTCGTTTGTTGATTTATTTGTGGGATCAATAACGTAACGGGGTCGCCAATTTCTAGACCAAGCTTATTGACGATTTGTTGACCTAAGATGACATCTTCTTGCTGTAGTTGGCTTACTAAACGGCCATGAGTAAACTGATTAAGCGCAGAAACTTGGTTCTCTAAATCGGCTTCAACGCCGCGTACCTCAACCGCTTTCAGTTCATTTTTAAACTGTGCCATACCACTTACACTAATAAAAGGCGCTGCGCCAGCAACGCCATTTTGTTCATGTAGTAATTTGACCTTATTTTGCCAATCATTGATCGGTTTATTTGGAGCAACATATTCAACTTGTGGCACAACAGACAACAATCTGTGCACTAATTGCTGCTCAAAGCCATTAATAACCGATAGCGCAACAATAAGCACAGCAACACCTAGTAGAATACCTATAGTCGAAGCCTTTGCTATGAAACTTACAAAACCATTTTGGCCATCCTTTCGACCACTGTGTGCGCGAAAACGTTTTGAAATAAAGGCACTAAGCAACATAATGAGACTCTTTAATTGCAAGCTTACCATCATCTAAATAAGCAATTTTTCCGAGTTTATCTGCAAGCTCTAAATCATGAGTTACCACGACAAAGCTTGTTTTGAGACTGCTATTTAACTCTTTAATTAAGTCGTAAATCTTAATTGCATTTTGTTTGTCTAAGTTACCCGTTGGTTCATCAGCAAGTACCAAAGCAGGCTCAGTAACTAAGGCTCTTGCAATGGCAACACGTTGACGCTCACCGCCTGATAACGCTGAAGGTTTATGCTCACTGCGATGAGAAAGGCCTACTTTATCAAGCATAATTAATGCTTTTTTGTTCGCTTCAACTGCACTTAAGCCTTTTATAAGTAATGGCATAGCAACATTTTCAATCGCAGTGAATTCCATTAGCAAATGATGGAATTGGTAAATAAAGCCAAGATTTTCGTTGCGAAAGTTAGCTTGTTGTTTACGGTTTAGCTTTCCAACTTGCTTTCCTTTAATTTCGACTGTGCCGTTTGTTGCATTATCGAGGGTTCCTAAAATGTGCAATAAAGTACTTTTACCAGAGCCAGAGCTGCCAACAATGGCCAACATTTCACCCTGTTTAAGTGTCAGCTCAACCCCTTTTAATACCTCGACTTGGTTATCGCCATCTTGATAAACTTTGTTCAGCTGCTGACAATTGATGACTAAATCACTCATAACGTAATACCTCTGCTGGATTCACTTTTGCAGCTTTTCGGGCAGGATACAAAGTGGCTAAAAAGCTCATCGCAATACTCCCTGCGGCAATTAGGCTCAAACTCATAACATCAAATTTAACGGGTAAGCTTACACCGGCTAATAAATTGATGCCTAACATATTCAATAACTCATTGATATTGCTACTTAACAACACCCCAAGTAAAGCACCGATACTGGTACCGATAAAACCGTTATACAAGCCTTGTATCATAAATACATGTTGTACTTGCTTGGGCGTTAAACCGAGTGTTTGTAAAATTGCGACTTCACTTTGCTTTTCGCTCACCATCATGGTCAACGCTGAGACAATATTAAATACGGCAACTAAAACAATCAGTCCCAATAGCATTGACATGATTCTTTTTTCCATTGCAACAGCGGCAAAAAGGGTTCCTTGCGTGTCTCGCCAATCTGAATACTTAAACCCAGCTAACATCTGACTGTGTGATTGTAAAACATCCTCAACAGCAAAAGGCTCATACAAGGATACACTTAAATTAGGTGCTGCTGATGATGCTATTTTTAAAACTCGTTGTAATGAGTAACCACTGGTGAAGGCTAAAGAGGTATCTATTTCAGATTGCGTTTCGTATAAAGCTGCGACCGTAAATAAGCGTTGACTTGGCACCCTGCCCAAGGGGGTATACGCGCTTGCATTTGGCATAATAACTCGTACTTTATCACCAATGGAGATACCCAGCTTGCGACTTAAATAACGACTTATAGCAATATGGTACTGTTTATCCATCACCAATGACCAATCACCCACGACAATTTTATCTTTAATCTGATAAAGTGAGTTTCCATCATCATAAAGCCCTTGTAACAACACACCATGTAAGTCTTTATTTGTTTGTAAAATGGCTTCACCATGACGGTATAGGTTGACTTGTTTTACATCTTGAGAGTTTGTAAGCTGAGTTTTAAGGGTCGCCATTGCCTCTTTTGAATGAGAATCCCCTTCTACTTCAATATGAGGAATTAGCCCTAGCATATTGGTTTTTAGATTATTCTCGAAACCATTCATTACCGAGCTAACGGTAAAAAGAGCCATCAGGCCAATAGCGATACCTGCAATAGAAAAAAATGAAATAAATGAGATAAAGGCATTACCCTTTGAAGAGCGACTATATCTCAGCCCTATAAAAAGGCTAACAGGTTGAAACATAATAATTTATGGGTAATCCAAGGGCTAAATATGCGCTCATGTTAGCATATATTTAGCCATGATGGGATGCGAGAAATTGTAAAAAATAATTATAAATCCGATACTTGAACACTCTCAACAAGATGATCAAGTAATGCTTTTACATTCGTTGCAATAAACTGTCTTGGTGGATACACCCCCCATACACCTTCAGGTGCAGGCGCAACATTCGATAACACAGCAACTAGGTTCCCCGTATTTAAGTGCTCATTTACATAATAGTCTGGCAGTTGCACAATACCTAACCCTTTAATTGCAGCATCGACCAATGCCCAACCACTGTTACATTGTAAGCGCCCTGCTACTTTTATGTGTTTATCTTGGTTTTGTTCTTTTACCCGCCAATAGCTGTTATTACCAATTAAACAATGATGATGATGTAACTCACTCACACTGTGTGGTTGCCCAAAATTGTTTATATATTCAGGGCTACAACAAATAACTAGCCTGCGCTGATTAATGCGTCTTGCTTTTAGTGATGAATCTTTTAAATGACCAAGCCGAATAGCGAGATCATACCCTTCTTCGAGTAGATTCACTTGCTCATTACTTAAATGGCTGATCACTTCAATATCAGGGTGCTTTTGCATAAACGAATGCACCGCAGGCATAATATAGCTTTCTCCATACATTACAGGAGCAGTGAGCTTTATAGTGCCTTTAGGTGTCAATTGCTGCTCAGCAAGCAGTGCCGTCGCATCATCCATTGCATGCTGAAGTTGTTTTGTTTGGTGAGCAAATATTTCACCTTCTTTGGTTAACACAACTTTGCGGGTCGTTCTCGTCAACAGCTGTGTATTTAAACGCTCCTCTAATTGACTTACATACCGACTCACGTGTGCTACCGACATACCGAGCATTTTACTTGCCCTAGTAAAACTACCCGTTTCTGCTACCGCTAAAAACTCATCGATTCCATGCCAACGATTCATTATTACCATATTGTAAAAGTGTTTTAATAAAACTGAGATTATCATTCATTGAGAAATAAATAAAATAGACTAGGTTTATTACTTACTTCCAACAACTATAAGGGAACGTTATGACTGATTTTATTAAATCAAAAGCGGCTATCGCTTGGGGTCCAAATCAACCACTATCAATCGAAGAAGTGGATGTAATGATGCCAAAAAAAGGCGAAGTGCTTGTAAAAATTGTTGCTACTGGTGTTTGCCACACAGATGCATTTACTTTATCTGGTGAAGACCCTGAAGGTATTTTCCCAGCAATCCTTGGCCATGAAGGTGGCGGTATTGTTGAAGCTGTGGGTGAAGGTGTGACACATGTAGAAGTAGGCGATCACGTAATTCCTCTTTACACTGCCGAGTGTGGTGAATGTAAGATGTGTAAATCAGGTAAAACCAACCTATGCTCTGCAGTGCGTGAAACACAAGGTAAAGGTTTAATGCCAGACGGCACCACTCGTTTCTATAAAGATGGTCAACCGATTTATCATTATATGGGTTGTTCTACCTTCTCTGAGTACACAGTATTACCTGAGATTTCACTTGCTAAAGTAAGCAAAGAAGCGCCACTTGAAGAGATTTGTTTACTTGGCTGTGGTGTTACCACAGGCATGGGTGCTGTAACGAAAACAGCTAAAGTACAAAAAGGCGACACTGTGGCTATTTTTGGCCTAGGTGGTATTGGTTTATCAGCGATTATTGGTGCGAAAATGGCAGGCGCAAGCCGTATTATTGGTATCGATATCAATACTAGCAAATTTGATTTGGCAACAAAACTGGGGGCAACAGACCTAGTAAACCCGAAAGATTTCGACAAACCAATTCAAGAAGTCATTGTTGAAATGACTGACGGTGGTGTTGATTTCTCATTTGAGTGTATTGGTAACGTTGATGTTATGCGTTCTGCACTTGAATGTTGTCACAAAGGCTGGGGCGAATCAGTCATCATTGGTGTAGCTGGTGCTGGCCAAGAAATCTCAACGCGTCCATTCCAACTTGTAACAGGCCGTGTATGGCGTGGTAGTGCATTTGGGGGCGTTAAAGGCCGTTCTGAGTTACCTGAAATTGTTGAGCGTTATATGAATGGTGAGTTTGCGTTAAACGACTTCATCACTCACACCATGAAACTTGAAGATATCAATGAAGCCTTTGACTTAATGCACGAAGGTAAGAGCATCCGCTCAGTCATTCATTATTAATCTATAAACCTGACGCTTGGTTAACCTCAAGCGTCTTCGTTTCAAGGATGTGGTTATGCTAGAAAACATAAGCTCAACAAAAGTCAGCGGTGGCTGGCATAAACAATACACACACCAAGCAAGCAGTACCCATTGTGCTATGCGTTTTGCAATATTTTTACCGCCTGGTGCCAGTGAAACTAACAAAGTACCCGTCATGTATTGGTTATCAGGTTTAACCTGTACTGATGAAAACTTTATGCAAAAAGCAGGTGCCTTCAAAAAAGCGGCTGAGCTAGGTATTGCAATCGTTGCACCAGATACGAGCCCTCGTGGTGATAATGTGCCTGATGATGAAAACTACGACTTTGGCCAAGGCGCAGGTTTTTATGTGAACGCTACAGAGGCCCCTTATAACGTGCATTACAATATGTACGATTATGTTGTTTCTGAGTTACCAGCACTTATTGAGGCGCACTTCCCCGTCAGTGATAAAAAAGCCATTGCAGGTCACTCAATGGGTGGTCACGGCGCATTGATGATTGCCCTTAGAAACCCTGAGCAATATGTGAGTGCCAGTGCCTTTAGCCCTATTGTAAACCCTATTAACTGCCCATGGGGTGAAAAGGCGTTTACTAACTATTTAGGTAGTAACAAAAGCAGTTGGCTTAAATACGATACCTGTGAACTAATGAAGCAGGCAGAAGCTGATAATTACCTGCCAATACGCGTTGATCAAGGCGAAGCTGATAACTTTTTAACAGAGCAGCTTAAAACAGAAAACTTATTTGCAGTAGTAAATGAAAAAGATTACCCCGCTGAGATAAATATGCACGCAGGCTATGATCACAGTTACTTTTTTATTAGTAGCTTTATCGATGAGCACTTAGTGTTCCATAAGCAATATCTTTAATTGCTCTTTGGTGAGTGTGGGGATTCAATTTCCTCACACTCTTTAATAGTCCTTGTTATTTGTCTGCATTTTAGCTTAGGCTTTTTCTCTGCAGTATCAATAATAAAATTTATAATTGATTTATCTATTTGCTCGCCAAGTTCTCCAAAAGATTTTGCCTCTGAATCTTTGACAAACACACCTGAACCGGCCGTATTTTTAGTACCGTTTGAGCGAGAATTATTAGCTTGACCATCCAATATTACCCCTGCAAGGGTGCAACCTGTGAGTTGAAAAATTAACACAATCAGAACTATGTATGTTATTCGACTAACCATTATTACGGCTCTCCCTTTCAATAGATTGGACTTTAGGTGTTACCGTTAGCTCCACGTACTCTTCCACAACTCGACTTATTTTGCGACATTCAAGTTTAACTTTTTTATCTTTACTTCCTTTTTCAAGTGCCCCTATAATCGCCTTATCTATTTCATAGCCTAACATAGTCATTGTTAAACCATAGTTCACGCGATGATTTGACCTAACCTCGGAATAAGCACTTGCCGATTGTGCTTGATTATTTCTACCTGCAATACCATCTGCAACAAAGCCGATCGCTGTACAGCCGCTAAGCACTACGAAGGCTAAAATTAATGTAATAAGTTTAGACATCCTTTTCTTCTCACTCATAATGATGCTTTAAGTATATTGCTCTGCTTATATTTTACTGTAAAAAAATGTTCGAATTATGCACACAAGTCACGAACAAACTCTTTTAAAAACCCTGCTAATTGCAAAATAAATACAGCTAAAAATGGCAAAGCCCCTAAAATCGCTATACTTCGATTTAAAGGCTCATCTTGTTGTAAAAGCAATGCAAAACTGCACATAAATAACGCCAAACACCATGCATATAGTGTGCTCTCATTTTTAAACTGATTTTGAACAAGCTGCCTAATCACTAAAATAGCGGAGTCCGCCGAGGTCGCAACAAACACCAAAAGCAATAACAAGCTACTCCATATCAAAACGCCGCCTTGCCAGCCTAACTGATTAAAAAATACAAACAGCCCTTGAGTGTAGTCATACTTAATCGCTGATAAAATGCCGGCTTGGTTTAGTTTGTCCCACTCAATTGCAGCACCAGAGAATACAGAAAACCATATAATCGTGACACATGTAGGAATACCGACAACCGCCAAAATAAATTGCCATACCTTTCTACCTTGACTAATGTTGGCTAGAAATACGCCTACAAATGGCCCCCAAGCTAACCACCAAAAATAATAGTTATATGTCCAGTGCGTTGCCCAAGTGGATGTGTTTAATTGACTATCAAACTGCCATGTTCCTGTAGCTAGTAATTGTAAATAATAACCAGTTCCATCTAGTGCAATCTTCACAATAGGTGCGAAAGGCACGATAAATAACAGCCAAATCAATAATGAAAATGCTAAAAGGACATTAAAGATACTTAACGATTGCACCCCTCTTCTGAGGCCTAGCCTCGCTGATAAAGTATAAATAACAAATAATACACTTACGATTACTGTGCCTATCAATAAAGGTGATGTAATACCCAGTTCAACCTCAACGCCCTTACTAATAAGTAACGTTGAGTTTGCTATTGTTCCAACAACGCCGAAGAACACAGCAAAAACAGCAATTAGTTTAATCGCAAAGGCCATTGCTCGTTTTTTATGCAGGCTAAGTTTATTTCCGAACGCACTCATAACAGGTGCACATATATCTCCAGAGTTACCACTGTATTGCGTCAACCCACCTAGCACTAAGCCAAAAACGGCATACAAGGCCCAAGCATGAGCTCCCCAATTAACAAGGGTTAATGCAAGGCTACTTGCTAACCTGTCAGGGTATAGACTTTGCTTTAAAGGAGGGTTCATAAAATGCATTGCAGGCTCTGCAACTCCCCAAAAGATCAGCCCTGACCCCATTCCGGCTGCGAATAACATGGCAAACCAGCCAAAGTTGGAATATTCAATTTTTGCATGCTCACCGCCTATTTTTCGGCCTCCCAAGGGGCTAAATGAAAGAATGATAACGGCAAATAATAAGAAGTTCACGAACAGGAAAAAGCCACTTCCTAGAACGCAGAGGACGTCTTGAACCATAGGCTGTATATGTAACGTCATCAGCTCAGGCTGTGCCGCAGCAATGAGTGCGATAAAAATACAAATAGTCAGTGCTGTTTTTTCTAGCATGGTGATTGAATGTTTCAAATTATAGCCTACATATTAAACACTTTTAAAAAGTGCATGACGGTGTGCAAATAAACTCAGTCTGAAAATTTGACACGTTACTGGGTAAAATTCGCAAAATTATAGCAATTAAGATCCGCTAAAACTCGGCTAGATGTCCTAATTACCTTATTTTTCTATAAATATTAACTAGGTATTAAACTTGCTATGTAAACAGAGTGTATATTTAAGGAATTGATAAATGGACTTTAATTTAGACTGGCAAGAAGTCATTGATAATTTAATTCACCTAGGTATTGCCTATTTACTTGCCTTACCTATGGCCTTTGATCGAGAAAAGACCAGTAACGGAGCTGGCTTAAGAACTTTTCCACTGGTTGCAGTGGCATCCTGTGGCTATGCATTAGTTGGAATGTCAGTTTTAACAAGCTCAGAGGCTGAATCAAAAGTACTTGAAGGAATTATCACCGGTATAGGCTTTATTGGTGGTGGCGCAATTCTAAAGAATAAAAATTCAACCTATGGTACGGCTACTGCAGCCAGTATTTGGAACATGGGTTTAATTGGCATTGCCGTTGCGTTTAGCCGCTATGAAATAGCTTTTTTAATGGCGTTGATCAATTTTGTAACCTTACGATATGTTAAACGCTTTAAATAAGAAAAAAGGCGCTATAGAAGCGCCTTGCTGTCAAGAATGTGCTTAAACATGTCTTGATCTTAAAACATATCCTGATACGGGTTCGATTTTGATAACGCAATTGATTTATCAAAACCTGGGATTGTCATTGAGTCAGCACTCATTACAATCTCGTTTTCATCAATCAAACCATCTCCAAAACGGTAAATTAGCTCATAATGACCTAAATCAGCTTGTTGTTGATAGTCAGCTTGTGCTTGTGCAACCTGAGTATGACGGTCTTGATATTGTGCCATGGCCGCATCACCATGACGCTTTGCTAACATTTTTAATGTAACCGCAGGTGAAAGCACTGTCGCTGTCGCATTATTACCACCAAACCCTTTTGAGTTAATAAAGGCGACATCCATTGCACCACACTGGTAATGCTCAGTGCGGATATCTAAATGATCGCTATACACATCATCAGCTACTTTATCAATTGTCGTGATACCTGGCATAATATTGTGACTAAACACGCCCAATGCCATAGCCAACTGGTCACCACTAGCAGGAGCAATCGTATGGCCAACATAGGCTTTAGGCGCAGCAACCTTCCAGTTATCTATTGCGAAAGTCTCTGCGACCTTATGATAGATAAGTGATTCTGTAACTCGGTTTTGTGGCGTACTTGAGCCATGCGCCAAAATAAAGCTACGTTTTTGCACCGCTTCTTGGCCAACAATACTACTAGCCAGCGCGACGGATTTAGCCATCGTAATATAATTACCAGGACCTGGTGCGGTGATTGATTTTTTAATACCATCTGCATTAACAAATACATCAGCAACGGAACCTTGAATGTCTGCACCGAGTTCTAAAGCAAGGGCATCATCCATCAAAATAACAACCTGTGCTCCCTCACCAATTGTGAAGCCACAGTTCTCGCCAAATGGACGGCTTGTACGGCGGTGATCAACCACCTCTGTGTTATCTAAACGCTTGAGTCCTTCTTCATTAGCAAGCGCACTCATATTGCCAAAACCTTCAACAATTTCAGGTGTAATTGCACACTCAACCGATGCCACAATCGCGACACGAGTACGACCCGCTTGAATATCATTTACCGCAGCACGTAGGTTATATAAAAATGTCGCACACGCACCTGATGTGGTAAACGTTGTACCGACATTACCCGTCACATACGCGTTAATGAAGTCAGTCGACATAGTATTTAAGCCAAGTGCTAATTGCTTAGTACTTACACGGTCGCCCTGCTGACGTGAGCGGATTAAACCACCTAACCCTTCGTCATCTACTTGTCCAACAACAGAGGCTGAATAAGTGCCAATTTGATCAGGTTCAACGCTATTCATAACATGCCGCCAATCAAGCCCTGTTGAGCGAATTGCATCTGTTGCGGCAAAAATAGTTGCTTGAAGGCCTCTAGGTTGATAACGACTGTTGTACATATTTGCAGGTTCAAAACCTGTTGGTAACTGGCCAGCTGCTTTAATAGGATTATCACGTGTGCTGTCATGTTTGACTGCAATATCAGCACTAATAGTTACTTTTACTTTTTTATCGCTAAGGTCTTCAACTAACCAACTTTCAGGTACTGGCGTTGGTAAATCACGACGACGCGTTTCAAATACAATCTGTTGCTCATCTGATGCGTTTAGCGTCATTTTTTGTTGCCAAGGTGTGGCGTCAACGTCAAAATGATTTTTTTCAATTTTACGAATAAGCGTACCAGCTAAAACCTGCTCACCGAATCGAGCTTCAATATCAGCTTCATTAACAGTGTTTCCATCTGCATCTTTTAAAACACCGTCATTCAGCGTGACTAAATTCATGAGTGTCGCTAAACCTAAAAATGTTTCTTGGCGGGCTTTAGCGTCCAAGCTGTCTAACACGATACGACGATAACCTTGATGAAAAGAAGTGCGGCCAGCGGCATTAATACCACCCATACCAACAATAACGGGTAATGCTGTCATAATTAACCTTGAGAAAACGTGTTACGAGAATTAAGTCAAGTTTAAATGGATTAACCCGCACAGTTTATGCTTAAATAGCCAAATAACCTGCATAATGAGCCAAAATCAACTGGTCGGAGCAATTTGAGTGACGAGTCTTCAACAAGCAAAAGCGATAGAAATTAGTATATTGGTTTATCCTCACTTGCTAATAACCAGTTTAACTCTGCCTATCGAAATGCTCAGAGCGGGCGAAGCTTTTGCTAAAAGCCATTCGCAATCAGAAGAATTCAGGCCGTTAAACATTAACTTGGTAGCAAGTAACTTAAATACCATCCCCAATCGTACAGGCCTTGCTATTGTGCCTGACCGCGAAGCTGTCACAGCCCCCACCAGTGACTTGATTATTGTGCCTGGTATTTGGCGTAACCCGCGTCCAGTAGTGAGCAAACAACAGAAATTAATACAATGGCTTAGTGATTCTTGGCAGCAAGGAAGCCATATTGTTGGTGTGGGGACCGGCAACTGCTTAGTTGCTGAGGCTGGGTTATTGGACGGTCATCCTGCGACGACTCATTGGCATTATGCAGAGCAATTTAAGCGGGATTACCCAAATGTGCAGCTTAAACCTGACTTTTTCATCACACAATCTGAGCGCATGTATACAGTTGCTAGTTTAAATGCCCTTGCAGACGTGATAGTTCATATTATCAGCCAATATTATGGCCGAGAAGCGGCACAACATGTTGAGCGCAACTTTTCCCATGAAATTCGTAAGCCCTATGAAGATCAACGTTATCTAGAAGGCGCAGTTGATAAACACCCTGATGAACTTATCGCGCAGATCCAGTTTTGGTTAAAAAACAATTTAACCTCTGAGCTAACTCTGCATGAAGTTGCGGCACAATTTAGCTTAAGTTATCGCACCTTCACTCGGCGATTTCGCCAAGCCACCAGCCAAACGCCCGTTGAGTATTGGCAGCAGCTACGCGTACAAGCAGCTAAAGAATTACTTGCTTCATCAAACTTATCGATTCAAGAAGTGGCACTGGAAGTTGGCTATAATGACCAAGGTCATTTAACCCGAGTTTTTAAAAAAGTGTTATCACAAACGCCCAGTGAGTACCGTACTGTGGTGAGACGAAAACTCTTTGGCTAAAGTGCCTGTGTTAATTAATTGAAAAATTAACACCAATACTGCCTTTTTAAGTTGCTGATTTAGAAATTATTACTAAGCTTTTAAATAGTTGTATCTCACTATTTTGAGCCAATAAATGTATCAACCTGATTATGATGAGTTAGTGCAGAGTTGGAATAAAACGCTTGAAGTTTTAGCCCTGTTTGCCAATGTTCCTGTTGCGTTAGTAATGAAAGTCGAAAACAACATTATTAGCGTATTTTCGAAAAATGACTATCAAGATAATCCCTATAAGATTGGTGACAGCGAAGAATTAGAAGATTCAGGCCTTTATTGCGAACATGTTATAAAGACCCAAACACTGCTTAATATTCCAAATGCACTGATTGATGATGACTGGAAGGAAAATCCTGACATAAAACTTAATATGATTTCGTATTTAGGCTTGCCAATTAGTGCTGGAGATACTACTCCATTTGGCACTATTTGTATTCTCGATAGCAAACCACACGAATATAACGAGCCTGTGATCAAGCTTCTTGAAACAATAAAGCAAAGTTTTGAAACACAGCTCAAGTTGCTGTATCAGCAAAAACAAGCGTTTGCACAACAGCAATTTGCAGAACTTGCTACCTTAATTAGAGGGATTGCTCATGAAGTTAATACCCCACTTGGTAATTGCATCACTGCAGTAGACGTAACAGAGCTGGCTGTAAAAGAGACTCAAACCAAACTGCTGCATAAAAGATTAAGTGAACTCGCATTACAAAACACATTAAGCACAATAATAAACACCAGTGAATTGTTAAATCGAAACTTATCAACGTGTGCGTACAAAATCCGCATTTTGCAGGACTTGCTTTACCCTAATCCACAATCAAACAAAGCGATTATGTCCTTAGCTGAACTCGCTGAATCACTCACTGAGCATTTAGAAGGAAAAATAAAGCATCAGAATATTAAACTTACAGTGAAATATCAGGATCCACATAGCGAATGTGAAGTAGCGACTGATTTACTTAAACAAATACTGTTTATATTGCTGCAAAACTCCATTGAACATGCATTTAGCACAATCGATAACCCAGCAATTGAGATTGATATTTTTGATTTTGATGAAGTATTAAAAATTCACTATATAGATAACGGCATCGGCATTAACAGCAGCGAAAAACACTCCATTTTTACCCCGTTTTATAAAGGCAAAAATAATCAATCGGGTATGGGACTTGGTCTGAGCATCGCGAAAAAAATAGTGAGCCAACAATTGCAAGGTGATATTTGTGTACAAGAAAGTGATGTAGGTGCACATTTTGTAATTAGCTTGCCAAAATAACTTAATTAGATGCAATCTCTTTGCTAAATAAAGTTTTACGAATGTGCGGGTTACCCTTCTGTTCATAACCCGCAATGATATAGCCGTTTTTTATCAGCATACTCAGCATTGCAGGAAAACGGTTCATTAGTTTCACATTAATAGCATCATAATCATGTTCTTTACCTCACGCTTCTTGCGCTTTCAATAATGCCTGTGCAATCCCCTTCCCTAGCAATTTTGGCACCACTGCACCAAGCCAGCTATAGAAATTTTATTTTCTAATCTGTAACCAAGCTTATAGGCCACAGGCTTATTATTTGTAGGCACCTAACTAAGGTGTTCACAATTAACTAACTGTGCTTGTAATTTATCGAAGCTATTCCGGCTATCAAACTCAGGAATTTGGTAATCAACCAGCAATAAACCTTGTAAACTTTATTGCGTAACAAGGTGCCATTAATTTTATTTCCCATTTAGTGTTGTTTTATGGCTAACTTTTGATCATTTTTCTTTACGATAATACAACTTTGAATAGCGTTTTACCTGTGCGTGCACGCCACGCCCTAAGCTTTTAAACTTGGCTTCAAGCACATCAACACCATATAAAATAACAACGACTAACACTGAGAGCTTTATCGCGGCGAGTAAGTTATCAGTGGCAATCACAACGCCAATAGATGCCAGTACCCAAATGGTCGCCGCAGACGTAACACCAACCACTGCGCCATCTTTCGCTAACATAACACCGGCACCTAGAAAGCCAATGCCGGTAATTATTTGCCCAACCACACGGGAATGATCAATCACATCACCATGTAACATAAAAGCCGTTGCTAAAAACAAATAAGTCCCTAATACAATTAATGCGGAGGTTCGAATACCCACCGGCTTACCGCGTAATTGACGCTCCATACCAATAATTGCGCCGCAAAATGCGGCACTACCAATTGCTGACCAAGAATAAGGGGCAATATCAAATAAACTACTCAGTGTCACTGTATTTCCAAATCAAATTAACAATTCAAATTATAAATAAAAGGCCATCGCAGTGCTGAGTCTTGATGAACCAAAGCTGGCCATTTTAGTAAAATCAGCTTTCGCTATCGGTACATGCTGACAATCAATTGCCAATTGCTTTTCATTTTCACAAAACGGGTCGTGCACATATAAACAATGCTCATCAATATGGGTTACACACACCCAATGCGGTGACTTTTTACCATCAAATCGATAGGTGCTGATCAATAACACCACCGCTTTACCCTCAGCAAGCCAATCTTCAATAGATGCCAAGGTTAACTCTTGATACCGCACCGGCAGTTTTGCAGCTATTGCTTCAGCCACGAACTGATTGTGTACTGTATGCAAAATTGCTTTCTTCTTTTCGCTTCTTACGCCATCGATAAACAACGAATCTCGAGTATTTAAAACAACATCAGCTTTAAAACCACGTTTCATTGCCGCTAGTGCCAGACCTAATGGATGGCAGCCACCATGCCCTGATGTCATAAAAATAGTGGTCGCTTCCCGCCAAATATCCAGCTCTTTTAGTTGGCTCATAGGTGTGTCGTTTAATGACGACATCGCCATTAATAATGCCGCGGGGCCACAGGTAAACTCGGTTGTTTGCTGGTACCAAGGTGTGTGCTTATCGGCATTAAATTCGGTATTACGACGAATATTTTTTTGCATTCGATGTGCATCACTATGGTCGTCATAATAGTCACTGTAATGACCAAACACCTGGTAACCTTGCTTCTCATACAAGCGAATTGCCGATTGGTTATTCACCGCAACTTCTAATCGCATGTATAAACGGCCGCGTTTCGCCGTTTCATTTTCAAGCGCAAGCAGTAGCTTTGAAGCAATACCTTTGCCTTGCAGAGATTGCAAAACTGCCAGTGAATATAGCCGAGCAAGGCGTGTACCTTTGTGACACCACACTAAACCATAACCCACTAGTTGATTATCTACCTCAGCCACCATCAGTAAGCCGTGCGCTGCGCTGATCCAACGCTTTAAACTACGGCTACTTAACCTATCTTGGCTAAAGCTTTGCTCTTCAATGGCAACAAGGGCCGCCAAATCCGTGGCCTGTGCAAAACGGATTTGACAAACAGATGCATTCATTAACCACGGCCTCGCGCTTCAAGGCGTTGTTTGAACTCATCCATAATGATCATATAAAGCTCATCACCTAAATAGGCATCTTCGACTTTATGATCAATACTAGGGTTGTCATTCACTTCTAACACGTATGCCTTGCCTTGGTGTTCTTTAACATCAACACCATACAAACCTTTACCCACCGTCTTACAGGCTTTTAACGCGGCATCAAGTACCACTTTTGGTAGTTCAAATGTTGGCAAGGTTTCAAAGCCACCTGAGAAGAAACGTTTTGCATCATGGTTGTAAATTTGCCAGTGATTACGCGCCATTAAATAACGACACGCGTAAATTGCACGGCCATTCAACACCCCTACTCGCCAATCGTATTCGGTGTACATGTACTCTTGTGCAAGCACAAGCGCACTGAACTCAAACAGCTCAGTTAACTTAGCAACTAATTCATCTCGGTTAGCGACTTTAAATACGCCTTTCGAAAAAGACCCTTCTGGCATTTTTAATACCAGTGGGTAGCTGAAGTTTGCTTCTAAACTTTCAATTGTCTCTTCACTTTTATCAGCCACAACGTGAGTTTTTAAACTCGGCACTTTTTGATAATTAAAGGCATCGTGCAAATACACTTTATTACAACAGCGCAGTATTGATTCTGCATCATCAATTACCACTAAGCCTAAACTTTGTGCTTTACTTGCTAAGCGATAGGTTGGATGGTCGATAGCCGTTGTTTGGCGAATAAATAACGCATCAAACTGTGCGATGCTGGTAATTTCATCAAATGTCAGTGCTTGGGCATAAATACCATGTTTAGCAGCTGCTTTAATAAATTTAGCAATAGCATCTTTATCACTTGGCGGCACTTTTTCTTGGTGATCAACCAAAATAGCCATATCCCAACGATAACGACGTTTTTTATCGTTTATACGCCACACGGATTCTGTAAAGCTACTGAGTTGTTCCACAAACTCTGTAAAGGCGGTGTCGTTTAATGAGGCAATCGTACCTTGCTTTACAACCCCTTGCTCATCGCACACTAAAATAGGCGCAGGGTATTGCGAGAATAGCGCTTTGGTTGCTTTGCTTTGCTGCTCTTGATCTGTGTGACCAAAAAATACTGTGCCACCAGCAAGCTCTTTATGACGCGTGCTGTGCTCATCGCTACGCAGCGCATTAATTGTTTTTACACTCGGTAATACCTGATGCTTTCTTGCTTCAGCAAGTAAAGAGCAATAATAACCTTTACTTAAATACTGCCCTGTATCACACAAGTTTAAAATGCGTGTTTTTGGCTCATTATGTTTTGGGTAATCACGTAAGTAAGTGTCAAAGGTAATGACATTTTCGAAATTTTGAGCAATACGTTGCTCATTGTTATCAACCACAATCAAGGTTTTAAACACGACTTTTCCTAAATTAAGCCATAGATAAAATGAAAAACACCCAACCAATTAAGTGAACGCATGAGGCTAAACTTCACTTAACTAGATGGGTGCTTATAAGCATTATGCTTGAAGTGATTTATAGAGGTTTTTTTGCTTTGTTACCAACGAGATATTTTTTACCTTAAGATGAAATTTATTGATTAATAAATTTTCTACATCAAACTATTTCTGTAATGCTGTAACACTGTGTATTTCCTGCAATAGTCAGTGTTACTTCATCATCAATTTGCTTGCCAATCAGTTGTTTACCTAACGGTGCTTCTCGGGTTACAACAAAAATAGGTTGCTCTTTTATGGTCACAACTAAGCCACCTGCACTTGGGCCCATAAAAAACCACTTTGAATTATTTTGCTCATCGATAAGACACACTAATGCACCTTCACGAACCTTATTAAATTCGCTTTCTTTAAACACCGTATTGAATGCTTGAATGTCACGGTAGCACTCATTGACTCGCTCAGCTTGCCCTTGGGCTAAGTACGCTGCTTCTAAACCCAACGTATCGTATTGGGTTTCAGCAACACTCTCTGCGTGAGTTGCCGCATCATGGGCCGCTTTTGCCGCTTCTTTGGCATTTTGCAGTTGTGCCTCGAGCGCAAAGCGTAAATGTTCAATTACATGTGTTTTATTCATATCAAAGCAGTTAAAACAGAAAAGCCGCTATTCTATGGAAAAATAGCGGCTGATGAAAGTAAGTTATAAAACTGGCTTACGGCATATCCATATAAGCTTTAGTTTTATCATCCAGTGTTTGGGTGTAATTTTCTGAACTTAACCCCAATAACTGCGGCAAGGTGGCGGCGATACAAATCGATGAGAAGGTTCCCACCACAATGCCAGCAAATAACGCGATGGCAAAGCCCGTTAATGCAGCCCCTGCAAGTAGCCAAATACAGGCAATGGTGGCAAGTGTTGTGCCCGAGGTGATCAATGTACGCGTTAAGGTAGAACCAATTGCATCGTTAATCACAACATGGGTGTTAATGCGTTGATTGTCTGGCTGAATACGTAAAAGCTCTCTGACTCTGTCGCCAACAATAATTGAGTCATTTAATGAATAACCAATAATCGCCAATAAACTTGCCAGCACGGTTAAATTAAATTCAAGCCCTAATAAAGAAAACAAGCCAAGCACTAAAATTAAATCATGTAATAGTGCAACCACTGAACCTACTGCGAGTCGCCATTCAAAGCGCACAGCTAAATAAACCATAATGGCAATCAGCGCCGAAAATAATGCTAAACAACCTTGTTCAAAAAGCTCATCACCCACTTGTGAGCCTAAAAATGAGCTCGAAAGTACTGTATATTCTACGCCTTGCTCATTCAGCTCTGCTTGCCAAGTACTGGCTTTGCTCACCTCTGGCGCTTCTCTTAAAACAAAGTGATATTCGCCCGCTTTACTGATGGTTAATTTGCTTGCAACCTCAGGGCTTAACTTTGCTTTTAAATCAGAGATTGCCGTGACTGACGTTGTGTTAATTTCAGTGATGTAGCCACCTGTAAAATCAAGGCCAAAGTTTAGCCCTTTGACAGATAAAACAGCTAAGCTTGCAATGACTAACACACAACTTAGCAATAACCCTAAAACGCGCGCTTTACTCGCCGCAGTTAATGTTGACCAACTCATGCTTTAGCCCCCGTTAGATTGGTTAGTTTAATGTAGAGTGTTTGGCTAAGCGCTTTTGAAATATAAACGCCAGTAAAGACACTGGTTAATAGCCCAAGCGCTAACGTGATTGCAAAGCCTTTCACCGGCCCATAACCAATGGCGTATAAAATAATTGCCGTGATCATCGTAGTCACATTAGCATCAAAAATGGTCGTAAATGCTTGGTTATAACCTTGTTCAATTGCTTGATAAGTAGGCCGTCCTTTACGCTTCTCTTCTTTTATTCGCTCAAAGATAATCACATTTGTATCAACGGCCATACCTATTGTCAGTACTAACCCTGCAATACCCGGTAAGGTCAGCACAACACCCGGTAATAGCGACATTAAACCAACTAAAGCCGTTAAATTAAGCAGTAAAGCAATATTGGCAATCAGTCCTAAGCGACGATACCAAAGCGCCATAAAGGCAAGGGTAATACCGATACCCAGCATTAACGCAGCTAAGCCATGTTCAATATTTTCACTGCCTAAGCTTGGGCCTATGGTTTGTTCTTGAACGATTGTCACTGGCGCTGTGAGCGACCCTGCGCGCAGTAAAAGCGCTAAATCGTAGGCTGCTTGTGGGCTTTTCATATTAGTAATGCTAAAACGTGAGCTTAAGTGCTGTGCAATGTTTGCAACATTGATAACTTCGCTTTTTTTCACAACTTCGCCATTTGCATCCCGTGAGTATTCAGAATACACCGTGGCCATTGGCTTACCTATGTTGTGCTTCGAAAAAGCAGACATCGCATCACCACCTTGCGAATCTAAACTAAGCTGAACTAAAGGCTTGCCCCATTCATCTTTACCAACACTGGCGTTATTAATGTGATCACCTGAAAAAATCGCAACAGGGTTTAAATTAACAACGCCACCGCCTTGCACATTAAACGCTTTACCACCTACTTCGACAACTTGATAAAAATCGAGGGTCGCAGTTGCACCAATAATGCGTTTAGCTTCTGATGGGTCTTGCACACCAGGTAACTCGATGCGAATGCGCTGTTTACCTTGTCTTTGCGTTACCGCTTCTGTAATACCAAGCTCTTCAATACGACCGCGCAGGGTTGTTAAGCTTTGCGCCATGACTTGTTTATTGAATTCGCTTTGGCTTTGCTCATTAAAATGCAGTAATACCGTGGTTAGGTTATTAGTCGTTGATTTAGTTTGCATCAGGCCTTTGAATTGACCTTGTAACGTTGTGACGAGGCCTGCGAGTTGCCCTTCACCGCTTGGTAATATTTGTAGCTCAACCCCTTCTTTTACAACACTTACCCGAATACCACGAATTTTGTCTTTACGAAGCGTCAATTTAGTTTGTTGATACACACTGTTTAAGTGCTCTTGCATTGCTTTATCTAGGTCAACATCAAGCACAAATAGCACCCCACCATTTAAGTCGAGTCCCAACTTAATCGGTGAAAGCCCAAGCTGCTGAAGCCACTGCGGGCTTGTTGCATGCTCAACAATTTTAGCTTCCAGCTGTGGGTATTGAGTTTTTATAAAACTCAGTGCATTGGCACTTTGAGTCGGCTCAGTTAATAAAATAGCCAGTTGATCTTGGCTATCTTTGGCTTCAGTCACTTCAAAACCATGTTGATTTAGTGACGTTGTTACACTTTGCAGCGTCACAGTTTGATCTGGCAAGCTAATGTGCAACCAAGACTTATTAGGGTAAAGGTTAGGTAGTGCGCTAACCGCTAATAAAATACACGCCGCTATCATAGCGACATAACTCATTTTTAGACGACGCCATAGCGCCGGCTTAGATTTATGTGACATACATGACTTCCTTCCGGCATTGTCAGCCGGTAAAAATTAATTCCAAATATAAAAAAGTAACGAAGGAAGTCGTTTAGCTATGGTAGGTCGTATTCGCTTTGTACAAGAGATTAGCGTCTTTCCAGCCACTAATGCGGGATTTACGTTGAGTGGCTAACGCAAACCATGGGATCTCACGCACAGCACCTGGCGGCGCTAAAAAGTGCTCTTTCCCCCAATCTTCAGCAAAGAATTCAATTAATAGCTCGTAATCAGGATCAACCTGACTATGATAAAGAAACAATGATGAATTACTGGCAGTTAAACGCGGCACTAGGGTATCAAACCCCGATGGTTCTACCGGCTTAGGATGTTCGACTGCATGAGTTTGGGAAATAACTGGGGGTTTAGTCAACTCAACTTGGAACAATTTAGTCGCAGCAAAGTGTGACTGAGTGTCAGGCATAGCCATGCTCTGTGCACTAAAAAACACAGTAAATAGCAAGATAATGACTGAGAAAAACCGTAACAAAAACTGACCAATAAATTAAGCGGATAACATGACTATAATGAGGGTAAAAAAATAAAACACAAGGCATTACTTAAACAAATAGTGACAAAATAAAAGTAACTAAAATAAAGCGAGCCTAATTAGACCCGCTGATTAATTTAACTTTGTTAGACGAGTTAAACTTCTAATGATGACATGTCGATAACAAAGCGTGAGGCCATATCACCTTGCTTTAATTTATCGAAAGCGTCATTAATCTCTTCCATTTTGATCATTTCAACTTCAGGCAAAATATTATGTAACGCACAGAAATCGAGAATCTCTTGGGTTTGCGCAATACCGCCAATCAATGAGCCAGCAACACGGCGACGCCCCATTAATAACGGCACTGAGTTAGACTCAGCAAGCTCACCTACTTGACCAACTAATACTTGAGTTCCATCAATATCTAAAAGCGGAATATACGGCGTAAAGTCGTGTTTTACCGGAATAGTGTTAATGATCACATCAAATTGATTAGCATTCGCTTGCATGGCTGCTTCATCGCTCGATACCAATAAATCTTTTGCGCCATAAGATAAAACCTGCTGCTTTTTCTTATCACTACGGCTAATTGCCGTAACATGTGCGCCCATTGCAGCTGCGATTTTAATCGCCATATGACCTAAACCACCTAAACCAATCACACCAACACGGCTACCAGGCCCCACATTCCATGTCCGTAATGGCGAATATGTTGTGATACCCGCACATAGAATTGGCGCACATTTAGCAAGGTCTAAACCTTCTGGTACGCTTAATACAAACTCTTCACGCACCACAATGTGTTTTGAATAACCACCTTGAGTGAGTTCACCACTGATACGGTCTTGGCCTGAATAGGTCCCTACCATGCCTTCGCGACAAAACTGTTCTTCACCGTGATGACATTGGTCACAGCTTAAACAGCTATCAACCATACACCCTACTGCAACATTATCGCCCACTTTGTATTTAGTAACGCCGCTGCCGACTTCAAGAACGCGGCCGACAATTTCATGACCAGGCACCACTGGGTATTGAGTCCAGCCCCAATCGTTTTCTGCTGTGTGTAAGTCTGAATGGCACACACCGCAATAAAGAATTTCAATGGATACATCTTCATCACGAAGTGCACGGCGTTCAAAATGATACGGCTCTAATGGTTTTTCAGAATCATGTGCTGCATAACCGACAGTTTTCATGCTTACTCCTTAATTTTCTTCGTGTTTAACTCATGCATTAACTAATTTGCTAATGCATTGGTGTATAATGCATTCAGTATAGAGGTAAATCTGCAAACTACACTTGCCTAAAACACGAAAGCTTTTGCCTATTTTTATCAAATTGATTTTAAGAGACCCCCATGCGTGGAATGAGCCGCAAAGAACAGGTGACGAAGTCGCCTGATGCAATGAACCTATCACAAAGCATCAAAACACTCTGGCCCTATTTAATGACCTTTAAAGGCCGCGTTATTTTAGCCGTACTGGCGCTTATTGCAGCAAAAGGCGCCACATTGCTGATGCCTTGGGCATTAAAGGAAATAATTGACGCGGTTGATGCGAGTATCAACCCGCTATTAAGCGTTCCTATTGCCTTGCTCATCGCGTATGGTTTACTGCGCTTTGCCAGTGTGTTTTTTGGTGAAGTTCGCGATGCATTATTTGGCCGCGTCACAGAGCATGCGATGCGCCATATTGGCTTAAAAGTATTTAAACACTTACATAGTTTAGAACTTGCCTTTCACCTTGATAGGCAAACAGGTGGAATTAGTCGCGATATAGAGCGTGGTACAAGTGGTCTTAGTTTTTTAATGCGCTTTTTGATGTTTAACATCGTGCCAACTCTATTTGAAATAATCACAGTAGCTATTATTTTTGCGACCTTGTTTTCACCTTGGTTTGCACTCGTCACCGTTATCGCGGTCGCTATTTACATTGTTTTTACTGTAATTGTAACTCAGTGGCGTAACCGATTTATTCGTGAAGCAAATGCTGCCGATAACAACTCTAACACCCGTGCTATCGACAGCTTACTAAATTACGAAACCGTTAAATACTTTAATAATGAACACTATGAAGCGAGCACTTACGACGGCTTTTTAGCTAAGTGGGAACAAGCGAGGCTAAAAAACCGTTTATCATTACTGGCGCTTAATTCTGGGCAAGCACTTATTATCGCCGCGGCTATTACAGCACTAATGTGGCTAGGTGCCAGTTCCGTGGTCAATAAAGAGCTGACCATAGGTGAGCTTGTGATGATCAATGCTTACATGATCCAGCTATTTTTGCCGCTTAACTTTTTAGGCTTTGTTTATCGTGAGATACGCCGTGCACTGACTGATCTTGAAAATATGCTGGGGCTGTTAAATCGAAAAGCCGCCATTAGTGATGACAAAGATGCAAAACTATTAAATACAACAAAAGCAGCCATTCGATTTGGAAATGTGTCGTTTAGTTACGACAAACAAAGGCCAGTTATAAATAACTTAAGCTTTGAGGTTACTTCAGGCAGCAAAGTGGCGATTGTGGGTGCCAGTGGTGCAGGTAAAAGCACCCTTAGCCGCCTGCTCTACCGATTTTATGATGTCGATGCGGGTAAAATTTATATCGATGAGCAAGCAATCAACACTGTGACACTTGAAAGTTTGCGCCAAGCAATTGCCATCGTACCGCAAGATACCGTGCTATTTAATACCAGCATTCGCGAAAACATAGCCTACGGAAACCCAAATGCAAGCGAAGAGGAAATTGATAAAGCCATAAGCCTTGCCCACTTAGATGGATTTATTGCAAGTCTAGATAAAGGCGATAAAACCCTTGTTGGTGAGCGCGGTTTAAAAGTATCGGGTGGTGAAAAACAGCGCATTGCGATTGCCAGAGCCATTTTAAAAGATTCACCGATTTTATTATTTGATGAGGCAACGTCGGCGCTAGATTCGCATTCAGAGCAAGCTATTTTAAGTGCGATGCGTGAAGTCGCACAAAAGCACACCAGCATAGTCATTGCCCATCGTTTATCAACAATAACCGACGCAGACAAAATTATTGTTATGAAACAAGGCCGGGTTGTTGAACAAGGTCAGCACCATCAACTACTTGCAGCAAATGGTGAATACGCACGAATGTGGCAGTTACAGCAAAGCGATGAATAAACACTGTTAACTACTAGGTTAAATGATTAGAATAACCGCTTTATTTTTATCTATAACAAAAAGGCAACACGCAGATGGGCAGAGCTTATCAAAACAAAAAAGACTCAATGGCAAAAACTGCGGGTGCAAAAACCAAAGTTTATTCAAAGTACGGAAAAGAAATTTATATCTGCGCTAAGAATGGTGGTGTTGATCCCGATGGCAACTTAGCACTTCGTCGCTTAATTGAGCGTGCTAAGAAAGACCAAGTACCTACACATGTAATCGAGCGTGCAATCGATAAAGCCAAAGGCGGTGGCGGCGAAGATTACGTAGCAACTCGCTACGAAGGTTACGGCCCGGGCAACTGTATGATCATTGTTGACTGTTTAACCGACAACAACAAACGTACCTTTGCTGACGTACGTGTTTGTTTTACAAAAGCGAATGCAAAAATTGGTGCGCAAAACTCAGTATCACACTTATTTGATCACCTCGCTATTTTTGTATTTGATGGTGATGATGACGAGGCTGTTTTAGAAGCACTAATGATGGCAGATGTAGATGTAACAGATGTAGAAGTTGAAGACGGTAAAGTGACTGTATTCGCTCCACACACTGAGTACAACAACACACGTACAGCACTTGAAGAAATGGGAATTACTGATTTCCACGAAGATCTAATTGCTTTTGTGCCGCAAGTAGAAGCACCCATTGAAGGTGAAGACGTTGAAGTCATGGAACGCTTTTTAGCCATGCTAG
>Ga0213832_1000288_pt1 | contig 54304 bp, 42 predicted proteins | sample SWATP13_FD_161660 | JGI IMG/M metagenome (GOLD analysis project Ga0213832, IMG submission 161660) | Coastal seawater microbial communities from Marineland, Florida, United States - SWA TP1 #3 | ecosystem: Environmental > Aquatic > Marine > Coastal | place: USA: Florida | collected 2016-08-06 | reverse complement strand
TTGGTCATCGTGACGGATTCGGCTTTTTAGAAGTTGAAGGTGAGAGTAAAGATTGGTTTATCGCAAAGCACCAAATGAATATGGTGTTGCACGGTGACATTGTGCTTGCTAAAGGCAATCGCAAAGGTTCAAGTGGCAAATGCGAAGCACGTATCATTAAAGTATTAACTAATGAACGCGCGCCCATCGTCGGCCGTTATTTTGTTGAGCATGGTATTGCCGTTGTTGTGGCGGAAGACCCACGCATAACGCAAGATATTATGATACTGCCCGGCAGTGAAAATGGCGCGCGCCATAATCAAATGGTGCAGGTGCAAATTACCCAAAACCCAAGCCGACATATGAATGCAGTGGGCAAAGTCACCGAAGTTCTCGGTGAACACTTAGCACCAGGGATGGAAATTGAAGTTGCACTGCGTAATCACGATATTCCCCATGTGTGGCCAGAAGCGGTTGAAAAGCAAGTTGCTCATTTAGGGGAATTTGTTGATGAGCAAGCAAAGCAAGGTCGTGTAGATTTACGTGACTTACCACTGGTTACTATCGACGGTGAGGATGCCCGTGACTTTGATGATGCCGTTTATTGTGAGCGTAAACCATCGGGTGGTTGGCGTTTATGGGTGGCCATTGCCGATGTGTCGCATTATGTAGGTATGAACACACCACTGAATAAAGAAGCGATCGAGCGTGGTAACTCAGTGTATTTCCCTGAGCAAGTTATTCCGATGCTGCCAAAAGTATTATCCAATGGCTTATGCTCATTAAACCCAGAAGTTGACCGTTTATGTATGGTTGCAGAGATGACGGTGTCTGATGCGGGTAAGTTGTCTGGCTATAAGTTTTACGAAGCAGTGATGAACTCACACGCTCGTTTTACCTACACTAAAGTGAATGCGATTTTACAAGGCGATGAAAAGCTGCGTGAAGACTATGCCGAGATGGTGCCGCACTTAACTGACTTACAGCAAATGTATATGGCACTTAAAGCTGCACGCCAAGAGCGTGGTGCGATTGAGTTTGAAACCTTAGAAACACGTTTTGTGTTTAATGCACACCGTAAGATTGAATCAATCGTGCCTGTGGTGCGCAATGATGCGCACAAACTTATCGAAGAGTGCATGATTTTAGCGAACGTATCTGCTGCCCGATTATTAGAAAAACACGAGGCGAGTGCGCTATATCGTGTGCATGATGAACCGGATGCTGAAAAGCTTGGTTTTTTCAGAAACTTTTTATCAGAGCTTGGTATCGAAACCGCGATTTCTGATGAGCCAACACCAAAAGAAATAACCCAAGTGTTAGCAAAATTAGGCGACCGCCCTGAAGCTGAGCTTATTCAAACCATGTTGCTACGCTCAATGAAGCAAGCGGTTTATCAGCCTGATAATATTGGTCACTTTGGATTAGCGTTACCTGCTTACGCCCACTTTACGTCGCCAATTCGTCGTTATCCAGATTTAGTGGTACACCGTGCAATTAAAGCTGTGCTTAAAGCGCAAGGCCAGCAAACATCGGGTGAGTACGCATACACTGATGACGAAGTTGATATGTTAGGTGAGCAGTGTTCAACCACTGAACGCCGTGCTGATGACGCAACTCGCGAAGTAGCAGATTGGCTTAAATGTGAATTTATGCAAGACCATGTTGGTGACGAATTTGGTGGGGTGATCTCATCGGTGACTAACTTTGGGTTGTTTGTGCGTTTAGACGATTTACAAATCGATGGCATGATCCACGTAACCAACTTAGGCAATGAATATTTCCATTACGATGGTGCTAAGCATTGCTTGATTGGTGAGCAAACCCACACTGTTTATCGTTTAGGCGATAAATTAACGGTTCAGGTATCATCTGTCAGTCTTGATGAGCGACGCATAAACTTAGTGTTAGCAGGCGAGGCACAGCAAGACCGTTATGCCCGTCGTCGTGGCCGTAGCGCCCCTGCAAAACCAAGTGTTCGTGCCCAGCTAAAAGCAGGTAAAATTCCTGGTAAAAAATCTGAATCAAGTCGCTTTGAAGCAAAATCAGGCGATAAAGACAACGAAAAACGTGGCAAGTCTTCTCCTTCTAAAGGGCGCAAAAAGCCAAGTAGTAAAAAAGCTGATGCAGTAAAAGCCAGTAACAAAAAGAGTAAGAAAAAAGCCACTAAAAAGGCAAAAAGACCGGGTAGGAATGCCCGTAAACGTAATGGCCGAGGAGCAAATAATACGTGAGTAATGAATTAATTTTTGGCTTTCACTCAGTTGAAGCAATTTTAGCAAAAGAGCCTGAGCGCTTTTTAGAAATTTATGCTTTAAAAGGCCGTGAAGACAAACGTTTAAATCCGGTTATTGACCAAGCACGTAAATTCGGTATTTCTGTACAGTTTATGCAGCGTAAAGCGCTTGATAATAAAGCCAATGGTGAGCAACACCAAGGCATTATTGCCAATGTAAAAGCGGCGCGTATGTATAACGAGAAAGATCTAGATGAGATCATTGCCCGTGAAGAAACGCCTTTCTTATTGGTGCTTGATGGTATTACTGATCCGCATAATTTAGGGGCCTGTTTACGTAGCGCTGATGCCGCGGGTGTACACGCGATTATTGTGCCTAAAGATAAATCTGCCAAACTCAATGGTACAGCACGCAAAGTAGCATGCGGCGCAGCGGAAACAGTACCATTGGTACAAGTCACTAATCTTGCACGTACCTTGCGTGAAATTAAAGACGCCGGCGTGTGGGTGGTTGGCACTGCCGGTGAAACAGATACGGAATTATTTGATGCAAACCTGACAGGGCCAATGGCTGTTGTTATGGGTGCCGAAGGAGATGGTATGCGCCGCCTGACTCGTGAGCATTGTGATTTACTTGTTAAAATTCCAATGGCAGGCACGGTATCTAGCTTAAATGTATCAGTGGCGACCGGTATTTGTTTATTTGAAGTGTTACGCCAGCGTAATGCGACCCAGCTATAAAGCTGACTGCAACCCACCGAATATCATTAAATAACCACCTTTATAAAGGTGGTTATTTAATATCTAAAAGCTCTTCAAAAACGTTAACTAAAAATTAATGCTGTGTTAGCTTTTCCTGTGTGTTATCCTTTTATTAGTCATTTAACTGATTAATTAAAAAGGGAAAATATGTTAAAAGGAATCGTGACAATCCTGCTTCTGGCAACATTCATTGTTAATGCAAAAGCCCCTGCATGGGAACAATACGCCAAACTTCCAATGGTTGAGCAGCCAAGCTTATCGCCAAATGGTGAGCTTATTGCGACACTCTATAATACTGATTCGGGCCCAACGATTAGTGTTACTAAGTTTCCTGATATTGATTTTAAGGTGCTGGCACGGTTAAAGAAAAACAAAGACCGTGTTGATTTTATTCGTTGGTCAGGCAATCGCTACATTATCGTCTCGGCAAGTTATCCCGAATATGTAAATGGTCAGTTTTTCAGAGTATCTAGGTTGTACTCTATCAATGTAGAAACCTCTGAAACTAAAGTGCTCACATCTCCACGTTTTACAGATGATCGTTGGTATAAGTATCAGTCGTTTGAGTTAGTATCATCACTCAAGGATGAAACCGATTACGCGCTTATTTCCACCTACGACGAAAATGATAAGGGCTATGTTGTCTATCGTGTGCATTTAGGCACATCTGACTTTGATAAAGTTCAGGGTAATAAAAATGATATTGGTAGCTGGTATGCTGATAGTAAAGGGGTTATCAGACTTGGACTAGCCGTTGAAGAAAAAGACGACGTATTTACCGCATCAATTTGGTACAGAGCAAATAAAGACGCAGAGCTAAAAAAAATTCACTCACAGGTGTGGGGCGAAGATGACACTTTTTCTATTCAAGCTTTATCAAAAGATGGCTCGAAAGCGTATGTGCTCTCTAATAGGGAGCTTGGACGTGAAGCTCTTTGGCTCTATAACATAGAAGCAGGCAAGTTTGAGGAGTTGATTTTTAGTAATGATAAATATGATCTCGATGGCGCAATAACTGATAATGAGGGCGAGTTTATCGGTGTATCTTTTTTTGATGACTACTATCGCACTCACTATTTTGATGACAAAGATGGCGCACAAGAGCGTGAGGTAGCAGGCCTATTTAAAGGAAAGCAAGCCACAATCAGCAGCCGTAGCCGAGATCATACGCGATTATTAGTGTCAGTCACTAACGATGTTACGCCGCCAACTTATTATTACTTTGACTTAAATACTCAAAAAGGAGGTGTTTGGTTATCGAAATACCCTTATTTAGTCAGAAAGTCATTTAGCCCTGTACAAAATTATAGCTTTAAAGCCAGTGATGGTCTGGAAATAACGGGTTACTTTACGCAGCCAGCAAATGTTAAAAATCCGCCATTGATCGTTATGCCGCATGGTGGTCCGCATGCCAGAGATTATAAGTATTTTGACAAAGAGCTTCAGTATCTTGTTGAGTTAGGGTTTTCTGTATTACAAGTTAACTTTAGGGGCTCTGCAGGCTTTGGTAGCGCATTCGAAACGGCTGGTTATTACCAGTGGGGTAAACGCATGCAACAAGATGTGTATGAGGCAATGGATTGGGCAATTGCGCAAGGCTTAGCTAAAAAAGACAATGCCTGTATTTTTGGTGCAAGTTACGGTGGGTATGTTGCCTTAACAGCAGCCTTTCAAGAGCCTAAGCGCTTTAAATGTGTGGTGAGTATATCAGGCGTCTCTGACCTTGAAACTTTTGTTACTAAAACCGATAGACAAGGGAAATACTTAGGTAATATTGTTGATGTTAAAGATGATAAGTCTATCGATGCGTTAGCTGAGGTATCAGCAATAAGAAAAATAAACCATATTAAGGCACCTATTCTTTTAATACATGGTAATAACGATACGCGCGTTAATTATAATCAATCGAAAGATTTCTATGACAAAGCGAGAAAGCAGTTAGATATTAAATATGTTGAAATAGAGGATGGAACACACTTTTTTGACGATCAAGAAAGCCAAGTAAAGTTATTCTCTGAGATAACGCCGTTTTTGAAAAAGCACCTATTATAGGTAGCCTTAGTAACATCTAGATAAAATTTAAATAATAGAGTAATAAAAAAGCCGATGTTTGAAGTTACATCGGCTTTTTTGTATCTATTTCGTGAGATTAGATTTTTGCAAAAGCGTCTTGTAGTGGCGGTACTACTTGCTTCTTACGACTTAGTACACCATCTAACCAAACTTGGTCATTTTCAGACTCAACACCGTAAGCTGTTTCGATAACCGATGTGTCATCCGATGCGATCAGCATTTGCGAGCCTTCTTTCATGATGTCTGTTAGTAGTAGTAACACTGAATGACGACCGCCTTCTTCTTTCAGCTTTGCGATATCAGCTTCAAGGTCTGCTTTAATCTCATCAAATACAGCAAGGTCGATCACTTCTAGCTGGCCAATACCTACTAGCTTACCGTTCATGTTGAAGTCTTTAAAGTCACGCATGACTAAGTCGCGTGCAGGTGTGCCTTCAACCGCTGATTTCACCTTGAACATTTCCATGCCAAGCTCTTTAAAATCTTCGATACCTGCGATTTCAGCAAGTGCTTCAACACACTTGATGTCAGCCGTTGTGCACGTTGGTGATTTAAAGATTACTGTGTCGCTTAAAATTGCACATAGCATGATGCCAGCGATATCTTTTGGAATCTCTACATTATAGAAGTCATACATCATTTTGATGATAGTGTTTGAACAGCCAACAGGACGGATCCAACACTCAAGCGGTGTTGATGATGTTAAATCGCCCAATTTGTGGTGATCAACAACACCGACAACACGTGCTTGATCGATGTCATCAGGTGCTTGCGTTTTTTCTGTATGGTCAACGATATAAACGTCTTCACCTGCGTAGCTAAGCTTTAGCTCAGGGGCTTCGAAACCAAATTTATCTAGGATAAACTGTGTTTCAGGCGATACTTCACCTAAACGCGTTGGTATTGCAGGTTCTTCGATTTGGTTTTTTAAATAAGCAAGCGCAATTGCACCGCAAATTGAATCTGAATCAGGGATCTTATGACCCACTACATACATTGACATTGACGGAACTCCTTTAAATTTGGCGGATATTTTAGCAAAGTCTCTACAGATTGATACATAACAGACATGAAATTTTGTTGATCAATTACAACTGCCAATTAACGGGCTTTTTAGTTACACTTTAAGGTATTGAAAAGTGAGGAAGATACGATGCGTTTGAGCCGAAAAGCATGGAATAATGTGGTGATTATTTCGATGCTGTTAATGATTTTTTTCTTTAACGGTTTGCACAAAAAGCTCAATACTCCCCCTGCGAATGAGGGCGTTCAAGCTCTACTGCCTGAGCAAAGCTTTATTTTAGCAATGGCTTTTCCTGAACTGAAAATTGAGCGCATAGGAACTTCGTGGCGGAGCCAAAAGTTACAAAGCATTACCTGGCAAGCCGATGAACAGACGCTCGAACAATTAGTTGAGCGTTGGCAGCGTCAGCAATTAACCATAGCAGCGCTGCCAGTGAGTAAAATTTCAAAGGCGTCAGCGGATTATGTTGCCTCTGTATGGCTTGCTGGTGAGCAATTGCCAGCGGTGTATCAGCTATATAGCATTGAGCAGCAATACTATTTATTGGATAAGCGGTTACAGCGGGTGTTTGTGCTTGAGCAAGCCGATGTCGTTCAGTTATTTCCGCTATACCCGTTTTAAGAGAGTCATAGATGCCTGAATTACCAGAAGTTGAAGTTAGCCGTTTGGGAATAACGCCGCATGTGCTTGACCAAACAGTAACCAAAGTAAATATTCATAACGCCAGCATGCGTTGGCCTGTGCCTGATGATGTTTATCAATTACAAGGGCTTAAAGTTACGTCCGTTGAACGTAGAGCAAAATACTTATTACTTGGCTGTGAACTGGGTAGTGTTATTTTGCATTTAGGTATGTCGGGTAATTTACGTGTTGTGGATGCTACAGAGCCCTTAAAAAAACATGACCATATTGAGTTTATTTTAGCATCTGGTAAAGCGCTACGGCTTAATGATGCTCGTCGCTTTGGGGCTTGCTTATGGCAAGCGCCAAATGAATGCCATACCTTGCTGTCAAAGCTAGGGCCTGAGCCGTTAACAGAAGAGTTTGTTGCAAAGCGCGTTTTTGAGCAGTCACGCAACAAAAAAGTACCTATTAAACAATTTATTATGGATAACGCTGTGGTGGTTGGTGTAGGTAATATCTATGCTAATGAGTCGCTATTTAAAGCCGGAATTCATCCAAAACGTGAAGCCGGCAAGGTATCATTAAAGCGTTATCAGCAATTAGTGCCCATTATTAAAGAAACCCTTGCAGCGGCGATTACACAAGGTGGCACAACATTAAAAGACTTTGCCCAAAGTGATGGTAAACCTGGTTATTTTGCGCAGCAATTGCTGGTTTATGGCCGCAAAGGCGAGCCGTGCGTTAACTGTAAAGAGCCACTAAAGGAAATTAGATTAGGGCAAAGAAGCACGGTTTACTGTGCTAATTGCCAAAAGTGACTCTGAAAGTAACCATGAAAAAGCACGCCTCGGCGTGCTTTTAAATTATAGTTCAAATGGTGCGACACCGACCGCTTTCATTTTATAGCCAACTTGGGCAATTTCACCCGACCACGTTTCTGTGCTAATCACCCCTGTAACAACGATTGCATCATAAAGGCTCTCAATAGGCACACCACCTTCAATTGTGACATGCACAATTTGGTTTGGTGGCGGTGGTGGTACGTGGATACAGGCACCAAAATATGGTACCAGTAAAAACTCAGTAATCACTTCGCTGTCGCCCTCTAGTGGCACTACAAAGCCAGGCAAACTAACTGATTGGCCGTTCAGTTCTTTAACAACCGGCGCATCTAAATCAGGTTGCACCCAATTTTGTTCTGAACCCTCATGGTTAGCTTGTGCTTGAGTGTCAATTTGTACATGCCCTTGAGGGATTAAGTCTTCCCAAAAAATTTCTTTAGGTTTGCCTGCATTCGCAAAAGTGCAAGATAAAAGCATGGCAACAGCAATAAATTTTTGAAAAAATTGCATAAAATTCCTTAAATTTTGATACTCATGCCATCGGCAAGTGAGTAAAAATATGCGCGGGTTGCAGGTATCAACCCGACGATAAAACCTGCAAACATTATCGCAGCTAATAGCATGAGTTCATAGGCCGATAATAGCGCTATATTAAGGCTTATTCCGGCATGGCTTTGCAAGTAACCTGCGCCGAATAGCATTAAACCGTAGAACAAGGCGACACCAACAAGGCAGCCTAGCCCAGTGATGAGTAATGATTCTGCGCTTATCAATGTAAAAATATGCCAAGGCCTAGCGCCTACCGAGCGCAAAATAGCCAATTCTCTGCGACGCTGATTTAAGCTCGACAGCAGGCTGGTCAACATGCCAAGTAAACTAATAATGACCACCACAATTGAAAAAAGTAATAATATTTTTTCGACAATTGAGAGCATTTCCCACAATTCGCGTAAGGTCACACCAGGCATGATGGCAAGTAATGCCTCATCTTTGTATTGGTTGATATTGCGGCGCACTTGTAGGGTGTACAGTGGCGAATCAAAACCAAGTAGAAAAGCGGTTATTTGTTTTGGTGTGCCGATGAGATCGACAGCATCATGCTGGTCGTGGTCGTGGTCGTGGTCGTGGTCATTAGCTTTTTCATGTTGATGATTATGACCTCCATGAATTTCATCAATCGCAGCAAGTGGAATATGTAGGGTTTTATCAACGGGTGTACCCGTTGCTTGTAAAATACCAACAACGGTAAATGGGTTATCATCATGGTTATGAAAGCTAGTATTACCCATGCCGTGAGCAATCACGACCTTATCACCCAGTTGATAGCCAAGGGATTTGGCTACATCAGCACCAAGAACAACGTCAAATAAGTGATTAAACTCATGGCCGTTTGCAAAGCTTAATAGTTGCTTCTTGCCAAAGCGATAGTAAGTAAAGTAGTCCTTGTTTGTACCAAGCACCGCAAGGCCTTTATGGCTATCACCTAAAGACAGTGGAATGCTCCAGCTAACCCCTCGTTGCTTTGCAATATACTGATAACTCTGCCAACTGACGCCGTTATTAGCATGTCCAATACGAAATACAGAGGAGAGCAGTAATTGAATGTCGCCCGTGCGAGCGCCAACGATCAAATCTGTGCCAGAAATGGTATTACTAAAGCTACTTTTGGCATCGATACGAACACGCTCAATCGACATGAGCAACATCACACTGATAGCAATAGTGAATAACGTAAGCAAAGCACTGGCTTTGCGGTTGAATAAGCTTTTTGCGGCAAGTTTAAGTAGTAGCATGTGTGCCTCCTTGTAGTTCAACAAGGTCAATGCTGCGTTTGAAAAGGCTGCGCAGGGTCTCATCATGACTGACAAACACGAGTGTGCTATTAGTGGCTGTGGCTTGTGCAAACAGTAACTTCACAAATGCTTGACGGTTTTGTGTGTCCAGTGCCGAGGTTGGTTCATCGGCGATAATGATTTCTGGGCTACCTATAAATGCTCTGGCTGCTGCAACACGTTGTTGTTGGCCAATACTTAATTCACCGACAGCTTGATGCTGTAAGCTGCCTGTTAACCCTAACGCTGTAAGCAGTCGGCTCGCTTCTGCACTAATAGTGGCATTGTTTTGAAGCGCATGGTGTTTGCGAGATGGTGAAAATTGGCAGCCTAATGTCACGTTTTCAATGGGTGATAAGTAAGACAGTAAATTAAAGTTTTGGAAAATATAACCAATATGGTCGGCACGAAAACGGTCGCGTTGGCTATTACTAAGTTGGTTTATTGCTTTGCCAAGTAACTCTATTGTGCCTTTGTTAGGAGTAGCAACACCGGCAAGCAAAGACAGCAACGTTGATTTACCGCAGCCACTCGGGCCATGAAGAAAAACATGTTCGCCTTGATCAATCTGCAATTGTGCAATATTGATCGTTGGCGCCGTTTGTTGTGAGTGCCACTTAAATAACACATTTGAAAGCGTGATCATAACGACCTATAAGTTGTTACCATCGCCAGTAATTTAATTTTTTACGCATTTTTAGGTTACGAATAAAATTACGTGGTTTTGGCTTAAGTGCTGGATTAGTCAATAGTAATTCATTGCTGGCAGCAAGTACACGTTGACTCGATAAGCCGTCCTGATATGGGTGTAACTGTTGGCAGAAGTGCTCAATTTTAGCCATTAGCTCATCGGGTTCTGTGAGAGCATAATCGATGGCCTGTTCGATTTTATCTGCATCTGTAATGTCAACGAGGTGCTCATCGGGGTTTTGGTTGCAGAAGGTCACCACAGGCTTACGTTGTAAAATAAACATCAGTAATATCGATGAGGTATCACAGAGCATCACATCCGCTGCTTTTAGAAGCGGTAAAACATTGTCGGTTTCTACAAAGGTTAAGTTTTCATTTTGTAGCGCTTTATATTGCGCAACGAGTTCACTTGGCATTTTAGGATGAAACTGCATTAAAATGCGCCATCTTCCTTGCTCGCTAAATGCTTTAATTTGTTCATAAAGCTTTGGAGCAAGTGAGATACGCCGAGAAAAAGTCGAGCAAATGAGTAATGTTTTACGCGGATCTTGCTTATCTTCGTAAGGGTTATTTTCGACCTCAGAAAAGTAGGGGTCCAGTGTTGGCCAACCTGTTTCTTTTACTTGAAAGTAGCCATGCTTCTGAGCAAGCTCTGTAAAGGTGGTCGTAGTCGATGGCCCTTGCGTGCAATATAAATCAAAACAGTCACGAATTTTAAAATGATTATCTAAGCCATTATTAACACGTTTTCCTGAATTAAAGCCATGAAAAACTTTGACTTTTTTACCAGGGATAAAGTTTGGAACAATATTTCCTGGTAGATAGACAATATCGGGCTGCCATTCTTTTACATCGTTTAATGACATCAAACGTTGCTCTTCTTGGTGAAGAAAATCAGGGTTTACCTCATCTCCTTCTAGAAACCACTTAACCTCACCGCCATGAGCTAAAATTTCTTGCTGTAGAGGACGCAAGATGGCGTATGAATAATTCTGTGAAATATACATTAAGTATTTTTTTTCTGCGGTAGCTGCTAAGTAATCCAAGAAAACCTCCTATTGTGAGGGCGCTATTATAGCGAAGTTTTGTTTATGACAGCAAAATTACAGAACATTTAAAGTTTATTGATTTTGTTATGAGAATTGAAAAGCGGATCGTAGCGCAATGATTGAGCTTTCATAGCGTCTAGATTATTATAGGCGGCCATAACCCCAATCCCATACACGTGCTCATTTGAGCATGCCAAATACTTTCGGAGATAGCATGACTAGCTATAAAGTTTTAGACGTAAACGATGATTTACCGATCCGTACCAAAGGTGCGGTACACAGTGGTAAAGTGCGTTCAGTTTATTGGTTAACTGATGAAGACAGCGCTCGTTTAATTAATGAAAAAGGTTACCAAGTTCCAGAGGGAACTGAGCTAGCTATTATGGTTATTTCAGACCGTATTTCTGCGTTTGATTGTATTTGGCAAGGTGAAAATGGCTTAAATGGTGTGCCAGGTAAAGGCATTGCCTTAAACTCAGTGGCATCACATTGGTTTAAGTTATTTGATAAAGCAGGTCTTGCAGGTAATCATATTGTTGATATTCCACATCCTTATGTGTGGATTGTGCGTAAAGCAAGTACAGTAAAAGTTGAAGCAATTGCTCGCCAATATATTACAGGTAGCATGTGGCGTGATTACGCGAAAGGCACACGCAATTTCTGTGGTATTGATTTGCCTGAAGGGCTAACAGCTAATCAAAAGTTAGATGATGTACTTATTACACCATCAACAAAAGGGATTATTACAGGTGTTGCCGAAATTCCTGAGGTGGACGATGTTAATATCACTCGCGAAAACATTACGAATAATCTATCAGTATTTAACTTTAAATCTGAAGATGATGTCGCTAAATATGAGCAATTGCTAGTTGAGGGCTTTAAGCTTATTAGTGATGAGTTAGCACAGCTTGACCAAATCTTCGTAGATACTAAGTTTGAGTTTGGTTACGTAGAAGATATCGATGGCTCAGACAAGCTTATTTATATTGATGAAGTGGGTACGCCTGACTCATCACGTATTTGGGATGGCCCTGCTTATCGTGATGGTAAAATAGTTGAAAATTCAAAAGAAGGTTTCCGCCAGTTATTAATTAATAATGTGCCAGACAGTGATGTATTGTTAAATAAAGATCGCATGGGTGAGCGGGAGCAATTAGCAAAAGACTACACATTGCCTGAATCTGTGATGCTTGAAGTGTCTGATACTTATGTTGGTATCGCAAGTAAAATAGTGGGCGAAAAAATAACGATACCAAGCGACCCGCGTGGTGAAGTGATTGCTATTTTAGACAATGAATACGGTTTGATTAAACACAGTTAAATACCTTTTTAGGCCTAACATTCCTACAAGGCCTTTATTATTTTTAAGCCAGGTTTGTATTTTAGGTACATCTGCTTGGCTTTTTTCTTGCTTTTCCTGCTTTCAGTCATTAACTTAACACAAGATTAATCTATACTAATTAGCAGAATAAGCTAAGCAAGGAACCAACCTATGTTTTTATTTGCGCATTGGCTTCGCGCGACGTGTGGTCTTGCACTCTTTACCAGTTCAACTTTGTTTGCAGCGGATATTTCATTTGTTGTTCGTGACCAGCTAGGAAATCCGTTATCTGACGCTGTTATTGAGCAGGTTGCAATAAAAAATAATGAATCTACGCCTCTTCCAGTCGCGGTAATGGATCAAGTTAATAAACAATTTTCTCCTACGGTACTGATTGTTCAACAAGGGCAGTTAGTGGACTTTCCTAATAGTGATGATATTCGCCATCATGTTTACTCTTTTTCGCCTGCTAAAGTCTTTGATATAAAACTGTATGCGGGGCAACCCGAAAAGCCTGAAAAATTTGATACCTCAGGTGTTGTGGTACTTGGTTGTAATATCCATGATTCAATGGTGGGCTATATCTATGTCGCTAAAAATCATCAGGCTACAAAAACAAATCATCAGGGAATGGCAACACTTAACGACGTTATATATCCACTAAGTTTAACTATTTGGCACCCAAACCAAATAAGCGATATTACTTTTAAGCAGTCACTGATTGTAAATCAATCTCCTAAAAAGTTTTATGAAGTTATTGTTGAGACTGTGGAACCTGCACCACGAAATACATTTGGCGAGATGTTTAAGGTAAATAATGGTTAATAGTTTAAGAGGGCGAATTATTGCGCTATGCGTGGGTTTAGTTTTACTTACCACACTGGTGAGTTTATTAAGTTCTTGGTGGTCAACAAATCGTTTTAATAATCAAAAGTTAGTTGAAGATATCAATGTTGCTGAGAATGTGTTCAAGCAGTATCTTAGCGCCAAAGAAAGCTTATTGTTAACGGCTGCGAAAGTACTGACTGCTGATTTTGGTTTTAAACAAGCTATTGCCACGCAAGATGCCGACACAATTAGTAGCGTTTTAAATAATCACAGTCGGCGTATTAACGCAGATTTAATGATGTTAATTGATTTGTCGGGTCAACTTGTATCGGCAAATACTGAGTTAGATCATACCTCTGATGAGTTTACCCCTTTGATGCGTGAACTGCTGAAGCATGCTGAGCAATCAAATTTTATTATTATTGATAAAACTTTATATCAGGTGATCTTACTGCCAGTGAGAGCGCCTCGTACAGTGGCATACAGCCTTGTTGGCTTCAAAATTACTGACTTAGTTGCTAAAGAGTTGAAAAACCTGACTACAATGGATGTGAGCTTTATTGGTCAAGAGGATGATGTTGTCGAAACATCGCTCACTGATGACCTTTATGGAAGCTCAGTACTTGAACACTTCAATAATAAAATGACACATCGGATTTTTGGGGAAAAGCCAGTTTATCGTAATCGTATAATTCAACTTCCCTCATTGTCAGGACATCAGGTTACAGTATTACTTAGTGCAGACTTAACGTTAAGTTACCGAGAATTTGAGCAGCTCTTTTTTACTATCATTATTTTAGCGGTTATTACGGTGTTTATTGGGGTGTTGACCAGTGGCTTTTTAGCTAAAAATTTAACGACACCTTTATTACAGCTGACATTGCTGGCGCAGCAATTTGCCCGTGGTAATTATCAAGCAGACTTTGTTGGCAAAAAGCAAAGTAGTGAGATTACAACACTTATCGATGCTTTCAATAATATGGGTAATGATATTAAAGAGCGTGAGCAGCAAATCAGCTTTCAAGCAAGTCATGACTCTTTAACTGGTTTTTTAACCCGCAGTGCCATGCTCGAAAAAATGGAGTCTTTGTTAGGACTTGGCATTGATTACACCTTAGTGGCAATTGATATCAGAGGCCTTCGACATATTAACGATAAACTGGGCCCACGGATTGGTGATGAATGCTTAAAAGCGGTGGCAGAGCGAATTTGTGAGTACTCAGAGCAAATTGGCGGAGTGAATGCTCGAATTGGTGGCGATGAGTTTTTAACTTTATTTCCAAGCCAAAAAGCAGGGCAGCTAAAAAGTAGTGTGATGGAGTTAATGGCTCAATTACAAGTGGCTTATTTGATCCGAGGATTAAATATAAGCTTACGGTTTAGCGCTGGTGTCGTCCATTGTATGTCACAAGGCGTGAACCCTGATGATTTAATGCGCCGTGTATTAATTGCTGTTGATACAGCCTCATCTGAACAAAAAAATGTGCACTACTATCAAGAAGGTGAGGATGAAGAGCACCTTGAACGATTGGCTATTATAGATGAACTAAAGCAAGCGTTATTTGATGATGACGGGCAGCTTTTTATGACCTATCAACCCAAGCTAAATATTAAAACGCAATGTATTGATAAAGTTGAGTCACTGATTCGTTGGCAGCGTAAAGATGGTCAATGGATTTCCCCAGAGTTATTTATCGATTTAGCAGAGCAATCCGGTGTGATTGTTGAGTTAACGTCTTGGGTGGTAAAAACGGTAGTATCACAAGTTGCACAGTGGCAGCAAATGGGAATTTCGATGCAGGCTGCCATCAATGTATCGGCGCAGGATATTGCTTACCCAAGCTTTTACTCTCATTTGTCTAAACAACTTAAAGCACACCAGTTAAGTGGCCATTTAATCACAATCGAGCTTACAGAACGTGACATGATAGAAAATGAAGAGCAAGGGATAAAAGCGCTTGAAAATCTAAAGAGCTTAGGTGTTAAGATTTCTTTGGATGATTATGGTGTGGGGCAAACATCACTTGGACGCCTGAAGTCGCTGCCTATTGACGAGTTAAAGCTAGATAAGTGTTTTATTTTAAAGCTAGATCAATCTAAGCAAGATCAATACATAGTTCAATCGACCGTAAGCCTAGGCCATCAACTCGGCTTTTCGGTTGTGGCAGAAGGAGTTGAGAATGAAGCATCTCTTGATTTACTTACACAAATACAGTGTGACTATGCACAAGGGTATTATTTAAGTCGACCTCTCAAGTCCGAACAATTTATTCAATGGTTAGCACAATACAATGAAACATTGTAAATGGCTTATAGGTTTATACTGTTTAGTTAATGTAGCTTCAAGCCTTGCAGCAACGGGCAAGTTGCTGGCAACACCTGGGGTTTCGCAAGTTGAAGGAAGTGCTGGGGGCGGGTTAGTACCGTGGGCGCAATTAGCGGGTTATGCAAGCGCTGATGAAGTGGCAATCAACGGTTTTTGTAGTCGTGCAGATGTAACTGACTACCGCTTAGATGTGTGTGGCGTGCAGTTTAACTTATTCGACCGTGTAGAACTTAGCTATGCGCAGCAGCAGTTTGATGTGCCTGCACTGGACACTCAAATTGAACAATCAATTAGTGCGGCTAAAATAAGGCTTTATGGTGATATTGTTTACAGTGAATGGCCACAAGTAAGCTTAGGCATGCAGCATAAGGAACTACAAAACGGTGCGCTTGCTTCACTTTTAGGCGCTAAGGATACAAAAGGCACGGATGTGTATATTGCAGCAAGTAAACTCCATTTAGGGGCACTTGCTGGATATAATTGGTTTTGGAACACTACTGTGCGTTACAGCGAGGCTAACCAGTTAGGCTTACTAGGATATGGCGGGGAAAACAGTGCTGAAAAATTGTTATTTGAAGCATCCAGTGCTGTGTTTTTAACGCATCAGGTGGCAGTGGGTATCGAGTACCGTGAAAAAAGCAATAACCTTGGTCTTTCGGAGCAAGATTGGAAAGATATATTTATTGCTTGGTTTCCTAATAAACATATTAGTGTCACTGCTGCATGGCTTGATTTAGGGCGTATTGCGGGGGCAGATGATCAAACAGGTTGGTATTTGTCAGTGACAGGATATTGGTAATGAAATATGGTCTTTATGTTTTTGCACTTGTGGTATTGCTGAGTGGGTGTAGAGCAACAAACCAGCTTAGCCTCTATCAACAACTAGATGGACAGCAAGGTATAGAAAAGCTGGTTGATAGTTTTATTAACCAAATCGGGCACGATAGCAGGATTCTTGAGTATTTTAAGCAAGCAAATGTAGCGCACTTTCGCCAAGGTTTCATTTTGCACCTATGCTCAGTCACTGATGGGCCTTGCAGCTATACAGGCGATTCGATGATTGATATTCATACCGGTATGAATATATCTGAAAAAGACTTTAACCGCGTGGTTGAGCTTTTAATAAACGCAATGGACGAGCAGCAAATACCTCAACGGCTGCAAAACACGCTTTTAGAGCGCTTAGCGCCCATGCGTTCAGAAGTGATCAATATTTAAATTAGCTGGTTAACCGCCTCACAAATTTGGCTAGGCTTGATGTCTCTTATTAGTTCACTGTCTATTAATTGCTGGCCGTTGGCAATCAAGGCAATGTAATTCTTTTGCTTCGGAGCGACGGTACTCCAAGGCGATGTGCCTAACCCTACTAATGCTACAAACGGGATGTTTGCGGCTGCTGCGATATGCATAGGGCCAGAATCAATGGTGATAAATAAATCTAAAGACGCAACTAAGTCGAGCATTTCTAACATAGAAGTTTGACCGGCTAGGTTTGTGATTGACACGTTACTCTTATTAAGTTTGGCGATTAACTGCTCAGCTTCATCCTTCTCAGAAGGGTCGCCAACAATGTAAAAGTCGCAGTCAGGGTGCTCTTCACTGAGTTTTTCTAAGGTTTGAATGGCGAGATCTTCAGGGTAATGACGGCATCGTTTATTTTTACCACCAAAGTAAATCCCCAGCTTTTTCTTTTTATCACCTTTTAAAAAACTACTTTTTTTAGCTTGTACTTCGGTATTGGGGATTTCAGAGAAAGGAGACCCATGTGTCTCGTTTATTAAACGGCAATAGCGGTAAATATAATGGTGATTTTTATTAAGCTTTAATGCGTGAGTTAGTAGTGGCGAACGTCCATTTTGTGCATAGCCAATACGATATTTAATCTTAGCTACAAAACAAAGGAGCGCTTCTGAAAGAGAGTTTCTGAGTATGATTGCTAAGTCAATATCGGCTTTTTTTAATATACTCGCTTGGCTTAAAAGTGAGCAAGGCTGATGCGTATTAAAGCGATTATCAGCAATAACCTCAATCGAGTGATCTCGAGATAGCATTTCAACAAGATGTGGGCGCGCTAACACATAGATTTTTTTGTTCGGGTAAAGTGTTTTAAGCATTTTGATTGCTGGGGTGCAATTAATTGTATCGCCAATGAACTTGGGAAGTACAACCAGTATATTTCCTTGGATTTTTTTACTATCAATTGTTTGGTTTTTGGGCATTTGAATGAGGCCGAGACGTTTTTATTTGCTATGTTCTTGAGAGATTAATCTTTAACTACTTCTTGCTAATGCTTATCTTTTTAACGTCAGATTAGTGAGTTAGCAAGGGCTTTTTTATTCTCAATAAGTTTACTTTTATCTTATTTTTCCAAAGATGATAGAGAGTATGAATGACAATACCCAGCTCATTTTTTGAAAGAATAAGGCTCAATTTTGCTGGGGTTAGACCGTTATTTTCTAATCGAGTTCTTGCCCAGTTATGTATTTATTTGTAGTTTATCATCATAATAAGAAAGTGCGTATGAATATGACATTAAATACAACGTATTATCTAGACTTATTTGAGCTTAAAGTTGAGTTAGTTATTCCAGTTGGAAGGTCAAAATGAAAAATATAATTACGCCAGAGTGGCTCAATAAAAATTATAATAACGCAAATATCATTATTTTTGATGCGGGAATGGTGCGCCCTGGTATGCCTGGCGAGTATGCGCCTCAAGCAATGCTGCCTAATGCACAGCGTTTTGATTTTAAAAAGACGCTAGCAGATAGCACTAACCCTGTACCAAGTATGATGTGCAGTAGCGAGCAGTTTACAGAGCATATGCAGCTTGCCGGTGTAAACCAAGACTCACTGGTAGTCATTTATGAAGACCAAGGCTTATTCAGCTCTGCACGTGCGTGGTGGATGTTCAAAGCAATGGGCTTTGACAACGTTAAAGTTTTAAGCGGCGGTTTGGCTAAGTGGCAGGCACTTGGTTTTGCAACACAAGCAAGCTATTCCGCTGCGACTGGTCAAGGTAACTTTGTTGCTAGCCTCCGTGCTGATTACTTTATCAGTGCAGAGCAAGTGCTTAACTCACTGGATGAACAAAGCACACTAACATTGGATGCTCGCCCTTATGAGCGATTTACCGGCGAACACGCAGAGCCGCGCGAAGGCATGCGCAGTGGTCATATTCCAAATAGTCGCAGTTTGTCACTTGCAAGTGTACTGGATAACGGCGAGCTAAAACCGCTGGGTGAATTACAGGCATTATTTGAGCAACATATTGCAGCGCATCACACCCAGTTACAATTTAGCTGTGGCTCAGGTGTAACAGCTTGTGCAATTGCATTGTGCGCCGATGAATGCGGTTACACCAATTTACGTGTCTACGATGGCTCATGGAGTGAGTGGGGCGCTCGTCACGACTTACCTATTGAAACAGGTCCGCATCAATAAATTTAGCGTAATTTTGCCAGCTGCCGATACTGCTTTTATTCAAAGGCTGGCGAATTTGCTTTTTACTCGCCGTGGCTGAGGCTGCATTGTTTTTATAAAAGGATAAGCAGCTTTCTTGCCAGCTTAAATCGCAAAAAGCATAGAGCTTTTGAGTCTGTTGGGTAGGCTCTGCCACGAGTTGTTCATAGCTTTGTAAAAAAACGTTTTCAGGATACTTGTTGGCAAAATGACTGACTAATGCAGAGTAATCTTGATGGTATGAGGCAATATCTTCAATTGCAAAGCTGTAGTGATGAAACACACTTTGCGGGTTATACAGCTGCCTAAAGTTGGCAATGCTGCAATCTCGCCAGTCCCGCTGCATACAAACTATTTTAGCATTAGGAAAAGCCGCTAATATAAAATCAATATAGTAAAAGTTAAATGGCTGTTTATCACAACTTCTAAGGCCATCACTTAGTTGCTCGGCTCTTTGTTGATAGTTGGTAAGTGCTGCCTTTATTGCCTTAGATGTATATGCTTTATCGAGCATTTCGCTATCAATCACATGAACTGATTGTGTGGCGTGTTGTATGAGTTGCGCAATATCGTTTAGCTCACCGATGCCTTTTAGCTGCTCACTTTGATTAAGGATTTTCTCAATTAAGGTTGTGCCAGAGCGGGGCATACCAACCACAAAAACGGGCGAGAACGCAGAGTCACTACTTTCAATTGCTTGCTGTTTGCTCTTGGTAATAAGTTTTTGACAAAAGTGGCGATGCTGTGTGGTTTGATAATTAACTTTACTGGCTATGGCTTGCTTACTTAGTGCAAAGTATTTAAATGCATTTTTGTAGTCATCAAGGTGCTCATAATTAAGCGCAAGACTATGAAAATACACTTGTTGTTCTATAATGGTTTTTTCTTTATTCGCCAAGGCTTGTAGTTTTTGGATATGTAGCTTGGCATCTACATCAGTATTGAGTTCAGCCTGTGAATAGTGGGCTTGATAAAAGTAAGGTTGCTTTGTAGTTAGTTGCTGTAGCACGTTTTTTGCTTCATCGAACAGTCCGTGAATTTTATAACACACCGCCAAATTATAGCTAATTTGTAGGTTATCTTTGTTGCGTTGGTAGGCTGCTTTTTGCAAGCTAAGGGCGTCGTCATAATACCCTAATCGGGTCGCAATATTGGCTAAGGTATCAAAGTCAGCGGCACTCAAGTCAGTTGTTTGCAAAGCGTCTTGATAATGCACAGCTGCATTACTTACTTTGCCTAACAGTACGTATAACTTGGCAAGGGCTAAATAGTATATCGCAAAAGAGGCTAAGCTGAGCGCTTTTTCAAGCAGTTTAATCGCTTTGTTGATATCGCCCGCAGCAGCGTTGACTTCGCTAAGTAAAAAGTAACAAACGTGGTCTTCAGGGTTTTGCTTTAGGCGCTGCACAAGTAGATAATGTGCATCGTTTAGTTGCTTGTTGGCTAACAACTGTTGGATATGAGCGCGAAGCGCTTGTTGGGTATCATTTAGCATAAGCGCATAGTATACCAATTCACAATAATACTTAATTATTTTAAGGCTTATACCAATCCCAATAAAAGCCCTGCCTAAAGATGGCAAGGCTTTTATGGGTATGTTTAATCACAGCTCAAAGTTGTAGCTAAACTTCATACCAATAGTACGCGGTGTTGTGGTGTAGTGACCATAAACACGCTGTAGTTCAGGTAGTTCTTTGTTAAGTTCAGCATATTGCGACATACCAGCCCAAGACTTATCACGACGTACAGAAGTGAACGCGTACTTATCGAATAAGTTATCTACGTATAGGGTTGCAGACCACATATCGCCGGTAATTTTGGCTGATAAATTGCTTAGTGCGTAACCTGGTAATACTTCGCCGTCTGCTTTTAGGCCGACTTTGGTGATCACATCGCTTTGCGCTGTAATACCGTAGTTTACGCTTAATAGTTTATCGCCTAGGATATCTTGCTCGTAACGAAGACCAAACGAGAATTGATGCTCAGGCGCACCTGGTAAACGGTCGCCTTTAGTACCATCATAGTAGCTTTGGTATTGCGCTAAGTCGTCGGCTAATACGCCAAATAAGTAGGGGGCATCTTCGGTTAATTCAGCCTTTGCATAAGCGTATGTCGCATAGGCAGCCCAGTTATCACCAATCATAGCGCGGCTTGAAAGCTCAATACCTTTTGAATTAGCAGAACCCGCATTCGAAGTAATTAACTCCTGACCATTTACCGTACTGCTACCAACTTGCGCATCTTTCCAATCAACGTTAAAGAGCGCTGCATTGAAGTGTAGGCGGTTACGTAACCATGATGACTTAAAGCCTAGCTCGTAGTTGACTGTGGTATCAGGTTTGTAATCTTCTTCGTTTGGCAGGGCACAAACAATTTGTTGCTCAGGTAATACATCAGGGCAAGGAGCAATACCGTTACCACCACCAATGCGGAAACCTTCACTCACGGTAAAGTAAGCAAGTACACCATTATCGAATGTATAGTTAGCATTAAACTTAAATAAGTTACCGTTATCGCTAGCGCTCACATTTTCCATAACAAGGTTATCTAGTGAATCAAAATCACCAGAATAGAGCGGTGTTGCAGAACCTGATGTTGTAGAAACATCGTATTCGTAAAAACGTGCACCTAAGGTCACATCAAATTGCTCTGTGATGCTGTAGCCAATTTCACCAAAAAGTGCTTTTTCAGTGGTTTCGCTGTCTGAAATTAGAATGTACTCAAGATCTTGTTCAACGTTAGGAATGCCGCCACCCCAGTACTCAGTTAAACCAGGTGTGTATTCACGATCATCTGAGTGGCTTTCTAATTTGTTGTAAAAGCCGCCCACAATCCAGTTAAGAGCGCTACTACTATTTGATACTAAACGAAGTTCTTGCGTAAAGGTATCGCGCTCTGAGGTATCGTGCGTGTAGCCAACAAATGAAGGGAAGTCGGCATAACCTGACCAAATATCGTAAAGTAGATCGGTTTGATCGCGCTGACCAGATTGCTCATAGCTAGACCAACCAGATGCAGAGACCAGCTCAGCAAAACCAAGATCTGCTTTTACTTCTAAGCTTAATAAATCATTTTCTTCTTCACCAGGCTCAAGTACACGGGCTACGTTTTCGTATTTACCTGGCACACCTTGCAGCGCACTGCTATTAGCAAGTGAGCCGTATTGCGATGTCGAGTTGCCTCCATTTTCTTGTTTTTGATAGAAGTAGTTAAGCGTTGCATCAACATCTTCGGTTGCAAGCCAACGAAGTGATAAACGTGCTGTGGTGATTTGCTCATCGTTAACATCACTGACGCTTTTTAAGTTGGCATTTACATCGCTGCTGTCAGAAAAATCAGGGTTCGGGTTTGATACACCCGGCTTTTGAACTACATGGGTGTAATCGATGTAACCTGGGTTATCGTAATAATTTAAGCTAGTACGTAATGCTAGTTTATCGTTGATTAGTGGCGTGTTGAATACCACGCCAAACTCACCACCGGTACCGTCACTTTCGTTGATGCTAAATACATCGCCTGTTACTTTGCCCTCAGTAATATCAAGCTCAGGTTGCTTTAGTAAGTAACGAATCGCACCGCCTAAAGTACCTGCACCGTATAGCGTGCCTTGTGGGCCGATGAGTACTTCCATGCGATCAACATCAGTTAAACGTAAATCAATACTAAGTGGAATTTCACCAACATAAGTTGCGACTGTGCCGCTATCAGAAATACGATCAGAGGTATTGGTGTTCAAACCACGAACGATAATCGGAGAACCCTCACGGCCACCTTGATCAGAAATCGTTAGGCCTGGCACCCAGCGTGCAACATCTTCTAAATCACTAATATTTTGGTCGCTAATGACATCGCCATTTAGGGCCGTAATATTGAGTGGTGCATCTTGCACAGAACCTGCTCGTCGTGTTGCAGTAATTTGAATTGTTTCAATTGATTTATCGACTTCGATAGCATCTTCTGCTGCAAATGCCATATTGCTATTGATTAAAACCGCAGAAATTGCACTTGCAAGTAGAGCAGGCCTAAAGGTATTCATGTTTGATTCCGATGTAGTTACAGTAAATTTATGCTTAAAAAATAGGCGTAGCTAGTAATTCAAGCTTAAAAGAGATTGATTTAGTGAATTTATATCCAATTATAGTGTATTTTTATTCTTATAGTCATGCGTTATTTGCAATAAAATGCAAAATAATTGAATAAATACTCTATCTGGATGTTAACTATCGGAAAAAGGGCAATGGGTGCAGCCGTTTTTACAGCAATGGCCGCGCTTTAAAAAGAACCAGCGACTAAATACCATGTAGTTGTTTTGCATCGTGTAATCGAGATTTTCAATTAACTTACCTTGATCATAGAAAGGTTTGGCAAAAGCGAGCTGTTGCTTTAGAGGCTGTTGGTATAGTTTGAATAAAAATAAATTTATTTTCTTAATCGTACAATCACGGCACAAACAGGATGTAGTTGCTTCATCAAGTGGTAAAATGGCGGGTAACTCATTACACCAACACGCATTTATATTGTCGACTTGGCAGTTAAGTGTTGCTTTGCATTGTGAGCAAGTAAGGGTTGTCATTCTGTAAAAAGATGCTTTGAGATTGAAAAGGTAAGCATAGCAAATGGATAAATTAGACGCATTAGATGAGTTTGCTCGATTTGGTGAAAACCGATTTGAGGCAATCGCCATTATTACCAGCAGCCCTGACAATCAAGGTGATGTGTATATTGTTACGCAAGACGTTTTTTGTCAGGTTTTACAGCGTGTTATTGACGGTGAAATAGATATCGATGAGTTAGAACTTTGGGCAAATGTATTAGAGTCTCGTCAAGACATCGACGAAAGTGCGGTTGAAGGCGCAATCTTTGCCTTAAGTAATAACGAACAAATGGGTGAGTTGAGTAAAAGTACGCTAAAGAAGTTATTAGAACTGAGCTTAGGCTGAAAGAGTCTTATATCTTTCAGCCTAAGGTATGTACTTGTTGCTACTTATGATAGTTCAAGCAGGTTTCAACTTCGTTTTTCGAGCCTAAGATCACCGCAACACGTTGGTGGATAGCGTCAGGTTGAATATCCATGATGCGCTCTGTGCCCGTTGAGGCAATACCGCCAGCTTGTTCGATTAACATTGCCATAGGGTTTGCTTCGTATAGTAAACGTAATTTGTTAGGCTTATTTGGATCTTTCGTATCGGTCGGGTAAGTGAAAATACCACCACGACATAAAACACGGTGCACATCACCCACCATTGCAGCAATCCAGCGCATGTTGAAGTTACGACCACGAGGGCCTGTGTCACCAGCAATTAAGTCATTGATGTAATTTTGCATCGCCGGTTGCCAATGGCGCTGGTTAGAGGCATTAATAGCAAATTCGCTGGTGTCTTCAGGTACTTTTGCAAAATCTTCTGTTAATAAGAAGGTACCGTGCGTTTTATCTAAGGTGAAAAAGCGTGTGCCTTTGCCAGTTGTTAATGCCAGCACGGTAGATGGGCCATATAATACATAACCCGCTGCAACTTGGTTTTTACCCGGTTGCATAAAGATACTTGGATCAGCAGGATCCGCGCCATCAGGCGCTGCCATAATTGAGAAAATCGTACCAACCAGTGAGTTAATATCGGTATTTGAAGAGCCATCAAGCGGGTCAAAGGCAACGATGTATTTAGCATCAGGGTTACCCGCAACGGTAAAGTCTTCTTCCTCAGAAGCAATGGCTTTTACGTAGCCCGATTCGAGTAAAATGTCTTTTAGAAGCTGATTGGTAAGTACATCTAATTTCTTTTGTGTTTCACCCTGAATATTTTCATCAAGAGTTGAACCTAACACACCTGATAAGGCACCTTGACCAACACGGAATGAAATTTCTTTACATGCCGCAAGCACTGTTCTGATCAATGAGATCAGTTCACGAGGGCAACCATCTTCTAATAATACCGGTGGGAGTCTACGCATTCTATTTTCCTGATAACGTTGTAGCCAGACATTTTTAAGTGTGAGAGAGAATGTCTTAGCAAGCGCTGAATTTCGTCTTAAATAGCTGTTTTTTGTTGGCGATACTTTATACTGCCAAATACCTGTACAGTATTTAAAACGCGAATAACAAAGATAAGATTATGCAAAAAATACCATTACTACGATACCTGCTCTTAGCTGTGCTGCTTACTATAATAACTCAAGCACACGCAGCAATTAAGCCTATAAATGATTTTACTGAAAAAATGAGTCATTTTTCGGGCTATTATTCTTTCTATTATGATTCTGAAAGCGGCAAAGTGTACGTTGCAGTTGATAAACTCAAGCAACCTTTTTTACTTCAGCAAAGCTTACCTTATGGGGTCGGCTCAAATGATATAGGGCTTGATCGAGGGCAACTTGGCAATACCTATTTAGTACAATTTGAACGTTTTGGTGATAAGGTGATGTTACGAGCATTGAATACTTATTATCGGGCGAATACGGCCAACTTGGCTGAGCAGCAAAGTATCAAAGAAGCGTTTGCTTCGAGTATTCTTGCGGGCTTTAGTGTTGTTGCAGAGTCAGACTCAGCGGTACTTGTAGACTATACTCCTTATTTATTGAGTGATGTGCACGGTGTAAGTCGTCGTTTAGCTGCAACTTCGCAGGGGAGCTTTAATTTAGATGGTAATCGAAGCGCAGTCTATTTAGCTCGTTCAAATGCATTTGTGAAAAATACAGAGTTAGAGGCAATACTCACTTTTCAAGGTAGTAACCCTGGTGAGTTTGTTCGTCAAGTGAGCGCTGATCCTCACGTACTTACAGTACATATGCATCATTCTTTTATTGAACTGCCTGATGATAACTACACACCACGTCAATTCCATCCTCAATCCGGTTACTGGAGTATTGAGCATAAAGATTATGCCGCGCCACTTGGTGAGTCTATGTATGTACGTTACATTCCACGTCATCGTTTAGCAAAAAAAGATCCGAGCTTGCCAATTAGCGAACCCGTTGAACCGATTGTTTACTATTTAGATCCAGGCGTGCCTGAGCCAGTTAAAACAGCCTTGTTAGAGGGCGCTAAATGGTGGAATGATGCATTCAATGCTGCTGGTTATAAGAACGCATTTATCGTTAAAGTGTTACCTGATGATGCTGACCCTATGGATATACGCTACAACGTGATCCAATGGGTACACCGTGCAACACGTGGCTGGTCGTATGGCAGCTCAGTGATAGACCCGAGGACGGGCGAAATTATTAAAGGCCATGTAACACTGGGTTCATTACGTGTACGTCAAGATATCCTTATCGCTGAGGCATTAGCTGCCCCTTATTTTGAAGGTAATGAAGTTGCTACTCGTTTACAAGCAATGGCTCTTGATCGTATTCGTCAACTAAGCGCTCATGAAATAGGCCACACGTTAGGGATTGCACATAACTTTTCAGCGTCGGTCGCTGATAGAGCATCGGTAATGGACTATCCTCACCCGCTACTTAGTTTCAATGAGCAAGGCAAACTGGATGTGAGCCGAGGCTATGCCTCTGGTATGGGAGTGTGGGACACACAAGTGATAAAATACGGTTATAGCGATTTTACAAACCAAGATGAACCACAACAACTGGCCGCAATTTTAGCTGAAAATAAAAGTAAAGGGCTGGAATTCATTTCGGACAGTGATGCACGTGCTAAAGGGGGCGCTCATCCAACGGGGCATTTGTGGGATAACGGTCGTTCACCAAGTGATGAGTTAATGCGTGTACTTGATGTTCGCAAACAAGCGCTGACGAGCTTTGGTATTGAAAATATCAAAACGGGGACTGCGTTATCGCAACTAGAAGAAATGCTGGTGCCACTTTATTTATTCCATCGCTATCAAGTTGAAGCTGCGGTTAAATTAATTGCCGGTGTTAATTACGAATATGAAGTACGTGATGGCTCAGAGCCAAATGGGGCGCAAGTTGTGGCTAAGCAAACCCAGCAGGCGGCTGTTGATGCACTCCTTGCTACACTAAAAGCTGAGAATCTAGTTTTACCTGAGTCAGTGTTAGCGCTTATTCCACCAAAAGCGTATGGGGAATCTAAATCACGCGAGAGCATCGTCGGTCGTACAGGATTAACCCTTGATGCTATGGCACTGCCTGAAGTCGCGGCTGCACATAGTTTAAGCCTATTATTTAATAACCAGCGTGTTAATCGTCTAGCGCAGCAACAAGCGCGTAGCGATGCATTTTATAGTTTAGATTCATTATTAGCTCAAACTTATCAGCAAATTTTCGAGCAAAAAGTTGCCCAAGGGATGGCGGGTAAGATTAACCAACGAGTGCAGCTTTTAACGGCTAAGCAATTTGCTGATTTAGTAACGAGTGATAAAGTCGCCCCCGAGGTACAAGCACAGTTTCGTTATTATCTTGCCAAGCTTGCAAAGAGTTACCAGCAAGAATCAATGCTAGGAAGTGCATCAGTAGGTGATAGCGCCTTCAAACAATATTTAAGCGAACAAATCAGCCACTTTTTAGCAAGCGGTGAGTGGCCTGCAAACTTTAAAGTATTGCCAATGCCACCGGGTTCACCAATTTAACCCACCTTTATTTTAAGACGCCTAGCATAGCTAGGCGTTTTACTTGCATAAAACTGGATTTTTGCTAATCTACCGACCTCTCTTTTTGTCTTCTTGGGGTGTATATGGCGTTTTTTTCTCGCTCGCTGCTTGCGGCAGCTATTACATTCTCGAGTTTTTCAAGTTATGCCTCATTAGCTAAAAAACAATGCGAAGTTGAGCTTAGTCACGGCTTGATCATTACAGATGATGTTATTCGTATTGTTGATAAAGGCCAAACCCGTGTACAAATAAACAACAATACTCAGTTATTTATTCGTGGCTATTGGGTTGACCTTAATCCAGAAGAAAGCAAAGTCGTGGAGCAGTTTAGTTTAGGTATTCGTGACACTGTGCCTGAATTAGTTGAACTGGCCACTGACGGTGTAAATTTAGGGTTGAGTGCTATTGAGCAGGTCGTTGAGGGCATGTCCGACAAAGAACCTGAAGTACTTAAAACGCAATTACAGTATGTTGAACGTGCTTTGATGGATAAGTTTAAGCGTGGCGATGACTTTTTCTTTATCGCCCCGCAATCATTGTCGAAAATCGATGACTTTTTTACCAAAGAGATCAGCCAAAAAATTCACTCAGCTGTACATGGCTCATTAGGGGCTATTTTAGTTTCATTAGGTGATGCGTTTAAATCACGTGAGGGAAATATCGAAGATCGTATTAACGACATGGGTCAGCGTATGGATATTATCTCTAAGGAAATAGATAAGTCACTGCAAAAGAAAGCGGAGCAGCTTGAAATGAAAGCCTCTGAATACTGTGAGTGTTTAAACTCACTAGATGTCACTGAATCTCGATTACAAAAAATAGTGCCAGGAATGGCCGATTTCGATTTGGTACAGATTAAGTCTTAAAAGCCCAGTAAACTTACTGGGCTTTTTATGTCTGGCTTTTGATACGTGAATAGTTAGCTAAATTTAGCTGTTTCTGTCTCTAAATCAGCGGTAAGGCCTTTGATTGAATCGGTTGCCGTATGTGCCTGACTGGATACGTTAGCCGTCTGTGAGGCAGTATCTGAAATGGTGACCACACGTTTTGCTGTATCTTCACCTGCGTCTAATTGCTCTTTAGCTGCTATAGCAATTTGATGGCTCATTTGTGCGATTGCACTTAATGAACTCGCAACTCGGTTTAGTTCTTCATTGGCTTTGGTTGATTTAGCCACAGTTTGTTCACTGGTCGAAATACTCAGTGCAACAGATGACTTAGCATCTTGTGTTGCTGATTGTAATTTACCAATCATGTTGCGGATTTCTTCGGTACTGGTTTGTGTTCGTTGTGCAAGGCCACGGACTTCATCAGCAACAACCGCAAACCCTCTACCTTGTTCGCCAGCACGAGCTGCCTCAATGGCTGCATTAAGGGCTAATAGATTTGTTTGCTCTGCAATTCCTTGAATAACACTTAGCACATTAGCGATATTATTTACTTCATCATCAAGAACTTGAATGTTATTACCAGCGCTGTCAATTTGTTGCTCTAAAAGTGCGATTGTTTGTGCTGCTTCGTTGGTTAAGTGGCTTGCGCTTTGCCCTTGGTTCTCAGCTTCTTGTACTGAGTAAGCTGCTTGTTCGGCATGCTCAACAACTGTTTGCGCTGAGGCGGTTAGCTCAGTAATGGCTGAGGCAACCATTTGTGTTTCTTCATTTAAACTACGGGTGAGTTTATCAAGCTCAATAGAGCGAGACTCGTTATCAACACTTTGATTTTTGAGGCTATCAGTTACATCTTTGATACCATCAACAACGCCGCGTAAGCCTTGTTGCATGTAATGCATGGCCGCAATAATACTTTCACTTGGCGCATCTTGGCGGATAGTTGAGTGGAGGTTGCCACGTGATACGTTTTTAACGATATCAATAACTTCATTGATTTCACCTCCCAATGCATTGGTCAGTGATGAGCCAAAGCGTGCAATTGCAAACGTGAGGGCAATGGCAATGAGCATAGATAAACCCAATAGCCACTTTGCTGTGCTCCAGTATCGTTCATCGACTTCTTTTGCACTAATTCCTGTGCCAACATACCAGCCAAACAGCGGTGTTTTTTGTACAACAGACGTTAAGTCTACTGTTTCACCATCACGGACAGAGTCCCAGTGGTAAGTGATAATTTTATTTGTTGTGTTACCCACGAGTTGTTCGACCATGCGACCAATGCTGTTACCACTGGCATCTTTAAAGTCATTAAAGCTAGTACCATGCAATTCTGGGTCATGTGGCGTGGCAACAAAATCTAAATTATTGTCGACGACATAAACATACTCTGAATCGTGATATTTATTTTCTCTTAAAACCTGAGTTGCCAACTCTTTAGCCTGAGTTTCATCAAGCTGGCCATTTTTTACCATCAATTCGAATTGCTCAACGATATTAGTTGTGCTTTTCATCAATTGGTTAATACGCGCAATGTTATCGCTCTCACTTGCATGACGTAACGACTGTAAACCCAACAAGGCTATTGCGCAAAGCGCAATAAAAATGGCGGTAGCAAATAAGCTAATTTTTGTTTTTAAAGCTAGTCCTGATAACACAGTTAGCCTCCTTTTATTATATCCCCTCTACTTTTCTACCATGTTTATCGGCAACTTGTTAGCTTTTATTAAGTAAAAATGACAGCGTTATCATGATATTTGTTCAAGTACCTATTTAGAGTGAAAGCTCAGCAGCGGTCAAGGGGCGGTATTCACCACTAGCTAGATTTTCATCAAGATGAATATTGGCAATTTTTTCACGGTGTAGTTCAACAACTTTGTTATCAACTGCGGCCAGCATTCGTTTAACTTGATGATATTTACCTTCACAAATGGATAGGCGTAAGCTGTAGCTTGCAAGTTTTTCAACAATGGCTGGGCGAGTTAGCTCTTTTTCGTTGTGTAATTGCACCCCTTGCTCTAACGCTACTATTGCTTCTTCATTAATCGGTTCTTGCGTTTCAACTAAATAAGTTTTGAACTTGTTGTGCTTTGGTGAAGTTATTTTGTGCGACCAGTCACCATCATTGGTGATGATAACTAAGCCGGTGGTGTCTATATCTAAGCGACCAGCAACATGAAAGTCACTCATGTTTGGCTCATCGAGTAAGTCGAATACTGTCGGGTGAAGGTCATCTTTATTGGCACACACATAGCCTGCAGGCTTATGGAGCATGAAGTAGCGCTTGCCTAAAAAGACCAACGGCTCGCCTTGCCAGCGGATATCATCTTGTTCAGTGACTGAAAAGTCAAAAGAGGTGATCACCTCACCGTTTACGGTGGCGTATTTACGTTTTATACCAGCTCTGGTTTTACTGCGAGGTAATTCAGCAATATGACTGATAAATTTATCTAAACGGCATGGGAATTTCATTGGGATCACATTTTTAGTCGGCTACAATGGCCGCGAGTATAGCGGATACTGGTGACCTATGACAGTACAGCAAGGACAAATATTAAGGTATTACCAAGCGCAAATAGCCAAAGGCGAGCTGCATGAAGACCATGCTCAACGCACAGCGATTAATGCGCTTGATAATCTAGCCACAGAATTGGCTGCGCCAAGACATTGGTGGCAAAGCGCTAAGCCAATAAAAGGGGTTTATTTATACGGCCCAGTAGGGCGTGGCAAATCCATGTTGATGGATGTGTTTTTTAAGCTGGTTAACATTGATGCGAAGCAGCGTTTGCACTTTCACCATTTTATGAAGCAAGTGCATGAGCGTTTGATTCAGCTGCAAGGGCAGAAAAATCCGCTGACACTTATTGCTAAGGAGTGGGCACAGAACATTCGTTTGATTTGCTTTGATGAGTTCTTTGTTTCTGATATTGGCGATGCCATGATCTTAGGTGGCTTATTCAAAGCCTTGTTTGAGCACCAAGTGGTGTTAGTGGCGACGTCTAACTGTCAACCTGAGCAGTTGTATCGCAACGGTTTACAACGAGCACGATTTTTACCCACTATCGATTTGTTAAATGATCATTGTCATATTTTAAGTGTTGAAGGCAATACCGATCATCGCTTTCGCTTTGGTAAACAAACCGAACATTACTTTATTGATAACAAAAGTGCCCTAATAGGGCGCTTTTTAAAGCAAGAGCAAGCAGTACAAAAGCAAACAACGATAGAGGTTTGCTATCGTCAGCTTAGCTGTGAGCTGCAAGCTCAAGATGCCATTATGTTTGACTTTATGGCGTTATGTTCAGGTGCTAGAAGCACAGCAGATTACATTTATTTAGCAGAGCGCTTTCAGCGCATTTATTTGCTCAATGTGCCTGTAATGGGACGCGGAGCAACGGGTAAACAAATTGTGCATGGTATTGAAGACAGTTATCAACGTGAAAAACAGGATTTACAAGAGCACTTTTTAGATGATGAAGCCCGGCGCTTTATTGCTTTGGTTGATGAGTTTTATGACCGAGGTCGATTACTGGTGATCTCGGCTGAGGCGGGCATTAGTGATATATATCAAGGACAGAAACTGGCATTTGAGTATGCGCGTACAGAGTCTCGATTAGTCGAGATGCAAAGCTGGAAAAGATAAAAGGCGCATTAAAAAGTGCGCCTTTGTTGTCAGTCTAGCTGGGGTTTATATGAAAATGTTAAAAACTATATTGTGCGCCTACATACACATAACGACCTTTACCCCCACCATACTCAGAGTAATAATTACCACGCCCTGAAGGATAAAAATCACCTTTATTATCAAACACGTTATTTACACCACCGAATACACGTAGTTGGCTTTGTTTACCAAGTGACAAAGTGTAAGACGCTGAAAGGCTGTGCTTTAAGAACGAGCCATAATCTTGGTAGGCAAGTTTTTCTGGGTTACTAATACAGGTATCTTCACCAGCCTCACAGCGGGCATCATTTTCGGCTACATACTCATTGTAATCTTCTTCAAGACTCTGGCTTGCTTTAAACGAGCCTAAGAAATTTGTACGCCAGCGAATACGTAGATCATCATTACGCCAAGTAATCGACATTGACGCTTTATCTTTAGTGCGACCATAGCCTGCGTAATGACTGGTCACTAAGCTACCATCGAGGCCTTCATAGGTCTGTGAGTTTTCAATCACATGATTATAATCAAGCTTTAACGAGAGTTGACCATAACTGTCAAAATCAAACTTGTACTGTGCAACCACATCATAGCCTCTAGCTGTGAGCTCATCGAGGTTATATTGACGTTGTAAAACCTTAATAATATTGCCCTCATTATTACGGGTAATATCATTACAGAAGGTGTTTTCAGCTCCCCACGCAACTTCAGAGTCGTAACATTCACGCATGATGTTTTCATTACTGATTTGCGAAATTGCATCGACAATTGCAATATCATAGTAGTCAACCGCAAGGTTGAAATTGTCTAAAAACGCAGGTGCCACTGTGATGCCAAACGTATACGTATCGGCAGTTTCTTCTTTCAAGTTTTCATTACCAGCCCCCGGTGAATAACTGTTATTTTCATCGTTAAATTCGAAATCAGGATCGGCAGCAAGTTGCGCAGCTAAAGTGGGCTCTTTATGACAGTTATCGTGACCAGGTTTAGTCGATGTTGCAGTTAAACCATCACAAATATCATCATAGCTGTCGTAATCGCCACGCGGTGGTGACATAAGTTCAGTGATGGTTGGCGCGCGTTGCGCACGTGCATAATTCGCTCTAAAAGCATAGCCTTCGATAGGCTCCCAAAAAATACCGAGTTTGTAGCTGGCAACTGTATTGACGTTTTCCATGCTGTAATTAGCCAACCGAAGTGACGTTTCAGCACTTAAGTTTTTTGCCAGTGGTGCATCTTTTAACAGTGGGATTGCAAGTTCTGCAAAGGCCTCATAGACCTCAACTTCACCGTAGAAGTTTGGTACATAGTTAAAGGTGATCCCACCGGATTTCATATCATCACTGGTTTTCAGATCTTGGCTATCTTTACGGTATTCACCACCAAATACAGCCGACACTGAGCCTGCTGGTAGTTCAAATAAGTCACCAGCAATGTAACCGACTACGCCATATTGTTTTATTTCGGTATCAATAACCGGATTAGTACGTATCCATGCCGCCATGTCATCAGTGATTGACCCTTCGCCAAACAAGTTGATAGGCACGCAGCCTGCTGCGCGAGCTGCTTCATCAATACATTGGATTGTGCCATCAGCAAGCTCCTCAGCTTGTAAAGCTTGGTTTAGTTTTACTGTGTTTAACTCATTGCTACGAACTTGATGTTGAGTGAAGCGACCGTAGCTGGCTGATACATCCCAATCCCATTCACCGTTAAAGAGTGTCCCCTGTAAACCTGCCCAGCTACGAATCGTTTTACGTGTGTTATCAGTACTGATATTACCCACTTCACTAAAACGACGATCCCAATAAATACGATCTTTATATGGGTTGGCATCTAAGATTTCTTGCGGCACATAAGGATTATCAATTGGAATATAACCTGGTGCAACATCCGAAAGTGGATCGCCAGTGACGGGATCATAGCGAGGTACAAAAGCACCTTCGTACTCATCCTCTGGAGACTTATTGTTAAATGATCCACTGTCACTGTATTGTACCTGTGCGTACAGCATGACATCATCTGTTAAGTCAAAGTCGACTTTCAGTGCCGTTGAGAAGTTATCACTTGGCACATCCAACATCACGTATTGGTTAGAGTTGATGCCGTAAATTTCTTCGTTGCCTTTCCAGTCATCACGAAGAGTTTGACCATCGTACCAAAACTGGGTGTCGTTATTACCGTTTTCTAAGAACACACCGCCAGGAATACCGTCGCTCTTACTTACCCAGTCAGCTTGAGTGATGTCACGCATACATTGGTCGCCATTGGCTGTTTGCATCACATTACACATGCGATCAGGGTCATAATCGTAGCTATCTTCAATCTGGGCACGTTTACGGTCGTAAAACGTCATGCCAAAATCACGGTCCCAGTTAGCGCTGAAATACGCATAGCCGCGATCATCGGCAAATGAGGTGCCATAATTTAAATCAAGGGTAAACTCTTTGCCGCCACCATCAGTGGTTTCACCTGTATTGGCTTTAAAGTCGAAGCCTTCTTTTTTCGATTGAGTAATTATATTTACAACACCTGCGACCGCATCTGCCCCATAGGTTGCTGATGCACCGCCACTAATTATTTCAACGCGTTCAACCATGCCGCTAGGAATGGTATTTAAACTAACGTAATTACCACTGTAGCTGTTTGAAACAACGCGACGACCATCAATCAGTGTCAGTGTACGGTTAGCACCTAAGTCACGTAATTGAACAGTGGATAAACCAGTTGCAGAAACACTTGATTGGCTGGTGGTATTACCAATGCTTTCACTAAGCGCAGGCATGTTATCGACTAAAATATCAGATAAATTCGTTAACCCAGTATCCAAGATAGCGTCACGATCCATAGTAACCAGTGGCGTGGGTATCGAAAAGCTGTCTCGTTTTATACGTGAGCCCGTAACGATAATTTTTTCGGGTGTTTCGTTTTGTTCTTTGATTGCAGGGCTGGTATTAGCTGTGCGTGCAATGTCTGCTTCATTAGCAAGTGCATGTTGGCTAAAACCACTGGCAACAGCAAGCGCTATTGCACATGGCTTAGTTAGTAGATTTCTCACAGGCGTTCCTAGTTGTACTTATTTTATTTTTAGTTGTGTGAAACCAGAGCGCTGCTCTTTTAAGGGCAGTTAAAATTTACAGTGAACAACACCCTGGTTTGTCGGTATTGACGTAAAATTTTTTATAAAAATGTGAATACAACTGCAATCTTTAGTGACTCGTTTATCTCTCTATTTTATATCTATTTAATATCTATTCTTTTAAATCAATGTGTTGTTATTTTTGCGCTGTCAACTTATTGACAATTATAATACTGGTTAATCATTGTTATTTGAGATAAATTGATAGCTAAATACACGTCTAGAAATCTAAAAAGAGGTTAAGTTTAGACTTAATGGAAACCACTCATCACGCCTACCGTTTGGGTCGGTGTACAATTAATCCCCTTGAAAATAAACTAGTTTGTGATGATAGTGAGCACGTTTTACAGCCTAAATTCATCGAGTTATTAGGTTGTTTAGTTGCCCGTTATCCTGAGCCAATTACTCGCGAAGAGTTAATTAATCTTGTTTGGGATGGTAACCATTTTGTAGGAGAGAAGGCGTTAACAAATGCTATTTGGCATTTACGTAAGGCGTTTAAAGAATTAGACCCAAACTCAAGTTACATTGAAACCTTGCGTAAAACAGGGTATCGATTGGTTCAATCACCTGAAAAAATTGAACAGCAACCTAAAAAAAATATACCCAGTTTCAAACGTGCTCAAGTTTATGGTGTTGCTGCTGTATTTATGCTTTGCGTATTTGCTGCGTGTGTATTCTGGTATGTTTCTAGTTATCAAACAAAGCAGCACACGGCCTTTGTGATGCCGATAAATAGTATAGAAAGTGTAACAGCAAGCCCTGGGCGTGAAATTTATCCTGCCGTATCAAATGATCAACATTACTTGGTTTATTCATGGCGCCGTTTAGATAAATCTGCGGATTTATATTTACGTGACCTCCATTTTCCTGAGCATCCAGCAAAACAGCTAACCGACAGTGTAGAGACTGAAGGGCGCTCCGTGTTTAGTCCTGACTCAAGCACCTTATATTACTATCGTTATACGCAAAACAGTGCGTGCGAAATAGTGAAACTATCACTTGTAAATGCGACGAGCGTTGTCCTGAGTGAATGTCGCCGCGAAGGTGGAACTGATCTTGATGTCAGTGCCGATGGTAAAACACTCGCTTATATCGGTGAGTATGTAACCGAAGCCGGCGAAACGGTAAGCCGCATTAAGTTACTGAGCCTTGCATCAGATAACCTACATGAAACATCTATTCCTTGTGTTGATTATTGCCATATTAACGATGAGTCCGTGTCGTTTTCACCTGATGCAAAACATGTCGTGGTTACTCGTAATGTTGAAAACGACCAGCAAGCACTTTTTATGATTGATGTACAAACAGGGCAAGCTAAACGACTTACTCCAAACTTTGCCTTTATTCATGGTGTTGATTGGCATCCGAGTAAGAACTTACTGGTTTTTTCGGCAACTAAAGGCGGTAAGCGTTATGGTTTTTTCTACGATATTGAACAGCAAAAGCTGATTAACACTCAAGTGGCAGGGATGAGTTCGCCAAGGTATAGCGCTGATGGCAGTGTCTATTTTCATCAATGGGATATAGACAAGGTGATTACACGGCTAAAAATTGATGAGCAAGTTGCCAGTTCACCTTTTTCTATGCTTTCCACTAATTTTAGTTCGCTTTTTCCAGAATATAATTCGGCGCAGAAAAAGCTATTATATGTATCAAATGAGTCTGGCAGCTCTCAATTATGGATAGTTAACCCAGATGCAAGCTCGCGTAAACAGTTGACGAGCTTTCCACATGTTATTGGGCAAATACTTGACCCAACGTGGTCAAAGGATGGGCGCTACATTTTGTTTTCAGTGCTGGATAAAGGGCTGAGTACACTTTATCTATATGACTTTAAGCTCGATAAGAGGCAAGCGTTAAATATTCCATTTGCCTATGCACGCAAACCAACGTGGTCTAGTGATAACCAATCTATTCTTGTGTCTGACAACGATTATGTTTATCGATTTGATTTAAAAGGTAATAACCTTGGTAAAGTGATAAGTTCTCCTGCTAAATATGCTGTTGAGTTATCATCGGGTGATATTCTTTTTACTGATAACAATAAGGCTATATGGATAAAACACCATGGAACGGGGCAAGAACAGGTACTTGTTGACGATATCCATTTAGCGAGGCATTTTTCGTGGTTATTTGTCGAGAAGAATGAATACAATGATGCGCGTATTTATTACTTTAAAGTACGCGTTGGTGATTATCGTATTAGTTATTATGATTTGGCGAAAAAACAGCATTTTGATGTGATGGCATTACCCGAGCGTGCTTATAGTCGTTCATCAGGGCTGACCTATGTGGATGATGAACGCTGGCTTGTATACACGGGATACCTGTCACCTGAGATTGAAATTAAGCGTCTTCCTGCGGCATTTCTGCCGCAGTAAAATTAGCACTTACGATAAATATCAGGGCTCATATCATAAATGTTTACGCTTAAACTATAAGAACGGCGACAGTACTTTCTTAAGCAATTGAGTAGTTGTTCGCTTAGTTGCTGCTTTTGTTCAACGGTTCTACCTTCCATGATAGATGCAGCAATATGGATGAAGCCATCTTTCCCTTCACCTAGCTCATAGTGTTGGTAGGCAATAGCACGTGTTTTAATGGTCGATAATTCGAATAAACCAGAATCGAATACCGCTTGGTGGACTTTTTCAACCAGCACTTGAGGAAGAATAGGGAGATCTTCTGAATGTTCAATAACAATATGCGGCATGAGGCTCTTCCTTAAAAGCGGTAACTAAAACCGATGTTTGTTTGAAATTGGTTTAATACATCACCATCGAAGTGCCAAAGGCATTGTTCGTTTTCGGATGCAGGCAAAGTACATGAGATGTTACTTGCATTATTTACAATAGTCGCCAACCAGCGAGTTTCAACATAAATTCGCGCTTGGTCTGTAAATAGGTACTCAGCGCCACCGTATAAGCCTGAAGTAAAAAAAGTGTCGGAATCAGCAAAATCAGTACTGACGTGATTTGCGCCAATTTGGGCACCAACAAAACCAACTATATGGTCAGCTAATGGCACCTCTATGGCACTTTGAAATAGCAGGTATTGCATCTCGATTTGCTTATTGGCTTGGTCTTTCATATCAAGTTCGGTTGCTGAATAAAAGAATCCATAACGAGCATTATCAATGGTTCTGTCTAGGCTAACCGTAAAGTGACTATCATTTTCTAACTCGATTTTAAGGTTTTCTTCGGTCTGTACTGAGTTAGTAAAGTTTTTGCCGAAACCAGCGCTAATAGAGTAGCCAGCGTGAGCGGTACTACTTAAGAACATTAAACACAGTAAACTGAGCGGTTTTTTCATGGTTTAGGTGCTCGTTGTTGAAGATATTTTGAGATAGTATTGAAACATAGCAAGCAAATAGTTGTAAATGGACAACTATCGCTTTTTAATAAGGATAACGAAGATGAAGACACTAAAACTTGCTGCACTGACAGCCTCAATCATCTTGTTGAATGGTTGTTCGGATGACGCGGCTTCTGTAAGTTTAGGATTGTTTACGACTAAAGATATTAAAGTGGTGTCGCAACAAGACCCAATCATTAGTGGTGTTACCTGTCATATCAGCCATATTGAAGCAAATCTTGATTTTGCAGATCCTTCAGATATGTCAATTGCCTGTCGTCAAACTGGTCCCATTACTGCTGAACAGTTACAAAAAATAGACCGCAGTAAATCCGGTGATGTGGTATTTAAATCATCAAAGAGTATTTTATTTAAATCATTGAAGGTGCGTCGTATTTACGATGCACCAACCCGTACTCTTTTGTATTTATCATACTCGACAAAAGAATCATCAGGCAGTCATCATCATGCTTTATCAACCGTTCCGCTTTATAACACAGATGCATGGCAGTGGGCGCAAGGACAAGAGTAAAATATGTTAACCCTATTTAAATCTGCTCCCTTACTTGACGAGCAGGAGCAACAGTGGCTAATAGACACATTTATATGGGCTGTTGAGCATTTTGATAGCGATTACTTTTTACAGAAGACGCAGATTGTATTACCCAATAGCCAGTTTTTCCCAGACAGTGTCACGAGCGTTGAAGATATGGCTAAAACAGTATTTTCTCGCGTTGTTGGCTATGCGGGGATGAAGGCGTGGCCTGTAAGTTTAGTATCACCCTCACAGCTTGTTCCACAGGTATTTCCGCACTTTGAGTTTCAGGCTTCTCTAAGAGGAGAACACGCTCAGTTAATCGTGCCTGCGAATCACTTAATTAATGTGTCTTTTAACCCAAACCAAATAAATCAGCCACAAGACTTAGTTGCAAGCTTCGCTGGAACACTTGCGACAATACTTATTCATCACGTTGGTGTTTTACCACCTGGAGGTAAAGAGTTTTTACCACAGGCCAGCGACGCACTTGCTTGTTTTTTAGGATTTGGTGTGATGATGAGCAATACTGTGTATCAATTTAAAGGGGGCTGTGGATGTGGTTATAACCCCTATGCCAATCGCCAAGCCGCGTTAACCGAGCCGCAAACCTTATTTATGCATGCTTTGGTATCGCATTTTAAAGGCGATAATCAGTCTAAAAAATACCTAAAGCCTCATTTACGAGGTCAGTATAAGAAAGCGCAAAAGCAAATAAAGTTATTAGTTAATAGTAGTGCTAACCCGCTATTACTTGCGTTGGATGAACAAAAAGTAGGGTAAATAATCAGTGCCGTATTTAGATGAGTTTTTATTAATTGCTGTCGCGCATTTTTTTGCTGTTGCAAGTCCTGGCCCTGACTTTGCTGTTGTGCTTAAACAAAGTATTCAGCATGGCCGTCAAAATGCACTATGGACAAGTGCGGGGGTGGGGGCAGCCATTTTACTTCATGTTGCTTATTGTGTATTGGGTGTTGCCCTTATCCTATCGCAATCGCCGAGCTTATTTATGGCATTAAAATATCTGGCGGGTGCTTATTTAGCGTATTTAGGCGTACACGCTTTACGTAGTGCAAAACCGGCTGATAACACACAGCCAACGCTTGCTCAGGCTGAGCCTGAGTCAGTGTATAAAGCTTTTAGGCGTGGCTTTTTTACCAATGCACTGAACCCAAAAGCAACGCTGTTTTTTATGTCGCTTTTTACGTTAGTTATCAGCCCTGAGACCCCAGTATTAGTGCAAGCAAGCTATGGGGTGTATATGGCTTTGGCAACTTGGGTGTGGTTTTCATGTTTATCACTGGTGTTAACAAAAGCCGCTGTGCGAGAATTTTTCTTAAAAAGTGGTTTTTGGTTTGATAGAGGTATCGGCGTGATCTTAATTGCGTTGGCTATTCGTGTTGTTGTGTAAGGTGAATTATGACTATTTATAATTTTTCGTTTGGTTCAAACATGTCATCAAATCGGTTGTTGGCACGATTACCTCAAGCAAAACGTATCGGTACGGCCATACTCAGAGGCTATGAGCTGACATTTGATATGGTCAGTACCGATGGCTCAGCGAAATGCAGTGTTCGCCAAACTTCTCAGCCAGACGCACTGGTTTATGGGGTCGTCTATGAGCTTAATGAAGATGAAAAAGCGATTCTAGATACGATTGAAGGCCCTCGCTATGACTGCGTTGATGTGTCTGTTGAATTGTTAGATGGAGAGCAATTAACAGCACATTGTTATATCGCCAATACAGTAGACGCTGCACTTTTGCCATTCGACTGGTATCTACAGCATGTTCATCGCGGTGCGCTTGAAGCTGGCGTGCCAAATGATTACAGTGATTCAATACTCGCGCGCGAAAGTTGCGATGATCCAGATAAAACCCGAGCAGCGAGAGAGTTCGCTATTCACAACAATAAAAATGATCAAGGGACATTATGAAACTGTGTAAACTAGCCGTTGCTGCGGCCTTATTATCAAGCTGTTCATTCTTTAGTTACGCTGATATCGACAGTGAAAAAATTGAGCAAGTAATTGAAACATCAATGGCACGTTTTGATGTGCCTGGTATGGCTGTTGCCATTGTTGAAAATGACAAAGTCGTTTTGGCAAAAGGGTTTGGGGTGACCAACCTTGATACGGGGAAAAAGGTTAATAAAGACACTTTATTTGGTATCGCCTCAAATACGAAAGCATTTACTGCAGCCGCTTTAGCGAAGCTGATAGATGAGGGAAAGTTAAACTGGGACGACAAAGTAATTGATCATCTACCTGAGTTTCGCCTGTACGACCCTTATGTAACACGTGAAATGACGATTCGTGATTTATTGAGCCACCGTAGTGGCCTAGGTTTAGGGCAGGGCGACTTAATGATTTGGCCTGACACCGATAAATCGATTGATGAAATCATTGCCGGTCTTAAGTACTTAAAACCAGCCAGTAGTTTTCGTAGTAAATACGCGTATAACAACCTAATGTTTGTGACCGCTGGTGAAGTTGTGGCACGTGTGTCAGGGATGAGCTGGAATGATTACATTGAGAAAAATATTCTAGAGCCACTTGATATGAAAAACTCTCGAGCTGGTTTTTCACGCATTCCAGAAAGTAATAAAAACTGGGCCACAGGGCATATTCCTATGGATGGCCAGTTACACCCGTTTTTTGTTAATTATTTAGAAGACTTTCGTGGTGCCGGTGCTATCGCTTCAAGTGTCAATGATATGAGCCAGTGGCTACGCACGCAACTTGCCCATGGCCAAATGCCAAATGGCGAACAGTTATTTACTGAAAAGCAGCAACAGCAAATGTGGCACCCGCATATTACCTCTTTAGCATCGAAAAGTGCATACGAGGCATACCATCAACAATTTAGAGGCTATGGTTTAGGCTGGAGTATTGAAGATTTTCATGGCATTAAAAAACTAGGTCATGGTGGTGGGATTTTAGGTATGGTCTCTCAGGTGACCTTACTACCAGAAAAAAACCTAGGTATCGTTATTCTAACCAACCAGCAAGCGTTTAGTGCGTTATCTGCAGTTACTTATGAAGTGCTTGAAGATGCGCTGGATTTGGAAGATAAAGATTGGGTCGAAGAGTTAGCTAAAAAGCACTTTGAAGGTAAAGAAAAAGCCTACGCAAATGCTAAACCAGAAACACCGGCAGATTATCAACCAAAGCTACCAAATATAAATTACACAGGCACACTGCATGATAACTGGTATGGTGATGTGGTAATCGAAGAGCTTAATGGGCAGTTACGTATCGACTTTACGCATACTAAACGCTTGAAAGGCCAGCTTGAACATTACACGGGTAATACGTTTATTGTGAAGTGGGATGAAAAGCTACTTGAAGCCGATGCATTTATTGAGTTTCAAATGAGTCCCGAAAACCGCGTTGAAAGTGCCAAAATGCGAGCAGTTTCAACTGCTGTGACAGATTTTAGCTTTGATTTTAGAAACCTAGATCTACAAGCTAAAAAGTAAACCAAAGTCGCAAAGCCGCTCAAAAGCGGCTTTGTTATAATTGGCTGACAATTACTTCAAGGAGCGCGTAATGAGAACGGCCGTTATCTCTCATCCATTTTGTCGAAAACATAAAATGATTGAAGATCACCCTGAGTGTCCTGCGCGTTTAGATATGATCACTGACCGCTTATTGGCAAGCGGTGTTGATATCGCAGTCACTCATTTACAAGCTCCTAAAGCCACACGTGAAGACTTTTTACGTGCCCACGATGAGTCTTTGGTGCGTCACGTAGAGCAAACTATTCCAGAGTCAGGCCTTGCAGAACTTGATGGTGACACATGGCTGTGTCCCGACTCAATGAAAGCAATTGAACGTGCTGTTGGAGCAGGGTTATTAGCTGTTGATGAAATTCTTGCTGATAAGCTAGATGCCGCTTTTTGTTCAGTGAGGCCGCCTGGTCATCATGCAAACAGGACCACCTCTGCTGGTTTTTGTGTGTTTAATAACTTAGCAATTGCCGTGCAGTATGCAAAAAGCAAAGGAGTGAAACGCATTGCCATTGTTGATTTTGATGTTCACCACGGCAACGGCACACAAGACATCTTTTTAAACGATGACAATGTACTGTTTTGCTCTTTGTTTCAGCATCCATTCTATCCTAATACAGCGGTTGAAAATAATCCGACTTTGGTAAATTCACCTTTACCTATTGCCAGCGATGGGACTGATTTAAAAGCGGTTTATTATGAGCAGTGGTTACCTAAACTAACTGAATTTAAACCCGAGCTATTGTTTATTAGTGCGGGGTTTGATGCACACTTAGAAGATGATATGGCAAGTTTGAAGTTTGTTGAAGATGACTACGCTTGGCTTACGTCACAATTAGCGGAGCTATGCCAGCAACAAGGCTGCAAAGGCATTGTGTCATTTTTAGAAGGCGGGTATGCCTTGTCAGCACTAGGGCGTAGTGCTGTTGCTCATATCAAAGCGCTGGTGGATACAGTTTAATTATCTAGCATCATAAAAGCTTGTTCCGGCGTTAATTGAGTCACTTTACTCAAGCAGCAGCTCCCCTCTTGTGCAAGTTGTTGCGTCACTCGTTTTGCCAGTTCTGTGCTTGTGATTGGTGTCACGTCGTTGTTATATAAATCAACATACCTTCCAGCTTTATTCAATAGTAAAAGCTCGTTTCGCTGCTCCTTAGATAAACTATAGAGAAAATCATTTAAGTCGCTCTCACCTTCAAGGTACGCTACTTCTTGCTTACTAAAAATGATCAAAGGAAATGATAATTGCATTTATTGTCCTGTATCAAAGCCCGACATAATGAAATGATTATAATTGCTAATTCCTGTAAGAACTAGGTAAGTCTACTTATGAGTCAACCAAGACGGCATCAAAAGGTCGGGGATGTTATTTCGCAAAAGCTGGTATCGTGTCCTGCACATACCCCTTTGGTTGATGCTGTGCGGTTGATGCATGTTCATAGTGTGACGGCTATTTTTGTTAAACACGACCAATCCATTGTTGGTATATGGACTGAGGCGGACTGCCTAAACATTGATATTACAAGCCCTGAATTTAAAAATGTACCTATTCATGAGGTTATGTCAGCACCGGTGGTGTCCGTGCCAAGTCAGTGTTTACTGAGCGATGCGACACTGCGCTTTCAACAGCATGGTATTCGACACTTATTAGTGATGAATAGCGATAAACAGCCTGTTGGTATGTTGAGCTTGTCGGACATTGTGCACAATCAAGGGCTTGATCACTACCTACAGTTTCGTCCTATTCATGAACAATATCGCACTGAATTAGACATTGTTGATGCAAATTTGCCAATAGAAAGCGTGGTAGAGATTATGCGCACGAGCCGCCTAGAAAGTGTGCTTGTTTATAATTCAGCCTTAGCTATTCATGGCATTATCACACAGCGAGATATTGTTGGGCTAATTATTCAAACTGAATGGCTTAACCCTTGCTGGCAATACGCAAGTTATCCATTGATAGAGATAGACAGTGACAGCAGCTTGTTTGATGCATATCGTCTTATGTCTGAACATAATGTTCGTCATTTAGCGGTGAGAGAGACTGATATTTGTGGAGTCATTTCGTTTGCAGATTTAATCACAGAAATAGAGTCAGCGTATTGCTGCGAACTGGAACGAGCGATTGAGCAGCGCGATATTGCCTTACAAAAGTCGCAACGAAATTTATTTTTAGCTAATAAAATAATTGATGCGTCATTGGATGGCATCATGCTAACTCGTAAAGATGGCACGATTATTCAAGTTAATCCTGCATTTACTAAACTCACAGGGTTTGAAGAGCATGAAGTGATTGGCAAGCGACCGAGCATTTTAAGCTCGTCTATGCACAGCCGTTCATTTTATCAAAAAATGTGGCATGCCATAGAGTATGAAGGGGTTTGGCAAGGAGAAATTTGCAACCGTAAAAAAAGCGGTGAAGAGTTTGTTGAATGGCTGACGATTATTCAAATTAAAGATCCAAATGTTGATGAAGTACTCTATGCGGCTATTTTTAGTGATATAACAGAGCGTAAGCGAGCGGAAGAAAAAATCTCACAACTGGCGTATTACGATGAACTAACCGGTTTGCCAAATAGACGGTTATTTCACGATAGGTTGTCAATTGCGTTAAGTGCAGCCAAGCGTAATCAAGATTTATTAGCCGTTATGTTTGTTGACTTAGACCGTTTTAAAGAGGTGAATGACAGCCTAGGTCATGATGCAGGTGACAATCTTTTACAACAAATAGCAGAGCGCATTTCATCTGTACTACCTGAGGGGGATACCCTAGCTCGTTTAGGCGGGGATGAGTTTGTACTTTTATGCGAAGTTGAGAGGATTGAAGCATTACTTGGATTTGCAGAGCAGGTCTTGCAACAAGTCAGTATGCCTTTGTTAATTAATGAGCAGGTGGTGGCGATAACCGCCTCCATTGGGGCCGCAGTGTTTCCAGATGATGGTATCGATAGTGCTACCTTGCTTAAACATGCTGATATTGCAATGTATCGGGCAAAAGAGGTGGGTCGAAACTCATTTCAATTGTTTAAGCCGGCCATGAATGCACGCTCTCTTGAGCGGCTTGCGATGATGAGTCGTTTGCAAACAGCCATAGAGAACGATGAGTTTGAATTGTACTACCAGCCGAAGCAACACCTTGAAAGTGGCCGAATATCAGGCGTGGAAGCCTTACTGCGTTGGCAGGAGCCAAGCTTAGGTGTTATCTCTCCAGCTAAATTCATTCCATTGGCAGAGGAACTTGGCTTAATTGTAAAGCTGGATATGTGGGTTATAGAACAAGCCTGTAAAGAGTTAGCTATATGGCAGCGAAATGATATTGAAGCAGGGCGTTTAGCGATTAATATTTCAGCTAATCATTTACGGCAAGGGCAATTGGCTTCTAATGTTGAACGCTTATTGAGAGAGTATGAGGTGGACCCATGCAAACTTGAAGTCGAACTCACTGAGAGCTGCTTCATAAGTCATTTTAGTGAAGCTAAACAAGAGTTGCTGGCACTTAAAAAGCTGGGCGTTCATATTACGCTTGATGACTTTGGGACTGGCTATTCAGCATTGAGTTACCTAACCAAATTACCTATCGATACACTTAAAATTGATGCCAGCTTTATTGCTAAGGTCCCCGATGAATATGGCAATAGTGAGATTGTTTCGGCGATTGTCACACTAGCTAAGAGCTTAAATATACACGTTGTTGCAGAAGGTGTTGAGAAAGTGGAGCAGTTAAACTACTTACAAGGGCTTAACTGCGACACGATTCAAGGTTATTACTTCTGCCGCCCCATTACGAAACAGCAGTGGTATGACTTTTATCTTAATACTCAAACATAGTTTAGCTTAGGGTGATTTCATACGAAGTAAACTTTCGAATATTAATGACGCCAGTATCAAAAATTAAGTATTGGCCTTTAATGCCTTTTAAAACACCTGAGACTTCTGGAGCCTTATCAAAATTGAATGAGCTGATCTTGGTTGGATATTCGTCGACAGGGTAATCGAGAGTTACAACGTCCTCATCTAGTTTTTCGATGGCTGTTGCACCAAATAACTCGGCAAGTTCATCTAACTTTTCTTCTATTTGTGGCAGTAACTCTGTGGTGGCAGCCTTTAGGTCGAGCACGTCAGATTGCCCTTTTAGCATATTACGCCAATTGGTTTTATCAGCAATAAACTTGGCTAACGCGACTTCAACTAAACCTGATTGCAAACGAGTCTGTACTTTAAAAATAGGTAGGGCTTGAGTTGCCCCTTGATCAATCCAGCGGGTCGGGATTTGTGTATGACGGGTAATCCCCACTTTTAAGCCAGAAGTATTTGCTAAATACACATAGTGCGGGATCATGCAGTTTTCTTCACCCCACTGTGGCTCACGACACGTGCCTTGGTCATAGTGACAAGTTTCGGGTTTCATAATACACATATCGCAACTTGCTAGTTTGCGCATACAGACAAAGCAGTGTCCTTGTGAGTAACTTTTTTTGGTTTTCTTACCACAGTTACAACAAAAGATATTGCCGGTGTGCGTAAGTGTGAGTGTTTTTCCTATATAGTCGTTTAAAGGTACTAGTTCATCACCAACAGGTAGTTGATATTGTACAGGTGTACTGTGAGTCGACTTGAGTTTACGCAATGTACCTTGCATCTTTACTTGGCCCCTAAAGATGTAAAAGGGGTAGTGTAACACGCTCTATTTCGATTGTGTGTCGATAAGCTCAAGATATTCATCAACTGCCAAGGCTTTGCTGTAAAAGTAGCCTTGGCCATGATCAGCGCCCATTTTTATAAGCAATTGCTCTGTTTCTTGATCTTCTATCCCCTCGACCGTGATATTCATGTCAAGGTTATGGGCCATATCAATCGCTGTTTTTACGATCACTTGGTGAGTATCGTTATTGGTTAAATCGAGAATAAACGATTTATCTACTTTAATTGTGCTAAACGAGTAATTAACTAAGTAATTAAGGGAAGAGTAGCCAGTGCCAAAGTCATCTAAAATCACTTGGCTCCCTAATTTATTTAACTCATTAACAAAACGTATCATATCCTTATGGTTTTTTATCAATGCATATTCAGTCAGTTCAAATTTTAACTGATTGGCAAAAATACCTCGTTTTAAAATGGTATTTTCAATTTTTTCAACCAGTTTAGGAATGGCTAAGTTTTTGGCACTTAAGTTAACACTAATCGTATGTTCTTTATGCCCGTGCTGATTGAGTTTTGCTATGGTTTGGCATGCTTTCTCAATTACCCATAAGCTCAATTCATTGATAAGTCCCGTTCGCTCAGCAAGCTGGATTAGTTGTTCGATATTTAAATTTTGATCAGCACTTGGCCAGCGTAGTAGGGCTTCAGCTCCTGCAATTTTGCCCGTGCGTAAATCAATGATTGGTTGTAAATATATCGCTAATTGCTCATTACGAATAGCGTGCTGTAATGATGCAGCTAAGCTTAAATCCATATCAACATAGGCAGAGTCGAGAGTTTTAATTGCCTGTTTTTGAGAAATTGCGAGAAACCCCCGTTGTAACCAAGAATCAAAGCCATCATTTTCAATGGGCTCGGTAACACTGAATCGGTAATAAAGCTGCAAATCGAGGCCTGCAATTTTATATTGCTTTGGCAGCTGTTTAGCGATATTACCTAACTCATCGTATAAGTCACTTTTAGGCTGGATTTTGGTTGATATAAAGGCCAGCATACCATTACCTAAATCAGCTATTTTAGGGCTATTATCCAGTGCATATTCAAGGTTAATAAACTGCCTATGCTTGGCTAAGTGGTTTTCTAACGAAAGAGCAACCGTTGTAATAATCTTACTACTTTGGCTCGGGTTTAAGATGCTAAGTAATGCATTGAATTGCTCAATCTTAATTAAACACAAATGTGCGCTGCGTTTTTCATTTATTAAACTCATGTATCCTTGCTTGAGCATGGCTTGGTTTAATAATTTTGTTTGTTGAGTGTGAGTTGCGTGATACAGCGCTTTTTCGCGTTGATAACGCACTCTGTCAGCCAGTGCCATTGCCATTAAAACAATTTCGCAAAGTATAGCCATTAAGAATAAGTGACGAGTTGTAAAACTGTAGGGAATAAAGCCAGTTAATTCCAGTGGCTGTACAGCAGCACCAATAATAAGCGGTATCCATGACATGACATAAAACTTCGCCCATCTGAAACCACTAATTAGTTTCTTATAAATCATGGTAATACATAAAATATAAAGAATGACCATAATGGCAAAAAAGATCTTCGAGGAGTTATATTCCAGCATAAAAAAGCTCATTAAGCCTAAGCTGAAAAGAACAGCCAAGAAGCTAAGGCTGAGTTTATATAGTCGGCAATTATCTTTGTGATAGCGCAAAAACATGGTGCAAAATGCAACCGTAAAAAAGGCAATGGCGTAGTTACTAAACACTATTTTTTCGTTAAAAAATAATTGCCACGACAGTGGCCAAAGATAAAAGCCAAACCCAAGCACAGAACCCATTAGTAACAGGGCAGAAAGAATGTAGCCAATATAAATGAGATAAACACGATCACGGATACCCAAAAAAAGTACAAGGTTATAAAGAGCAGCCATAATCAGCACGCCAATAAATATTCCCCAAATACCAGCTTGTGAACGCAATAAGTCTTGAAATTCTTTTTTACCGTAAATATTGATGGGTGTTTTGCTTATCCCGACAGTATCTACTTTTATGACCAAAGAGACTTTTTCACTGCCCTTTAATGTTAAAGAGGTGTGTGGTGTACTGTACTGAAATAAAGACAGCCCACTGACCTTATCACCTAGTTCAATCGTGCTAATAAGTTGTTGCTGTTCATTGAGTTGATATACAGTGAGGTAGTCAACCATAGGGTTATCAAAATGAATAAACAAATCAATCGGGTGCGGCTGCCTATTTTCTAAATCGAGCTTTAACCAGTAATCTTTTGCGGCTAAATCCCACTCAATGTGCTTAAAAGGCTTTTTTTCAAGTTTGCTCGGTTCACTTAAAAACTGTAAAAGAGTAAGCGACTTAGTCTCATCAATGCGGTAAGCATTTTGAGAGTAAACAGGGGCTGTTTTGTCAATGGTGTAACGAGTTGGGCTCGCCAAGTGAGACGATAAAGTGCAGATAATAAAAAATAAGATCGCAAGAATAAAAAATGACAAAAAATGATATTTTAGCGTTTTACTATTCAAAATGACTTCTTAGCTTAGTTTGGCTCCTCAATAGTGTAGCATTAAAAAAGCGCAGATAAACTGCGCTTTTTCTTAGATTTAACTGGTTTGACCTTACGCTTTTTCGCGCGCTATTGCGCGATAAGCTATGTCAGTGCGGTATTCCATACCTTCCCAGCTAATATCATCAACAAGCTTATAGGCACGTTGTTGTGCTTCAGTGACAGTATTGCCAAGTGCTGTTGCACACAATACGCGACCGCCAGCTGTAACTACATGCTCGCCATCTTGCTTCGTGCCTGCGTGGAATACTTTCTCACCTTCAGGGTAGGTTACTTGTAAGCCATTGATCGCATCACCTTTCGGGTAGCTGCCTGGGTAGCCTTTTGCAGCTAAAACAACACCCACTGCTGCACGAGGGTCAAATTCAATATCTGTTTTATCAAGCTCTTCGCGGTTAGCCGCTTCAATTAGCTCAACAAGATCTGATTTAAGACGAAGCATCATAGGTTGCGTTTCAGGGTCACCAAAACGACAATTGTACTCAATAACCTTTGGTGTTCCATCCGCAGCAATCATAAGGCCTGCATACAAGAAACCTGTGTAAGGGTGGCCTTCTTTTGCCATTCCCTCAACGGTAGGGTTAATCACTTCATTCATGATACGTTGGTGAATTTCATCAGTCACAACAGGCGCAGGTGAGTAAGCACCCATACCACCAGTATTTGGACCTTTATCGCCATTGTAAGCACGTTTGTGATCTTGGCTTGTTGCAAATGGCAGTACGTTTTTGCCATCGACCATGACAATAAAAGACGCTTCTTCACCTTCTAAGAACTCTTCGATAACCACACGGCTACCTGCTTCACCAAAGCTGTTGCCAGCAAGCATATCGCGAATAGCTTCTTCAGCTTCAAGCTCTGTCATGGCGACAATAACACCTTTACCCGCTGCTAAACCGTCAGCCTTAACAACAATCGGTGCACCTTTTTCTTTAAGGTATTCAAGGGCAGGGTCGATTTGCTCAAAGGTTTGGTAATCAGCAGTTGGGATCTTATGGCGAGCCAAGAAGTCCTTAGTAAACGATTTAGAGCCTTCTAATTGTGCCGCACCAGCTGTAGGGCCGAAAATAGCTAAACCGTGTTCACGGAATGTATCAACAACACCCAGTACCAGTGGTACTTCAGGACCAACAATGGTTAGTTCAACGTTGTTTGCTTTAGCGAAAGCTAAAAGACCTTCAAGATCTTCAACATTGATTGCAACGTTCTCAAGTTTTGGCTCTAGAGCCGTGCCTGCGTTACCTGGAGCAACGAAAACGGTGTTTACTTTACTGTTTTGGGCAGCCTTAAACGCAAGTGCGTGTTCGCGGCCGCCACTGCCGATGACAAGTACATTCATGGCGAAATAATCCTATTTAAAGCGGTTTTTTAAACTTCAGCGTCATACGGTCACTTTCACCAATCGCTTTATACTTCGCGGCATCTTTTTCGCCTAAACGAAGGCTTGGTGGGAGTGTCCACACCCCTTTAGGGTGATCAGCTGTATCAAGTGAGTTTGCATTAATGTCACTGCTTGCTACCAGTTCAAAGCCAGCTTGTTTGGCTATATCAATTACATAGCTTTGCTTCATATAACCTGATGATTTCTGATCTTCATCGCTACGCTGTTCTGGTAAACGGTGTTCAACAACACCAAGTGTACCGCCTGGTTTTAGGGCTTTATAAAACGATTTGAATGCGCTTAGTGCACCTTCTTTATCTTTGCCCATGTACCAGTTATGAACATTCCTGAAGGTTAAAACCATATCAGCACTGCCAGCAGGAGCAATATCAAGATGCGTGCTAGGTGCAAATTCTGTGAGTTTTACTTCACTGAAACGTGCATCTTCTGCAATTTTCTTTTTAAACCCTGCGAGTGAACGCTGATAGTAACCTACTGAGGAATCAGCTGGGAAATGTGCTGCATAATAAGTCCCTTTACCTTTTAATGCTGGAGCTAAAATCTCAGTATACCAGCCACCACCAGGCGCAATCTCAACGACAGTCATTGATGGCTCAAAACCAAAAAAGTTAAGCGTTTCGATTGGGTGACGATATTCATCACGGGCACTGTTATCACTACGCTCAGCTGCACTGACTGCTTTTGTGAGTGCTGAGTTTAGGTCTTGGCTAAGAGCGTGTGCAGAAGCAAGTGTAAGGCTTGCAACAAGTATAGATTTTAGAGCAAATTTCATCGTCTGTTCCTTCATTAATTAAGCAATTAGTAATCAGAATACGTGAATTTGTAGCAAACAAAAAGGGTTAAACACGCTGTTTAACCCTTTGTGTGATTAGTGGCGGAAATGGCGCATACCTGTGAATACCATTGCCATACCTGCTTCGTCAGCTGCGGCGATAACTTCTTCATCACGCATTGAGCCACCAGGTTGAATAACAGCTGTGATGCCAGCGTCGCGAGCGGCATCAATACCGTCACGGAACGGGAAGAATGCATCAGATGCCATAACAGAGCCTTTTACTTCTAAGTTCTCATCAGCTGCTTTGATACCTGCAATTTTCGCTGAGTAAACACGGCTCATTTGGCCTGCACCTACACCGATAGTCATGCCGTCACGTGCATAAACAATCGCGTTCGACTTAACGAATTTAGCGACTTTCCAGCAGAATAGTAAGTCTTTTAACTCTTGTTCAGTTGGCTGGCGTTTAGTGACAACTTTAAGATCGCTCTGCGTTACCATGCCAAGGTCGCGGTCTTGAACTAGGATACCGCCATTAACACGCTTAATATCATGACCTGTTGCATTACCTGTCCACTCGCCGCACTCTAATAAACGTACGTTTTGCTTAGCAGAGACGATTTGTGCTGCTGCTTCAGATACTTTAGGCGCGATGATAACTTCAACAAATTGACGCGCAACAATCGCTTCTGCCGTGTCTGCATCTAATTCTTTGTTGAATGCAATGATGCCACCAAATGCTGATGTAGGGTCTGTTTTGAATGCGCGATCATAGGCTTCAAGAATGTTGTCACCAATTGACACACCACAAGGGTTCGCATGTTTTACAATAACACACGCTGGTACGTCGAATTCTTTTACACACTCTAATGCTGCATCAGTGTCAGCAATGTTGTTGTAAGAAAGTGCTTTACCTTGCAGTTGTACCGCCGTTGCAACAGACGCTTCAGTTAACTCGCTTTCAACATAAAAAGCGGCGTCTTGGTGTGAGTTTTCACCGTAGCGCATATCTTGTTTTTTAGTAAACTGCATGTTGATTGTGCGAGGGAATTTAGTGTCTTCAGCGGCTTCCTCAGTATAATCAGGAACCATTTTACCGAAGTAGTTTGCAATCATGCCATCGTACTGAGCGGTGTGCTCATAGGCTGCAATAGCTAGATCAAAGCGTGTTTTATACGTTGTTGAACCATTATTGCTTTGCATCTCGCTGATTACACGGTCGTAATCTTTTGCATTGACAACAATAGTCACGTCTTTATGGTTTTTCGCCGCTGCGCGAACCATCGTTGGGCCACCGATATCAATGTTTTCAATCGCATCTTCTAGGCTGCAGTCTTCTTTCGCAACAGTGTTTGCGAAGGGGTATAAGTTAACTACAACGATATCGATAGCTGAGATGTTGTTCTCACTCATCACGTATTCATCTTGACCGCGACGCGCTAGAATGCCGCCATGAATTTTTGGATGAAGTGTTTTAACGCGACCATCCATGATCTCAGGGTGACCAGTATGGTCAGATACTTCAGTGACTTTAATGCCATTATCAGCAAGTAATTTACAAGTACCGCCCGTTGATAAAATATCGACGCCTTGAGCTTCAAGAGCGCGAGCAAATTCAACGATACCGGTTTTATCTGACACACTTAATAGTGCGCGACGAATTGGACGATGTGTATCCATTGTAGTTTTGATTACCTCAGTGTTTGAGCTAGCTTAGAAAGGCGGTATTTTAACTGAATATGGCTCAAAAGACGATGTTTAAAGGATGAGGATTTTGCATAGTTTTTGTTGTTATAAAAAAAGCACCCGAAGGTGCTTTTTTCAAAACTTTTATACCAGTTGTATTGGATTAGTAAACGTTTATTAGCAAAATAAATATGCTGGCTTACTATCAGTCCATTAAAACGGGTATCAGTTCATGCCGTATTTTTTAAGCTTCTTACGTAAAGTACCACGGTTGATACCTAGTAAGATTGCTGCACGAGTTTGGTTACCACGCGTATACGTCATTACTTCTTCAAGTAATGGTGCTTCTAGCTCAGAAAGAACAAGGTCGTATACGTCTTGTACGTCTTGACCATTAAGTTGCTTTAAGTAGTGATGAACCGCTTTTTTCACTGCATCACGCAACGGCTGTGGTTTCTCGTGTGACTGTACATGAGGGTTTGTGATAAATGGAGAAGTCACGTTTTGTTCGAACATCG
>Ga0213832_1000287_pt1 | contig 54357 bp, 50 predicted proteins | sample SWATP13_FD_161660 | JGI IMG/M metagenome (GOLD analysis project Ga0213832, IMG submission 161660) | Coastal seawater microbial communities from Marineland, Florida, United States - SWA TP1 #3 | ecosystem: Environmental > Aquatic > Marine > Coastal | place: USA: Florida | collected 2016-08-06 | reverse complement strand
CAAACTCTTCAATTTAAGATTTTGTTCGGCTCAATGAATACTGAACATTACATAAAGTAATGTTTGAATTGACTGTGCTGAATCTTTCGATTCAATGGTCACTTCGTTTCATTGAAACCTAATTTGATACCGAAGTATCTAATTGGATTATCATCAACGAGTGCCCACACAGATTGATAGGTTCTTATTTTTAAAGAGCTTTTCTAACATTTTCAGCAACTTAGTTGCTCGTCGTTAGGGGTGCGTATCTTACTTTACACCGTGAGAGAGTCAAGCATTTTTTTCAAATTCTTTTTTCTCTCTTCTCGACTCGCTGTGTGACTTTCGTCTCACTCCGTGTCGGTGGATGCGCAGTATAGGGGGTTGAGAAATTAGTACAAGCGTTTTTTGCAAATAAAAAACCAACCGGTCACAAATTATCCAAAAGTGCGATATTTGCATATTTCTTCGTCACATTTGAGACATATCACAGCAATTGGTTGGAAAAACACCAACCATATACGTAAGATTCATGTGTCTATTCTGTTAATGGACAATCGATCTCTTTATCACTATGTGTAGTAATTAAAATGACGTCTAAAAAAAATCTGATTTTATGTGTTGGGCTGGCCATCGTTGGGGGAATCATCTTCTCTCAATTCATCATCCCACCAGCCTTGAGCTTCCTCATTGGTGTTATCGCTACTGCTTTTCTTTTTTCATTTTCTAGCAAAACACCTGTTCTTCAATCTTCGGATCCTGATCCTTCAACTAAAACGCTGTATGTCGGCAACCTTCCTTATAAGGCCAATGAGAGTCATGTTCGCGATTTGTTTGCTGAATATGGACAGGTCTATGCGGTACGCTTAATGAAAGATAAGCGTACTGGAAAAAGAAGAGGGTTTGGTTTTGTAGTGATGGCTGCGGCAGATGCCAAGCCAGCTATCGCTAAACTTAATGAAAAGGAATATATGGAGAGAACGCTAAAAGTGAGAATTGCGAACGATCCTAAACATCCGGATGGTGGTAAACCTGAACAGGATTAAAACCTAGCTTCTTTAAACAAATGTTCAGTGCATCTTCCTGCCAAGGAGTTGCACTGGCATAAATCGACTTACTTCCCTCTTCTGTATCCTCAATTTCATCACTTAATAGCAATGCTTTTACTCGACGTGCAATCGCTGCGCCTGAATCAATTAAAGTAACGTCCCCACCCAAAGCTTGATGAATCTCCTCTTTGATTAAAGGGAAGTGAGTACAACCGAGCACCGCAACATCGACTTTATCGCGAAGGGGAAGCAGGATATTTGTCAGTTCGTCGAGAGAAACGCTGTTGCCTCGCAACTTCTCTTCGGCCATATCTACCAAGCGAGTTGATCCCACCAGCTCAACTGGTTTGCCTTGCGCAAAGTCCCGTATTAACTCGTGAGTATATTGGCGTGTTACTGTCGCCGGAGTGGCGATCAGCCCTACCCCTTTTGATGCTAAAAGCGATGCGGGTTTAATCGCAGGGACAACACCAACAACGGGAATCGATAAATTTTCGCGTAAGGAAGGAAGCACTATGGTGCTCGCCGTGTTGCAAGCAATGACGACAATGTCGACTTGGTGTTCTTCGACTAATGAAGAGACCAGTTGGTTAACTCGTGAAATGAGTACAGCCTGATCGAGTTCACCATAAGGGTAAGCCTGATTATCGAATAAGTATAAGTAGTCTAGCTGGGGCAATAGGCGATGTATCTCTTGGAATACAGAAAGGCCACCAACACCGGAGTCAAAAACTAGGACTTTTTTCTTACTTGCTACTCGCACGAGCCTTACCTAAAGAACAGAAACGTTGCGATCATACTGCGTAGATTTGTTTTGGCAATGCTTTAGCATGGTATCTTTGATGGCTGAATCTATCTCCAGATTCTACATCTCGCTTCGTCAACTCGATATGTCCTTGAAAAGATGGCGAAGACGTGACCAATGTGTGAAATTCACCATTTTCCCCACAGGGATCAATTTGACTTGGTAATGACTCTATTAGGGCTTTGTCATACCAGCGACCACACCATTCTGGAGGGAGAACTCTTCCGTCGATGGTGATTAACATAGTTTGAATACCACGCTCTATGATTTCCATCGCTAGTTTTTCGCTGCTGTCCCCTAATAGAGGAAAGACGCATTCCCAGCCAACAGGTTCAATATAGCTGCGTCGGTAATCGGCAATGCCATTACAAAACATATCACCAAATGCGACAGCTTCTATGTTCAGACCACTACTTTGTAATACATTAACGATGGTCGATTGATAAATGTCGTTACTTGGAAAGATTTCAGGTAGCTCGATAGTAATGAGCGGAAGCGCAAGTAAGTCTGCTTGCATTTGTACGACTTCAAGCGGAGTTGCTTGGAAAGGGACTTCTTTCCCTACGTAAGTCGTGTACAAACCGACAACTTGATAATTTGGATTCTCGTTAAGGCGCTCAAGCGTTAATGTCGAATCTTTACCACTGGACCAACTGATCACCACTCGCTTGGGTTTCTTCATTCGATTTTCCACCACAAAATATTAAAAACCGCCCGAAGGCGGTTTGTGCTCATTCACGATTAGAATTCGTAGCCAACGTTGATATAGTACGCTCGCTCTGCAGCGGGGTAACCTTTTGCCATCTCATACTCTTCATCAAGTAGATTATCGATACGAGCGCTAATAGAGGTCGACTCATTCGGATAGTAAGTCACTGCCGTATCAACCAACGAGTAAGAAGAAAGCGTGATATCTTGTGAAGGCCAAGTGCTGTAATCCACATCTGGACGCTTACCGACGTACTGATAGCTAACCGACCAATCCACTTTATCGAAGCTCACTAAAGCATTCCACTTATACATTTCTTTAGCGCGGCGCTGCAACTGATGCCCTTTATCGTCTTCAGCATCTTTGTAATCTGCACTCAACTGGTGCTGCACAATCCCTGTATCAAACTCAGCAACAAGCTCCACACCTTGGATATGTGTTTCACCATCGACATTCAAATATTTGTATGTGGTTGGATGGTAATCGATAAGATTCGTGATTTTATAGTCATAACCCGTTACGGACCAAAAAACGCCTTGGACATCACCGCTGAATGCTAGCTCCCAAGCATCTGACTCTTCCGGCTTAAGATCTTTCTCACCGTATGTTGGGTCATACTGTTGATATAGGTTTGGAGCCTTAAACGCAGTACCAAAAGAAGCTTTAACCCCAAACTCTGGCACAAACTGGTAACCAGCCGCTAAGCTGTAAGTGAACTCACTACCGTATTCTTCGTTATCATCAAGGCGAGCACTGCCCTCAAGCATTGCTTTATCAATACTGGTGGTTGCCATACCAAACAGAGCGCCATTGGTACGATCAAACGTTTTATTCGCACTCTTGTCTTTATAAGACTCGTTGCGCCAATCAATACCACCAGCCAACGTCGTATTGTTGTTTAGCAAGTAACTGTTGGTCCACTGGACATTTTGCTGCTCAAGTTCATCTTCAGTACCTGAGTGTTTGCCTTTTGCTTGCTCATAGTTCCAAGACTTCTGTTTCTGTGCCGTTACTTGTAGTTCTGACATCACATTATCAGACTGATACTTACCGCCCAGAGTGACAGAAAGATCGTCTTTTTCTGCTTCGTAGTAACCGCGACTGCCGTAGCTGCTGTCATATTGATAAACATTTTCGTAAGCACGTAGGTTACCAAATGCAGACCACTGATCATTGAAGTTATGCACGTAACCTAGCAGACCATTCTTTGTATCAAAGCCATGGCGATCGCCGTCATTAACTCCCGGTACAGGACGAACGTTATAACCATCATCACTTTCACTACCAAGCGCGATATTTAGCTGGCCGCTCTCTGTGACTTTAATACCAGATGCCACACTCAATTCCTGGTAATCTAAGCTGCCTAAACCCGCACTTAACTTCGTTCCTTCTTCGTCAGCACGCGCAATGGTGATGATATTGATCACGCCACCAATCGCTTCTGAGCCATAAAGTGACGCACGCGCACCACGCACGTACTCAATCCGTTGAACGTAAGTAAGTGGGATTTGGTTAAAGTCCACAGCGCCCTTCGCTGCTCGTGCAAAACGTACGCCATCAACCAGTACTAAAACTTGGTCGGAACTAGTTCCACGAACAAATAAAGACGCTAACTGACCACGACCACCATTTTGTGAAACTTGAATCCCGGTAAGGCGACGCAAAACATCTGGTAGGGTTTTCGCTTGAATGCGATCGATGTCTTGTCGAGTAACTACTTCGACATCTGCCAACGTACGGCTTTCGGCTTGCTCAAAACGGTTTGCCGTAACAACGATGGTTTCGTCAGTGGAGGTTTCTTGGGCCTGTAGATAAGAGACAGGTGAAAGCAGCGATGCCAAAGTGATCGCCAGTGCGGATTTTCTCATTGTATTGTCCTAAATCGCGTAATTCCTTCCGAGCCCTGTCATCATGACAGTCCAGTGCTGTGGCTCAGTTGTTGGCAGGTATTCGGACTCAAGAGCACGGGTGTACCGCCTACTTGCTCGACTTCCCACATAAACTAATGCAGTGTCTGATGAGCGTTCGTTCTCTTTTACCGCTGCGCGTCAGTTCTGGATTCACACCAGATTCCCATTTCAGCCATCTAGATTGCTAGATAGCACCAACTTGAGGCAAATATTATTCAGCTATTGATTATTTGTCCAGCCAATATTGCCCTTAGAAGTTGTAACGTTTTGATTGATTTTGCTTTCTACTCTGCCTGTACGCACTATCTTTAAATCAATTCCAGTACAAAACTGGACATCCTATTGAGATTGAATAAAATCTGCGCTCTTAAATTGAATGCACCATAAAAGGTAAGATCATGGCTACTCTTGATGTAAACCCACAACGCTACCAAGAACAACTGGCTGAAAAAGTCGAACGTCTCACGGATATGTTCGCGCCATACAACATGCCAGAACTGGAAGTGTTTGAATCACCAGAGCAGCACTACCGCATGCGTGCTGAGTTCCGTGTTTGGCATGAAGGCGAAGATCTTTACTACATCATGTTCAACCAAGAAACTCGTGAGAAATACCGTGTTGACCAATTTCCTGCTGCAAGCCGTCTGATCAACGACCTGATGCCGCTATTGGTTGAAGCGATGAAAGACAACGACTCGCTACGTCGTAAACTGTTCCAGGTGGATTTCCTATCGACGCTAAGTGGTGAGATTCTGGTTTCACTCCTTTACCATCGCCAACTTGATGAAGAGTGGATTGAAAACGCGAAAGCCCTTAAACAGCGTTTAAATGATGAAGGCTTTAACCTAAACATCATTGGTCGCGCTCGTAAGATGAAGATTGTCCTAGACCGAGACTACGTTATCGAGAAGCTCGATGTAAATGGTCAAAGCTACATCTACCAACAAGTTGAGAACAGCTTCACTCAGCCAAACGGCAAAGTCGCAGAGAAGATGCTGGAATGGGCGGTCGACTGTACCCTAGAAAGCACTGGCGACCTACTAGAGCTTTACTGTGGTAACGGTAACTTCTCGCTGGCGTTGGCACAGAATTTCGACCGCGTACTGGCAACTGAGCTAGCGAAGCCATCTGTGGTATCTGCACAGTACAACATCGCCGCCAATAAGATTGATAACGTACAAATCTTACGTCTATCGGCAGAGGAATTTACTCAAGCGATCGAAGGTAAGCGTGAATTCCGTCGTCTACAAGATGCAGGTGTGGATCTGAAGAGCTACAACTGCAACACGATTTTTGTCGACCCACCACGTGCTGGGATGGATGTCGATACTTGTAAAATGGTGCAAGGTTACGAGCGCATCATGTACATATCTTGTAACCCTGAAACTCTAAAAGAGAACTTGGACATTCTATGCGAAACACACAACGTGACGCGTTTTGCTCTGTTTGACCAATTCCCTTATACCCACCATATGGAAGCGGGCGTGCTATTGGAACGCAAAGCGTAACCCACTGCGTCAAATACAAAAAAAGCGAGCTCAATGGCTCGCTTTTTTGTATTTGATTCGTTTTGCTTATTCCGCAGAAGTCTTCTTGCTGACAAAACCTAACTTCTTACCAATCCATGCGAGTAAGATCATTGAAACCATGATCGCAAAGAAGTTTGAGCCTGCTTCTGGGTATTGCGCCTTAATAAACGCAGAGTGGCCAAACGCACCTACGAAGAAACACGCCAAGCCAACTAATGGGATATCTTCTGATACCGGATTATTTAGGTACTCTTGGTAAAGAGCTTGTACAGCCAGTACGAGTGCAATCAATGGGAAGATTGAAAACGATACTTCACTCATGGTCAACCATGACAACAAAGCATCACCACACATACCTGCAACCAGTGCCAAAATCAGCGTTTTCTTTTCAGATTTATTTCCATTCGACATTATTCTATCCCGCCTTTTAATCGGTTACGTTCACGTTCTTTGCGATACCAATAGGCCCCTTTGGCTATCATTCGCAATTGCATGATCAATCGCTCGGCGAGTTCATCGCGCTCACGTCGATCTAAATCTAAAGCTTCAGCCCCCGAACTGAAAACCAAAGTCACAGACGCTTCTGCTTGAGTATACGCCTCTTCTCTGGTCACGCCGGTGCTCATTAAATACTCGGTTAATTCTGCCGCAAAATGCTGGATTTCTCGAGCAACAGCGGTACGAAATTCAGCAGAAGTGCCGGAGCGCTCACGCAACAACAAACGAAAAACGTTCGGACTACTTTCAATGAATTCCATAAAGGTTTCGACCGAGGTACGAATTACGCTACCTTCTTTCACAATACGTTGACGCGCCTGACGCATCAGTTGGCGTAGTAGCAAACCGCCTTCATCAACCATGGTTAAGCCTAGCTCATCCATATCTTTGAAGTGACGGTAAAAAGAAGTCGGTGCAATCCCTGCCTCTCGGGCGACTTCTCGCAAGCTAAGGCTGGAAAAGCTGCGATCCGCACTTAATTGACTAAATGCCGCATCGATCAATGATCGACGTGTCTTCTCTTTTTGTTGTGCGCGGATTCCCATCGATTTCATTCTTAACTTGCTCTTTTTCTGTAGGGTACAAGAGCCTCAATATAACGCAATTTGCTCCTACGGAGAAAGATATGTTGCTTCGCTCGCTCTGAGCGCCGAGAACGTTACTATTGGCATGCATCTAATTGCAATGTTCTCGATGCAATTTATAGACATACAACATACCAAATCACCCTTTTGGTCGATTCTGCGTGATCACTTCCACTCTCTAACAGGCATTACGTGTACCAATAGAGTAAATGAGTTAAAATCGCGCTAAAGCAATGTTAAGCAAATATAACAAGGAAGGCATCATGGCGCATGTTAATCACTATGACGTGATCGTAATCGGTAGTGGCCCTGGCGGAGAAGGGGCTGCAATGGGATTAACCAAAGCGGGACTGAATGTTGCCATTGTCGAGAAAGAAAGCAGTGTCGGCGGCGGTTGTACTCACTGGGGAACTATTCCATCTAAAGCACTGCGTCATGCCGTTAGCCGCATCATCGAATTTAATAGCAACCCGCTATTTTGTCGAAACAACACTAGCGTTCATGCAACATTTTCTGACATTTTAGGTCATGCTAAATCGGTCATTGATAAGCAAACTCGACTTCGTCAGGGCTTTTATGACCGTAACTCATGCACACTTTTGTTCGGAACCGCGCGATTTATCGATAACTACTCAATTGCAGTGATGCAAAGCGACGGTACAGAAGAAATCTATTCAGCGGATAAGTTTGTCATCGCGACGGGTTCTCGCCCGTATCAGCCTGACGACGTAGATTTCTTGCATGAGCGCATCTACGACAGTGATTCCATTTTGAGCCTGAAACACGACCCTCGCCATATCATCATTTACGGTGCGGGCGTTATCGGTTGTGAATACGCTTCTATCTTCCGCGGCCTTGGAGTGAAAACCGACCTTATCAATACCCGCGACCGCTTGTTGGAGTTTTTGGATAACGAAGTGTCAGATGCGCTGTCTTACCACTTCTGGAACAGTGGTGTGGTAATTCGTAATGATGAGACCTATGAAAAAATCGAAGGCACAGAAGATGGCGTGATTATTCACCTACAATCTGGCAAGAAGATGAAGGCAGACTGCTTGTTGTATGCGAATGGTCGAACAGGTAACACCGATAAGTTGAATTTGGGTGCAGTGGGTCTGGAAGCGGACTCTCGCGGACAACTAAAAGTAAACCGTAACTACCAAACCGATATCGAACACATTTACGCTGTAGGCGATGTCATCGGTTACCCTAGCCTTGCAAGCGCCGCTTATGACCAAGGGCGATTTGTCGCACAAGCCATTACGAAAGGTCAGGCAGAAAACTACCTGATTGATGATATTCCAACGGGTATCTACACCATCCCAGAGATTAGCTCTGTGGGTAAAACCGAGCAAGAGCTAACAGCTGCGAAAGTACCGTATGAAGTAGGACGCTCTTCGTTCAAGCATCTAGCTCGTGCACAGATCGCAGGAAAAGACATCGGTAGCTTGAAGATATTGTTCCATCGTGAAACCAAAGAAATTTTAGGGATTCACTGTTTTGGCGAACGTGCCGCGGAAATTATCCACATCGGTCAAGCCATTATGGAGCAAAAAGGCTCAGCGAATACCATCGAGTATTTCGTCAATACCACCTTCAACTATCCAACAATGGCCGAAGCGTATCGTGTCGCTGCGTTGAATGGTTTGAACCGCTTGTTCTAATCGATGCTTCTTGATAGCAGACAGAAAAACAGCAGGCTTGGACCTGCTGTTTTTATATCAACATTGTGCTAGGAAGGTATCCTTGTGCCATTGGTAGAGAAAGATAACTCCTAAACCAATACCCCGCATCAACATAAAGCTCGTCATTGCAAACCACAGCGCGTGATTTTCCCACTCGGCGAACAAGTAAAAGACAACGAAGAAACTGCTGGTCGCGACAAACATACTATTGCGCATGTCTTTACCTTTGGTTGCACCGACAAAAATGCCATCCAATAGAAAGCACCACATCGACGCAAGTGGCATCACCACCAGCCAAGGTAGATACACCGCTGCTTGCTGTTGTACCGCCTCAATTGAAGTGATCATGGCGATCAACTGCGATCCCGCCAAACCAAAGAGCGCGGTCAGTCCTAAGCAAATAACCAAACTCCAAAAGAAAGTGCCGACAAGCGATGTACTCAATTGTTGCCTATCTTTGGCACCAATCGCCTTCCCGACCATGGCCTCCATTGCGTAAGCAAAGCCATCCATGCCATACGAGATAATCATCAGGAAGCTCATCAGAACCGCATTTGCAGCGACAACCTCATCACCAAAGCTCGCGCCTTGGAACGTCATAAAGCTAAAAGCCGCTTGCAGACACAAAGAGCGTAAGAAAATATCACGATTCAATTTCACGAAGCGCCCTAAACCGTGTTGAGTGCTGGTTAGCAACTTTTGAGGTGATGGTAATTGCCTCTCTCGCCAGGTTTTCCAAACACACATGAGACCAAAACCCATGCCTGAGTAGTCAGCAATCACCGATGCCAGCGCAGCGCCTTCTACTTTCCACCCCAAACCAATCACAAACAACAAATCGAGGGCGATATTAGTCACGTTGGTGATGATCACCATCCACATTGGTGCTTTGGAATTTTGCGTCCCGAGCAGCCACCCCAACAACACAAAGTTCATTAGCGCAGCGGGGGCACTCCACACACGGATAGAGAAATATTGCATGCCGTAGTGTTTTACCTCTGCGCTGGCGTCACTCCAGCCAAAGATCAAATCAGCAATCGGGTTATGGGCAATAAGGAAGACTAACGCAAACAGCAGCGCCATAAGTGAGCCTTGCATAAACACCAAGGCAAGTTGCTTTCGGTCTTCACCGCCATAGGACTGCGCCGCCAACCCTGTAGTCGACATACGCAAAAAACCAAGCAGCCAAAACGTCACGCTGATCATGGTGCTGCCCAACGCAACACCGCCCAAATACCAAGCGTGGTCTAGATGACCAATCACCGCAGCATCGACCAAACCGAGCAATGGAACAGTAATATTCGACAGCACCATAGGTATCGCTAAAGCTAAGACTTGGCGATGAACTTTTGGGTTAGATAAAGGAGAGAAGATTGAATTTGTCACAGGCACCTCATCAGTAAGATCGACGAGTGTACCTGAGCGCTTAACGACTAGCCAATTACCACTTGATGTGAACGAGGACTGGCGTGAGGCGATGCTTCAACATTGGAATCTTATTAAGCCAACGCTGCCAAGCTTTCCAACGAGAACAGAATCTATCGAATGGCGAGAAAGCTTTCACCCACTGTGCCCATGGTAACCATTGCAATATCTGTTCTGCAGGCGCTTCAAAGCCATGAGCATAACGATCAGAGCCAAGCTTTTGTCCCCACTTGGTTTCCGTTAAATCTCCTGCCAGCACCATACACAGTTCAGCAGAAACAAAATGTCGACCCAAGGTTTGAATAAATTTCGCGACTTGACGCTCTGTGCAATCGAGCAGTGCCATTTCACATAAAATGAGTACCGGTGCTTGCTCTGGAATGGCTAACGTCTCTAGCCACGACATTTCATCCACACTGCCACAGCGATGTTCATAGCGTTCATTTTTGTGGAACAAGCGCTGACGCCATACCAAATTTTCCGTCACATCCAGCTCTATCCAATGGCAGCGTCCATTATCCAAGCGATAAAAGCGGGTATCCAGCCCCGCTCCGACATTGATTATCCAAGCATCGGGATACTGCTGTAAGAAGTGACTAACCTGCTGGTCACAAAGCTGAGTCAGCGTCACGTGCAGCAATTGCTTCTGCGCAATATCACCACTCAAACAATCCGGCGCCATCTTACAGCTCAAACACGCTTTAGCAGCTATCGGATCGTACACCAAGCCATTGTCGACCATGCTTTCACGGCTACGCAATAACAGTGGTTTTAATAAATGGTTAGGAACTTGATGTTTAGACTGAGACATGGGCATTTCCTGCGCCAGAGAGAAAACATAGACATTAATAAAGATGATAATGAATATCAATTACATTATCAAGCTTATAAATTGGTCAAAACAAACAAGGTCAAGATGATGAGCAAGCTTTTGGAGGAAGTAGAAAAAGAGAAAAGACAAAACAGCCCAGATCAACTGGGCTGCTTAAACACACTTACATCCAATCGGTATTGCGAATAATACCAACGGCTAAGCCTTCAATCGTAAGGTGCTGAGACGTTAAGTCCACTTGGATTGGGGCAAACTCTTCATTCTCAGCATGCAGTAATATGGTTGAACCTTTGCGCTCCAAACGCTTCACAGTCACATCATCATCAACACGCGCAACGACAACTTGACCGTCTCTCACGTCTTGGGTTTTATGCACCGCGAGCAGATCGCCATCCATAATCCCGATGTCTTTCATACTCTCGCCATTTACACGAAGTAAGAAATCCGCTTGCGGTTTGAACATCGCAGGATCGACTTGGTAGTGCGCCTCTACGTGCTCTTGAGCCAAGATTGGCTCACCCGCTGCGACTTGACCAATCAAAGGCAAACCCTGCTCATCATTGGCTGCGTCTTCAAGCAGGATACGAATCCCACGAGAAGCGCCTGGAATAATTTCAATTGCTTGCTTACGAGCAAGCGCTTTTAGGTGTTCCTCTGCGGCATTCGCAGAGCGGAAGCCAAGCTCACGCGCAATCTCTGCACGAGTTGGTGGCATTCCGGTGTCGTCGATTTTACTTTTAATCAAATCGAAGACTTGTTGTTGGCGTGGCGTTAACGGCTTCATGTCTCACCTGTCTTTTTATACAGTTAACTGTGAGTATATCCAGTAAATGCTCAAATGAAAACCCAATTGGTTGTTTTTTAATTTATTTGTGGGGAGCTTTCAGCTTACCGATTAAGTTCATTCTTTATTCGTTTAAAACACCGACTTTTCAGTTAATCAAGTCAAAGCAATAACTTAGGGGTTCGACTAATTTACAGCCAATAAAATTAAAAGGTTTGACCAGTTTCTGGTATCCTTGCAGCGCTTAAATTTTATCGCCTAGGCTTATTTCTATTGCCGTACTCATCTCTTTTTATAGAGAAGACATGCAAAGCGGAAACTGAAATAAGGTTAGGCCTGTTTGAATACCTATTGAGGCTGTGAACTTTATGTCTTCTGGACAATCATTTTCACGTTCATTACTAAAACTACCTTTATCGGTACTGGTAAAGGGCACCGCAATCCCGTCGAACCCGATTGAAGATCTGAACATCGACCTAACTAAACCGATTGTATATGCCCTGCCGTTCCGCTCGAACGTGGATTTGCTGACACTGCAAAAACAAGCCATGAGCCTTGGTCTACCCGACCCGCTCAGCCCGCTGGAAATCAATGGCAAAACGCTGAACCGTTTCGTCTTTATCGCTGCGCGTCCAACTGTGATGAACAACGATAATGATGTCCCAACCGATTCTGTCTCTCTGTTCACTGACTTACTGGAACTGCACAAGCTGGATAGTGAGTTGGATGTTCAAATGATCCCTGCAACCGTGCTTTGGGGTCGTAAGCCAGGTAAAGAAGAGAACCAAAAGCCTTACCTTCAACCGATGAATGGTCCGCAAAAAGCCAAAGCAGTAATGGCGGCGGGACGCGACTGCTTAGTTCGCTTTAGTCCCGTGGTATCTCTGCGTTATATGGCAGACTCCCACGGTACCGACAGCGCAATTGCGCACAAACTGGCTCGCGTGGCGCGTATCCACTTCTCACGCCAGAAACTGGCTGCTTCAGGCCCAAACCTGCCACAACGCCAAGTGTTGTTTGCTCGTTTACTAAAATCTCCAGCTATTGAACTGGCGATTGCTGACGAAGCCAAGATCAAAAACATCTCGATTGATAAGGCACGTAAAGAAGCCCACGACATCATGGATGAAATCGCCGCCGACTTCTCCTACAGTCTGGTGAAAAACGGCGACCGCATCCTGAGTTGGTTATGGACAAAACTATACCAAGGTTTGCACATCAATAACGCCTCGACTGTGCGTCGTTTAGCGCAAGACGGCCACGAAATTGTGTACGTTCCGTGTCACCGTAGTCACATGGACTACCTGCTGTTGTCTTATGTTTTATACCATGAAGGCATGGTGCCTCCGCACATTGCGGCAGGCATTAACTTGAACTTCTTCCCGGCCGGTCCGCTTTTCCGTCGTGGTGGGGCGTTCTTTATTCGTCGTAGTTTTAAAGGCAACAAACTGTACTCAACCATTTTCCGTGAGTATCTAGCTGAGCTGTTTGCCAAAGGCTATTCAGTCGAGTACTTCAGTGAGGGTGGTCGTTCACGTACAGGTCGCTTACTGCAAGCGAAAACGGGTATGCTGGCTATGACCATCCAAGCAATGCTACGTGGTCTAAACCGCCCAGTAACACTAGTGCCGGTCTACATCGGTTACGAGCACGTAATGGAAGTAGGCACTTACGCGAAAGAGCTGCGTGGCAAACGCAAAGAGAAAGAAAACGCAGGGCTTGTACTGCGTACTCTGCGTAAACTGCGTAACTTTGGTTTGGGCTATGTGAACTTCGGTGAGCCAATTCAGCTCAACCAATACTTGAACGAGCATGCTCCTGAGTGGACGAAAGACATCGACAGCATGGGTGGTAACAAACCACAATGGATGAATCCTGTGGTGAACGACCTCGCTAATAAGATGATGACGCACATCAATGATGCGGCGGCGGCAAACGCGTTGACCTTGTGTGCAACCGCACTGCTTGCTTCTCGTCAACGTGCACTTTCTCGTGACTCGCTGATCAACCAGATCGAGTGTTACTTAAAGCTACTCAAAAATAATCCGTACTCAAGCACCTCCACTATCCCTACCGAAAGTGCTGAGGAGTTGGTCGATCATGCAATTTCGCTTGATAAGTTCGTGATTGAAACCGATAGCATGGGTGACATCATTTCGCTGGACCGTAGCCAATCGATCCTGATGACTTACTATCGCAACAACATCATCCACTTGTTCGCTCTGCCGTCATTAATTGCCCAAATGCTCATTCGTCAGCGCAACCTTTCGGTAGCCAAGATTCAAGCGAATGTCGCGCAAATCTACCCATTCTTGAAGAAAGAGCTGTTCTTAAGTTACCAAGAAGACGAGTTAGATGAATTGGTCGTTAAAACACTGCATGAATTTGCCGATCAGAAAATGATTAGTCTTGATGGTGATAAGCTAGAGATCAATCAATCGAACAACCAGCCTTTGGTTCTGTTAGGTCGAACGATAACTGAAACGCTGCAACGCTACTCTATCGCGATGAACTTGCTTGTTGCTTACCCTGAACTCGGTAAATCGGACCTAGAGCAGAAGAGCCAAGATATTGCTCAGCGCCTAGGGCGTTTGCACGGTATTAATGCGCCAGAATTCTTCGATAAAGGTGTGTTTACCGCGATGTTCAATACGCTCAAACAGCAAAAATACCTCGATAACGATGGTAACTGTGACACGAAGAAAACGCAGCAATTTGCACGGCTACTGTTCACTCTGCTTTATCCAGAGGTGAAACTGACGATCGAAGAGAGTATTCACCAACTTCGGTCGTAACCGTTTTACCTTCGTCCAATAAGAAAAAAGGCATCCAATCGGATGCCTTTTTCTATTTCTTCGCTTACCAAAATGCGACCAGTAACCCTATCGCTATCACCATGCCAACATAATTGTTGTTAAGGAAAGCCTTAAAGCACAACTCACGCTCACGGTGACGAATTAAGTGCTGCTGATAAACAAACAACGACGCTGCAATCAAAAGGGTCCAGTAGTAACTTTGTCCCAATTGGTAGAACTGCCCTAACCAAACCAACATCGCGAGTGTAATCAGTTGCAACACACCAATAATAAGCTTGTCATGACGACCAAACAGAATTGCCGTCGATTTAATGCCAATCTTTAGATCATCATCTCGGTCTACCATCGCATATTGAGTGTCGTACGCAATGGTCCACAAAGCATTAATGAGGAACAAAAACCAAACAATTAATGGTAATTCCCCAGTTTGTGCAGCCCACGCCATTGGAATCGCCCAGCTAAAAGCCAAGCCTAAAAATAGCTGTGGAATATGAGTGTAACGCTTCATAAATGGATAGATGAACGCCAACACAATGCCAGCGAAGGATAGCTGAATCGTCAGCGGGTTCATGGTCAGCACTAACAAAAACGAGCTGATACCCAAAACCAAAAATAATCCAATCGCTTCTTTTGCTGTCACTTTCCCTGATGGCAGTGGACGTTGCTTAGTACGCTTTACATGGCCGTCGACTTTGCGATCTGCAAAATCATTAATCACGCACCCCGCACTACGCATTAGGAATACACCCAATACAAACACGATAAATACATCCCAACTCGGCATCCCTTGGGCTGAGATAATTAGCGCCCAAATCGTTGGCCACATCAGTAACAGTGAACCGATCGGGCGATCCATGCGCATCAGTTGCCAATATGCTTTGGCTTTTTCTGCGGACATTTACACTGTCTCCTTAGCGTAAACTGGTGAATTAGATAAGAATAACTCGGCGACTAGCATCGGTTTGTGATTCATCCACAACCTTGAGCGTCGCGCTAACAAACATCCTTCTGGTACGGCTACCCATCCCATTTGCAAAGAGTCCCGCTCAACGTTATCTGCGCTGAACACAGTTAGTCCTAATGGGATATCCCCTTGTTGAGCCAAATCATACTGCTGATCAACTAAGGTTGAACGAGGAATCAATGTCCGCCCAATAACCCAGTTGTTATTGTCACCGCACAAAATTACCTCTCTCAGTAAGCAATCTTGTTCGGACAATAACTGGCTTTCGTCCTGTTTTAATGTCGCTGCAGTGACGATCTGATTTTGTAGCAATTCTACCGTTAACGCTTGGCAGTGCTGTTTTAAACGACGTGACAAAGACCCTTGCTCTTCAAGCCAATGCTTGGCAAATTCATTTGGAAATTCGAATTCTTCGGGGTTTTGCCACTCTACTTCCAATAAAGAAGCAAGATAGAGTGATGTTGGCTGATTCATACTAGTATTCAATTGGAGGCTTTATGCGTACAATAAAGCAACAACTTACCGTCCATAGTAATGTATGTAACCGTAAGTTCCGTTATTTGTTATAGACGGCCCATTGTATCAAGACTGAAGCGATTCGAATATCGCGATCCAGAGAAAGAAAAGTTAGAAATATGTACAAACGTTATATAGCCCAAATTATTTTTGCGTTAACCATACTATTCGCCGCACCAAGTTGGGCTGAAACGGAAGAAGCTGGACCTAAGTTGGCATACTTTACCCTAGAGCCTGATCTCACTACTAACTTTTACACCAAAGGCAAAAAGTTAGGTTATGTGCAAGTGCGCATCGACATCATGGTAATGAGTCAACAAGATTTATCAGTTGTTGAGCATCACCAACCTTTGATTCGCGATGCAGTGATTGAATTATTGGGTAAGCAAACAGAAGATACGATTAAGTCCCTTTCTGGCCGAGAAGATCTGCGCAAAACTTTAGTGACGACCCTCAACGAAACGCTTTTGCCTGAAACAGGTAAAACCATCATTGCCGATTTGTTGTTTACAAAATACCTTTATCAATAAACCCAAATCCGTTTTGAACATAAAAAAGACCGCTCTTGAGCGGTCTTTTCATTTCATCTGCTTTAGGCTTGCTGTTGGTATTTCATCTTGCCTGAATCAAACAGCGCAATCGCCATCCCCGACAGTAGCCCAACTAAGTGAGCGGTGTTTGCAATCGCCATAAATGGCTGCACAAAACCAAGAACTAACCATACCAACATAAAGACGATGATTGGCTTGGGTAGCGTAAGGCCTAAATGTGGCAAGCGGTAACCCAATATCCACAAATAACCAAGCAGTGCATAGACCACGCCAGACAAGCCGCCGAAGTTAGCCCCTTCAACATAGAACTGGCCTGCCCCTGAAAGCGCTGCCGACACCACAAAGAGTTGCAATAGCTTACCGGAACCGAGACGACGTTCGATGTCGCCACCCAACTGCCACCACCATAGTAAGTTAAACACGATGTGAGTTACTGAAAAGTGCAGTAACGCATGACTTAGCCATCGCCACACTTGCCATTGTTGCCCCTCAAAAGCCGGGAAGTGAAACAACTTAAACACGCCATTGCCAAAGCCAAACATTTGTAACAAGTAGATGATGATACAGACTGTCATGATCAGCAAAGTCATGGGGCCAGCTTTCGCTTTGACCATGCTTATGATACTCGGGCTGGAATAATGAAATGTGCTCTTACGAGTATCGGCAACGTCCCACGAGGCGGCGCTGTATTTTGAATCAGACGGGTTAGCAAGGAACAGCTTAAGTTCGGCTTCCGCTTCTATTTCATGCTGGCTATCAGTCAGCCACAGCGCAAATTGCCCATCCCCTTCTGGCATCATTTCGATGTCAATTTGGCGAGAGGCCATATAATCAATAAAGGCTTGCGCCATACGTGGATTATTTAACGTTACCAATCTCTTCATTAACTTCTCACTATCGGTAGTTCTGCTCGATGCCAGGCTTCAAAGCCACCATCTACACTGTACACCTGTTCAAAGCCTTGGTTAACCAAATATTGCGCCACACCTTGGCTACTAATACCGTGGTAACACATCACTAGAATAGGTTGTTCGAACTCCACTTCATCCATAAACGCAACGATCGTATCGTTAGTTAAGTGATACGCGGACTCCGCATGCGCAACGGCAAACGATTGAGGGTCACGGATATCTACAAGCTTCGCATCACCCTGCTCGAGCAGCGCTTGCGCACTTTGTACATTGATATGCTTAAACTGATCCATTTACTTTCTCATTGTCTTATTAATATACCCAAGCAACCTCGAACCTAACGTACTAATCAGCACCCGTGGTACAGCATAAAATCCATATTTGAAGCTGCTTGGGTATACTGCCGCTATTGTAACCTATCCAACGGCAAACTTAGACACATGGATAATCAGGGCTTTCAAAAGTGTACACATTCCAACCATTTGTGGATAAAGCTGTGAATTGCGTTGATAAAGTGTATTTGGATCTTTTGATCCACAATATGTAGTAATGATCCTGATCTAACTGTGTGTATATCTATAACTATCCCCAGATGGAAAAGTGCTTGAATCCCTTATTTTGTCCGGGTTTCGAACAGTTGATAAATAATTACTTCACAGAGTTATACACAGGTAGCACATAAAATCCGGATCGCAAACGCTATCGATTTTCGATCGACAATAAAAAAGCCGAGATCACATGATCTCGGCTTTCTATGAAAATCTTACTTTCAATTAGCAGTGGAAATTAAAATTCACCCACAGCCAATTTTAGTTTCTTCATTGCATTTTTTTCTAGCTGGCGAATACGCTCGGCAGAAACACCGAACTCATCAGCTAAGTCTTGCAATGTTGCTTTCTCATCATCTAACCAACGAGAACGCACGATGCGCTGACTACGCTCATCCAAACTCGCTAATGCATGACCCAAGCGATTGTTGGTATGCATTTCCCAGTTGGCGGCTTCAATGTTGTCGGCCACATCAGACGATTTGTCTTCTAGGTATAGCATCGGCGCTGTGTAAGCGTTTGAGCTGTCGTCTTCATCAGTTGGCATATCAAAGGTTGAATCCACCGCCGCTAAGCGTGATTCCATCTCGCGAACTTCAGAAGGCTCAACACCTAACTCGCGCGCAACGGTTTCTACTTCACCGTTGTTAAACCAACCCAAGCGCTTTTTCGACTTACGCAGGTTGAAGAACAATTTACGTTGCGCTTTAGTCGTCGCAATTTTCACGATACGCCAGTTACGTAGCACGTATTCGTGGATCTCTGCTTTGATCCAGTGGACAGCGAAAGAAACCAAGCGAACCCCTACTTCTGGATTAAAACGCTTAACGGCTTTCATTAGACCGATGTTACCCTCTTGCACAAGATCCGCCATTGGCAAACCGTAGCCAGAGTAACCACGAGCAACGTGAACAACGAATCGTAGGTGCGAAAGAATTAGACCTTTTGCAGCCTCAATCTCACCTTTATAGTGTAATCGTTCTGCCAGCTCACGCTCTTCGTCTGCAGTCAGCATTGGGTAGCTGTTTACTGAGCGAATATAGCTGTCAAGGCTATCTTGCGTGACTAGAGCCATCGGATACGCTTCTTTTGTCATTCAATTCCTCATCAATCTCTGATCTGGAGCATTACATTGCAATTTAGCTTCGATATCTTGAACTCAAAATGAACAAGTTTCAAGAAGGGGAAGCAATTATCCATAAACATTTGGTCTAAGCAAGGGTTCAAAATTAGCTAGTGCTAATGAAATCCAAGTAATAAGACCGCCATCACTTAAACTGGTTCAATTTCTTTTAAATGTCGTTGCGCAGAAAAGCGCGCCGCAATACATCCCAAAAGACTCCCAATGATGATTAATAACAAAGATTCATCCCAACTTAGACCAATCAAGCGGAACTGGCTATCGTACAACGCAGCAAGGTCTTCCACCGCACTATTCATGACAATGGTCACTAAAGCCGTTACCAACCACGCAATAGTGGCACCTAACACGCCAAACCACATACCAGTGTACAAGTAAGGGCGCAGAATAAAACTGTCCGTCGCACCGATCAGTTTCATGGTTTGAATCTCTTCTTTATTCGCCAGCACATTAAATCGCAATGTATTGCCAACGATTAAAAATACCGCACCGAGCATCAGCACTGTCAGGGTAATGACAATAATACTCGCGAGAGTTTTGATGGCATCAAGACGCGCCAGCCAGTCTTCGTCAAGTCTCACGTCGGTCACATCTTGTTGCTCTCGAACGTCTTTGGCTAATGACTGAATATCACTTTTTAGCTCCGAATCTGGCGTAATCACCAACACACCAGGAAGCGCATAGCCACTTAAAAGACTGATAGCTTGGTCGAACCCTGCATATTGGCTTAAATCAGATAGACCTTGTTGCGGTGAAATATATTCTACCTCTTTTACCAAAGGCCAAGTTTCAATTTGATCTTTGAGAACCATCACTCGCGCATCCGGCATGCCTTCAACTAAGTAAGCACTAACTTGTGAAGGAGAAGCGACATCTTCCGCTGCCCCTGCAACGTTTTTCCCCAATAGATACAAACAAGCTGGCATGGCAAGTGCCATGGAGATGACCGCTAGGGTCAGAATGTTGCCTAGTGGTCGTTGCCATAAGGCGCTAAAAGAGGATTTAGCTTGTTTTGCGTGGACAGAGAAAAAACCATCGGTATTCGCACGCTTGGCACTACGGCCTTTCCCCTTCTTTTGGGAGTGCTTGTTACCTGCCATAGTCTTCTACCTCACTTAGGAAGCCTTGGTTCAATTCAAAATGACGATACTGTGGGCGAGTGTTTACTAACCCCACATCGTGCGTGGCAAGTAAGATTGTCACGCCCGCACGGTTAAATTCTTCGAATAGACGCAACACACGGTTGGATAATTCTGGGTCAAGGTTACCCGTAGGCTCATCAGCCACCAGCAACGTTGGTCGATTAACCACAGCACGGGCAATACCGACGCGCTGTTGCTCACCACCAGAAAGTTGACTAGGTAGACAACGAGCTTTATCGAGTAAGCCCGTTTTATCTAACGCCGCAGAAACACGGCGTTTGATTTCGTTTTCAGAAATCGATTCGATACGCATTGGCAGAGCGACATTGTCGTACACACTGCGATCCATCAATAGGCGATGATCTTGAAAAACAATCCCAATATTGCGGCGCAAAAAAGGGATGTCTTTGCCTGGAATACGCGTGATGTCGTGGCCATTAAAATGGATTTTGCCATCGGTTGGTCGCTCTATCGCGCAGATCAATTTCAGCAAGGTACTTTTACCAGCCCCGGAATGTCCGCCTAAAAACGCCATTTCACCGCGCCTCAGGTGAAAATCGACTTTTTGCAGTGCTTGTCGACCACCTCGGTAAGCTTTGCTTACTTGCTGAAATTTGATCACCGTTGATTTCCTCTAACTCTTTTTATTCTTCACGACTAAACAGTGCGTCAATAAACTCTTGAGTTTCAAATGGACGCAAGTCTTCGATACCTTCACCCACACCAATGTAACGAATTGGAATACCGAACTGATCAGCAATAGCGAAAATTACGCCGCCCTTGGCTGTACCATCCAGCTTAGTCAAAGTAATCCCGGTTAGAGGGGCAACATCACTGAAAAGTTTCGCTTGGCTAATGGCATTTTGTCCTGTACCTGCGTCAAGCGTTAGCATGATCTCATGTGGTGCAGAGTCATCAATTTTCTTCATCACACGTACAATCTTACGCAGCTCTTCCATTAGGTTCGCTTTGTTCTGTAGACGACCTGCTGTATCAGCAATCACCACATCCACACCACGTGCTTTTGCCGCTTCAATCGCATCATAGATAACAGAGGCACTGTCTGCGCCAGTATGTTGAGCAATCACAGGAACATTATTACGTTCACCCCACACTTGTAGCTGCTCAACCGCTGCGGCACGGAAAGTATCGCCCGCTGCAAGCATCACTTTTTTGCCTTGAGTTTGGAACTGCTTCGCTAGCTTACCGATGGTCGTGGTTTTACCCACGCCATTTACACCTACCATCAAGATGACGTAAGGCGTTTTGTTGCTATCGATTTCTAGTGGCTGTTCGACTTTAGAAAGAATCTCAGCCATTTCTTCTTTCAACAAACCATAAAGGGCTTCGCCGTCTTTCAGATCGCCACGTGTGGCTTTTTCTGTCAGGTTGTTGATGATTTTTGTTGTGGTATTCATGCCCACATCAGCAATAAGCAGTTGCTCTTCTAGCTCTTCAAATAAGTCCTCATCGATTTTCTTACCACTGAATAGACCGAAGAAGCCAGCACCAATATTTGCTTTTGTTCGGCTTAGGCTGCGTTTAAGACGAGCAAAAAAGCTTTCTGTTGGCTTTTCTTGTTCTTGAACACGAGGCGCGGCCGATACGACTTCTGGCTCCTCTGCTTCTGCTTCTGCTTCTGCTTCTGCTTCTGCTGGGGCAGCCTCTGATTGTTTCTCTTCTTCTTCAAGTTCTGGCGTTGCTTCCGCTTGCTCAGCAACCGCTTCGGTTTGCTGCTCTTCAGAAGGCGCTTCCACTGCTTCTTCTTTTACTGTTTCTTCAGTTTTTGGTTTTGGGCTTTGTTCTTCGTCACCAAAACCTAGCCACGAAAGTAATCCGCGCTTCTTTTTTTCCGTCATCTGGGGCTATCCTAGATTGTTCTTTTATCTATTAATGACTCTTTTTTGACAAGATTATTATCTGTCTAAAAAAGGCTAATGACAAAGTTCTGAAAACTTTCCGATTAGGTAATTCTAATCTTATTAGTGTTACACTCTGTCATCTTGAATATTCTGGGCTGTATCCAAGCTCCAAGCTCATTGCTTGGGCGATTAGATATAGTATCACTTTATTAGCGGTCAAAAAATCTATGGTAAGACGTCGCCAGCAAAACTCATCACAAAAAAAGCCAACAACGGGCTTTGTTCGCATTATTAGTGGCTTATGGAGAGGCAGAAAACTTCCTGTACACGATGCTGAAGGCTTACGCCCCACGACCGATCGCGTCAAAGAAACGCTGTTTAACTGGTTAGCTCAAGATGTACCACAGGCAAAATGTCTCGACTTGTTTGCTGGCTCTGGCGGCTTGGGATTTGAGTCAGCTTCGCGCCAAGCAGAGCAAGTGACCATGGTTGAGCTAAACCCACAAGCTTTCCAACAGTTACAAAAGAATGTTGCCTCTCTTAACGCGAACAACATCCAAGTGGTAAATACCGACGCACTGAGTTTTTTGAAGCAACCGGGTTCTGCTCATCATGTGGTGTTTATTGACCCACCGTTTCGCAAAGGTCTATTGGATGAGACCGTGGCTCTGCTAGAACAAAATGGCTGGCTCGCGGAAGATGCGATGATTTATATTGAAACAGAAAAAGAACTCAATATTGCCGACTTACCAGAAAACTGGCAATTACATCGAGAAAAAACAGCAGGCCAAGTGAGCTATCGTCTGTACGAACGTACCTCCGCATAACGCCTCGATTTAAAAGGATACTTAAATGAAAGCACTAATTATGCTGGCCAAAGCGGCTATCGCCTTTGTTTGGTTAGTATTAATCCTAAATATTTTTATGCCCTTTCCCGGCAATGCCGCGATTGCGCTATACATCATGACCGCTTTTTTGTTCATCATGCACGGTTTACAAATGGCCATCTTCATTGGTGCATTTGGCGACAAAATAAAAATGAGCAGTTGGGAAAAATATTCAATCCTGATTTTTGGTATTTTTGCCCTACTCGATATTCGTCGTAAACACATGATGTAATCGCTCAGATACGAAAAAGCCGCTCATGTGAGCGGCTTTTTTCTGCGTTTCGTTCGTCACCCAATGTAACTTTTTACACCATCTAAGAACATTTGAGTGGAGATCATCACCAGTAACAAGCCCATTAAGCGTTCTACCGCCTTCAAGCCACGTTCACCCAACAAGCGATTAAAGAAGCCATAAAACATCAGTATAAAAAACGTTGCGCCCCACGCAATTACGACTGATGCTGACATTTCCAACATTTTCTCTGGATGTTGCGAAGACAGTAAAAGCAAGGCTGCAATCACTGAAGGGCCCGCGATCATAGGAATGGCCATCGGAACAATAAAGGGCTCCTCGCCTGCTGCCAGTCCAGTGATGCTGCCAGCACTCGGGAAAATCATCTTAATCGCAATAATGAAGAGAATAATGCCACCTGAAATGCTGAGCGTTTCTGGCTGGACATGCAAAAAACTTAAGATGCTTTGTCCTGCAAACAGAAACAGCATCAAGATCAGTAAGGCAAACAGTAGTTCACGAATCAATACCTTACGACGACGCTTGGGATCGATATGTTTGAGAATAGACAACACAATCGGCAAGTTACCGAGAGGGTCCATGATTAGAAACAGCATGGTCGCTGCAGAAAGAATGTCCATATTCTGGCCTCACCTAAAAAATGGCGGCCAGTGTATAGCAAACTGACAACATGAGTATATGACTGAGGGGCGAACACACCATATTCACCCTCGATCTTAGCCGCCGTTTAGTGATTGCAAACTCGCGCCATATTGACCACAAACTTACCTTCAAGCTCACGAATTTTGTCGCGCTTGAGCAAAAATGCTAGTAATGCATCTAAGTCTAGATCATTCAGTTTACAGGTGTGAAAGCGAACGCTAGCGCCAAAGTGCTGTGTGAGGGCTTCGCGATCCATTGGTGTTTCTCTAAGTAGGTTTAGCAGCTCGTGAGCATGGATTTCACTCATTATTGACTCCAGTTATCAAGAACAATGCGTTCAGTTTACTGAAATCCTCAAGAGCTGCTTTGACTTAAATTAGTAAATGATTGAGGCAACAATGAGGGCATGAGCAAAAAAGTAACTACCACTCACCCACAAATAGGCGTGTTTCATCGGTTTTCGATAACCGTGTATCGCGTATGCCAGCGCCGAATAGATGAGAACTAAGGTTCCGCTAAAGCCGATAGCATTGGCGTAACTCGGCACTTGTAACCAAACTTCACCGGCTGCCCAAGCAAGTTGAACCAGCATCATCCCCATGATCACAACAGGGAATACCAGAGAGTCGAGTTGAGGTAGCAACAAAAAGAACGCCACGATACTCGCTGCAAGCAACAGGGCCAACAGCCACCAGACAATCTCACCATTAAGCTGCACCCAAAATGACTTGCTGTAGCATACCTGGGCAACCAGATAAGCCGTAAAATAGATTAGCTTACGAGTTTTAAACGAGTGCAGCGTATCTGCCACCATAGACACAATAAGCCCACCCGCAATCCAGTAGGTATATGTTGCGGATGCACCTTGAGTTAACACCAACACAAGAAGAAGTAGCAGAGTAAAGATTTTAAACACGAGGGATTGTGTCGGGTTAGCTTGCTTTGCTCCCAACACGGAATACACACCTGATAGCCCTATCGCCAGCCAACTCCACATGCAGTATACACCTTTTACTTAAACTCGCCGCTAGTCTAGGTAGACCAGTTTTGATGTAAAGACACAATCTACGAAAGTTGGATCTCGCTAGCGATTCGAAACATTTTGTAACCCTCAGCCTACGTAATAATAAAGCCGATGAGCCTGAATGATGCCACTAAACATTGGGGCCAAGCTTTGCTCATCAGCCGAACCCATCAAATCACACGACACAATAACCAGCGCTTTCTAAAACTATTTAACTGAAAAACAGATAAGTGCTCCAGGTAAGCCGCCATTTCACAGACTGACGATTAAACCACCAGGATGTATGTAATGCAGGCAACAAGAATAAATAACAGACACAAAATAGAAAATAGTCTTAGTAGCGCTCTAAGAGAGGAGGAACTACTGATGATTAGGGGTAAAAACTAAGAAAACTGACCTTAATTCAGTAAAAAAAAACATCAGACAAGAAAAGTAAGTCAATGATAAATAAAATCATAATTTCAATAACAGATAAAAGTGCGGACTTCATAAACCATAAAATCACAAAACACTTTTGAAGCCCAGATTTTCTCATAAGGTAAGAAAATCTCACTCCATGCTTTCGATTTGACGATGTAACCTCATAGCACATTTTTTAATTTTCTCAATTTTTGAGAAATACAGACAAAATAAAGACCCAACATACCATTCGAAACAAAAAACAATTACAAAGCCAACCCCACAAACCATTTAACACTATAAAATCAAACACTTAAAATCCAAAAGGATAAAAATAAAACAATGTGAACACTTTAAATACAGGACAAAAAACATAGTTTCATTAGTCAGAATCACGTAAAACCAGACAAGTTAAGTGTGGTTTTTGAAAAGATTAACGAGCATATGTTGATCAAACCCCAAAAACAGTGCTATATTAAATTCATCGAGTTCATCAAAGATTAAGGGGTAGTGTTATGATTTCATCTTCTCAAAAACAAGGGCTGGTTATGATTGCAGTGGTTGTGGGTTTAATGACACTGCCAATGATGTACTAACCCAATGATTTAAAATAAAAAAGGACGCAAATGCGTCCTTTTTTATTTATCTGTATAGCTCTACTGAATGTGCTTAGACAAAATATCCCAGTGCATATAGTAGAAACCAAGAGCGGCCAGCGTAATCAACGTCATTAGCAAAATTGCTGTACGCCAAATAAAGCGAGAGCTTCTTGGTGTCAGCTCTTTTTCACAAGCATCACATGCCGCCATAAAGCCTTTACGATCATCCAGCTTGTAATCGTCTTCGTGCACCACTTTATTACGCACTGTCGCGATGAATCGAAGCTTTGCTATCACGTCATGCGGTAAACGTTCTTCACAACTATTAATAAGTTGGTGCAACCCTTTCCCTTCTGCATGGTACTGAGTACGCAAAAGTTTTTCGATCGTTCGGGTACGCATGACTACTTTTTCAATATCTGACATCGTAACCCTCCTTACCAGACCCTTCCTATGTTCATTATTTTTATTCTTCTATAAATTTAGAGCTTTTTCGAGCCGTTAAGTGCAATTTTACTTTCAATTTGTGCCCTTGAGCGCATATAGCCAGACAAGTGAAAGCTGCTTAGTTCAGCTTTAGTGACGTAGCTTGCAGATGAAGCAACGATTTCATCGTGCATCATTAAGATAAATCGTGAAGTGCGCCGAATAATCTCCATATCCCTTTCATTAGATTATGAATAAGTTACCTCAACTCATCGTTTCGTCAGCGAGTTCTGTAGAATGGGACCCGATAAAACATTGGAGGTTAATATGCCAATCTCACTTATTGTCGCCCTATTCGCCCTTATTGCCTTGGGCGCGTGGGTGTTTTTCCGTTTTTATAGTAAGCACTATGTGGGCGAAGACGCTCCAGAGCAAAGCGCGCAGGTAACGGTTTTAGATAAACAAGCGATAGACATACCAAACGCACCACCAGGTCAAGACGATCAAGAGTATTGGATTTACGTTCAACGTGGTTCTATCGGTCCAAAGCGTGAATTCCAAATTGGAGTGCATTACTACCATGCACTCAACCCTGGAGATAAGGGAACACTGACCTATCGCGGCAACAAGTTCCTTCACTTCGCTATCAAACGTTAAGGCAGTAACCAACGAGTCTTGGCAGAACGAGAAAAGAGATAGCTCATCACCAAGGCTCCAGCTCCACTTAGAACGATCCAGACTGGAATCACCCACGCAGGATGTCCTGTGTACAAACCGAACTCTTTCATCGGCCATAAGAAAATAGGGTGAAGTAAGTAAATCCCTAAGCTGTGCTGACTGATCACACTGACCACTTTTTGTACTTTTGGTGATAAGCCTTCACCAAAGTAACGCCCGATCATAAAAATCATCGAAGCCGCTAGAATCACATTCAGCGTTTTATAAGAGAGCCAGCGCCCAACCGTATACTTCTCCGCCTCTAAGCTATTTGTCACAACCATCGTAAAGGTCACTGCCAACGCCACGAGTCCTAGCCCAACAAATAAGGTCACCATAGAGCGATTCAAAGGTACCTTTTGAAATAAAACATACCCCAGTGGAAGGTAACCCATATAAAGCCACATCTGATTACTCCAAGGGCCATCAATCTTGAACAAGAACAGTGTGCTGGTGAAAAGCCAAAATGCGAGATAGGTATACAAGACGTTGTCATCCACGTTGCGTACCATCCATTGAAACAGCGGAATCACAAAATACAGTGGTATAAAGTAATAGAAAAAGCCGAGATGGTAATACGTTGCGTGGAAAGGGCTATTGCTTAATACCTCTTTTACGGTTTCAAAATCAAAGCCTTGAGAAGTCCAACCTGAAAGGTATGCATAAAACATCGACCAAATAAGAAATGGAACTAAAACTTTGCCCAAACGCCTTTTGATATAATACTTACCGTCAAATGGTCGAGTGTCACTGAGCATTAGCGCTCCGGTGATCAAAATAAAAACTGGCACTGCCCAGCGGGTTACGCTATTCACGCCTACCGCTGTCAGCCATTGGTCAAATGGAATCACTCCTAACTCATTTCGATACGGTGCCAAGACGTGAATGGCGATCACTGCTACCGCTGCGAAACAGCGCAATAAATCAAAAAACAGAACCCTTTCTCTCATACCTTTCCCTACTTTGAGTCGCTTATCGTTTATAGCATAGGGTAAATCTCAACCAGTGAAATGGTTAACAATCTGTTTTTGCTTATTTTTAACTCAACAATGACCTACAACGGGGATTTCATCACCACTCTAATCACTTAACGAGAACCAAAAACCAAGCATCAGTATTCACTCTCGATGCCAAACCGACACAATCTGATTACAGCAAACGGCGCATAAGAAACAAAAATGGCTCCGATTTGGAGCCATTTATACCATCTACAGATAGCGATACTGGGGATAGTTACGCAGTAGCAACATCAGCTTTTGGCAACTTAATTGAAATCAGCGTCGTCAGTGCCAAGAAAGCAAAAGAAACCCATAAGCACGCTGCAAGACCAGCCTCTTGGTAGATCCAACCCGATAATACCGTGCCAATCAAACGTCCCACCGCATTGGCCATGTAGTAAAAACCAACATCCAACGAGACGCCATCGCCTTTAGCGTAGCTCACTATCAAGTACGAGTGCAGCGAAGAGTTAATGGCAAACACAGCGCCAAAAATCATCAAACCTACCACAATCACCAATTCAGGCTGCCAACCGATTTGCACACCATAAGCAATACCAGCCGTAATTAACGCTAGGACTCCTGCCCACACCAATGCTGCACTACCATCAGGCACACGACCTTGCGCTTTGCCAGTAATACGCGGCGCAAAGCCTTGCACAAACCCATAAGCAATGACCCACGCAGCGAGAAAGCTACCAACCCACAAGTGATCCCAGCCAAACACGCTACCAAGATAAATAGGCAGAGCAACGACAAACCACACATCACGAGCACCAAACAAGAACATGCGAGCTGCGGATAAAATGTTTATCGATTCAGACTTGGAGAATATTTGGCGAAACTTAGGTTTACTCTTTGCTTTACCCATGTCCGCTTCTAGCCAGATCATGCTGCAAATAAACACTAATGTAAGTACACCCGCCATAATAAACATCGAGTTTTGAAAACCCACCCAAGACAGCAGCAAGCCACCAACAAAAAAGCCCGCTCCTTTGAGTGCATTCTTCGAGCCAGTCAAAATCGCTACCCATTTGTAGAGCGCACCTTGCTGCTCGTCTGGTACTAGCGTTTTAATCGCGCTCTTAGCACTCATTTTGTTCAGATCTTTGGCAATCCCCGACAGAGCTTGCGCTGCCATCACCCAAGCAATGGTCAGCCATGCATTTGGTACTGCGAGCATCAGCAACGCAAACACTTGCATCGCTAAACCAATGTTCATGGTTTTATTTAGGCCTAACCTTGCGCCCAACCAACCACCAACCAGGTTTGTCACCACACCAAAAAATTCATAGAAAAGAAACAGTGAGGCAATAGCTAACGTGGAATAACCTAAGTCATGAAAATAGAGCACCACCAGCATACGCAGTGCGCCATCGGTCACCGTAAAGTTCCAATAGTTAAACGTCACTAACATGTACTGACGAATACTTTTGCTTAATTGAGAAATCATATTGACCTCATATGTACAGCGATAGAAGCATTTAGATCATCATGTTCTAAATACTTCCTAACCTGTACAGCAACATTGACCAATACAATGTTGCTGTGATTTTCAAAAAATGCCCCAACATCAATAAAAAGCAAAATACACCTTAAAAACAATGCATTAGTTAATATTAATGGCTTTTTTTGTAAACAGTCGTATCCTGAAGAAGCTCGAATTTAGCTTTTGGATCATAATGAACCAAAAGCTATTTAAGCTGATCAAGCGTCTTGAGCCACGCGTTCGATGTACTCAACTTGCACAGGTTTTGTAAATGCACCAGGGCGCAATGCCTGCACTTCTCGCACGATATCTTCTAACTGCCATTCCTTTTCTAGGAGTAGGTGAGCAGCGAACAAACCTGTGCGCCCCGAACCACCCATGCAATGCATCGCAACTTTGCCACCTTGAGCAAGAATCGCGTGCAGTTCCGGACTGGCTTGTTGCCACTTCGTCGCAAATTCTTCATTTGGTGCGCAGTCGTCTTCAATCTCGATCTGGAACCATTTCATACCCAGTTGCTGAGTGGCTTCACCCAATGCAGAGACATTCTTCGCAGCTAATTCACTATCATCTAATGCAGTAACGACCGCTTGAACACCCTGCTCTTTCAACTGTTCTAACGACGCATGCAAATCGACACCTTTCGTTCCTGGGCACGGTGTTAAGATTAAAGCACCGGAGTCCAAATCTAATTGCCATGTAGGATGAGACATTGTGACCCCCTTTTAAGCCAAACCAACGTTACGAACCAGCTCTGCTGTGCGCGTTGCATAACCCATTTCGTTATCGTACCAAGCGTAAATCTTAACCATACGAGAACCCACAACCATGGTTGATTGCGCATCAACGATGGTTGAACGTTGGTCGCCTTTATAATCGATAGAAACTAAAGGACGCTCTTCGAAGCCAAGGATGCCTTTCAAATCACCTTCAGATGCTTCTTTTAACAGTGCGTTCACTTCTTCTGCCGTGGTATCACGCTTCACATCAAAAATGATGTCTGTTAACGATGCGTTTGCTAGAGGTACGCGAACCGCATGACCATTAATTTTGTCTTTTAATTCTGGGAAAATTTCGACAATCGCCTTCGCGCTACCCGTCGTAGTTGGGATAAGGCTCATGCCGCATGCTCTTGCACGGCGTAGATCTTTGTGTGGCGCATCCAAAATAGTTTGCGTATTCGTCAGGTCGTGAATGGTCGTAAAAGAAGATTGTTCGATACCCAGTTTCTCATGAATGACTTTAACCACAGGTGCGATACAGTTAGTCGTACACGAAGCTGCTGTCACGATACGATGTTTTTCAGGGTCGAAAATATGGTCGTTCACGCCCACCACAATGTTCGCAATACCTTCTTCTTTCACAGGTGCGCTTACCACGACACGTTTCACGCCTTGCTCTAGGTATTTGTTTAGGAATGATGTTTTGCGATGTACGCCTGTCGCTTCAATCACAACATCACAATCAGACCAGTTCACCGCATCGATATCGCGTTGTTGAGTCGTGGCAACACGCTTGCCGTTGATGACGAGCTCACTGCCTTCGACCTGAACTCCATGATGCCAACGACCTTGCACTGAATCGAATTCTAATAAGTGACCAAGCGTAGCTGCGTCACCTGCGACATCGTTGATTAACACAAACTCCAATTCTGGCCAATCAAATGCCGCTCGCAGCGCTAAGCGACCAATTCGGCCAAAGCCATTAATTCCTACTTTAATTGTCATAGTTTTACCCTCTAATCTTCTACCTTGAATCTCTATTCGCTGTTAACAGCAAGCCTCACGACTTTTATCGTGTAAGCGTGTGATGTCGTCTTGGTATTCCTGCTTCAAACAGTTTGATGCCACTAAGTCTTCAATTAACTTTCGCATCCAACCTGGTAATTGCTGTGATAACTCGTAATACACCCATTGCCCTTGGCGTTTATCCACCAAGATGCCACTGGATCGTAACTGAGCAAGATGACGAGAAACTTTCGGCTGGCTCTCTTGCAGAGCAAACGCCAAATCACCAACGCAAGTTTCACCTTCACGGGCCACGAGCATTAAACAACGTACGCGTGTTTCATCGGATAACAGCTTAAAAAACTGATGTGGAAGCATAATGAACATACCTATATATGGATATGCGTATATGTTTATTTAATTAAGGTATATCGTCAAGAGGAAACCGTCCATCGTCATAAAAGTTTCACATCTAACGAACAGCTTGATTGTAAAGAGAGAGATTCAAAGAGATAAAAGATAAGACAAGAAATTATGCAGTCGCGATGCTTTGACTCCAGCGAACCGCTTCACCTAAGGAGAGCTTCACTTCCTCTAAAGGCAACCCCAATTGCATCGTGATTTTTTCAACCCCTGACCAATCGGCACGCTCGTAGCACTCTTCAAGGGAAATAAGTGCGCCATAAACCCCTTTGCGATGTAATAGCGCTTGTTGTACTGAATGACTAAGCGGTAACTGCCTAACTAAAGATTCCACCGAAAGATCCAGCAACGCATCTAGAATCGACAGCAAACCAACCATGAAACCTTGTTCGTTGAGATGAGAGAATGGCTGATAGCGCGACATCAATTGGCAAAATTGAGCTCGTTGCAATGAAAGGTGATACAGCTCTCGAGGCTTGTTACTGGAGATATACGATGCCACAACCAAAGAGACAAACTGCTTAAGGTTATCCTGGCCAAGATAAATCAATGCCTGACGAAAAGAGCTGATTTCGACAGCCAAATTCGGCGCTTGCGTATTTACAAAACGCAATAATTTATATGACAACGCGACATCTTGCGTAATGATGGACTCGATACGAGTAAAGTCAGGCTCAGGAGCACAAACTTCACGAAACAGTTGCAATGCCAACACTTGCTCAGGACTGACGTATTTAGTCTGCGAGACGAGTGGCTTGCTAAAAAAATAACCTTGGAAAAATTTAAAGCCAGCCGCTTTCGCTTGCTCAAACTCTTCTGCGGTTTCAACACGTTCTGCTAAAAAGTGGTATTTGACGCGTTTGGCAAGGTGTGTTTTGACCAGTTCACAGGCCTTTTCGAGCCCCATCGCCATAATGTCGAGCTTCACAATATGCACATATGGCAAAAAACGACGCCATTCTGGTGTTAGGGTGAAGTCATCCAAAGCGATCAAGTAACCTTCTCGATAAAACTCACGAATCGCATCAAGAAGCTCATCCGTAGGTTGGCACGTTTCCAACACTTCGATGACAATTTTGTTTTTCGGCAAACTGCGCGGCAAACGTCGCACCAAGCTTTGATGAGGAAAGTTAATAAAGCATCTTGAAGAGGCAATCACTGGGTTAGTACCCAGTGATAGAAAGTTTTCGACGATCAGTCGGTATGTCGCTCGATTTGAATCAATATGTGAAGGGTATGCGTTACTCTCCCCGTCTCGAAACAACAATTCATAACCCAGCGTCTGTCTTTTTCGGTTAAAGATCGGCTGGCGAGCGACATACGTTGTATTCATGCTAAAGAAGGACCTATAAATGGCTTATGACTTTGCAGCTGCTAATAATGCACCACAACCCATGAACATTGAACCGAATACTTTGTTTATTTTTCCCATGATTTTATCGGAGCGAATAAAGCGTCCCATTTGTGCTGCCAAGCTCGTGTAACCCAACATTACACACGCATCAATCACGACCGTAGTGACGCCAAGCACCAACAGTTGCGTGATTTGGTCTTTTGCCGGGTCAATAAACTGCGGGAACAACGCCACCAGAAAAACAATCGATTTAGGGTTGGTGAGGTTAATTAACACTGCCTTGTACAACAGCGCCGTGCCTGACATCTCGTTGTGGTTTTCAGCTGCGACTAAGCTTGATGTGTCGCGCCATTTCTGAATCCCCAACCAAACCAGATAAGCGGCACCAACCCATTTAATGACAGAAAATGCGGTTGCTGACTGCGCGACAAGCGCACCAATACCCGCCCCCACCAGCGCGATGTGGATAACTAAACCAATTTGTAAGCCAATAATGGCACCCAGTGATTTACGGGTACCGTAACTCAAACCATTACTGATTGAGTTCACCGTGCCAGAGCCCGGAGCCAAACTAAAAACGATTGCTGTTACTACATAAGCTAACCAGACATGGGTATCCATTGCATTTCCTCACTAATTCTTCGATGATACATCGCGTAAACAACGTATCTTCAGGTAATCAACTAATGGCGACTAACCATTCACCTTTGACTTATACTCAAGAGACATTATTTGAGCAAGCAATTGGTGGTCCGATCGCAGCACTTTGGCAAACTCGCCAAGAGGGCTTTGTTAAAGGGACTGAGAAAAAGAACATTTACTGGTGCAAGCTAACCAACCCAGAGCATAAAAAAGCCGTGCTCATCGTAAATGGACGCATTGAGTCTTCCTGGAAATACCAAGAGCTGTTTTACGATCTCTACCGCCAAGGTTTCGATGTCTATTCCTTTGACCACCGCGGTCAAGGTTTATCAGATCGTTTATTATCTGACTCAGATATGGGTCACGTCTATGACTTTACTGATTATATTGATGATATGGACATCGTCGTAAAAAAACACGACCTTAGCGAATATCAACAATGCTTCATCATCGCGCACTCTATGGGCGGCGCGATCGCCACACGTTACCTGCAAACTCACCCAGAACACCCTTTTACTGGTTTGATTCTAAGTGCGCCCATGTTTGGCATTAACCTGCCATGGTACCTATCACCAATAGCGATTCCGGTCACACAAATTATGTCAGCGGTATCGACTTTGCCACGCTATGCACCAGGACATCAGGCCTACTTCCCTAAGCCCTTTGAAGATAACCCACTTAGCCAAAGTTACGGCCGCTACCAATGGTTCCGAAACCTATATACGGAAAAACCGGAACTGCAAGTCGGTGGGCCAAGCACTCGCTGGGTTTGGCAAGGGCTCATGGCCGCTAAGCAGTGCTTTTTATTAACTCGCCAAGTCAAAATACCAGTAATCCTAATCCAAGCAGGAAACGATCGGATTGTTAGCAACCTCGCGCAAAAGCGTTTTATTGATAAATTGCGGAAAACCAACCCGCACGCGGAGCTGCTTTCCATCGAAGGCGCACAGCATGAAATCTTGTTCGAGACCGACAAGTATCGTAATCAAGCGCTCGATGCGATTTTCCGCTTTATGAATGACCCTAAATCGCCATCAAACGAACAAGCACAATAAGAACTCTAGGCGACCATTTCACGACTAAGATTAAAGAGGAAATGTCTACACATCGATTTACCCTCTTTTTCATCCTCATTTTGGCGTACACTGCTTGAACTTGGCTACTTTGACACAGTGTTTAACCGCATAGTGCTACGGGCCCAAGTTCCCCCGCATTCGGAGCAGTACGATCTAGTCAGTCTGCTGTACTCCGTTTGCAATTCACCTGTTCCACACTATCCAAACCGTTTACGAGGACTTCATGAGCACATCGCTACCTTGCAAAGAGATCACCAAAATCGTTGCCTCTGATCTGGATGGCACGTTACTCGCACCAAACCATCAGCTCAGTGCTTACTCAAAAGAGACGCTAAAAGCGCTGCATGAAAAGGGTTATACCTTTGTCTTTGCAACCGGCCGTCACCACGTAGACGTTGCGAGCATCCGTCGCCAAGTTGGCATTCCAGCTTATATGATCACGTCGAATGGTGCCCGAGTGCATGACCAGGAAGATCAGCTAATGTACAGCGAGAATGTCCCTGCGGAACTGGTACAAGGCGTGATCGACACGATCAAACATGATCAAGAAATACTTATTCACATGTATCAAAATGATAGCTGGTTGATGAACAAGGATGATGAAACGTTACGTGACTTCCACGATGAATTCACTTACGTCTTATTTGATGAAGACCACGCCCCAACTGACGGTATTGCGAAAGTTTTCTTCACGCATCCAGGAGAAGACCACGAACGTTTGGTCGTATTTGAAAACAAACTACGTGAGCAGTTTGGTGATAAGCTGAACATCGCATTTTCAACGCCTTGGTGTTTGGAAGTAATGAGCGCTGGCGTGTCTAAAGGTCATGCTCTTGAAGCGGTAGCGAAAAAACTCGACCTCACGTTAGAAAACTGCGTAGCATTTGGTGATGGCATGAATGACGTAGAAATGCTGTCGATGGCAGGTAAAGGGCTAGTTATGGGTACATCACACGAAAAAGTGATGAAAGCTCTACCAAATAATGAAGTAATTGGCAGCAATGCAGAAGATGCGGTTGCACACTACTTACAAGAACACTTGCTGTAAGCTTCAATACTCCAAATAATGAAGGGCTGCACATTCGCAGCCCTTCTCTTTTATCGCTGACTTGGCAGCTTCTCTTTGCCAAGAATCGCGTCCCATTCTTCTTCTGTCACGGGCATAATCGACAAGCGATTTCCACGTTTCACCAACGGCATGTTCTCAAGTTCTGGCATCGCTTTCATCACCGACAACGGAATCACTCGCGCCGTTTTACGTACAAACTCTACATCCACCATAATCCAACGCGGGTTGTCTGGGTCTGACTTTGGATCGTAATAATCGCTTTCGGGATCGAATTGGAAATGATCGGGATAGGCTTCTCTCACAACTTTAGCAATACCTGCCACGCCAACATGTTTACAAGAAGAGTGGTAAATCAGGACTAAATCGCCCACCTTCACTTGGTCACGCATCATATTGCGCGCCTGATAATTACGAACTCCCTCCCAACATGAAACCTTTTGGGTTCGAAGCGTGTCAATAGAAAAGGTATCTGGTTCAGTTTTAAATAACCAATATGCCATAATGCCATCCGATGCCGATTGAGTAACAATAATGAGGAAGATATAACATGAAGGCTTTGAAAAACCCAGTGGCGCTTGCCACCCTGCTGGTTCTGCAAGCATGTAGTTCACAGTCGCCACAATCTGGTGCCGCTGACCTAACCTCTCCACCAGCAACCTTAGATAAGCCTGAAACCATTCAACCTCAAACTTTTATGCTGCGCGGAAAAGTGATCGTCGGTCACGAGAGCCAATACATCATGCCTTGTGGCAGCGACAAGCAATATTGGTTGCAACTATCACCACAGCAAATGCAACGAGCAATTCAGTTAAATAACGAGCCTTACCAGACTATGTATGGCGAGGTTATCGGCCACCTCAACCCACCGGGCATCGATGGGTTTTCTGCTGATTTCGATGCTAACTTTGTCGTGGAACAAGTGAACTTCCTCACAACGGAAAACCCAAACCGTTGTCAGCAACCAAACAAACCAACTCGCGTGTTTGGTAATGAGCCTTCTTGGTCGGCAAGCTTTGAGGCTAATGGACTAACATTCCAGCAAATCGGCAAACAAACCACAAAATTAGCGATTAACAGCAGTCAGCTTCAACCTCGCCAGCGCACTTATCAACTGCAAGGTGGTGAGCTTCGCTTAACAGAAAACCTCTGCTCAGACACAATGAGCGATTCTTTGTATGGCTGGAAAGCAACACTAAAACATGATGGCGAGACGTATCAAGGTTGTGGTATGGCTGCAAACGTCGATGCAACGCTTGGCTGGGCTAATACCTATGTCGCGACCTCAACCCAATCACAAGGCTTTGAAGTACAAATGACCTTAAACCCAGACCACAGCGCCACAACAAAATATCGTTACGCCAATGGACAAGCACCATTAATCGAGCGTGGTTACTGGCAACAGTTAAGTCCGTCTCAGGTTCAAGTAGTCATGACGCATCATCAACAGCAAAGGCTAATGTCAGAGCGACTGTTTACTCGAGAAGGCAATCAGCTCAAAGCGACCAAAGAAAAAGTCGGTAACTTAGTATACCCAATCGCCGATGGTGGTTTAGTCCTTTATCCTGCCACCGTTCGTGATGAAGGCATCATGCAACCAGCCGAAAAACGCACCAACAACCCCATCGGTAGTGCTGACGTCCCTTCTAGTGCAGAGTTTGATTCAAAAGTAGATGCCGCGGTGCGCAACTACTTCTTTATCCATCAAACCACCCCCAACAATAACCAATACCGTTGGCTAACTTACGACCTCAACAGCGATGGTAACGAAGAGCTATTGGTACAGTTGGATTGGTGTGGTTCCGGAGGCTGTACATTGCTGATATTTGAACATCACGAAAAGGAATGGCGATTTAATAGCCGCATTACACTAGTGCAAAGCCCGATTATGCTCGGCCAACAAACCTCTCATGGTTGGCGAGATCTGATTTTTAATGTCAGCGGTGGCGGAGCTAAAGCGGCTCAACACGTGATGCAATACACTGGGGTTAGCTACCCACTCAACCCAAGCATGGCGCCAACGGCAACGCCGAACCAAGTCAGTGGTGTGCGTCTGTTCTCTGATGGGATAAGCCCGGTGCGCGAAGGAGTTCGTCTGTAATGTCACAACCGTGTCCAACCTGCGGTTTTCAATTCAATTGTATGTGCTCGCTAATGCCGAAACTTACCAGTGAGCACAACATCCTGCTGTTAATGCATCCGAATGAACTGAAGCGTGATACTAATACCGGCCAGCTACTAGAGCAGTGCCAACTCAACATTGAGCGAGTAATCTGGGATCGCAAACAGCCACCAGCAGAATTGCTCACTCTATTAGCTGATCCGTCGCGGTATCCGGTGTTGCTCTTCCCCTGTGAAGAAAGTATCACACTCGAACATGTGGTACTCCAAAGCCAGCAACAAACCAAAACTCCGCTGTTTATTATTTTAGATGCCACCTGGCAAGAGGCGCGCAAGATGATCAATAAGAGCCGTTGGTTAGAAGGTATCCCTACTATGGGATTGTCTGCGTCGGCGGACTCACAATATCAGCTGCGACGCAACCAACAACAAGGTAATTTGTGTACGTTTGAAGTCGCTGCACATTTGCTCGGGCAACTTGGAGAACAAAACAACCAACAACAAATGCAGCGCTTTTTTGCCCATTACCTCGCTCTGTTCCAAGCTGAAAAGAGTGGACACGCTCTTAAGCGTTAACCATTAAGCTCAGTAGAAGAACCAAACAAAAAACGCAGCCTACGCTGCGTTTTTTACGACAAGAAGTTTCACGTGAAACATCATTAAAACAGTCGAGTCGGCTTGCCAAGATAGTAACCCTGCAAATAGTCCACCCCCATGTCTTGTGCAATGGTACACACCTCCTGATTGTGGACGAACTCCGCCACCGTCTCCGCGTTAAACACCTGGCACAAACGCACCAACTGGGAAGCGATCTTGCGCTGTTTTAAGTCTTTATCAATATCACGAATCAAGCTGCCATCGAGCTTTATGACTTCTGGCTCCAACTTTAGGATTTCATCGATATTCGAATAGCCGGACCCAAAGTCATCAACAATGATACGCGCCCCTAAGCTTCTAAAATGACTGCACACTTCTATCATTCGGCCATAGTCTTTGATCTGCTCAGATTCCAGCACTTCTAAACCAATTCGCCTTGGGTCATTTAGCTGGCTAATTTCATGCTCTAAAAGTATTAAAGTTTTATCACTGAGCAAATCTTGCGGCGATAAGTTTATAGAAAAGTCACCTTGCTTATCTCGCATGTAATGCAACGTAGAATGAATCATGTGCCGACTTAGTCGAGTGTAAAGATGCGTATCAGAGATAATTGGCAGAAAACGCCCTGGCGCAATCACCGTTCCATCGGCTTCCAGAATACGAACCAAACATTCTTGGCTTGCCAATTTGTGGCTACCAGCATGCACAATGGGTTGGCTATAAGTGATGATGTTCTGTTTGAGAATGGCTCTACTGACGCAACTTAGCCATCCAAGTTGCTCTTTACGCACATCCTCACTGACTTCAATATCTTTCGCATTACAGATATGGGTATTACTGCGTACACCGGAGCGCCTCGCTTCGATGCCTTTGAGTAAGAGCTCATCTACTGAAGCGGATGGAAAATCTCGACGACTCACTAAGCCGCCGCATAGCGAGATAGAAAGATAATCTATTTCACGTAGGCCAATTGGCTCAAAATTAGTTTGTTCTACCGCGTCAGCAAAACGCGCAAAGTGCTGTTTGATGGTCTCGCTGCTTTGATCAGCTTTAAATATGAACGCCCATTCACCAACCCCAATACTATAAAGCTGCAAAGCCGTTGGCATGCCGAAACGCTTTCGTAGTCGATTCGTAAAGTGCATTGAGAGATCTTTGAGTAATTGATCTCCCACTCGGTAGCCGTATTTTTCGTTGATATGACTAAAGTTAAGTAGCTTTAGAGTCAACAAATGCTCATCCAAATCAATGTTACTCAGCCGCTCTTGCAATGCGACCCGGTTTTGTAATCCCGTGCGACTGTCGCGTCGATAGCTTTCTTGTAACTTGCGCGTTTGGCGATCGAGTTGATACCCCATATGCGCGTTCATATGGTTGAGATCGCCGATCGCATTTCGAATCAAGCTAAACAGCGGTGAAATAGAGGAGCTAACGGGCGACTTAGGCAAGTTCAATGTTTGCACTTCGTCTCCCTCTCGCATCGCTAAATAAGTCAGGCTGTGATGAAGAATTTCGGGCTGACCAATACCACCATGCAGTTCCCCCATACAGTAACTACCAAACGTCGTCGCAATATCTTTGAAGGCTTGGACTTCGTCGCTGCTGTCAATAAAGTCTAACCGTGACGCGCAGTTAAAAATCATCACGACTTCAGGTTGGTGCATGGCTAACTCAACCACACCATGCCGCACTTGCTCGAGCGTTAACGAGGGATGGTTATAGCAAAATTGCACTTCGTCACCAAGACACCAGGGCCTGTCGAAGCTCATACTGCCATCAGCGTGTAGCTCCGTTACCGTACAAACTTCCTTTCGCCCTAAGCTTTCTCGATATAAAGGAAAGCTGAGCAGTTGACTCAGCGTCACGTCATGGCCATCCGCCAAGTAACGCTTGTATACGTCCAGTGCTTTCTTCTCACCTAAACAATACAAGCGCGTTCCTTTTGCATGAGTGACTTTGTGTGGCATGCCAATCGGGTTCCATTCCGAATACGCATCAGTCCATAGCTTCAAAGTATCACTGTTCAAAGCTACGGCAACCACAGCGTTATCGTAAACTCGGTTTTGATATAGCACCCAGCAGCCATCGTCAATACTCTGCGCCAACCCTCCAGAAATCACTACTTCTTCACTGGCGAAGGTTTGAAACAAGGGATAGTCACGTCGTTCAATTTGCACAGCAAAGCTGAGGATCACCTGTGAATTATGCTGCATTAGAAGAGAGCGCTTGAGCTCCCCGCCATCAATGTCAGGGGAGTAAGAGTATGTTTGTACCGCAGAAGTCAGCGTGGTTTGCTCAAATTCAATCACACTCACTAGGCAACCAGAGGTAAATATCTCCCCTTCCAGAATCACATTACGCGTACTATGCCCCATAACATGAGCATTCGGCAGCGACGACAAAACGGCGTCTGCAAGTGTGGTCGTAATTTCGCGCGATTGCGTCGACAATATTTGTACTAAATATTGTTTATCTGAGGAAGTCGGAAAAGTGACTAAAAAGTCATTCAGTTGACTGACATCGTGAACCAGTTTTGAAAAAGCTCGCATGGACCTACCACTGCCGTAACACTATCTTCACCACGACGTGTGGCGTTACTATTTTTATTTAATAGAGAATAATTTACGTGGCTTTGCGCTGCTTTTCTAGACACAAAATGAGATTAGAATGGATTAATGCGAAAGCAATTAAAAAAGTGTGAGTAACGGCTGCAAACTATTGATTTCAATATCAGGTAAAGTACGTGTTTTTGAATGGTTAATGACATTTTTATTCATATCATTAAACCAACAGGCTGCAAAACCAGCCAACTTTGCACCATGCACATCCGTGGTTAGATGATCACCAACATGCAGAATATTCTCCGCAGGGGTATCCAAGAATCGCTTCGCTTTAGTAAACATATCGGTTGCGGGTTTCGCCAATCCATCTGGTCCTGCTTTAAGTACCTGTTGGAAATAAGGCGTAAGACCGATGCGGTCTAAATCCACATTACCGTTGGTGATTGCCACCAACGGGATGTGCTGCGCGAGTTTCTCCAGTACATCGAGGCTTTGCTGCGGCACTTCAAAACGGTTACGCCAGTCCAACGCAACGTCTACTGCGGCTTTCGCGGCGGCATGTGCTGCGTCTTCGTCGTAGCCTACTTGGGAGAAAGCTTGCTGAAGTTGCACTAAACGCCATAAAGTGACATCGCTCTTCAGCTCGGGTTGTTGCTGCACAACTCGCTGTTTGAGAGCAAACCAATCCGCTTTGTTCATATGAGCAACCGCTGGATGATGGTGCTTGAGCCAAGATAGCAACTCACGCTCCATGCGAACGATCACAGGATAGTTGTCATAGAGGGTATCATCTAGGTCAAAGGTCATTGCCTTAATAGGCTCGATACGGCGATAAAATTTCATACTTCGGCTCACTCCCCGTTCTTTTTGCGTGCGCGTGGGTGGGCTTGGTCGTAGGCTTGCGCCAAATGTTGGAAATCCAAGTGCGTGTAGATTTGGGTCGTCGAAATGTTCTCGTGCCCTAAAAGCTCCTGCACCGCACGTAAGTTATTGCTTGATTCGAGCATATGTGTCGCAAATGAGTGACGCAATTTATGCGGACTAATATGGCTTGCGACAGACTGTTTCTGCCCCCATTCAGCCATGCGCTTTTGCACGCTACGATGCGAAATACGCGTTCCGAGCTTAGATACAAACAAGGCGGGCTCACCTGGAGCGGCTAAATCACCACGAACGCGTAACCACTTCCCGACCCACTCGGTTGCCATCCCAGAGAACGGCACTTTACGTTCTTTATCGCCTTTACCAATAACACGAAGCTCACCACTACGCAGTTGTACATCACGTACATCCACACCCACCAACTCAGCCAAACGTAAACCGGCGCCGTACATCAGCTCCATCATGGCACGATCGCGCACAGCCAACGGGTCGTCCTCGTTGACTTCAAGTAATTGGCTCACTTCGTCAACATCGAGGTTTTTGGGCAACGGGCGTTTTTTGCGAGGTGCTGAAACCCCTTTGGCTGGGTTAGCCGACATCTCGCCACGCAGAATAAGGAAATCGAAAAAGCTACGCAGCGATGAGAGTCGCGTTGCCAAACTGCTGGCTTTCATGCCTTCTCGCATGCCCTTACCTGCTAATTGGCGCACCCAACCAGCATCCACTTGAGACCAATCTTTGAGTCCCATTTCAGCTAAGTGCTGCGCCATTGTTTCTAGCTGCTGTTTGTAATTGCGCTGAGTATGTAGGCTAAGCCCCTTTTCGCTTCGTAAGAATTCATAGAAGCGCTCAAGAGGCTTTTGCAGACTATTTGGCAGAGGAGTGTTGGGAGTTGTCGTCATCGTAACTTTGCCATACCAGTGTTTGAGCGAGATGTGCCACTACTAATGATAGGTGACGCAAAAACAAGGTATCCATATCTGGCTGAAAATGGCCGCCATCTTCACTAGAAAAAGCAAGCACGCCCAGTGTTTGCTGTTTCACGAGCGGCAGTACCACATAGGACCCCATTTCCGGCACTTCCATGTTGCCAAACAAAGCTTCACGATCTACTTTGCGAAGACGTCCTAAGTACGCATCTTTGCCATTTAAGTGAGTGGTCGCAAAGCGTTGATAACTTTCCTTACTCAATTGAATCGATGCGTCGCATTGACTAAACAATCGAACAAACGCACGTAAGCCCAGCGCCTTGGCTTTCTCTTCGATAGAATGAATGACTTGTTTAAAGTCACCACACTTTAGAATCTGCCCCTGCAAATCCATAAATTCGTAAAAGGTGCGATCATTGTTCGCCGCAAGCGACATTAGTGTAGTGATCTCTTCCTCTAACTCTTCAATGCGCTGACGTTGGCGATTCATTTGGATGTGTACCAAAGATACCGCGCCTAAGTCTGAGTGTGGGAAAGATAAACGATCCACAAGCTCCGGACGTTGCACAAAAAAGTCTGGATGATCTTTGAGGTACTCGGCCACTACTTCAGCCGTTAAGGCATCTGCTTCTACTTGAGACAAACCGTTTCCTTTTTCTTCAACTAGCAAGATAATTGACCATCAAATACATGCGTTGTAGGTCCGGTCATAAACAACGGCTTGCCAGGACCTTGCCATGCAATTCGCAATTCACCACCAGGTAGAGAAACCTTAACGTTTTCATCCAACAAGCCCTGCAGAATCCCAACCGCGACTGCCGCGCATGCACCACTACCACAAGCTTGTGTCTCTCCTGCGCCTCGCTCATAAACTCGAAGACGAATATGGTCACGACTCATCACCTGCATAAAGCCAGCGTTGACGCGCTCTGGGAAACGCTCATGCGACTCAAGCAGCGGACCGAGAGTTTCCACTTCTGCCGTATCCACATCGTCGACCACGGTCACTACGTGCGGGTTACCCATGCTCACAGCACCACAAAACAAGGTATTGTCGCCTGCTCGCATGATGTAAGTTTTCTCTTTTTGCTTCGCTTTGAAAGGAATTTTGTTCGGTTCAAACTCTGGCACGCCCATGTTGACCGTCACTTCCCCATCATCTTCGATGTTGAGAATCATCTTTCCTTTCTTGGTGCTCACGCTGATGCTGTATTTATTGGTCAGCCCCTTCAAGCGAACAAAGCGGGCAAAACAGCGTGCACCGTTACCACACTGTTCAACTTCACTACCATCGGCATTAAAAATCCGATAATGGAAGTCGGTTTCAGGGTCGTAAGGGGCCTCTACCACAAGCAATTGGTCAAAACCAACGCCAGTATGACGATCCGCCAAGCGGCGGATCAGGTCTTGCGAGAAAAACACGTTCTGGGTAATACAGTCGACGACCATGAAGTCGTTGCCCAAACCGTGCATTTTGGAAAAGTGGAAATGCATTTGTTGTGTGTTACTCCGGTAGAATCTGTTCCAGCTGCCACAAACTGGTCAGCTCCTCACGCTGGCGAACTAAGTGGCTTTGTTTACCGTCCACCATCACTTCTGCCGCTCGGGTACGAGTATTGTAGTTCGAAGACATCACAAAACCATAGGCACCTGCTGAACGAACCGCGAGTAGATCACCTTCTTGCAAAACGAGTGCGCGATCTTTACCCAAGAAGTCGCCGGTTTCACAAATAGGACCAACCAAGTCGTAAGTCTGTGCTTCACCCTTTCGCGGTGAAACTGGCACAATATCTTGCCATGCTTGGTATAGCGCAGGACGCATCAAGTCGTTCATTGCAGCGTCGATAATCGCAAAGTTTTTATGCTCAGTATGTTTTAAAAACTCAACACGCGTTAGCAAGATACCTGCGTTCGCAGCAATTGCACGGCCTGGCTCAAAGATCAGCTCCAAGTCTTGGTGATTTTCAAGACGGCCTAGTAACGCTTTGGCGTAATCAGAAGGCTGAGGTGGTAATTCATCACGATAGACCACACCCAAACCGCCACCGACATCAAGATGGCGAATGTTAATGCCTTGCGCTTTTAAATCATCAATCAGAGCTAATAAACGGTCTGTCGCGTCGATAAATGGGTCTATATTGGTCAGCTGAGAACCAATGTGGCAGTCGATACCTTGCACATTCAAGTTAGGCAGGCTTTGCGCGAATTTATAAACATCTGGCGCACGATCAAACGCAATGCCGAATTTATTGTCGCGAAGACCAGTCGAAATGTAAGGGTGTGTTTTCGCGTCGACATCTGGATTGATACGCAGAGAAATTGGCGCAATCACACCAAGCTCACCCGCAACCTTGTTCAAACGTTCTAGCTCTGGCTCAGATTCAACGTTGAAACATTTGATACCTAGCTCAAGAGCGCGCTTCATCTCTGCCGGTGTTTTACCAACACCAGAGAAAACGACTTTTTTCGGATCACCGCCTGCGGCAATCACACGCTCAAGTTCACCACCCGACACGATGTCAAAACCCGATCCCAAACGCGCTAGCGTGTTCAATACGCCTAAGTTTGAGTTGGCTTTCACCGCGTAGCAAACCAGGTGAGGATGCTGACCCACAGCACTATCAAACGCCTTCCAATGGCGCTCTAGCGTGGCTCGAGAATATACGTAAAGAGGAGTGCCATATTGCTCTGCAAGAGCTTGAAGTGGGACGTCTTCGGCCCAAAGCTGGCCATCATCCTGATAGTTGAAGTAATCCAAAATTCGCTTCCCTTATTTTATTCGACTGCTGAACCCTAATTTCACCCTAAGGTGCGGTTATTTATTGTGATTGCTCATTCTGTTGAGTGTCATCTGGAATGTATAGTGAGCCAGACTGACCACACCCCGCTAAGGTCGCGGCAACCATCACAAACAACACAGTAACTAATTTTTTCATTTCGCATATCGTGATTATTGAATCAATGCCCCCTATAATCGCACCACACTCAGGAAAAGCAATAGGATAGACGGATGAACGATACTGAATTTCATCAACTGGTGGATGCGCAGATGCAAATCATCGAAGAATCCATCGATGATTCAGGCGCAGACATTGATTACGAAGTCACTGGCAACGTAATGACATTGGAATTTGAAGACCGCAGCCAAATCATCATTAATCGCCAAGAGCCGATGCATGAGATCTGGCTAGCGTCCAAATCTGGTGGTTTCCACTTCAAACTTATTGAAGGTAAATGGACCTGCTCAAAAACGGGTATGGAGCTATTTGAAATGGTGAAGCAAGAATGTGAAAAGCACGCGGGCGAAGCCATTGATTGGGCATAATTCTGGTCAATCGTCACCAAAACAAAAAGAGCACCGAAGTGCTCTTTTTGTTTATTGATACGGGTTTAATTACGCGTTCACAGTTTTGGTCGGGCGACTCGGTGAACAACCGTCATTACGGTAAGGAATGATATACGCATTCCCCTCTTCAGGGTGAATAATTTGATAGTACTGAGGCAGGTTAAAGTTAATAAACTTCGACGCGACGCGACTATCGTCTTTTACCGACGTGTAGAAGCTGTTTACAGACGAAATCATTTCATCTTTGGAGCCACTAAATTGGTGATACACTTCTACTTGATTTGACTCATCCAACACATAAATATTGAAGCCATCCTCGTTATCTTCAAAGAAGAACTGCACCAGACCTTCACTGGCAAACCCATCCACCGCTTCCGGCATTTGATATTCTTGCTCACGATCGAGCATTAACAGCGGCGAGCCTTTGAGCTTGTTAGTAGAAATGCTGCGGTAGAAATCGATGGAATTTTCTAGCTTCTGCACCGACACACCACGACGTTCAAAGAACAACCCATAAGTCTGGTTACCAAGACGCATCGCTTTAAAGCGGCGGCGTTTCTCTTGCTCTACTGGTTTCAAGCGTAAGTCGATACATTCAGCTAAAAGCTGGTAAACCATATTACGCATCACACCACGCATGTTCTTCGCATAGCAGAACACATCCACTGATTCTGGTGGCAACGCATCTTGGTGCATTTTGCCCAAAATGGTTTTCAGTGCATCCAGCATCGCCGTTTCCCCTTTGAAATGCAGCGTACGCACTTCATGCCAAGAGTTACGGTAAACAAGGTCAACACTGCCGACTAAATTTTTATGTTCTGGACCAAAGCTAAAAATATCGGTGTTCTTAACATCCACTTTCAACGAACGACCAGAAAGTTCAGACGTCGGATCATTTTCAAAGTTGATGAACATCGCAAGCTGGCTTATTTCACAAGGACTCGCTAGCGCCTGCATAGATGGACGACGCTTACGCAACGCAAAAGTATTTCGTAAGTCACTCACCATTTGGTAAAACTTATCAATATCTAGCTGCGCTTCACGTACCACGGCATGTAAACGAGTCGATTCAGTGATCAAGCCATTGAAGAATGCCCAAGCAACCAACTTACTCAAGTATTCATGATGCTCTAGATATGGTTGCCCCAAAATGCGGTGCGCAATAAGCGGTTGTTTATAGAGGTACCAACCAGACTTGTTTACCCCCCCTTTTTTCACTTCGATAAAGCTCAAGTCAGGCTCGTGCAGATCAGGTGAAATCTGTGGGTTTAGTAACGTTACTTTGCCCGGCAATACTTCAAAAGCAGCGTAGAGTTTACGGGCCAAAATACTGATGTCTTGCGGACTGATAGCAGAAGTGATGTCGTTACGACGCGCAAATTGAATCAAGTTACGGTAGCTTTGCATCAACGCATCCAGCAATGCATGATGTACCACCTTCACTTGTTCAACCTTCCAATTACGGCGGTCATCGAGCTCTGCAACGACACTGGCATCCCAATTCCATTTTGCAATCATATCGCTCAGCGCTTCACGACGCCAAGCTACTGAGCCAACATTCGGCTCACGAGATAGTTTTTCATGGGTTTTGAGATAGAAACAGCGACGCACTAAATCCAAACGTGTATCGTCTTGAATTCGCTCTAAGTAACGGGTTACTTTTTCCAACATTAAGTAGTACGCATCCATGCCATAGAGATCAGGCTCATGGGCAAAGAAACGACGTTTAGTGTCGATGCTTAACAATTGAGTATGCGGGTATTCCCACGAGTAAGCTTCTAGCAAGATGGCTTTTAATACCGATTTGTAGGGAGAGTCGATGCTTTTGTATAACTGCCACAAGTTCGAGCCGAAGTATTCTTCAGCAGGAATGCAGTTCAATTTACCAAAGTCGATCCATTCACTACAGTCGATGTAACCATCACTGCAAAGTTGAGAAACGTACTCGTCGTAACACTCTTCCATTTCTGGCGGCACGATTTGCCATAACAAACGCTGTCCGGCAATACGCACCGCACTACGATAGAATTCATCTAGCAAAAGTAAGTGCTGAGATGAACCACAGTTATCACCTGTCATCTCCTCAGAATGATTGCTTCTAAAGCGCTCTTTATCCATTAAGAAAAAGTTCGCTTCCACGCCTTTGCTTTGTGCCCAATCCGTGATGAGTAGGCATTTATTGGTCAATAACTCGCGTTCGTCACAATCCATCTCTGGAGAAATACACACCCAAATATCCAAATCACTGGAAGTACTTTGACCAATCGAGGAGGTACTGCCCATGGTGTACAAACCCAATATAGCGGGCTTTTCTACCGTCTTGAGCGGCTGACCAATGGCAAGTTGAATATCATCTATGAATTGTTGCTGAATGCTATTTAGTTCAAGCCCATGCACACCAAACGGGACATCGGCATCATAATAGCCAGGAATTACAGGATGGTTGTAGTTCAACAAGGCAGGAATCAAATGGAAGACTTGCTGGCTTTGCGAATCCATAAGCGCCAGCGCGCGATCAACTCGCTGCTGATTCAAATTATCTAGTCGCTGGATGATTTTTTGGGTGTAAGCCTGCAAGGGGAATTCCTTGGTTGAACAATCACGAAAATCTGCTGACGTTTTAAACCAAAACGGCTTAAAAACGTGATCAATTTAACACTTTTATTGGTGCGGGTAAAGCTTCACGCCCGCGTATCACTCTGGATACAAAACCATACTTTAGTCACAAAATTAATCGCGCGGTAGTGTCGCTCTTATTACCTATTACTAATAATAGTCCTTAGTCTAATTGAGAATCCAGTCACACTATTTTCATAACGTCATGTAATTCCATTCATAGCCTTCAGAGATAACGAACTAACAGTAAGCATTTCTTGATGAGAATGGTAGGATAAACCCAAATCCAAACAGCATTGAGAAGATCATGACACAATCCACACCGATTCGCATTGCAACTCGAAAAAGCCCTCTTGCTTTATGGCAAGCTTACTTTGTTAAAGACGCCCTTCAAGCCGCTCACCCTGGCTTGGAAGTCGAGTTAGTAACCATGGTGACCAAAGGTGACGTGATTTTAGATACACCACTAGCAAAAGTTGGCGGCAAAGGCTTGTTCGTAAAAGAGCTTGAAGTCGCGATGCTAGAAGGACGTGCAGACCTCGCCGTTCACTCAATGAAAGACGTACCCGTCGATTTCCCAGAAGGCCTTGGCCTCGTGACCATTTGTGAGCGTGAAGATCCTCGTGATGCCTTCGTCTCTAATACCTATAGCCACATTGATGATCTCCCTCAAGGTGCCGTGGTTGGTACTTGCAGTTTGCGCCGTCAATGCCAACTGAAAGAATATCGTCCGGACATCATCATCAAAGAGCTTCGCGGTAATGTGGGCACTCGCCTTGGTAAGTTAGATGCGGGTGAGTATGATGCAATCATTCTTGCTGCGGCTGGCCTCAAACGATTGAAGCTTGAAGAGCGCATTCGTAGCTTTATCGAACCAGAGCAATCACTACCAGCGGTAGGCCAAGGTGCTGTCGGTATTGAGTGCCGCCTTGACGATGAAAGACTGCTTAAGCTGCTTGAGCCACTTAACCACCAAGACACCGTAGACCGCGTTTTGTGTGAGCGCGCAATGAATCTGACCCTAGAAGGCGGCTGTCAGGTACCGATCGGCAGCTATGCCCTACTAGACGGCGACAACATTTGGTTACGCGCATTAGTTGGCGAACCAGATGGCAGCGAAATTGTTCGTGGTGAAATTCGTGGCCATCGTAAAGATGGCGAAGCATTAGGAGTGCAGCTAGCCAATGAGCTGCTAGATAACGGCGCTCGTGAAATCCTAACTAAGCTGTACGCAGATAACGAATAACCATGGCAGTGTTGGTCACTCGGCCGGGAGAGCAAGGCAACGCGCTTTGCTCTCTGCTCGAAAGGCACGGCATTTCCGCATATCACCATCCTCTGATCGACATTGTCGCCGATCTCACGGACACGCACCTCTCTAAACATCTACATCAAGCTCAAATTGTTATCGCTGTTAGTCGACATGCAGTGCAATGTGCACAGCAAATCTTAGCCAGCAACGGGATGTCATGGCCGAAACAAGCTATTTACCTTGCCGTTGGTCAAAAAACAGCACACTATTTAAGCAAATGTACCCAACAGAAAGTACACTATCCCCAAGTCAGTGATAGTGAACACTTATTGCGACTGCCAGAGCTCAACAATGTGGCACAACAACAAGTTCTTATCCTTCGTGGTAACGGCGGAAGAGAACTGATCAAAGATGCATTGGTGAGACGTGGCGCAAAAGTTCACTATAGTGAGACTTACAAGAGAGAATTCATCCCATTCGATCCAGTAAGCTGTGTCTCACTATGGAAAAACCTACAAATTAACCAGATTGTTGTCACCAGTGGTGAACAACTGGATTATTTGTGCAGCCAATTGACGTCGGAGCAATTGACTTGGCTTAATCAACAAGAGTTGTATATCCCCAGTCAGCGTATCGCTGACATCGCAATTCAAAGGGGGTTCACTCGCGTGAGATGCACGGGAAGCGCATCCAACCAAGAATTACTGGCGGCTCTCCAGCCCTAGCTACACAGGATATAGGCATGACAAGTAAAAATAACGACCAAAAAAATAACGATAAAAACCTTTCCGAAGAAACCTCATCGGCACCGCTAGTCGAAAAAACCACATCGCAGCAGGATGCGAACCTTAAAAAAGAGCAACCACAAGCGGCCGAGCCCCCAAAAACAGCAGAACCAAAAGTCGAGTTTGAAGAAAAACAAGGCAAACGCGGTGTCAAACTAGGCACGGTCGCTATCATCTTATCGATTATTTTTGGCGGTGGCCTCGCGTACAAGCTGCATCAACAGCAAGCCGATTACCAAGCGCAGATCGCCCAACTAAAAAGTCAGCTAGAAAGCACTCAAGCTTCCATGAAGCAAGAGCTCAGCCGGGTACAAGAAGAAACCATCGAGAAAGCAACAACCGTGACACACAAAGCGGAAGTGGTACTTGGACAGCAACAGAAGAGCATTGAAAGCTTACAGCTCGCCGTTGCCGATGTGAAAGGTCGTCGACCAAACGACTGGCTATTGGCGGAAGCCGATTACCTCGTCAAATTAGCCGGCCGTAAATTGTTCTTAGAGCACGATGTAGAAAGCGCGACTCAACTGATGGAAAGTGCAGACCAACGCATTGCAGCGCTGAATGACCCTAGTCTCGTCAAACTACGTAAAGCAATGGCAAACGATATCACCAAACTTCGCACTATCCCGCTAATTGACCGTGATGGATTGGTATTACGCTTAACTGCCCTGCAACAGCAAGTAGACAAGCTCCCTCTCGCCAATGCACTGCTACCTGAAGCTGAAGCCGTAGAAAACACTGAAGTGTCTGAAGATATCGCAAACTGGCAAGATAACTTAATGACCTCTTTGAAGGACTTTTCGGAAAACTTCATTACCTTCCGCACGCGCGATGGTAACGTCATTCCACTGCTTTCTCCTGAGCAACACTTTTACCTGAAAGAAAACATCAAAGCCAAATTGGAAACGGCAATAAAAGCGGTGTACCAAGAACAAGGTGAAATTTACACCACATCTCTAAAAACAGCCGACAAATGGGCATTAGCTTTCTTCAACCAAGACGATAATTCCGTTAAAGAGTTCAACAAAACGGTTAACCTGCTAAGTCAGCAAAATATTCAAGTGGAATACCCAACAAAACTGCAAAGTCAGTCTCAACTATCAGATGTCATCCGTGAACGCCTACGTCGTGAAGTCACAACGATGACAGGCATGGAGGATAAGTAATGTTTCGTCTTATTTTCCTATTTGTTGTACTAGGCGCAGGACTATTTGTTGGCACCCAGTTTTCTGGTCAGCAAGGCTATGTACTCATCTCCATTGCCGAGAAAACGATCGAGATGAGCGTAACGACATTAGTGGTTTTCGTTATCGCTGCACTCGCAGGTCTTTTTCTGCTTGAGTACCTGATTAAGAAGTTAGTTTATGCTAGTTCTACAACATGGAACTACTTCAGTGTTCGCAAAATGCGCCATTCCCGCCGATACACCAATGAAGGCATTATTAAACTGCTAGAAGGTGACTGGAAAGGTGCTGAGAAGAAAGTAACTCGCTGGGCAAATCATCACGATATGCCGCTGCTTTGCTACTTGGTTGCGTCTGAAGCCGCACAAGGCCAAGGTGATAAAGCAAAACGAGATCACTATCTAGAGCTAGCGAGCCAACAAGAGAACGCCCATCTCGCAGTAGAACTGACTCGAGCGAAACAATTTATCCGCGACAACGAGTTCGAGTCCGCTTTCGATACCTTGCAATCGTTAAAAAGTCAGTATGCGAGTAACTCTATTGTATTGAACTTGCTGAAAACAACGTACATGCAGCTAAAGTTGTGGCAACCTCTTATTGACCTCTTGCCACAACTAACCAAAGCAAAACTCATCACGGAAGAAGAACATGCAGAGCTGATTCAAAAGGCGCAGTGCGGCTTACTCCATGAAGTAGCGCAACAACAAGGTAGCGAAGGGCTTATCTCTCATTGGAATAGTCTCTCACGTAAAGTGAAACAAGACACACACCTCGTTGCCTGTTTTGCTCGAGAACTCATCACACGAAAAGCTGATGCAGAAGCCTTTACCGTGCTAAAAGAAGCATTAAAAAAACAACCTGCCCCAGAGCTTTATCAACTACTGCCAGATCTAAATCTGCCAGATACCCACCCTGTCGTGGTCTTCTTAGAGGGAGTAGTGAAGAAAGAACCGGATAACGCCGCTGCCCATAGCGCATTAGCGCACTTCTATTTCCGTCAAGAGAAGTGGCAAGAAGCCCAGGATCACTTTGAGATCGCCTTAAAGCTTCGCTCTGACGTCTCTGACTATGCATTCCTAGCAGACACACTAGAGAAGCAAAATCTAACCAAAGCTGCTCACGAAGTCTCTCGTAAAGCTCTCACGCTCGTCCAGAATGACTAACTTAAGATGACCTAACTAAGCCGACAGCTTACCTGTCGGCTTTTTTATTGCCTGCTATTAACCCTTTAGTCCTTACATCAATATGTTTATCAAATTCATTGGTTCCCAAGTAATTTCCAACTTCCTAGCAACTCACTATCGCTTCACTTTCACTCTTCTCTTTTGACTACTCTGATCCTGTCATTCCAGCAGAATCCAAAACAATTTTAAAAGATGCAGGAATACGTAACTTTAGCCTGTTGATGTATGGTTTTAAGACGTAGCTAGATTTAGGCAATAGAGCACACGCATCGCTCGACTGAGCAAAACAAAAAGACACATCAGTGAAACAGTGGCTATTTGAGTATGCTTATTTGTTCGGTCTATCCAGTAAAAGGGGCTAGAGAAGCAATGGTAGTGCTTTAAGAGAACGATAAGGCAATAGATGGTTCAACACCTTAACAAAGCATCTCCAACAACCTTATCGGGACAGCATGCAGTGATGAGGATGAACAGCTTTAGAGGCAACTGCACTTCTTAGCAAAAATCAAAACGTCACAACCAATACCGATACCAATATTACTTTGTCGAAAAGTAGATCGCATATGGAATTGATTTTTGGCAAGCATAGATAGAGTAATAAAGATGTGCGGAAATGAAAAAAGCCTCGCTATTTCTAGCGAGGCTTCTTAATAGTGGCGGAGAGATAGGGATTTGAACCCTAGATACGCTATTAACGTATGCCGGTTTTCAAGACCGGTGCTTTCAACCACTCAGCCATCTCTCCACAAATTGTCATCAACAGATTACTACACTGGTGATGTTGTTACTTGTCTATGCAAATAACGATATTTAAAGCCTGGCGATGTCCTACTCTCACATGGGGAAGCCCCACACTACCATCGGCGCTATTTCGTTTCACTTCTGAGTTCGGCATGGAAATCAGGTGGGTCCAAAACGCTATTGTCGCCAAGCAAATT
>Ga0213832_1000281_pt1 | contig 55601 bp, 50 predicted proteins | sample SWATP13_FD_161660 | JGI IMG/M metagenome (GOLD analysis project Ga0213832, IMG submission 161660) | Coastal seawater microbial communities from Marineland, Florida, United States - SWA TP1 #3 | ecosystem: Environmental > Aquatic > Marine > Coastal | place: USA: Florida | collected 2016-08-06 | reverse complement strand
GGGGAACCAGACGCCGACACAAGCGCGCCGGGCGTTCCTGCAAGATAGAATCGTCACACCCGGCGCGCTTGTGCCGGCGAGCGTGCACGAATATCAAACCGGCACACTCTCGTTATGACCGCGGGATCAGCGGGAGGCAGGTCAGCAGCAGCACGGTGAAGCGCACCAGTTCTTCCATCACATCGACAATCCGGTCGTAATAGGCCGAAGGCTTCATCCGGCCCTTATCGTCAAATTCCATTTAAGCCTTGGCGACCGAAGACTGGTTGGGGATGGTGGACATCCGCATCCAGCGCCCCAGCACGCGCAGGGTGTTGACGGTGTTGAAGCTTTGCGACCCGGCGCACACCTGCATCACCGCCAGCGTGCGGCCCTGCGTGGGGCGCAGGCCCTTGTAGGCGAGCGGCAGGTGATCGATCTGCGCCTTCATGATGCCGGTGATTTGGCCGTGGCGTTCGGGGCTGCACCACACCTGCGCCTCGGACCACAGGGAATGTTCGCGCAATTCGTGCACCGCCGGGTGATCGTCGCCAGTCACCTGATCGGGGAGCGGCAGATCGCTGGGATCGAAAATGCGCGTCTCGCAGCCGAAGAATTGGAGGAGGCGCGCGGCTTCCTCGATGCACAGGCGCGAATAGGAGGTTTCGCGCAGCGAGCCATAGAGGAGGAGCACCCGCGGCGGCGGATCAAGCTCCCCCAGTCCCAGCGCCGGGCGGGGGTGGACATATTCGGGCTTCAGCGCGGGCAGATGCGCCGGGTCGGGCAGAGTGCGCAGGCGCTGGAAACTCATGCCGCAGCTCTTTCTGCAAAGCGCGCTTTTGTGCGGTTGGCAATCGCCACCAGCGACAGCATCACCGGCACCTCAACCAGCACGCCGACCACTGTTGCCAGCGCCGCCCCGCTGCCGAGCCCAAACAGTCCGATGGCGACGGCGACAGCCAGTTCAAAGAAATTGGACGTGCCGATCAGCGCACACGGCGCGGCAATCGCGTGCGGCACGCGCCAGATCAGCGCCCAGCCATAAGCAATGGCGAACATCGCGTAGCTCTGGATGATAATGGGAACCGCGATCAGCGCAATCAGCAGCGGCTTAGCGACAATCGTCTTGGCCTGAAAGCCGAACAGCAGCAACACAGTCAGCAACAGGCCGAGCACCGAGAGCGGCTTGATCCGCGTGGTGAAAGCGCCCACCGCGCGCTCGTCTCCGCCATGGCTCGCCAGCAGGCGCGCGCGCACCCATGCCCCTGCCGCGAGCGGGACCACGACATAAAGCGCGACTGACAACAGCAATGTCTCCCACGGCACGGCAATGCTGGTGAGGCCCAAGAGCAGCGCGACAATCGGGGCGAAGGCGATAATCATGATAAGATCATTCACCGCCACCTGCACCAGCGTGTAGGCGGGATCACCCCGCGTCATCTGCGACCAGACAAACACCATTGCGGTGCAGGGCGCTGCGCCCAGCAGGATCAGCCCTGCGATATATTGCTGCGCATCGCCCGCCGGGATCAGATCGGCAAAGATCATCTGGAAGAACAGCACGCCCAGCAGCGCCATGGTGAAGGGCTTGATCAGCCAATTGACCACCAGCGTGATGATAAGCCCCTTGGGCTTGTCACCCACATGGCGGACCGCGCCGAAATCGACCCCCACCATCATCGGGAAGATCATCGCCCAGATCAGCACCGCCACGACCAGATTGACGGAGGCATATTCGAGCGCGGCAAGGCTCGCGAAGGCCTGCGGGGCGAGATTGCCCAGCACCACGCCTGCAATGATGGCTGCGCCGACCCACACAGAGAGATAGCGTTCAAACGTGCCGAGCGGCGAGGCGGCTTCGGGCGCGGTGGCGGCATTCATCAGGCGGCTCCTTCCATGGCGCCGATTTGAGCGAGGGCGGACTGCAAGGCGGCAGGTTCCATCACCGCAAAATCGAGCGCAAGGAATGCGCGCACCCGCATTTCCATGAGGCGCCATGTCTCTTCGAACGCGGCGTCGACGTCCGCCTCGCTGCCGGTGACATCGGCCGGGTCGGCAAGGCCCCAATGGGCTTTCATGGGGCTGCCCAGGAACACCGGGCACGCCTCGCCCGCGGCATTGCCACAGACAGTGATCGCGAGATCAATCGCGGGCGCGCCGGGCGCGGTGAATTCGTCCCAGCTTTTCGAGCGAAAAGCGCCGGTGTCGATGCCGCGCCGCGCCAACAGCCGCAATGCCCCGGGATGGGCCGCGCCTTTGGGCTTGCTGCCCGCGCTGAAGGCCAGCACGCGGCCTTGCCCAAGGTGGTTGAAAAGTGCCTCCCCGAGAATCGAGCGGGCGGAATTGCCGGTGCACAGCACGAGGATGGTGAAGGGGTTTTGCGACATCAGCAGTCTCCCTTAGGAGCTTCGCAGACCAAACCGGCCATCAGATCACCGCACATCTCAGGCCGCCCGGCGCAACAATCCTGCATCAGGAAGGTCAGCAAGCGGCGCATTGCGGCGTAGTCGGCGCGGTAATGGATCAGGCGGCTTTCACGGGTCGATTGCACCAGCCCGGCGCGCTCCAGCGTGGCGAGGTGATGCGACATGGTGGACGGCGGCACGCCTTGCGCTTCAGCAATCGCGCCTGCGATCATGCCATCGGGCCCAGCCTGCACCAGCATCCGGAACACGCCAAGGCGCGTTTCATGGGCCAGCGCGCCCAGCGCATCAACCGCCCACACCTGCAAGCTGACATCGTTCATCCGAACACCTTTCGAGCAGCATGGAAATAAGGCTTTGCATAACGCCGTCAATCGACATTTCGAGAAATATCGAAAAATATGATAGTGTGCGCCTTGCAAAGCCTGAACCGCGATCAGCCTGGCGAGTGTGTTGCAGTGCGCACCGGCAGAGTTTCAGGCTTGGCAATTGACGATCAGCATCGATTGAGGGAGATTGCTGATCCGTCGCCGTGTCGTTCAAACCCGCTGCGGCAACGAAAAATGGCGGATGGGGATCGTCTGCCGGACCGCTTGCAGTGCTGTTGCGCTGCTCTGATTGCCGCGCATCCTCAAGACAGCGAAGGATGCGGCAATGCAAAAAACACCTCAAGAAAACCCGGCGATGGCGAAAGATTGGATCGCCTGCCTCACCTATAAAAGCGTCGCCACTGCATCGCCGGGCGCCAGCGATCTGCAAACGCTGGTAAGCAAGGCCCGCGCGCGCAATCGCAGCCTTGGCATCACCGGGATGCTGGCCTTTGAAAAGGATTGCTTTTTCCAGACGCTCGAAGGGCCACCTGCCCAGCTTGATCTGCTGTGGTCAGCGATTCGACAGGACACCCGCCACAACCACATTGAAGTGCTCAGCGAACACGTTGTCACCTCGCGGCTGTTTTCCGATTGGGACCTGCTCATGGATGAGCGGTTCCTTGATACGCCAATGGTAGCTTCGCCGACGCCGCCTGCCGTGGCGGACCATATCGCCCGGATCGTTGTGCTGGCGCTTGATGGCGACGACACCGGCCTCAACGCGCTGATTGCGAGCTTTGCCGACAATGGCTGGACGGGCGATGCAGTGGTTACGCTCCTGATCGAACCAGCAGCGCGCGCCTTGGGCGATGCGTGGATGGCCGATCAATGCAGCGCGCTGGAACTCACCATCGCGCTCTCCATGCTGCAACTGGCAGGCCATGCGCTGCGCTATGCACCGGCCAGCGAGACAATCCGCAAGAGCCGCTATTCCATTTTGCTCGCGACTGCTCCGGGGGAAAGCCATATGCTGGGCACATCTATGCTGGCCGATCAGTTCACCGATGCCGGCTGGCAGGTCGAAATGGCCTTTCCCGAAAACGAACAGGCCTTGCTCAATCAACTGGGCGCACAGCAGCCCGATGCCATGGATATTGGCTTGTCCGATGCCCTGCCGCGCCGCCATGCGCTCATCAATCTGCGTAGCGCGATTGAACACAGCCGGTTGGCAGCAATCGGCAGACCGACCATTCTTTCGGTAGGCGGCAGGCTCTTTTCCGAGGCCGCCGCCAGCGCTGCATCAGTTGGCGCAGATTATGCCCGCAAAGGCATTGCAGGGTCAGCCATTCCGATTGCCGAGCTGGTGCGGCAGAACCGCAAGCGGCAAGCCTGAGGCCTTTCGTACAGACTGTGCGGGGCCGGCTGTAATCGCGGCCCGCGGCAGGATATGCCCGAAGCAGCAGCAACCGGCCTGATCGACAATCGAACAGGGTGACACAGGGCTGACAAGGGTGGAAATCATCCAGCGTGCGAAGGTGTCTCGCAGTGCGATGCATCATCATTTCAGCAAGCGCGCCATGCCGCAACGCGTTGATCAACCCGCGGCCGTGTTGCTGGCCAATGATCTGGCCGCAGCCATGCATCTTGGCCTGCTGCTCAACAGCCCATTTATCGACAATGAAGCGGGCAAAAGCGGTTTTGCAATCGCCTTACCCGGATGATCGAATTGCTCCATCAGCAACCGGATTAACCCCATTTTTCGGCCAGTCTGCCGGTTGTTACGCCCTTCGCTCTGGAACCGCTCTGCCTCCTGCGGCGCGCACCGCCGCGTTCCCATGGCAGGGCTGTCAATCGTCAACGCGATTGAACAGCTTTCACACAAGCCCAAGAACCTTTCAGAAATTGCCAGATTAATAATCGCTTGCGCTTGCGCTTGCGCTATGGAACCCACTGCAAGGATCGGCTCAGATACAAGGGATGATGTCGCCGAAAGCAAAAGGGCCGACCTTGTCGCCGCAAGGTTTCGACATCAAACATCATTCAAGGCAACAGGCATCCCGCCCAAGCTGTGACACAAGCGGGGTGGATCGGGGATAAGGCATGGCATGGCGATGGCACATTGCATTGTGGGTGGGGGCCTGTGTGATGGGCGTGCCTGCTTTTGCCCAGAACCTTGACGCGCTTGATTATGCGAGCGCCCAGCAGCGCTATCTTGAACAATCCGACGCGCTTGACGCCGCAGATGCCGCGGTGCGCGCGGCGGCCTTGCGCTATCAGGCGACGCGCACAATCGGGCGTCCCGAGGTGGAAGTCGAAGCTCAGGTGCTCGATTTCCAGAAGACGCTCTTTCTGCCGCTTGGGCCGCTTGCCGGGGTCGGGGCAGCCTTCGGGCTTGATGATCCGCTGCAATTCCGCATCCGCGAACTCGTGCGCCGTCCGATCATCACCGCGACCATGCCGCTTTATGCAGGCGGGCAGATGGATGCTGCACGCACCGGAGCAGCCAGCCAGCTTGCCATCGAAGAAGCTGCCCGCAGCGACGCCACTGCCAAGGGGCTGGCGCAAATGGCGCGCGCCTATTTTGCCCGTCAACTTGCGCTTGAAGCGCGTGATGTGCGGCGCGATGTGGTGGCGCGTATGGAGCAGCTGGTGGCCGATGCCCGCGCGCTTGAACGCGAACAACAGATCGCCCGTTCCCAGCGGTTGCAGGCCGAAGCCGCGCTTGAACAGGCGATGCGCGAATATGAGAAGGCCGAGGGCGATCTTGCCGCCGCCGAAATCGGCGTGATGGGGCTGCTCAGGCTGGAGGCACCGGCCCGTCTGGCAACCCCGCTTGCGGTGCGCGATGCGCCGCTGCCTGCCGCTGAGGAGTTTCTCGGCACCGCGCTGGAAAATCATCCCGCGATCCGGCGGCTGGATGCCAGCGTCACGCTTGCCGGAGCAGGCGTTGAGGCCGAGGCATCCAAGCTGCGACCAACAGTCTATGCGCTGGCGCAGTATAATCTGGATCGCCAGAACACGTTGCTGGTCGATCCCGATTTCATCTTCGGACTGGGGGTCAAATACAAGATTGCAGGCGGGCTCGGCCGTCGCAGCCAGCTTGCCGCCGCGCGGGAAACCGAAGCGCAGGCCAGCGCCGGAGCGCGTGAGGCCCGCACCCAGATCGAGACCGGGGTAATGATCGCCCACGCCCGCGCCGAAAATGCGCGCCGCCGCCACGCGCTCTATGCCCGCAGCATCACCGCTGCCGACGAATCGCTGCGGGTGGCGCGGCTGTCGTTCCGCGAATTGCAGGGCACCAGCCGCGATGTCACCGACGCCGAGCTGGTTGCAGCCAGCGCCCGGGTGGAACAGGCGCTGGCGGCCTATGAATATGTCGATGCCCTGATCAATCTGATGGAAGTGAGCGGCCAGATGGAGCGATTGCCTGACTATCTCGGTGCAGCAGGGGGCGGCCAATGAGCGAGGCTGAGGTGTCCACCGGCAAGCGCCAGAGCCTGCTGATCCTGGTTGCTCTGGCGGTCGCGGCGGTGATCGGACTTGGCCTGTGGTTGGCATGGAAGCCTGCGCCCGATCAGCTGCAGGGACTGGTGGATGCGCGCGAATTGCGGGTCGCCAGCAAGGTGACCGGCCGGCTTGCACAAATCCATGTCGAGGAAGGGCAGATGGTGAAGGCCGGGCAATTGCTTGCCACCATCGACAGTCCCGAGGCACGCGCCAAGGAAACGCAGGTGAGCGCGGTTGTGGATGCTGCCGAAGCGCAGGCGAGCAAGGCGGAGACGGGCGCGCGCGCCACCGAGATCGCCGCTGCCGAAGCGCAATGGCGCCGCGCGGCGGCAGCAGCTGATCTTGCCCGAGTGACGTTTGAACGGGTTGATCGCCTCGCCAATGAGGGCGTGGTGGCGGGCCAGAAACGCGACGAGGCGCGCACCAATATGGTTGCCGCAGAACAAGCCGCCCGCGCGGCCCGCGCGCAATATGACACCGCGCGCGAAGGCGCCCGCCGCGAAGACAGGCGCGCTGCCGAAGCGCAGGCCAATCAGGCGCGCGGCGCTGCCGCCGAGGTCGCCGTGGCCTTGGCGGAAACGGCTGTGCGGGCGCCTGGTGCAGGAGAGGTTGGGCGCAGGCTTGCCCAGCCCGGCGAACTGGTCGGTGCAGGCTTTCCGATCATGTATGTCACACAGACAGCAAACCCCTGGGTCACGCTTACTATCCGCGAAGATCAGCTCAAGGGCATGGTGCTTGGTAGCGAACTGACTGGCACCATCCCGGCGCTTGAAGGAACCAGCGCACGCTTCCGCGTCACCTTCATGGCCCCTGCAGGTGATTACGCAACCTGGCGCGCGACCCGCCAATCAAGCGGCTTTGACATCAAGGGTTTTGAAGTTCGCCTTGCCCCGGTGCAGCCGATCAAAGGCCTGCGCCCCGGCATGTCTGTCCTGTTCGATTGGCCGCAATGAGTTTTGCTGCGCGCTTCGGAGCAAGTTTCCGGCGCGAAGCCGCTTTTCTCGCGCGCAGTCCATGGGATCTGGCGCTTTTGACATGGCTGCCGCTGGTGCTGTGCGCCCTGATTGCATGGCAGTTATCGGCAGGGGTCATCCGAGATCTGCCGGTGGCACTGGTGGATACCGAACGCAGCGCCCTGTCGCGCGATATTGCAATCCGCATTGAAGGCGCACCGGGCATGAGGCTGGCCTACACCGTGCCCGATATGCGCGCGGCGGAGAGTCTTGCGCGCTCGGGGGCGGTCGAGGCGATTGTGCTGGTCCCGCCTGAGGCGACCCAGCGCGCGCTGGAAGGGCGCGGCCAGATCACGCTTTATGTCAACGCTGCGCATTCGGCGGCCTCTTCCACCATCCAACGCGACATGGCAGCGATCATAGCGGCGGCCAATGCGCGCGCAGCGGTGGAGCAGATCGCGGCAATCTCACCGCCTGGCAAAGTGCGCCCGGCGCCGCTCGCGGTGCGTTCGCTGATCGCTTTCAACGCGCCTGCCAGTCAGGAACAACAACTCGTCAGTCTGCTGCATCCGGCGCTGTTACATCTGTTGTTCATGCTCGCCGTCGTCTCCGCCTTCGGGCGCGAATTGCGCGATGCCACAGTGGCCGAATGGCGCCCCGATGGCGCAAGCATAGCGGGCAAAGCGGCGCTTTATGTGCTCGCCTTCATGGTATGGGGCGCAGGCGTAACGGCCTATCTCGCCGGCTTTCGCGGTTGGGCGCTGGCAGGTGGGCCAGCGCTGCTGATGACAGGCTATCTGGCGATGTTTGCCGCCTATGCCGGCGTGTCGCTGCTGCTGGTCGGCATTACCCGCCGCATGAGCCAGAGCCTCTCGCTTACCGGGCTTTATGCCGGCGCATCCTTTGCCTTTGCCGGCGCGATCTTTCCCGTCGATCAGGCGAGCGGTTTTGCGAAATTCTGGGCCGAAATCCTGCCCTTTACCCATTTCGCAAGGCTGCTGGCGCTCGACTGGATCACTGGAGCGCCCACCAATGTGGCCGCCGCCCCGCTGGTGCCGCTGGGGCTTATCACGCTGGTCACGGCTGTCCCCGGCGCATGGCTTTACCTGCGTGCATCACAGCGCCCCGAGGATTGGGGGAAGCGCTGATGTGGGCGGCCTTTCGCGCGGTGTTCGCCGCAATTTTCGCAGACCGCGCGGCGGCCCTGCTGCTGCTGGGTGCACCAATCCTTTACGCCGTGCTCTATCCCAGCGCCTATTCGGGCGAAATCGTCATCGATGCGCCGGTGGTGGTGGTGGATCTTGATCGCAGCGCGGCGAGCCGTGATCTGGTGCGGCGCGCGGCTGCCACCAGTCAGGTGCGGCTGGTCGCCGCGCTTGCCTCCCCGCAAGAGGCGCAGGAATGGCTCGCAAGTGACCAGGCGAGCGCTGCGATTATAATCCCCGAAGGCTACAGCCGCGCCATTGCCCAAGGGCGCAGCGGCAATGTGATGCTGGTGGGCAGCGGGGCGCATCTGCTGCGTTCGTCAACCGCGCTGACCGGCATTGGCGCTGCGCTTGCCAGCACCGCGCGCGAGGCTGCCTTTGAACAGGCCCGCGCCGCAGGCCCCGCCGCGCCGCCTGCGCTGCAACTGGTGACGCGAGCGCTGTTCAACACCCGCGAGGGATACGGCGCAGCGGTGTTTCCGGGCGTGGCTTTTGTCATTGTGCATCAATCCTTGCTGCTGGGGCTCACTTTGCTGGCAGCCACTGCACGCGAAAAGCTGGGCGCTCCGCTGCGCGTGACTCCCGCGCAATTTGCCGGGCTTGGACTGGCCGCAAGCACCATTGCCATGGTGCAGGTGTGCTGGTTTGCGGGCCTGGTCTTCTGGTGGCAGGATTACCCGCGCGCAGCCGCACCTGTTGGTCAGGTGCTGGTGGGCGCTGCGCTGTTCGTTGCCGCCACCGCCGCTTTGGTGCTGCTGCTTGCCAGCCTGTTCCGCACGCGTGAGCGGCCCTTGCAATTGGGTCTTGCCGTGTCGTTGCCGCTGTTTTTCCTGTCCGGTCTGACCTGGCCTGCCGCGGCCACGCCCGCTCCCGTTTTGTGGCTTTCCCGCCTGTTCCCCACCACGCCGGGGCTCCAGGTGATGGTCGGCCTCAATCAGATGGGCGGCACCTTGGCCGATTACGCCGGAGCGCTTGGCAACTTGGCTGTGCTGACAGCGGTGTTCGGCGGGATTGCCTTGTGGCGTTGGACAGCGCCGCGCCGGTCGTAGGCACACTGCGCAGCCTTGGGGCTGCGTGCCTTGCACCAAGGTTCACTGGCGTGAACCCATAGACCTGCCCGCCCCACCTCCCCGCCCGGCCACCATATCCACTTGGTATCATTGGTAGCAGGGCAGGGAGGTGGGGTGGGAGGTATGAGCGAAGCTCAACGAGCTTGAGTATTCCGGCGCAGGTTGGCTCAAGGCTTGTGCAATCTTGTGTCTGGAGCGTTGTTTCCTGCAAGCTGGCGCAAACGAAAAAGCAACTCGCTGACGCGGCGCGGGCTGACTGCAATTTGTCGGACCAGCTTGACCGGAAGAATGCTCTGAACAGCACAATGGCAGGGGCGCAATGACTGCCAATGCAACAACACGTTCAAACCTTCGCGCAAGAATACAGGCTGGCGCAAATGCCATCGCAACGTCCTGCGACTTGGCCGGGAAGCCGCCCTGCTCCCCGACCAACCCTCAGCAAAGGCGCGCTGCCTAGGCTGCCAGCTCGCGCTGCAACGCAGCCTCGCTCGCCGAATTCATCGCCTCCCAGATCAGATTGCCGGTGTAGCGGTGCGCCATCTGACCTTCTTCATCAAGTGCGATCAGGTGCAGCCAGCGATTGTCGAACAAGGCACGCACATTGTCATGGCGGGCAAGAATGTCGGCCATTGCCTGCACCGGTGCCTCGATGCAGACAGTCAGACGCAGCGGTTCGTGGACCAGCCCTGTGCCATCATGCACCGATTGCCACGGCAGGCCTGCGCGCAAGGTGCCGCCGTTGCCTTCAACCACACCAATGCCGCCCACGACATTGTGAATGAGCTTGTTGCCGCCGCCCCACACCTCGGGATCAACGCTTGAGCCGTAATATTGCAAGCTGATCCAGCTTGCGACCACAACCGGCGCAGTCATGATCAACTCCAAGACGCCAAAGCCTTCGTCCTGCTGCCAGACGTAATCATGCAGGAAAGCGCGGCCCGAAAGGCTGGTGCCGCAGGTGCGCGCGCGGGGCGCGGCGATAAAAGCGCGGCAGCCTGCCAGCGCCCATTCGGGACGCACCTCGGCCCAGTCGCGGCTGCGCCGGGCGATATCAGCGCCCGAGCCCGCGCGCGGCAGGCGCAAAGCGCGTTCGGACCGGGCGATGAGCCCTGCGCTTGCCATCCACTGCCGGGTCTGGGCGAGTGTTGCGGCGTGATCGGGCGAAGGGTGATCCTCGGCATAGATCAGCACCGTATCGGCCGTGGTGTCGTGAAGTGCGCCCAGGAACAAGGTGCCAGCCGGAATTGCCACGCCAGCCTCGGCCAATCCGGCGCGCACTTGCGGATCGTTGAGCAGGCTGGCGAGCAGCCGCGCGTTGACTTCGCCCGAATAGCCGCCGCAGGCGCCGCAGTGCAGGCCGCTGGCATGAGGATTGTTGACAACATTCGCGCCGTGGCCAACCAGCAGCACGAGCGGCGCAAAATCACGGGTCAGCGACATCGCACCCAGCACGGCTTTGGCAGCACCGATGCGCGCCGGCAGATCGAGCGCGGGATCGAGCATCGGGGCAGGATCATGCGGCAATGCCGGCGGCGTCAGCCCCAGCGTGTCTTTTAACAGTTTGCCGACATAGACCGGCCCGGTCGCCTCAACAAAGGCAAAGGACGAGACCGCCGCCAGCTTGAACCTGCCCCATGCACGCTTGCCCCGCGCCAGGATGCGCGCCCGTTGATCTTTGGCGGCGTGTTCATGCGTGCCGGAACAGGTCGATACGCTGGCGTTGAGCAGCACCGGCAAGCGGTGTTCCGCCACATCCGATGCAAACCGGCGATGCGACGTGCCAATCCCGAAAAAGCCGGCAAAGCCCAATGTCTGCACCCGCGGATCGAGCGATTCGAGCGCGCGGCGGAAGGTTTCCGAACGCACATCGATACAGAAAGCGGCCTGAACCAGCGGCGGTGTGTCATTGACCGGCTGGGTTCCTGCGGCAAGGCTTGCGCCGACCTCGCGCTGGGCTGCGCGCTCCGCCGCTTCCTGCAAGATCATGTCGACAACATCATCGGCTGAAGCTGTGGTCGGGACGGCATGCGCTGCCACCACTTCGCCCCAGCGCTCGGCAATCTGGGCTTCGTACTGAACGTAAAGCGCAGCTTCCCACATCAGCCGGATGCAGAGAAATTCAGCCGGGGCGCTATCCTCAGCCCCGGCCAGTTCCGCCTGCCACTGAAGATAGCGGGCATACTGCGCCCAGCCGCCCAAAGTGATCAGCAGCGCATGGAAATAGCTCGGCAGCGCCGCCGGCGGCAGATCAAGCTTTGCCACATTGCGCGCCATCGCCTCCATCGCGCTGTCGGGTGCATCGGCGACAAAAGCGCCAAACCCTGCAAGGCCTGCAATCTCGCAGGTCAGATCATGCTGCGCGATCGCCTGCCAGGCACGAAATGCGCCCCGCCCCTTGGGAGCGGCCCACAAGGCCTGACCTTCATCGCCCCAACCTGCTGCCCAGTGGCCGAAACGTTCGGCAATCAGTGCAGGCCAATCAATCCCTGACACTTGTGCCGCAAGGTCGGCAATCACCGGCAGAGGCCGGGTTTCAGGGCGCGCTATTGTCGCGGCAAGCTTAAGGCCTTGCACCGTTTCCGGACGCAGCGGCGATGTGCAGGCGGCAAGGGCTCCGGCAAGGTCCTCGTCAAGGATCGTGCCGCTGGCGATGGCTTGCGCAAACCACTCGCGCGGCATCAGGGTGCGGGCATTGCTGACCCGCGCCAGCAGCGCAGCGGTTTGCGCAAGGTCCAGCCCGCTTTGGCCGAGATAGGGGTTCACCGCCACGCTTGAGGCCAGAGGCCAGACCGGGGGGATCTGACGGCCCGCTGCATCGGCAATGTCCCACAAATTGGCAGTCTTCTTGATCGACATATGCATCACTCCTGATTGCCGGTTACCGCCTTAACGAACTGCCCATCCGCCCAGCAGGCGATCGAGCATGGCGTTGGCATAAAGCCCGTTGGACAAGTGAACTCTGAGGCCAGCGGCCGCCGGGTGATAGGCCCACAGCGGGAACATTGATTGCGCCACCGCCACCACGCCGAAACTTATCACGGCAAGGCCAATCAACACCCATTCGAGCGCTTGTGGCTCGGGCGCAGCAGGCAGCGTGCCCGCAGTCAGCCACATAGCCATGGCGTGCAGCGCGAAATAGCCCAGCGATGCAGCGAGCGAATAGACCGCCATTCGCTGCATCAGCGCCGCCGGGGCAGAGCCGGCAAGGCCTTGCGCAAGAAGATAAGCCACCCCGAAGATCAGGATTGCGCCCAGCGCGCTTGCCTGCGGCGACTTGTCACCGATATTCAGGCCAAGGCTCATCACCGCATAAATGCCCAGCGCCGCAACGAAGGCAGCGCCGACAGCGCGCGCATTGGGAACTGCCACCGGCCCCGGACGCTTGAAGGCGGCGATCTGTTCCACCGCGCCGCCTGAAGCCAGGAAGCTGTGCGCCTTGTAGAGCGAGTGCGCAAGGATATGCAGCAGCGCCAGCGGGAACAGCGCCAGCCCGCATTGCATGATCATGAAACCCATCTGCGCGACTGTGGACCAGGCAAGCGAGGTCTTGACCGCAGGCTGCGTCAGCATGACAAGCCCGCCGAACAGCGCAGTAAAACCGCCGATCATCACCAGCCCCGCCATCGCAGCAGGCGACAGGAGCAGCACATCGGCAAAGCGGATCAGCAGCAGGCCGCCGGCATTGATGACGCCGGCGTGCAGCAGGGCAGAGACTGGGGTTGGCGCTTCCATCACTTCGGACAGCCAGCCGTGCAGCGGGAATTGGGCAGAGATGATGACAGCGGCAATCGCAAGGCAACCCGCTGCCATAACAGCCACCAGCCCGCCTTCGCCCGCGCGCGCTGCATCAAGGATCGCAGCAATGTCCGTGGTGCCATAGGTGAAGACCAACAGCCCCGCCCCGGCCAGCAGCACAGCATCGGCGATCCGCGCGGTGATGAAATGCTTGCGCGCGGCCCGCCGAGCAGCGGCGCGACCAGCATAAAACAGCAGCAGCCGATTGATGCCAAGGCTGGTTGCAATCAGCGCTGCGCACAGCTGCACCAGATTGCCCGCGCCTGCAAACAACAGCACACTTGCCAAGGTAATCGCCAGCCAGCCGACAAAGCGGGCACGGCGCGGCTCTTCGGCCAGATAGGTGCGCTGATAGCGCAGGACAATCCAGCCGATAAAGGCCACCAGCGCCAGCATCGGCAGGCTGACAGCGTCCATGCGGATGCTGAGGCCCGCACCGTGATAGGTGAGAAGATCGGCCGTGTAAGGCGCGCTTTGCAGCACCTGCACCAAGCCGGTTAACGCGGCCGCCAACAGCGCCAGCATCACGCCTTCAAGCGCAAGACTTACAGCGTGCGCGCTGCGATCGCTGGCGGCCAGCGCTGCTGTCCCGGTCAAAAGGCTCACCCCGATGGCGAGCGCAATAAAATAAGCCATGTCCATGAGTGGATTGTCCCCTGACGCCTCCGGTGAGGCCTGTTCACAGGGGAGAGATAGCGCCGCCTCGACGTTCCATGAAATACAATGAAAATATCCATTCGTTCTTAAAAAACGAATTACACAATACCCTGCTCCTCTAGCAGGCTGTCCACCAACGGGTGCTGGAAACGCCGCGATTGGACGATCGCATAGAAGCGTTCAATGAGCCCGGGCACTTTCAACAATTCGTGCAACACGCCCGATTTAAGCTCGTCCTGCACAACGATCGGCGGGGTGAGGCCAATCCCGGTGCCTTCCCGCACCAACAGGCGCAGCATCGCCATGTCATCAGCCTCAGCAACGATATTAGGCAGGATCCCGAGCCGATCGACGAGCAGATCGAAATCCGCACGCACTCCGCTTTCCGTGCTGGGCACGATAAGCCGTTCACGGCTGAGCACATCGGCAAGCGAGGGCGCCTGGGATGCTGGCGGTTCATGCGCAATCAAGCTGACCGGAGCTTCATCAAGCAGGTGTGCGCTCCATGTCGTCGCGCTGTCGCGCAGCGGCAGACGATTGGTCAACAGAATGTCGATCTCATGCGCTTCGAGCGCGGCCACCAAGGCGTTGAGCGGCCCGCTGCGGATCACAAGGTGCACATCATCGCGCGCCAGCACTGGCCCCAGAAACCGGATCTGGAAATTGCGCGACAGGTTGGCAACTGTGCCAATCCGCAAATGCCTGCGGGCCTGCCCTGCGCCGGAAGAAAAGGTCGCCATCATTTCGCTGGCGGTTTCAAAAATGCCATCGGCGTAATTGAGCGCGACGCGCCCGGCCTCGGTCAGTTCCAGCCTGCGTCCACGCCGTTCAAACAATTCATGCCCGATACTTTCTTCAAGCTGGCGGATCTGGGTGGACAGCGCCGACTGCGAAACATTAAGGCGCCGCGCGGCATTGGTCAGGTTGCCATCATGGGCAACCGCATGAAAATAGCGCAGGTGCTTGAAATTAAGATGCATCGCGCTGGTCGCCCCGTTAATGCCTGTGCGCCATGATAACCGGCGGCGCCTTCAGGCGAAAGCCGCAAGACAACGCGCAACTTCGGCCTGATGAAAGGCGCGCGCCTCTGGTCCCTCGGCTGGCCCGTCATAGATTCCCAAAGCGGCCATCAGCACAAAATACCCCGGCGCAGGCAACCCGCCGCGCGCCTTGGAGATAACCATGCTCGCAAGCTGCGGTGCGCCTGCTGCGGCATGGGCCCGCATCAGCGCCTCGATCGCTTCGGCGGTCTGATGAATGACGTAGGGCGGCGGCACGCAAAGCGCGCGGGCGACCTCGGCATAGGTCATAAGCTGGCCTTTGCGCGCTGCCTGTGTGAGCATTGCCTCCAAGCGATCAATCAGCGCTGCGTCGGTCACAACCACGCCCAACCATCAATCCCATCACTCAGCCATGATCGCAGGGCCGGAAGGTTCAAATCCGCCCGTCAGAATGCTGCGTTCTTCATTGGCGAGGATACCCACCACGGTTGTCCACACCGCGACATTCTGGCGCAACTGGGCGATGTCGATCTTGTCGAGCGTATCATCGGGCGTGTGGTGCAGATCGAAATAGCGCGTCCCGTCCTGCTGAAGGTTGATGAGCGCGCCCTTCTGATCGCGCACAATATTAAGATCGGCCCCGCCGCCTGCCACCAATGATGAATTGGCAACCCCGAACCGCGCCACGCTGCGCGCCAGCCGGGCGTGAAGATCGGGATTGGTTTCGCGGAAATTGGATTGAAAACGCCAGATGCGGTCCGCGCCGAAATCGCTTTCAAGACCCACCGCAATCGTCTCATGGATATGCGCCTTGGAATAGGCCGCGCTACCCCACAGCCCGGTTTCCTCAGCCCCTGCAAACAGCACCCGGATGGTGCGCAGCGGCTGGCCAGCCTCGGCAACATTCTTAGCCGCTGCCGCAATAATCCCGCAGCCTGCCGCGTTATCCGCCACACCCGGCGAATTCCACCAGCTATCAAGATGACAGGCCAGCAGCACCGGCGGCAGGTCTGGATTGCGCCCGACAATCTCGCCCACAACATTGCCGCTGATGGTCTTGCCCAATTGGCGAGGGTTCAATTCCAGCCGCAAGGTGACAGGCCTGCCGCCGGCACGCGCAAACATCCGTTCCAGATTTTCGGCGTCCGGCAGGCTCAGCGCAGCCGCCGGAATGGGCTTTACGCCTTCAGGAAAATCGGTGCCGCCGGTGTGCGGGTTGCGGTGGTAATCCGTGCCGACCGATTTGATGACGGCAGCCACCGCGCCCTTGCTTGCCGCGATGCCGGGGCCAACCCAGCGCACCGGCCCGGCAAAGCCATAATGCGAGCCATCCTGTGCGGGGCGCATCTGATGGCTGATATAGGCGATCTTGCCTTTCAGGCTGCCATCAGGGGCGGCGCGCAGATCATCAAAGCTTGGGAAGAAGACCACTTCGGCCTCAACCCCGCCCTTGGGCGTGGCGGCGCTGTCACCCAAGGGAAGCACCACAAGATCCTGTGCAAAAGGCCCTGTTACGCGTGCGCGGGCAATGTCGCCGGGAACCCATGTGTCCATTTCAAAAGGTTCATCGGCCACATTGGCAAAGCCATTGGCGGTCAGCCACGCGGTTGCCCACGCCCGCCCGCGCGCTTCGGCCTCGGTTCCGGCCTGACGCGGGCCGACCTCGGTGGTCAGCCCTTCGGTGAAAGCAAAGGCGATATCATCTGCGGCCAGCGCCTTGGTGGCAACGCTTTCAAGCGCCGCGGTATCGGCAGCTTGGGCCAAAGCAGGAAGGGCGAGCGCACAAAGCGGCAGCGCAGCAAGCGCAAGAGCAAGGTTTTTCATGAGAAGCGGTGCTATCCTTGGCAAAGACGCCTGTCTAGCCGCTTGCCCTTGAGCCTACCCTTCCCTATTTGCGCGGGGCATTTACCCAACCTTCGTTTTTCCCGATCCTCAAAAGGACCAAGCCGATGGCCGCGCAATACGCCTATGTCATGAAGGGCATGACCAAAACCTTCCCCGGCGCCCAGAAGCCGGTGCTGAGCAATATCAGCCTGCAATTCTATCAAGGCGCCAAGATCGGCATCGTTGGCCCCAATGGCGCGGGCAAATCGACGCTGATCAAGATCATGGCCGGGATCGACAAGGATTTCACCGGCGAGGCATGGCCGGGCGAAAACATCACTGTCGGCTACCTCGAGCAGGAGCCCGAGCTTGATCCGACCAAAACCGTGCTTGAGAATGTGAAAGACGGCGCGCGCGGCATTGCCGACATGGTGGATCGCTTCAACGAAATCAGCGCCCTGATGTGCGAGCCTGATGCCGATTTCGATGTGCTCGGCGCAGAAATGGGCGAACTTCAGGACAAGATCGACGCGGTCGATGGCTGGACGCTCGACAACCAGCTCGAAGTTGCGATGGAAGCCCTGCGCTGCCCGCCGGGTGATTGGCCTGTCACCGATCTGTCAGGCGGTGAAAAGCGCCGCGTCGCGCTTACCCGGCTGCTGATCCAGAAGCCCTCGATCCTGCTGCTGGACGAGCCGACCAACCACTTGGATGCAGAATCCGTCCAGTGGCTGGAGAACCACCTCAAGGAATATGCCGGCGCGGTGCTCATGATCACCCACGATCGCTATTTCCTTGATAATGTGGTGGAATGGATCCTCGAACTCGATCGCGGTTCCTACTATCCTTACGAAGGCAATTATTCGACCTACCTTGAAAAGAAGGCCAAGCGCCTCGAACAGGAAAGCCGCGAAGAAAGCGGCAAGCAGAAGGCCTTGCAACGCGAACTCGAATGGATCAGGCAAACGCCCGCTGCCCGCCAGACCAAATCCAAGGCGCGTATCCGCAAGTTTGAGGAATTGCAGAACAGTCAGGAAAACCGCCAAGTCGGCAAGGCGCAGATCGTCATTCAGGTTCCCGAGCGCCTGGGCGGCAAGGTGATTGAAGCGAAAAACATCACCAAATCCTATGGCGACAAGCTTCTGTTCGAAAACCTCTCCTTCATGCTCCCGCCGGGCGGCATTGTCGGCGTGATCGGGCCGAACGGGGCGGGTAAGTCCACCCTGTTCAAGATCCTCACCGGCAAGGAACAGCCCGACAGCGGGACGGTGGAGATCGGCTCGACCGTGCGTCTGGGCTATGTCGATCAGAGCCGCGATCAGCTCGATCCCACCAAGAACGTGTGGGAGGAAATCTCCGACGGGCTCGATTACATGAAGGTCAACGGGCAGGATATGTCGACGCGGGCCTATGTGGGCGCGTTCAACTTCAAGGGCGCAGACCAGCAGAAGAATGTCGGCAAGCTGTCTGGCGGTGAGCGCAACCGCGTCCACATGGCCAAGATGCTCAAGCAAGGCGGCAATGTGCTGCTGCTCGACGAGCCGACCAATGATCTGGATGTCGAAACGCTGGCCGCGCTCGAAGACGCCATCGAGAATTTCGCAGGTTGCGCGGTGGTGATCAGCCACGACCGCTTCTTCCTCGATCGCCTTGCGACGCACATTCTGGCGTTTGAAGGCAACAGCCACGTCGAATGGTTCGAAGGCAATTTCGAAGCCTACGAAGAAGACAAGCGCCGCCGTCTGGGCGATGCCGCCGACCGCCCGACGCGGCTGGCTTATAAAAAGCTGACGCGGTGAAATAAAGGGGGCGGGTTTCCCCGCCCCCTCGCCCGTTAGATTAAAAGCCAAGCCAAAACAGCGATTGCGTAAAAACAGCTCGCCATGTTGATTTTGACATCAACCTGTACATTTACCTTGAATGTCCGGCGCATAGCCGTTCTCCAAGGCCGGGGCGCGCCTCCGACCAAAGAGTTGGAGGGTTTCGCGGCCACATTTCGGATTAACCCCCGTCAGTGGCTTCCAGGGTGACTTCCACACACGCGTTTGCTTCCGTCCGGTGGTTTGCCGTGTGGGGCCGAGGAGCTCGCGTCGCGAGTAAGTCTTCGACTTGCCCACCCACCAATCTCAGCAACATAGGTAGGCGCTTTGGCTAGCGCTCCTATGATTGCCGGACTTACAAAATAGCCATATTAGAACATAAAAGCAACGATTGGACGGCAAATTCGGTGGAAACAATCTGTTGAAGACCTGAAGCCACAGCGCCAACCTCAAGGCGTAACCCAGCGCCCCTCCCATCCCTCGCCTGCACGGGTGAACTGGGCGCGCAGGTGGCCGGTATGGGCAAGGTAGAGCCAATCCACTTGCGCCACATCAATCAGCAGCACTGCGAAATTCTCGCGCGCCGGGATGAGTTGTTCGTCATCGGGCTCGGCGCCTTCAAATTCGGGCGGCAGACCTGAGGTCGGCACCTCCGAGACACTCCCCGGCCCTTCGCCCAGATAACAGCGGCGCGCGAAATTGGTGCCTTTGGCCCAGGCTTCGTCGGCCACCGGGCCGGTGGTCTCGACCCGCCCTGTCCCGCGCACGCGGATCTGGATCTTGGCGCTCTTGTCATAGAACAAGACGCCCATGCGCGGGTCAGCGGCAATCGCGGCCACCTTGGGCGAGCGGGCATCGGTGTGGAACCGCAAGGTGCTGCCAGCCTGATCAAAGGCGCGCAGCACCATCACGCGCGCGTCAGCCGGCGCGCTCACCACCACGGGCGTATGCATCGCGCATTTGCGATCACGCGGCGCACGGGCCAAGCGGCCCAGCCAATCGCGGCGCACGTCTTCAAGGCTTTCGAACATGGGCCATGCCATGGCGCGCATCATCGCATATGGTCAAGCCTGACGCGCGGGCTTGCCGAGTTTGTTCAGCTTTGCGACAGTCTATCTGAACTAAACAGCAGATAGTGATTTGCCGCGGGAGGTGGAACCGCAACAGTGGAGACGGTTATGATCTACACCCGATTGCTTGGTTCTGGCGCGATTGGCGCTCTTGCGGTGATGCTGGCAGCAGCCGCTCCGGCTGGTGCGGCTCCCATTGCCAACACTCTTTCCGACGCCGTGCCTGCGGCAAGCGATCCGAACACCTCTTCGGCAGCGCTGCAGGATCGCGGGCGCGGCGGCTCTCGCAGCAGCGCCAGTTCCGGCGGACGCGGCAGCGGCGGCGGTGCGGGCATGCGCTCGGGCGGTTCGAGCGCGCGTTCGGGCAGCTGGGGCGGTGCGCAGAGCCGTGCCACCGGCGGCAGTTCTGCATCAAGCGGGCGCAGCTATGGCGGCTCGCAGGCGAGCGTCACCCGCTCAAGCCGTTCAGACAGTGGCTCGGCGCGTTCCTCATCGCGCTCTTCGGGCAGCTATGACCGCAGCTCGCGCGCAAGTGCGGGCAATTCCGGAAGCTCTTATGCGGCCAGTGCAAGCGCCCCTGCAGCCAGCGCGTCTTCGCGTGGCGGCGGCTATTCAGGCGGGCGCGGTGGTGCAGACGCTTCGGGCGGCTATGCATCGCGCACCGAAGCGGGCGGCAACGCTTCCTATCAGACCGCTGCGCCCTCTGCTCGCAGCGAAGGCCGAGGCTTTTCCTCATCACGTGGTGAGCGTTCGGGCCGCGAAGGCTTTGCCCGGCGCGCTCCTGCCGAAACCGGCAGCCCATCGGCGAGCACACCGGTGGTTGCCGGGGCGGCTGGTGCGGGCGCGGCCAACATCACGCAGCGCAGCGGACGCGGCGAAGGCCGCGACGCGGCTCGCGGTGTTGAGGACCGGCGCACCAACTGGGCCGAAAACAGGCGCGGTGGTGATCGCAATGACTGGCGCAGCGGGCGGCGTGGCGATAATCGCGGCGATCTGCGCGACGGGCGGCGCGGCGATGGACGCAACTGGGCGGATAACCGCCGCGGCGGGCGCGACAATTGGCGCGATGGCGCGCGCGGTGGCAATCAGAACGCCTATCGTCAGGGTTTCCGCGATGGTGCGCGCTGGGATCGTGGCTGGCGCGACAACCGCCGGTTCAACTGGATCGGGCATCGTCAGGCCAATCGCTTCCTTTTTGCACCGGGTCCCTATTTCGCGCCATTCGCAGGCCACTTCTATCGTCCGGTGGGCATCGGGTTCTTCCTTGATCCGCTGTTCTTCCAGCCGCGGTTCTTCCTGAATGACCCCTGGGCTTTCCGCCTGCCTCCGCCGGGTGCGCGGTTCCGCTGGGTGCGCTATTATGACGATGTGCTGCTCGTCGACGTATTCACCGGCGAAGTTGTGGACGTAATCCAGAACTTCTTCTGGTAAGCAAGCTGCCAGCAGCAGGGCGCTGCCCCCGTCGGAAAGGCTTCTGGCGGGGGCAGTGAATTGGCGCATCGGGCACAGGCTTGCCTCGGCGGGCGCCTTGAGTATGTAGGGCGCTATGGCCAACACACCGCCTTGCGAAGAGATTGCCGATCAGGCCGGGCTCGCCCAAGTCGGCGCCATTGTGCGCACGCGGCTGGCAGGCGATCCGGCGGTTTACAAGGTTCCCACCGACAAGGCGGAAATCTTCGCCATTGGCGATTTCCTGAGCGCGGCGGAATGCCAGCAATTGATCGACATGATCGATGCGGTCGCGCGCCCGTCGAGCCTGCATGAGCTCGATTATGCCAGCGGCTTTCGCACTTCCTTTTCGGGCGATCTTGATCCTTGCGACAGCTTTGTGATGGGCATTGCCCGGCGGATTGATGATGCACTGGGGATTGACCCCACCTTTGGCGAGCCCATTCAGGGCCAGCGCTATCTGCCCGGCCAGCAGTTCAAGCCGCATAATGACTGGTTCTACACTTCCGAGAAATACTGGAAGCTGGAAAAAGCGCGCGGTGGGCAGCGTTCGTGGACAGCGATGGCCTATCTCAACACTGTCGAGGAAGGCGGCGACACGCATTTCACCCATGTCGGCATCAAGATCGAGCCCAAGCCCGGCGTGCTGATGATCTGGAACAACGCGCACCCTGATGGCACGCCCAATGTTGATACCATGCACGCAGGTTCACCCGTGGTGAGCGGTGCGAAATATGTCATCACAAGGTGGTATCGCACGCGGGCATGGCGATAGGATTGGGGCGCTAAATTAGGGGCTCTGCCCTAGGGCGAGACGACGCTCACCCATTCGGCCTTAACCCAGCCCCAATGGCACGGGCCGAGATAGGGCCGGTCGATCCCGTCGGGCGTATCCAGTTCGCAATCCTCATCGCCGCTGCGCGAATAGACGATGCCGACCATGTCATCGCTCAGCTCGCACAGCCAGACGGGATCGCCATCCATCAGCGTGTCGTGGAAATCGAGATCGGTGCTGTCGCCGGGGAACACCATGATGCCCCCGCCCCCGCCCGGCGCTCCCGCTTCGCTGTCGACGATCATCGCAGGAGTGCAAGGCGGCAGGCCATCGCCATCGGCAATCAGCATGACGGGGCGATTGCCGCCTGTGTACATTGGTTGTGCCTGAGCGGCGCTCATTGCGCCAAGCGCAGCCAGTGCCAGCAGATTTGCGGTCACTTTACCCATCGTCAAAATCCCCCCGGTTTTCAGCAAAAATTAGCGCGCCAGCGCATCGGCAATCAGTTTGCGGCTTGGGCCGATCCCGTAAAGCGCGATAAAGCTGCCCATGCGCGGGCCTTGTTCAGAGCCGAGCAGGGTTTCATAAAGCGCGCGGAACCAGTCGCGTAAATTTTCAAAGCCGAATTCCTCGCGCTTGCCGATTTCATAGACGATGGTTTGCAGGTCTTCGGCGCTCATATCCGCGGGCGCTTCGGCAAGGGCTGCGTCAAGCGCTTGCAGCGCGGCGACTTCCCCGCCTTGCGGCGCGCGCTTCACCAGCGTCGGCGCGACGAAATCGCGGTTATAGGCGAGCGCCTTGCCCACCAGATCATCGAACGCCGGGTGCGCTGCGGGATCAGCGTCGGCGATGTAATTGCCAAGATAGCTCCACACCGCCTCACGCGTGGCCTCGGCCCCCAGCACGCCCACCAGATTGAGCAGCAGACTGAAGGGCACAGGCAGCGCCTCGCCCGCGCCCGCCGGGGTCTCACCAAGCGTCTCAACGTTGGCGAACAGCAAATGCCACACCGGATTGCCGAGCTTTTTGTCGAGCGGCTGGTCCTTCAAGGCGGCACGGAATTGCCAATATTCGTCAATCGCCTTGGGGATGACGCCGGCGTGCAATTGCTTGGCGCTCTTGGGCTCGCGGAAGATGTAGAAACCAAGGCTCTCCTCGCTGCCATAGGTCAGCCATTCCTCGATCGAGAGGCCGTTGCCCTTAGACTTGGAAATCTTCTCGCCCTTGGCATCGAGGAACAGCTCGTAGATCAGGCCTTCGGGCTTGCGCCCGCCCAGTTCGCGCACGATCTTGCCCGATTGGGTGACGCTGTCGGTGAGGTCCTTGCCGCACATCTCGTAATCAACGCCAAGCGCATACCAGCGCATCGCCCAATCGACCTTCCATTGCAGCTTGGCCGCGCCGCCAAAGATGCAGTGTTCGATTGTGCCGCCCTCGTCCTCGAAGCGCACGATGCCGTTTTCCGCATCGACCACCTCGACCGGCACTTGCAACACGACGCCGCTGGTGGGGCTGACGGGCAGCACCGGCGAATAGGTGCGGCGGCGTTCTTCGCGCAAGGTGGGCAGCATGATGTCCATGATCGCGCCGTAGTGGCGCAGCACTTGCCTGAGCGCCTCGTCAAACTCGCCGCTGTTGTAGCAATCGGACGCCGAGACGAATTCGTAATCAAAGGCGAACTGATCGAGGAAAGCGCACAGGCGGGCGTTGTTGTGGTGGGCAAAGCTTTCATGCGTGCCGAAAGGATCGGGAATGCGCGTCAAAGGCTTGCCGAGATTGGCGGTGAGCAGCTCCTTGTTCGGCACATTGTCCGGCACTTTCCTGAGGCCGTCCATGTCATCGCTGAACGCGACCAGCCGCGTCGGCGCGCCGCCGGTGAGCACCTCATAGGCGCGCCGCACCAGCGTGGTGCGCAAGACTTCCTGAAAGGTCCCGATATGCGGCAGGCCCGAGGGGCCATAGCCGGTTTCAAACAGCACCGGTTGAAGCGCGCCATCGGCATCGCGCTTGCCTTGCGGGTAACGCTTGACCAGCTTCATCGCTTCCTGGAACGGCCAGGCCTTGGACACACGAGCGGCGGCGATCAGATCATCGGTAATCATGGGCACAGCGCATAGGCAGAGGCGCAGGGGCACTTCAAGCGAATTAGCGCCGCATAAGCGGCCAGAGCCACGTTTACGGGGGCATTAAGAGGCCTTAGTGTCGCTTAAGTGACCTCTCCGCCCACCGATTTGCCGCGCGTCAGCCTGCCCGCGCTCCATGCCAGCCATGGCGGAACATGGCTGCGTGGCGGTGAAGGCGCGACCAGTGCTATCGCCAAGGGTGAGGCGATTATGGCGGCGGCGGACACCCCGGTGCTGCTGATCAACGCGCCCTTGGTGGCCGCGCGGCTGGGCTATCCCGACCTGTCCGGGCTCGATCTGCTCGAAGCCTTCGCCTTCGTCCATCCCGCGCGGTTTTGCGTGCCCACCCCGCGCGGGCTGGCCGAAGCCTTGGGCCTGCCGGTGCCAGCGGGCGATGCCGATGTGCCAGAACTGCTGCAACAGGCGGCGGCCGCATTGCTGGCGGCGGTGAGCGATCCCGAATGGTTCGAACGCGCCGGCGCATGGAGTGCGCTGCAATCGCTGGAACGTCTGCGCTGGCCGTGGGCGCAGGTCTTGAAACCCCATATTGCCAAGCCCGAAAAGGCCGAACGCTGGCTGTTTTCCGCCCTGCCCGAATGGGAAGAAACGCCCGAACGCGCCCAGCCGCGCCAAGTCGATCTTGCGCCTGCCGATGTGCTGGCGGAACTCGCGCGGCTTACGGGGAGCGAGGCCGAGCAGCGCGAAGGCCAGCGCGCCTATTCCCAAGACGCCGCCCGCATCTTTGCCCCGCGCACCGCGAAAGGCGTGCCGCATGTCGCGCTCGCACAGGCGGGCACGGGGATTGGCAAAACGCTGGGCTATCTCGCGCCCGCTGCGCTGTGGGCAAGGGCTTCAGGCGGGACGGTGTGGGTGTCGACCTTTACCAAAAACCTGCAACGCCAATTGCGCCGCGAAAGCAGGCGGGCATGGCCGATGAAGCGTCCCGATGGCACGCCCCCTGTGGTGGTGAGGAAGGGCCGCGAGAATTACCTATGCCTTTTGAACCTCGAAGACGCATTGCAAGGCGGCTTTGCCGGGCGGCCGGCCGTGCTGGCGCAATTGGTGGCGCGCTGGGCGGCCTTTACCAGCGATGGCGACATGATCGGCGGCGATTTGCCGGGCTGGCTCGGCACCTTGTTCCGAAAACGCGGCATTGCCTCGCTCACCGATAGCCGGGGCGAATGCATCTATGCAGGCTGCCCGCATTACCGCAAATGCTTCATCGAACGCGCGGCCCGTGCAAGCGCGCAGGCCGATCTGGTGATCGCCAACCACGCGCTGGTGATGGTGAATGCGGCGCGCGCGCGCGACCCGGCGCAGCGCCCGACGCGGCTGATTTTCGATGAAGGCCACCACGTTTTTGACGCCGCCGATTCGACCTTCGCCGCGACCTTGTCGGCGCAAGAATGCATGGAATTGAAACGCTGGATCACCGGCCCCGAACGCGAAGGTCGCGGACGCAGGCGCGGGCTGGCGGCGCGGCTGGCGGATCTTGCCAGCTATGATGAGGCAGGCAGCGAGGCGATTGCCGCGGCGGTCAAGGCGGCTGGCCAATTGCCCAGCGAAGGCTGGATGGCGCGCATTCACGAAGGCAATCCCTTCGGCCCCATCGAGGCCCTGCTCGCCGCGGTCCGCACCGCCACCTATGCCCGCGACGAAAGCGGCGCGGCAGACAGCGGCTATGGGATTGAAACGGAAGCCGCCGATCTTCCGGGCGAAGTGATCGAGGCGGCAGGCAATGCTGCCGATGCTCTTGCCGCGATCCGCGTGCCATTGATAAGGCTCGGCGGCAGGCTCGAAGTCGTGCTGGCCGATCCGCCTGACTGGCTTGATGCACAGGGCCGCGCCCGCATCGAAGGGGCGCGGTTTGCGCTTGCCTGGCGGATTGATCTGCTCGCCGGATGGGAAGCGCTGCTCGCCCGATTGGGCGGGCCTGCTGACCCGGAATTCGTCGATTGGCTGGCGGTGGATCGCTCCGACGCGCGCGAGTTTGACATCGCCATTCACCGCCGCTGGCTCGACCCGATGAAGCCTTTTGCTCGTGTTGTGCTCGAACCTGCGCATGGCGTTATGCTGACCAGCGCAACCCTCACCGATCGCATCGAAAGCGGCGATGAAGACGCCCAATGGGCGAGCGCCATCGCCCGTTCGGGCGCAGCGCATATCGAAGCGCGCCCCATGCTGTCTGCTGCCGCCAGCCCGTTTGATTACGCAGGCCGCGCCGAAGTGCTGATTATCACCGACATCAGGAAAGGCGATCTGCCTGCCCTTGCCGGAGCATACGCGCGCATCATCGAGGCGAGCGGCGGCGGGGTGCTCGGCCTGTTCACCGCGATCCGCCGCCTGCGCGCAGTCTATGGCCGGATTGCCGATCGCCTCGCCCGCGCTGGCCTTCCTGTCTATGCCCAGCACGTTGACCCGATCGACACCGGAACCCTTGTCGATATTTTCCGCGACGATGCCCGCGCCAGCCTGCTGGGCACCGATGCCTTGCGCGATGGGGTGGATGTGCCCGGCGAATCTTTGCGCTGTGTGGTGCTGGAACAAGTGCCCTGGCCGCGCCCTGATATCCTGCACAAGGCGCGCCGGGCGGCCGGTGGCGGGGCCGCCTATGATGATCGGATCATCCGCGCCCGGCTCGCCCAGGCTTTCGGGCGGCTGATTCGGTCCAAGGATGATGCGGGCCATTTCATCGTGCTGTCCTCGGCCTTTCCCACGCGGCTGTTGTCGGCCTTCCCGCAAGGCACGCCGGTTTTGCGCCTTACGCTTGATGAGGCTTTACAACGCCTCGCGGCTGGTGTTTCGAGTGGCGGGACCGCGCCGGACACTACCGGCCCCACTCACGCACCCGAGGATGAACGCCTGACATGAAAACCCTTGGTCTTTTGCGTCACGCCAAATCGGACTGGGACGATCCCTCGCAGCGCGATTTCGACCGCGGGCTGAATGAACGCGGGCGCAAGGGCGCGCGGGTGATCGGGCGGCACATCCGTGAACATGGGCCTGAATGGGACATGGTGCTCGCCAGCCCTGCCGTGCGGGTGACGGCGACGCTTGAAGGCGCGCAGCTGCCGCGAGAGCCGATCTATGACCAGCGCCTCTATCTCGCCAGCTACGACACCATCATCGAGACGATTGAGGCCCACGCTGGCAAAGGTGCTGACGAGGCGCAAAGCGTGCTGATCGTTGGCCATAATCCGGGGCTTCAGGATGTGCTCTTGGAACTGGTGGCCCCTGCCAAGGAAAACCCGCTGTTCCGCGAAGCAGTCGTGAAATTTCCCACTGCAGCCTATGCCGTGCTCGAATGCGAGATCGATCACTGGTCGCAATTGAAGCGCTATTGCGCCGAAGTCACGCACTTCATCCGTCCGCGCGATCTCGACCCAGCGCTCGCGCCCAAGGATTAGGTGCGGGAGATCTGAACTGCGCGCAAGCGCAGCACGAGATCACGCGTTCCCGACCACAAAACAGGCCGCAGCCATGAGCGCGCCGGCCAAGCGGTTCGAACGGAACCGGGCGAGCGGATTATCCGAGTCTTGCGGATCAAGCGTTGCCACCTGCCAGATGAGATGCGCCGCAACCGGCAACAGCGCGAGCAGCGCCAAGGGATCGGGGCGGTAAAGCCACACGCCCAGCCCCCAGAACCCAATCGCAGCGGCATAGAAACCCGCGATCCCGCCTGTCACCTTGCTGCCCATCGCCAGTGCGGATGAGCGGATGCCGACCAGCGCATCATCCTCGCGGTCTTGCAGGGCATAGATCGTATCATAGCCGATCACCCAGCAGATTGCGCCTGCATAGACCGCCGCGAGCGCGCCGAGGTTATCAAGCCGCAGCTCGCTCCAGCCCACCAGCAGCCCCCAGTTGAACACCATGCCAAGCCACGCCTGCGGCCACCATGTGATGCGCTTCATGAACGGATAGGCGGCCACCAGCGCAAGGCTCGCAAGGGCCACCGCTTGCGCCTGCCAGCGCAATTGCAACAGCACCACCAGCCCCACCAGACTCAATGCCACCAGCCAGCCCCACGCAAGCTTCTTCGACACTCGCCCGCTGGCGACGGGGCGCGATGCGGTGCGCGCGACCTTGGCATCAAGATCGGCGTCGACAATATCGTTATAGACACACCCCGCCCCGCGCATCGCGATGCTGCCCAAGAGCAACCAGCCCAGCAGCGCCAGTTGTAGCCCCTCGCCCGCCAGCCACACGCCAAAAACACAGGGCCAGAACAAGAGCCACCAACCAATCGGGCGATCAAACCGCGCCAGCAGCGCCAGATCGCGCAGGCCCTGCGGCAGGCGCGCGACGAAACCTCTATGCTCGCTATCAGGCACGATCTCGGTGTTCATGCTTGCCCTCTAGCGCTCCCAGCGCCTAGTTGAAAGCCATGCCCGCGAAACCTGCATGGCCCCCGAAAAGCGCCCCGCGCCTGTTTGTCGAACAGGAATTGCGCGAAGGCGACCGCGTGATGATCGAAGGCGGGCAGGCCCATTACCTTGCCCGCGTGATGCGTGCGGCCATAGGCGATGCGGTCATCCTGTGCGACAACCTCACCGGCGAATGGGCCACACGGGTTGCCGATGTCACCAAGCGCGAGGTGATGCTTGAGGTGGCAGAGCGGCTCCGGGAGCGTGAGGCTGTGCCCGACCTGTGGCTGTGTGCGGCATTGCTCAAGAAAGACCGTTTTGACATGGTGCTCGAAAAAGCGACCGAACTGGGTGCGGCGCGCATTCAGCCCATCATCACCCGGCGCTGCGTGGCGGATAAGCTCAATCTCGAACGCGCCCGCGCCCTCACCACCGAGGCGGCGGAACAATGCGCCCGCACCGCGCTGCCCGAATTGGCTGAGCCGGTGAAACTGGCAAGCCTGCTGGCCGATTGGCCCGAAAGCCGCGCGCTGTTTTTTGCCGATGAGAACGGCGGAGAGAATGCAGCGGCTGCCTTCGCTGCCCACTCCGGCCCGGCTGCGCTCCTGATCGGCCCCGAAGGCGGCTTTGACGAAGCCGAGCGCGAGAGCATCCGCGCCCACCCGGCCGCGCGCGCCATCAGCCTTGGCCCGCGTATCCTGCGCGGCGAAACCGCCGCCATCGCCGCGCTTGGGCTATGGATGGCCACCAGCGGCGACTGGTGATGCGCCTCTTACAAAGGCGTTTTGCGCTTCCCACATCAAAGCCAGTTTTCTAAGGCAACGGGCCAATCAGGGGCATTTTTTCGATGAGCACGCGCGAGACCACCACGGCTGACGATCCGATCATCGAGAGCCTCGATCAATTGGTGGCGCCGATGATCAAGGGCGAAAAGCCCAAGGATCAGTGGCGCATCGGCACCGAGCATGAAAAGCTCGTTTACAAGAAATCCGATCACCGCGCGCCCTCCTATGACGAGCCTTGCGGAATCCGTGATCTGCTGATGGGCCTTACCGAATTCGGCTGGACCCCGGTGGAAGAAGGCGGGAACGTGATTGCGCTGAAAGGCGCAGATGGCGCCGTCAGCCTTGAGCCCGCTGGCCAGCTGGAATTGTCGGGCGCGCCGCTGGTCAATCTGCACCAGACTTGTGCCGAAACCGGGCGGCATCTCGAACAGGTGAAAGCAATCGGCGAGCGCTGCGGGGTGGGCTATCTTGGCCTTGGCATGTGGCCCGACAAGACCCGCGAAGAATTGCCGATCATGCCCAAGGGCCGCTATGATATCATGCTCAGGCACATGCCGCGCGTGGGCAGCATGGGCCTCGATATGATGCTGCGGACCTGCACCATTCAGGTCAATCTCGACTATTCGTCCGAAGCCGACATGGTGCGCAAATTTCGCACCAGCCTCGCGCTGCAACCGCTCGCAACCGCGCTGTTTGCCAATTCGCCCTTCACCGAGGGCAAGCCCAACGGGTTCCTCAGCTACCGCTCGCACATCTGGTCAGACACGGATCGGCTACGCACCGGGATGCTGCCTTTCGTATTCGAGGATGGCTTCGGCTATCAACGATGGGTGGATTACATGCTTGATGTGCCGATGTATTTCGTCTTCCGCGACGGCAAATATATTGACGCAGCCGGGCTTTCCTTCCGCGATTTTCTCGATGGCAATCTGTCCGTTCTGCCCGGCGAGAAACCCCGCCAGAGCGATTGGTGGGATCACCTGTCCACCGCCTTTCCCGAAGTGCGGCTTAAAAGCTTCCTCGAAATGCGCGGGGCTGATGGGGGCCCGTGGAACCGCATTTGCGCGCTGCCCGCTTTCTGGGTCGGCCTGCTCTACGATCAGGGCGCGCTCGATGCAGCGTGGGATTTGGTCAAGGACTGGAGCATGGAAAGCCGCGAGCAATTGCGCCATGACGCGCCGCGCTTGGCGCTTGATGCGCCTGCACCGGGCGGCGGAACCTTGCGCGATGTCGCGCGCGAAGTGCTCAAGATCGCGCACGCGGGCCTTGCCGCGCGCGGGCAATTGAATGCCAGCGGCGACAATGAAACCGGCTACCTTGAAACGCTCGACGAAATCATCGCCAGCGGCAAGGTGCCCGCCCAGCGCCTGCTTGATGCCTATAATGGGGAGTGGGCAGGCGACATCACCCGCGTTTACGAACAGTCATTCTGACAACGCAGGGAGGATTGCAAAGATGCTGATTGTGCTGGCCAAGGCCAAGCTGGGAGAAGGCGCGCTGGAGGCTTTAGAGGCCCCGATTGCCGAAATGGTGGCCGCCTCCCACAATGAGGAAGGCTGTATTGCCTATACCTTCACCACCGATGTGCTGGACCCATCAACTCTGCACATAGTCGAGAAATGGCAGGATGAAGCCGCGCTTGCTGCCCATTTTGCGACGCCCCATATGGCTGCCTTTCAGGCGGCGATTGCCGAGGTCGACATCACCATCCTTGAGGCGATCAAATATCACACCGACAAAGGCGCGCCGGTGATGTGAGGCCCTATTCGGCGGGAAAGGCGCTGGGCTGAGAGCCGGGCGCCGCACCCCGCCGGGTGAAACTCGCCATCAGCCTTGCGAGCGGCGCAGTGATCAGGCCGCGTTGCTCCATCCACGCGTGATATTCACGATATTTCGCGTCCTCGGCCAAAAGATGCGCTTCTTCCGTGCGCGCGCGCCAGTAATAAATCCCGTTCACCACCAGCAGAAAACAGCAATTGCGGATCGCGTCGGCGGCCGATCCATTGGTCACCAGAAACGGCATCACCGAGGCCCACCAGAACAGGTTTTTCGACAGGTAAGCCGGGTGCCGAGTGAAGCGATAGGGCCCGTTGGTGAGCACCCCGCGATAGGTCAGATTGGAAAAGCGGATGCCGAACACCACCGTGGCCCAGGCATACACCCCTGTCAGAGCAACAAGGACACCCGCCCACAGCCAGAGCAGCGCCGGCTGCGCTTCCAGCCAATAGGCCCAGCCAGCGGTTGCCACTTCGTAGCTTAAAATCTGACCATTGCCGCCGATCACTCCCCAAACGAACGGCGGATAGCAGATCAACGCCGCCAGCCATCCGGCGACAAAGGGATTGCCCGAACGGATGTGCGCATCAAGCGGGCGCATCGTGACGAGGTATCCGACCGTTCCAATCTGGACATCGATCACAAACAGCAGCGCGATCAGCTTCATCGCCAGATCAACCGGATTGCCCGCCATTTGCGCGAGATCAGCCTCGACCACCTCGGCAAAGCCGCCCGGCAGGATCGAGATCATGAAAGCGCCGAAAAAACCCTTGATCGCCCAGGCGCGGGCGTGCTTGGCGATGGCTTTGGTTTGCCATCCCCCCTGACCCACCACCAACGCACCAACGTGCCACGCCCCATCATGCAGGTTCACCAGATGGCGATCAAGCCAGATGACATAGGGCACGGACAACACCACCAAAGGCAGTGCGGCATATTTCAGCACATCCATCGCAAACAGATATTGCCCATCCCAATACCACCGGGCGAGCGCATAGAACGCGGCCAGCACGCCCCAGGTCGCCCACAGTCCGGCCAGCTTGACAAGCGAGGTCGGCAGCACCTCGGCAAACGGGCGCTTCAGGTTCCAGTCGATTCCGGTCGAGGCTCGCAGATGCACCTTGTCGACCAACACCGACCACAGCGCCATCGGGCCTGCGCTGAACAGCAGCCCCGCCAGCGCGGCGTGGGGACCCGACAGCACCCCGCGCGCTCCGGAAAATTCGCCGTCAATGCCAAGCAATGCAGCAATTTCGGGATAAGAGCGGCAGAATATGATCCACGCGATGAGGCCAGCCAGACCGACAAAACCGACTGCGCTCGACACGTCGCTGGGTGGCAGCGCGCGCGCAGGCGCGGCAACCGGTGATGAGAATTCTGCGCTCATGGGGCCAAAGCCCTAAGGCAAATTGGTTAATACCCGGATTACGCAAGCGGCGAAAATCGCGGGCGATCCGCTCACCGGAAGGCGTGGATTGTTCCTGCATCATCCAGGATATAAAGCATCCCGTCAGCCACGATGGGCGACAGGCTGACCGCGCCCTTCACATCGGTAAACGAACTTGCCTCGCCGGTGACAGCGTTCACCTTCCACACCTCGCCTCGCGAGCTTGCGACCCACAGATTGCCGCCGGCGAGCACCGGTCCGGTCCAGAATATGGGGTTTTCGCGCTTTTTCTCGTTCTTGAACCGCCGCAACTGCGAAATCCAGCGCACACGGCCCGAGGAGCGCGCAATCGCAAGCAGCCGCGCGTCATCGGTCAGCGTAAAAATCCACTCGCCCGCGATCGCAGGAGTGGAAATGCCCGCAAGATTCAGTTCCCAGATGCGCTGACCGGTCAGCAATTCGTAGGCCGCCATGCGGCCGCCTTGGCCGAGCGCATAGACCCGGCCTGAATCGATGATCGGATCAGCATCAATATCTGTAAGCGAGCTGACAGCGGTCGAGATATTGGTGCGCGCCAGCGCATCTGACCACAAAACGCGCCCGTTTTCATAGCGGTAGGCGTTCAACTCACCGCTCGAAAAGCCTGCAATGACTGTGCCTTGTCCAGCCGCAGGCGCAGCCACGCCGAACACGCCTGATTGCGTGGTCGAGGCAGTCTCGAGCCAGTTCACTGAGCCATCCTTGGCGCTCAGGGCAATCAACTGATTGTCCTGGGTCATCACAAAAACCTCGCCAAAGGCGATCGTGGGCGATCCGCGCAAGGGGCCCGAGGGAGTGACTTTCCAGAGCACTTCGCCGGTCTTGGCATCCAGAGCCTTGGCTTCGCCCACGCCGTTGGTGGCGTAGAGCTTGCCATTGTCATAGCTGACCCCGCCGCCGAAGGCCGAAGCTTGCGAGCCCTTGCCGAGATTGGTCTTGGAATCCCACTGACGCGCACCGGTGTCCTTGTCGAAGGCGTGGATTGTGCCGTCAGAGCCGACCGCAAACAGCATGTTGCTGCCCACCACCGGCGAAGCGGCAAGCCGCACCCGGCTGGTTGATCCTTCGATCTTGGCCGTCCATACCTTGGCCGGAGCAGGCGACAGCGCCAGATGGCCATAGGATTTGGCAGCGTTTCCGCCGACCTGCGCCCATTCAGCATTACGCCGTTCCGGCGGCAAGACCACCGATACACTCGCCAGAGCGCGGTCAACCTCAGCGCCGCTTTCAATCCGCGACAGGATCGGCACGCGCTGGCCCATGGTGGGCGTCACCTTCTTGTCCTTGCCGCCGCCGCAACCCGTGAGCGCGGTAGCAACCAGCCCTGCAGCCAGCGCGAGGCGCGCCATATTCGCCATTCTAGCCATCAATTACCGTCCAATCCTTGCCCCTAATCGGCGCGGGCTATCCCGTCGCCATTCCCCCCGGACATATCCACCCCTTCATCCTTGAGCAGTTTGGTCACATCCTCGATCGCATCGACGCCCAAAAGCCCCGCCATCTGCCGCGCGCGCGAACGCAGGGTTTCGGGCTGGTCTTCATTGGTGGCAATCGCGGCAAACAGCGCGCCGGCCTGTTTGCGGTTACCCGCTTCAAGCTCGGCCATTGCGGTGAGTTCAGCAGCGCTGCCAAAAAAGGCATGGCCCGGCGCGGTCATGGGCTTGAGCCGGGCAATCACATCGGCAGGCTTCATATCGTCAAAGCGCAGCGAAACCTCGCGGATCACCGCAAGATCGCGCATGGGAGCAGGCGTTTCAGGGTCCTTGGCAATGGCCGCGAACATTTCGAGCGCTTTGCCGTTTTCACCCCTTTGCAGCGCAGCGCTTGCCTGAATGAAACGCGCTGCAGTGCGCGCGGCTGGGCTGCCATCGGCCAGCAGAGGCTCGACCTTTTCAGCAGCGCTCTTGAAATCATTGGCACCGGCAAGGTCGAGCGCGCTGACAATGATCTCCGACTGCGCTTCGAGTTTCGCCTCGCGGCTGGAATCCCACCACAAATAACCACCGAGGCCAAGCAGCCCGGCCACCACCACGCCCGCAATCGCGGGACCATATTTCTTGGCGAAGTTCAGCGCGTCATCCTGGCGCACCGCCTCGTCGATCTCGCGGATCAGGACATCATCCTCATGGCTGGGCGCACCGCCAGATTCGCCGCCTTTACCCTTGGATGAAGATTTGGTGAGGTTGAGTGCCACTTGGCCTTGGATCCCTGATCAACAGCAAAGATGAGCAGACGTCTACACGCGCCCTGAAAATACGGGCGGTCTTTAGGCCCCTCCCCGCCCTTCCGCAATGGTGGTGATGGAACAGGGCCGGTTTTGTCCCAATCGCTTGCCGGTCGCTGCGACTAACCGGCGCTGGTTGAACCTTGGGTGAAGCGCCTGTGAAGCGCTGGTTCAGGGCGCACGCCCTGCTGCCTGCCAATAAAGCTCGCGGTAGCGCGCTATCATCTGTTCGGCGCCGAACTCGGCGCGGGCACGCGCCTGATTGGCGCTGCCGATGGTTTTGCGCAGGGCCTCCTTGCTCGCCAAGCCCGCCAGCACCCGTCCCAGACCTGCGCGATCGCCGGGCGCAGCAATAAAACCGCGGTTCTCCTCGGCCACCATCGTTCGGATATCGCCCACATCGGGGGCAGCCACGCAAAGCCCTGCGGCCATCGCCTCGACAACCGATAAGGGGAATTGTTCCGAACGCGAAGACAGCGCGAAGATGTCAAACAACCCGATGATCCGTGCAGGCTCGGCAATCGCGCCTGCCATATGCACCCGGTGGCTGAGTTCGAGTTCAGCAGCCCGCGCGCGGATGGCATCGCGTTCCGGGCCCTCGCCCACAATCACCAGATGCCATTCATCCGGCAAGGCCTGCATCGCCTCGACCAGCAGCGGCAATTGTTTGACCGCGCGCAGGCCCGCGAGCGTTCCGACCCAGCGTTCGCCGGGACGCTTGATAATCCGCAAGGCGGCTGGATCGGGCGCGCGCGCGAAGGCTTCGGTGTCGATGCCATTGGCAATGCGCAAGACTTTGCCGGACGGCTGCTGCCAGACCTTTATGGCGATCTCTTCGAGCAGCAGGCTTGGCACCACCACCCGGTGCGCATTCCTGAGCGCTGCGCGGCGGTACCAATTGCGCGCAGGCTTGAGGCGTTCGGCCTCGTCTTCGTTAAAGCCATCCTCGTGATGGACAAGCGGTGGCAGGCCAAGGCTCTTGGCAAAGACGCCATGCGCCATCACCGCATCCATCGCGCCCCAATTGTAGGTGCAGATCAGATCAAAGGGCTGCATCGCCTGTGCCAGACCAACCAGCCGCCCGGGCGTGGGCTTACCCACAAGGCTTGGGAAATCAGCGGGAAAGCGCGCTGTGATACCGGCTGCAATATGCGCGCGCGCGGCCAGCGCGTCAGGCTCACCGGATATGATGGTGTGCTCTGCCGCCCCGCCAAAGGCATTCATCAGGGCGACCGCGCGCAATTCCTTGCCGCCTGCCGCAAAGGTCGAATGGCAATGGAGGATGCGCAGCGGGCGCTCGTCAGCCTCGCTCATAACGCCGCGCTCATTCCACCTCGGCAAACAGCGCGTCGATCGCCGCGACCACTTCGGGTTCATCAAGCGTCGGCGCATGGCCAACGCGCGGCACTGTGACAAGCCGCAGCGCAGGGTTGCGCGCCTGCATCTGCTTGACTGTGTCGGGCGACAAAAGATCGCTCAGCTCCCCGCGCACCAGAAGCATCGGCACCCCGCGCAAGGCCTCAAACGTCAGCCACAGATTGGGCGGCGCCGCATTGCCCGGTTTGGCGAAAGGTTCAGCAATCGCCATGTCGTAATCAAAGCTGATCCGGCCATTCTGCGTCACCACCATGGTGCGTTTGGCCATTTCGAGCCACATGTCGAGATCATAATCGGGAAAGGCCGCCCCATGCACGTCGGCCAGGCTGCGCGCGGCATGGATCCAGGTGGGATAGGACCGCCCCTGCCCGACATAGCCAGAAATGCGCGAAAGCCCCGCTGGATCAACTTCAGGCCCGATGTCATTCATCACCACTGCTGCCATGCGCCCGGGCGCAGCATGGGCCATCAGCATCGTCATCAGCCCGCCCATTGATGTTCCCACCACGAGAAAGCGCGTGATGCCCTGTTCGGCCAGCAGCTTTTCCACATCCGCGACATAGGTGACGGGCGAATAGGTATCGGAATTGGGCGAATAATCGCTCATGCCCCGGCCGCGCATTTCCGGCACAATGACGCGGCGCTTGGCGCTCAGGTGCTCGGCCAGTTGGGCAAAATCGCGCGCGTTGCGAGTAAGACCATGCAGGCACAGCACAGGCAGCGCCGTACTGCCTTCGGGCGCAGGGTAATCGCGGTAATGCAGGGTCAGACCATCGTCGCTGGTCCAGGTGCAATCTTCATATTTGGCGGCCATGAACGGCTTTTCGTCCCTAGTGAATGCGGGCGGTTGGGGGGATTGGCAGGCTTTGCCAGCTTGCACCGCCGGATTCTTGGGCGCACTATCGCGGCATGAGCGATGCTGTGCAACACCCCAATCTTCCTGTGCCCTATAATCCCGCGCCTGAAGTGCTGAAGCTGGCCGATTGGCTGGCAAGCCCGGTGGCGGCGGCCGATTTTCCCGAGACGCGCATCAGGTGGCGCAATGACAGGGCGGCAGCAAGCGTCGGGCTGGACGGGCTGGACGACACCGCGTGGGAGCAGCATTTCGGGCGCTTCAAGCCCTTGCCCGGCAATCTGCCCCAGCCGCTCGCGCTCAAATATCACGGGCACCAGTTCCGGGTGTACAACCCGGAAATCGGCGATGGGCGCGGCTTTCTGTTTGCACAGATGCGTGATTGTGCCGGCCGCTTGATGGATCTGGGAACCAAGGGATCGGGCACTACCCCCTTCAGCCGTTCGGGCGATGGGCGCCTCACGCTGAAAGGCGCGGTGCGCGAAGTGCTTGCTACCGAAATGCTCGAAGCCTTGGGCGTCAACACCTCCAAAACCTTTTCGGTGATCGAGACGGGCGAGGAATTGTGGCGGGGTGACGAGCCCTCACCCACGCGCTCTGCCGTGCTGGTGCGGCTGTCGCATTCGCACATCCGCATCGGCACATTCCAGCGGCTGCTGGCGCTGGAAGAACGCGATTCCATGGAAGCACTCGTCGATTATTGCCTCGCGCAGTTCCCCGGCCCGCCCCCGCCCGACAATGCGCCAGCGCGCGATGAGCCCGCAGTGCGGCTGATGCACAATGTGGTGGAACGCATGGCTGATTTGGCCGCCAGTTACATGGTCGCAGGCTTTGTCCACGGCGTGCTCAACACCGATAATATGAACGTGACCGGCGAGAGTTTCGATTACGGCCCGTGGCGCTGGCTGCCGACCTGGGATCAAAGCTTTACCGCGGCCTATTTCGATCACGGCGGGCTTTACGCCTTTGGCCGTCAGCCCGAGGCACTGCACTGGAATTGCGGGCAATTTGCCGTGGCGCTAAGGCTGCTTGCAGACAGCGCACCGCTGGTTGCCGCGCTTGAACGCTTCGGCCCGCTTTACATGGAGGCGATCACTCGGCGCTGGCTGTGGCGGCTTGGCCTTGAGCCCAAAGGCACCGACGAAGACGCCCAGCTTATTGCCCTGTGCGAACAGGAAATGCGGGCAGGTGAGACCGGGCCGGATGCGTTCTTTTTCGGCCATCGCGGCGGACGCGGCGCGGCGGACGGCGAATTGAGGGCAATGCTGGATCAATACACTCCCACCGACAGCAGCCACGAATACTGGGCCGATGCTGCGCCGCAATCCATGCTGATTGATGAAGTCGAAGCGATCTGGGCCGCGATTGACGAACGCGATGATTGGGCGCCGCTTCACGCCAAAGTCGCCGCGATCCGCCGCATGGGTGCCGCCCACGGCCCTGCCCCCACCGCGCAGGGCCATTGCGAGGACCTTTCTTAAGCCTATCTTTTGGCGCGGCGTGATAGTAAGGCGGCGCGCAACCAATCAGGCAACTGCGCCGGGCCGCACGCATGTTGCCTTGGGCAAACAGGAACCACCATAGGCAAATAGTGACAGCGCCAGAGCTCATTTCCTACGAACCGGCCACCGGCGATGAATTGTGGCGTGGGCCGCACAGCGATGTTGATGAGGCCGTCAGCCGTGCGCGCAGCGCCTGGCCTGCATGGGCTGCGCTGCCTCTGTCTGACCGGATTGATCTGATGCGCCGTTTCGCCAATGAGGTGAAGCGCGAGGGTGACAGCTTTGCCGAACTGATCGCGCGCGAGGCAGGTAAACCCTTGTGGGAAGCGCGCACCGAAGTCGATGCGGTAATCGCCAAGGTCGATATCTCGGTGCAGGCCTATGCCGAACGCACCGGCAAGAAAAAGCACGACAGCGCCATGAACGGCAGCACAGCGCTGCGCCATAAGCCGCACGGTGTGATGGCAGTGCTTGGCCCCTATAATTTCCCTGCCCACCTGCCCAATGGCCACCTTGTGCCAGCGCTGATTGCAGGCAATGCGGTGATCCTGAAGCCTTCGGAAAAAACGCCTGCGGTCGGCGCTGCCCTGATCGGGTTCATGAACCGCGCTGGCATCCCCGAAGATGTTGCGCAGGTGGTGATCGGCGGGCCGGATGAAGGCAAGGCGCTGGTCGCCCATCCCGGCACAGACGGCGTGCTGTTTACTGGCTCTGCGCAGGTCGGCATTGCCATCAACCGCAAGCTGGCTGCGAATCCGGCCAAGATCGTGGCGCTCGAAATGGGGGGCAATAATCCGATTGTCGTTACCCAAACGCCCAAGCTGGCCGATGCCGCCGTGCTGATAGTGCAAAGCGCTTTTACCAGCGCAGGGCAGCGCTGCACGGCTGCGCGCCGCCTGATCGTTACCGACAGCGTCTATGATGATCTGATGGCCGAATTGCTGCCGCTTACCAAACGGCTGATTGTGGGCGATCCCTTGGCAGGCCAACAACCGTTCATGGGACCGGTGATCGATAACAAGACCGCCGATCAGCTGATGGAAAGTTTCCTTGCGCTGATGACGGCAGGCGGGCGCCCGCTAGCCCATATGCGCAGGCTTTATCCCGATCTGCCGTTCCTCACGCCGGGGATCATCGACACCACGGATGTGCCCGAGCGGCCCGATATCGAACTGTTCGGCCCGCTGTTGCAAGTGATGCGTGTGCCCGATCTCGACAGCGCCATTGCCGAGGCAAACAACACCCGGTTCGGCCTGTCCGCCTCGCTGATTGGCGGAAGTCCTGATGATTATGGGCGGTTCTGGGCGAATATCCGGGCGGGCATCATCAATTGGAACCGCCCCACCAATGGCGCATCATCGGCTGCGCCCTTTGGCGGGATTGGCCTGTCGGGCAATCATCGTCCGGCAGCCTATTATGCGGCGGATTACTGCGCCTATCCGGTGGCCAGCAATGAAATGGATCAACCGCGCGCCAATATTGGTGTGGGGCTCAAGGGTTAATCCAGAATACCATATCGACTGCGGTCATGCCGTTGGTTTGCTCTCGCAGATGAACGCGCAAGGCCTCTGCCCGCTGATCGCTCGCAACCAGCATCGCCTCTGGCGCAGCATAGCGCTGCACGCGCAAACCGGCACGCTGGGCAAGCGTATCGTGAAAGCTCATCACATCTTCAAGCGGTGCTGCGGTAAGATATCGCACCGCCCGCATGGTGCAGCCGGGAGCATCGCGCCCTGCTGCCTGCTCAACCATGCCAAGCGGCGCAACAGATGCGTAGGGGGGCAGCTTGGCGGCCCAATCGAAACTCTCGCGCACGTCGCTGCGGCACGCATCTGGTGCGCCGGCAGCTGTCAGAATCTCAGAGATCGCGGAAAGCTCTCCGAGCGCTTGCCCGCCTGATCCTGCAGCCATCGGGCTGAGCGCAGGAATGGCGCCGCCGGTCAGCAATTCAGCGCGCATCGCGTCGCGCGCGCGCTGGCGTTCGTCAGGGGTGGCGGGCAGCACCGGCCAGGCGCGCGAATCGGCAAAGCCAATCGCAGCGTTAGCCTCGCTGCGGCGCGAAAGATCAGGATCGCTCATCAAAGGATCATAGAGCGCACGCGCCACCACCGGATCAGAAACCGCAGCAGGAGCCGCAGCGCCGCGCGGCCCGGATCCCTCACCGCCCAGCGCATCGCACGCCGCCAGCTCCAGCGCAGCCAGCGCCATCAGAACAGGCAGAAGCACAGGCTTGATCATGCCCGCTTGCTTGCCACAAGAAGGTTAATTTTGGGCTGCCGCCGCTCACCCTGAGCAACCCAAAAGAAAGCGCCCCTGCAGTTTTGAGGCCGCAAGAGCGCTTTCGCACGGCTGGTGGAGGCCGCGCCCGGGCCATTTGGTGGGAATGGCCCAAGAGGATCGAGTGATGAGGCGATTGCCAATCCGGCGCGGCCCCTGTTGTTGTTCATCTATAGGTTGATGATTCTGAACATTGAGGCATCCACCCTGCAAGGCAGCGTTCAGCAAATGCGTCGCCCTCGCGCTGTAGCCGGTCAAAAGCTTCTGACCTGTCTGACAAGACAAATTAGAGCACTAAAACACCCCGAACCAACGCAAAAAACGCGCCACTGAGGCACTCATAACGGCCCGCTCAGAAGCCGCTGAGAAGCCTCTCAGCGGTAAATGAAAAGGCCCCGCCTCCATGTCTGGAAGCGGGGCCTTTGCGCTTTTGTGGGCGCAATCAGATGGCGGGGCGCAGCTTCTGGCTGGATCGGACCAACTGGCCCCGCATAAATTCCATCATCCCGGCGAACTCGGCAGGATCGACCACCATCTCGTTATCATCGACCCGGCCAGCGATCATCACTAGCATACCGAGCGAGCTGCTGACCTCGCTTATAGCATCGGCGATCAACTCGATATCGAGGCGTGAGAGCGAAAGCTTTATCTGATGAACCTCAGCCATCGGCCTTCTCCCCATGTTCGATGATGGCATGAGCGAACCCGCCGGCCAGCCAGTCGCGAAAGGCCGCAGCATTGATGGTGTTCGCCCTCATCGCGAGCAGGACGAGCGCCTTGCGTGAATAGTAGCGGGCGCTGCCACCACTCTTGAACGCCGCTTTGGAGCTTTGAATCACGCCAAAGGATCGGCTCTCGATGACAGTTTCAGTCTCACCAATCACGCGGATGACCTGCTTGAGGTTGGCCATGGGTAAACCAGCCTTGGAGCCCTCGCGCTCGGCATCGAGCGCTGCATTAACCTCCTTGTTCGAATACCACTCATCGCCGCGCATCACGAGCTGCACCAGCGGGTTCGCCTCGGGCGGAGGCCATTTTGATCTGTCGTAGATATCAATCATTGCTCGTTCCTTCTTCTAGAAGCCCCGGTTTGGCACCGGGAAGCCGGGAGCTAGAAAGGCGAACGAGCGCCCCGCGCGTATTTCCCCGAAGGGTCTTCTATTAGGCGCACTCCCGACACAAGGCCGGTCAGTTGGTCTAGTTGCGGAGGAAAGTGCCTTCCGGCGCACCAACCGCTCGTTCTGGGTTTCTAGGCCCGTGGAGGCTGTTTCTGCCTGATCGCCTTAAAAGTCAAGTCTCGCCCCGGCCACCCCCATCAGGAGGCGGTGAGTTCCTTCTTCAATTCGTCCTCATCGATGCGGGTGTCGATGAAAAACTCGTCGGTCTGCTCGATGGTGAGATGGCCAGCCAACTTCTCGGCCACCTCGGAGTCGGCTTGCACCGCCTTGATGACTGCAGCCTTGTCGAGATCGACCTTGGTGCGAAGGAAGTCTTTGGCCCTCGCCCAGCGCAGATCGCGCAGCCAGATCACCACATCCGCCGCCTTAACGCCGCGCTTCAGCTTCACGGCTGGCGGGGTGAGGCGGATGCCGATCTTGGCCCCGCCGATCTGGCCGGAACGCTTGCCGAAGGCGAGTTCATCCTTGCCGCCAGCTTCCCACCATGCCTTCAGGCCTTCGAACAGATCGGCCGCGACTGCCTCCAGCTCGCGCAGCTTGTCATCACGCTGCTGCTTGATCTTGTCGATCGCCGCCTCGGCCGCCAGTCGCTCAAGCGCCTTGTCGCGCTCGATCGCGACATATTCGCCGACCATCAAGGTTGCCTCGGCCGCGCTGGTGGGGGCGTTTACACTGTTCTTCTTGCGTCGGGTCATAACCGTTTTGTCTCCTGAAAAATTTCAGCTTTCACTTCGCCGCCCTCGCGCCAGACGCGCCATTGGCCGGGCCGCGAAATGCGTGCGCCTTCGCTCGATCCAAGATCGCGGATATCAGCGATCAACTGGCGAGGCAGGATCACAGCAGCCACCCTGCCACCGCCCCGCCCAGCGCCCAGAATGAAATGTCCAGCGCGGCATCGGTTTGCGTCAGTTGCACCTTGGCTTTTTCGAAGGTCAGAGGCGTTCCGGCCTCACCCAATTCGCGCATCAATCCGATGCCAGCACCGGCAAGCGCACCAGCCACCAATCCTCCGATTGCAAAGATCGCCAAGATTGCCAGAGCTGCAGCGAAATGCGGCGCCTGATCGCGGGCTTGCGCTTTGATGTTCATTGCACGCCGCCTTCGTGCTCGGCAGGCTCAGGAGCTTCAAAGCCCGGCTCGATCGCGGGATCACCCAGCGCCTCGGCCTCGCCGCCCTGCATCATACGCATGGCGACACCGCTGATCTGCGCGGCGCGCAGGCCCTTGCCGTAAAAGTTGTTGGCCCCGACGAACCGCGCCAGCCCATCCAACAGATCAAGCCCGCCCTCTGCCAGATCGCCGCGCGCTGCATAAAGCGCCTCCATTGTGGTGATGATCGCGCCCAGCGCATCGTTCCGCACAAGCGCCTCTGTCAGCTTTTCGCGCGTGTGATCGGGCAGGGTGGATGAATGCTCGCCAAAAAAGGCAATGATCGCGCGGTTCGCGTCGGTTCCTGTAAATGGCATCGCGTTCGTCCTTTCAATTGAGCAGCCCGGCAGCAGCGGCGGCGCAAATGCCCCGCGCTTGCCGGATCAGGTCGGAAATCACTTGTTCGGCGCACTCATCGATCCATGCGTCAGGGTCGAACGGCGCATCGGCATCAAATTGCATCGTGTGGCGACTTTCCGGCCCCAGCAGCAGCTTGCCCGCAATTCGCTCAACTGTGCCCGAATCGTCAATCAAGCTGCCGGACAGGCACACCACAATTCGGGCAGGCATGGGCGGCGCGTTTGGCTCGTTGATGCGGGCCGCCTCATCGGTTTCAACCGGGGTTACGCGCAGGCGGGCAAGCGGCCATTTGGCATCGCCCGTCAGATAGGCAATCTCGTTTGACAGCAGGGTGGGTGCTTCGGTTCGGTTCATAGCATCCTCATGGCACTTGGGAGTTGGGATTGCCGGGAATGCCGCCACCGCCACCACCCCATCCGCCACTTCCTCCGCTTGAGCCGGCTGCGGGTGTAGTGACTGAACCGACAAACCGCCGTCCGAACACCGTCAGATCGTTACGGTTGGTGGTGGCAACATAAGTGCGCGTGCCGCCCTCAAAATTAGGGTTGGCCTCCCAGACAAAATACATCGTGCTTGGAGCCAGCCCGCCGATGCTGCCCGCGTTAAAGCTGAGGCTCCCCGCGTCGTCGAAAACAGTGTGTGCGGCAATATTGATGGTGGAAACACCGCCTGATGTGGTCGCGGTGATCGGGTTGACGTTGAGCGTTTGCAGAACCCCGCCAGCGATGATCTGCGAGGTGAGGCGGCGACTTGTTGCGCGGCCCGTCGCGGGGTTGAGCAACTGCACGATGGGCTGCGAAACCGTCACGTCGGCGAAATCTTCGGGCCTGCCGGTGCCGGTGACACCAGCCCACTGAGCGCGCTGCGAGGCGATAACCGAGATCGCGTCAATCATCCGCTCGCGTGCGTCTGCGTAGTTTACGAAGGCTGCGATAAAATCCGCTCGAACGATGGGAGTGTTGGTATTCGCATCGACCTGAATAGCCGCCAGGTAGGCCAGCAGCTCGTCATAGGACTGCTGGTAGGAATTGCGGATCGCCAGCGCCACGCCGAACTCGATGGCCCTATCCCGCCAGATCGGGAACTCGGCCATGATGTTGGCCCGACGCTCGCGAACAGAGGGCTTCTCTGAGCGATGCAGGATGCCGTCATCGGCGATGGCACTGAGGTCGACAAGCGAGGACGTCGCGTCGGCGAGGGCGGTTGAGACCTCAGCTTCGAGAACATCGGGGGTAAGCCCCGGCCACGTTGCCCACTGCGACTGGTTGGCGATGGCGAAGGCGGTGTTCTGCGAGGTCACATCCGCCGCATCGTCGGCGTTAGGCCCCGGTGTGAACGGCGGGTGGATCGTCTGCCCCAGCAGCGCCGAAGTTACCATCGGTTCGGCGATGTTGAGTTGCAAGCTGCTGGCCCCGCCGCTTACCGCGAGGAGAACTAGCTGCAAGGATGTCGCACCGGAGGGGACATCAACGAAGGCGGAAAACCGCTGGTTGCCGCCTAGTTGACCGAAATCGGCAAACAAGACCGGCGCGCTGATGCTGGTGCTTCCAGCACGGAAATCGGTTATGAGTTGCCAAAAATCAATTGGCGTGCCCGAATTGTTGAAGGCGTTCAGAATTGCAGAAACCGACAGGCGGGTTGCTGCGCCAATCGGGAAGTGCTGCGAATTGGCGAGCGAGAAAATTTGCCCGCCTGCCGACGCAGTGGCGTTTGCAGCGACGAACACTCGGCCATTTTCAACCACGGGGAAAGGCGCAGTGATGCTGACGCCGGAAATGTTGAAGCTCTGCCAGCCCTTGCCGCCCTCCATCCGTGAGAAGGGCACGCGGTTGACATTGGCCGTCTGGGTGCGGTTGGAGCCGAACTCTGCAGGCTGGAGATCGCTGATCGAGGTGCCATCGGGATACTCGAACTCACCCAGCGTCACCGGGCCCAGCACCCGGCGAGGGCTGGTCACACCATCGATCACATAGGATACGGCCATGTAATGCGTGCCGCCCGATGGCACTGGAATGCTAAGCCGGGTAACATCGGGACGCGATGCGCCGGCCCATGTCCACACCGTAGCTGCACTCGGTGCTGCCGACTGTTGCACAAACTCAAAAATCACAAACTCGGCGGCAGGATTGTCGGTCTCACCGATCAACTGAAGCGCCGGAACGCGCACGCTTCCTGCATTGATCTGGGTAGCTGAAAGCGCCCATGCGCCCACCAATGGCGGCTGAAGCTGCGGCGGCGGCGGTTGCTGCGCGGCGATCACCCCATCATCCAGCGGCGCGGTGTCGCTGAACACGCTCGCCGAGATCTGGCGCAGCGTGAGCTGGTGACGCCAGCCCTGATCCGACCCCCATGCATCAACCTGAAAGGTGCGCGTGGCCCCGCCGAAATAGCGGTTCGATTGCCAGGTGACCCAATCGCCTTCCTCAACGCCTGCAAAGCGTGGCGGCAGCGTAACCGTCGCCCGTCCCCAAAGCCGCCCGAAACGGCGGGCGATTTCGGCAATGCGTTCGGCCTGCCGGACATTGGTCACAAGGCTCAGTGTCAGGGTCTGCTCGCGCGGCGCTCCATCGGCGATGATGTCTGCCACCTCGCGGCGAACAGGCGCGCCGCGCATCGACCAACGTTGCGCCGGATCAACAAACCGGGCAACCACAGTGTTTATCCAGCCGTTATCGGCAATCCCGAGGAATTCCGACCAGCTCACCTTGCTGCCAACAATCAGATCATCATCGGTGAAATGCGCCACTGGCGCGCGTGCTTCGCCGGGGTTGATTTCAACCGCGCCCTCGGGCTGCACGATGATCCCGCCGCAGGCCGCTGCGATATCGCTCTCCACCTCGATGAAAGGTTCGTTCGCCGAAACAACCCCGCCAATGCGATAGCGCGGCTCACCTCCCACCACTTCATCGCACAGATTGGCGCGAGCAAAGACATTTTGCGGCGGTGCCTCGATCGCCGACAGGCCGCGCCCCACCAGCAACATCGCTGGCTGATCCACCAGATCGCCCGCATAGATGCCGCGCACCCAGTTGTAACGGATATCGATGGGGTTTTCGGTCCACTCCCAGGTGGCCGGATTGTTGCGCCGATGGGCCCCGCTGCCGCCCACCGTGCTGTCCTTGCGCGCCTGGTAACACCTCAGGCCGCGCAGCACCCATCGAAAGCCGGGGCGGCGACCTTCCCAAACGGGGTTCTTGCCCTTTTCATCATCAGCCTTGTAGGCCACCACCACATAGGCAACGCCGCGCCCGCGATCATTGGCCGTCCAGCCGGGGCCGTGGGTGGTGAGGATCGATGGCACATTCTGATTGAATTGCCCGTCGCGCCAGTAAACTTCCAACTGGCCGTTATAGCCTGCCACCGGCCCATCGCCGGTGAAGGCGACATATTGATCATTGACGAAAAACCCTTCGAGCGCGTCGCAGCGATGATCGGCGAGCGCAATGACCAACACCTCCCGAGGCTGTGTAAAAACGCTGGAATATGCTATGGTTCTCTCGCGTTTCGGGAGGCTTTGGAATGGGTCGTTTCGTCCAAGGGGAAGACCGTCGGCAGGACTATTTGCTGCCAGCATCGCTCGATGATTACGTGTCGGAAGAAAACCCGGTTCGGGCAATCGAGGCCTTCATTGATGCGCTCGATTTGAAGGCTCTGGAGTTCGCTGGGATGACCCCGGCTGAGACGGGCCGTCCCGCCTATCATCCAGCAACGATGCTCAAGATCTACATCTACGGCTATCTGAACCGGGTCCAGTCGAGCCGGCGGCTCGAGCGTGAAGCCCAGCGGAACATTGAGTTGATGTGGCTGACGGGGCGATTGGCACCCGACTTCAAGACGATCGCCAACTTCCGCCGGGCAAACGGCGCTGCGATCCGATCTGTGTGCAGCCAGTTCATCGTTCTGTGTCGGCAGTTGGGTCTGTTCACGCGCGCGGTCGTGGCGATAGACGGCAGCAAGATGAAGGCGGTCAACAACCGCGACAAGAACTACACCGCCGCGAAGGTCGCCTCGCGGATGAAGCAGGTGCAGGACAATATCGACCGGTATCTCGACGCGCTTGATCGTGCCGACCGCGAAGAAAGCGACATTGCTGAACCGAAGGCGAAGCGTCTGACTGAGAAGATCGCGCGGTTGCGGGCACAGCTGCGGGACCTGGCGGCGCGCGAAGAGGAAGTTCGGAATGCGCCGGATCAGCAGGTATCGCTGACCGATCCAGACGCCCGTGCCATGGCGAGCGCGGGCCGCGGCACGAGCATCGTCGGCTACAATCTGCAGGCGGCCGTTGATGCCGAGCACCACCTCATTGTCGCGCACGAGGTTTTGAACACCGGCTATGATCGCGGACAGCTCGCACCCATGGCGGCGAAAGCCAAGGATGCGATGGGCGTGGAGGCCCTGGATGCCATTGCCGACAAGGGTTACTTCAAGGGCGAAGATGTCCGGACCTGCGAGGGCATGGGCGTCACCGCCTTTGTGCCCAGACCGCTTACCTCGGGATCAAAGGCACAAGGCCGCTTTGGCAAACCGGACTTCGTCTACCTGGAAGAAGAGAACGTCTATCGATGCCCCGCCGGCAAAGATCTGATCTATCGCTATACGTCGGTCGAGGACGGGTTGACCATGCACAGTTACTGGAGCTCGAACTGCCAGACCTGCGCGCTCCATGACCAATGCACGACCGGCAAGGAACGGCGGGTCAGACGATGGGAGCATGAGGCAGTCGTCGAGGCAATGGAGCGCCGCCTCGATCGTAGGCCAGAGGCTATGCGGATCCGCCGACAGACGGTCGAGCATCCGTTCGGCACGCTGAAATCCTGGATGGGCTCGACCCACTTCCAAATGAAGACGCTGAAACACGTCAGAACTGAAGCCAGTCTCCACATCCTGGCCTATAACTTCAAAAGGCTGGTCGCCATCCTCGGTGTCCCGGCAATGATCGCCGCAATCCAGACCTGAGGGGCCACTGCAACCTTCCGCGCTAATCCGAAATCAGCGCCGCTCGTCTGCCAACGCGTTTTTACACGGCCTGTCCCACTTTCCGTCGATCGTGATGCGGTCAGCTATGCCGGAGATGACCGCGCAAATGCCCTCCCCCCAAATCGCCCCACGCATGTCGCGGGGATTGGAAAATATCTCGGCTGAAGCCTCGTGGTGAGACTGGTTGGTAGAGGGGAAAAATAGCCTTCGGCCAGTCTCGCAGAAGCGAGGATAAGCTTATGGAAAATGACGAGAGAACTGCCGCGATCGCACGGTGCGATGGCGGAAATGAAGACGCGCGCCGGGTGCTGACAGCGGTGAGACGGCGCGAGGACTGGCCAAGGCAGCCGGAAACGGATGCCGGGTCAGGGGCGGGAACGGGCGCCACCCCCATGTCCGAAGCGGAGGAAAACATCCCTCCCTTGCGCCGGGTGTGCGTGCTGGATGTGGAGACCACAGGGCTCGATCCTGTGCGCCACCACGTCATCGAACTGTGCACGGCAGTGGTGCTGGTGGATAGCAGAGGCAAGATCGTGGGCCTGCCAGCGCTCAAATGGGGCAGGGAGGATCCGGGCTATCCCCTGCCGCCGAAGATCACGAAGCTGACCGGGCTCACCGATGCCGATGTGGCCGGGAGGGGCATCTGCCGCGATCAGCTCACCAAGTTCATCACGGGCTGCGATGCTGTGATCGCGTTCAACGCGGCCTTTGATCGCCAGTTCATGGAGGTGTTCGCACCTGACCTGCCGCTGATGGACTGGGGCTGCGCGATGGCGGATGTGCCCTGGCGCGATCTCGGGTTCGAGCCCGGGCCCCAGAACTACCTGCTGATGCAGGCAGGCAAGTTCAATCCGGCCGCCCACCGCGCAGCTGACGATGTGCTGTCGCTGATCGAACTGCTGGATCACACCTGCCATGACGGCGAGACCGTGATGGCCAAGGTGCTCAAAGCCATTGCTGATCCGGCCTGGCGGTTCGAGGCCACATCGTCCCCCTACAGGTTCAAGGAAGACCTGAAGGACCGGGGCTACAGGTGGCGTGCGCAGGGCAGGCACGGGGTGTGGCACCGCCATGTGAGGCCCGGGGAATATGTCGATGAGCGCGCCTGGTATCATGCGACGATCGGCAAGGCCCCCACGATCGTGCCGCTGCCAGCCAGCGAGCGCTATCGCGGCGATTACCGCTGGGAGCCGGTCGAACCAGCAGGAGGGCGTCCGGCATGGCTCAGATGAGACAAGGCCGCTGGAGCTTCTCCAGCCCTGCACTGGCGCATGATCCGATGCGCCAGCGGGTGCAGTTCCACCAGAAGGCGCAAGCCAAGGGGCAGGGGCAATCGGGACGACGGGCGCGCGGAGACCATATCCCGCCCCACGTGTGCCACCCGCTTATCCGGGCCGAGGGAAAAGCTGCGCGCAGCAGCAATAGCAGCAGCCTCTCCCTTGATCCGGTTGAGCGGAAAGCACTGGCCGAGCCAGCATCGTATCACGGGGCAGAGCCAGCGTCATCCCATGTGGCCCAGCCAGCCTTCAGCCCAGACAGCAGGAAGCAGCCGCAGCAGCGGGTGCGCACAGCGCGAGGCTGTGAAGGGGAGGGTTTTGTGAGCCTTCGGCATGAAAGGAAAAGGTTGAAGGCTTCCAGCTGCGGAAACGCAGCTGGTCATAATGAAGAAAGGAACATAACATGAATAGAACGACGATACTCTCTCCCACGGTGGCATCGCTTGCCATCATCCGCGACAACGCGTGCGCACCTCCGGGCGCTGCGATCCGGCATGTGGCCGTCTTTGTTGCCAGCATCGCGAGCTGCGGAAAGCATCGGTTCCGTATCGAGACCCAAGCCTTTGTCGGCAGCGAGGACGGCAGGGATGTTACCGACTGGCTCGGCAGCACCATTCCTCCGGGCGCTGACATTGCTCTGCGCCCGGCAAGCAGCATGCTCGATCCCTCGCCGGCCACTGATCTGGAAGAGCCATCGCCATGGTGGCCGATTGCCGACATGGCATGGCTGCGCCAGCGCTTTGGCGAGGAGCCGCGCATCTATACTCTGAACCTCAGCAACAGCGATATCAGCGAAACTGCCCGGGGCATGGGGCTGCCTTGCGCTATGCCGGGCGATCCCTGGCAGGTGCGTGCAGCCCATGGTGCCAGTGAAGCACAGGCGATCTGGTGTCACCTCCAAGCGCTCACCTGCTCAGATGGCGAGACCGCATACCGCATCGATGCATGGAAAGCCTGGATATCAGCCGGGCAATCTCAACGATAGCGCTGGGCGTAATCGGTCACAGCTTAACCAGCACACCCAAAAAACCACCCAACCACAGCGCGAACGGCCTGCTCTTCCCTCGGGAAGGCGGGCCGTTCGCGCATCTGGCTCATGCCTACGCTTACAAGGAACCCCTCTCATGCAATTAGACATAACCCCCTGCCGGGCGGTGGCAGCGCTTGCCATCACCCGCACCAATCCCAAGAGCCCGCCCGGCGCTGCCATCAGGCGCGTGGTGGTGTTCATCGCCCATGCGCATGGCGATGATGAAGCCCGGTTCGAACTTCACGATCATGCTTTTGGTGGCAGCACCAATGGCCGGGATGTGGCGGACTGGCTCGGCGGTATTATCCCCTATGGCGCCGAGATCGCCTTGCGCTCCACCATCAGCCAGCTGCGTCCGGCTCCCTCAAAAGCCCATGCCTCGAAATGGTCGCCGGTCGATGACACAGCATGGCTGCGCCCGGTGTTCGGCAATGATGCCAAGATCTGGCCGCTGCATCTCAGCGACAAGGACATCCTCGAGACCGGCATCCGTGTGGGACTGATCCGCCATGATCCGGAAGCCCTGTGGCTTGCTGCCGGTGCGATCCGTCCTGCCAAGGAGGCGCAGGTGATCTGGCACCGGTTCCTCGATCTGACGCGCTCGGCCTACGAGATCACCTGCCTGTCGGCTGCGCGTCAGGCGTGGTGGGCGCTCGAAAAGGCGCGGCCGATCCACTTCTGAGCCGCCGCAGCATCTGATCCGATCATCATGTGATCTGATCAGCTGCGCCCACGAACTTCTCCGCCGTCAGCCTTTGGCTGCTGACCCGGTCTGCCGCTCGGGCAGTCCGGCGATGAGCCCTGCGCTGATCCCATCAACCCCTAACCCAACCGAGCACCAACCAACCGCAGGCGATGCCTGCTCAACACAAAGAGGAAATGAACATGAGTAACCTAAGACTGAATACCAATACCCCTGATGCCCATGACACCGGAGCCACCAAGGCCGCGCGCACCTTGCGCTACACCTTTGTGGATACCGAAAGCCTGTGGGATCCGGGTCTTGTCCATGCCCACCGTGCGATCCACCCTGCCTGCCAGACCAATCGCATTGCCTCGCGCGTCATCACCGCAGCCGCGCTGTTCGATGTCGATATCAAGCCTGACGGCACGCTTGAGTTCGGCGAGGTCAAATCGTGGAATGCCCGTGCCAATGGTGGCAGCTACGGCGTGGTCAAAGCCCTGTTCGACAATCTCGCCGCCCGTGAAAACCGCGTGGTGGTGACCTGGGGCGGGCTTGCCACCGACCAGCAGATCCTGATCCTGTCTGCCATGGAGCATGGGCTGGTCCTGCCGCCCCACTTCCGCGAGGCGGATACCCTTCCCCGGAAGCGCCTCCACCTTGATCTGGCGCTTGCCATGAAGAGCAGCAGTCCGACCTATCATCACCTGAGCGAAGTGGCCTATCGCATCGGGGTGCCGTTTGCTCTCCTCAGCAACAAGGCCCAGGCCTTCATCCCGCGCACCAATGCCGACTGGCAGGCCCTGACCAGCCACTGCGAGCTCGATACCCTGCTCACCGCCATCACCATGATCGCATGGCGCATTGCGCAGGGCTCACCCGGTCTGCGGTTCGAGCCTGCGGTGGTCTGTCTGATCGGGGCCTTCCTGCTCCAGCGGCCCAATCATCCGATGGCAGCCTATCTCACCGCGTTCAGCGATGAGCTCACTGGCATCATCGGGGAGGGGCAGATGGCGGCTTGACGCCAAGGCTGCTGGTAGCGGCACATCTGGGCAGCGTCGGGGAACCGGCGCTGCCCCTTTGCCTTGTGGGCAGCATTTCGCTGGCCTGATCTGCATACATTGCAGATAATGCCAGCCATCCTTGGCTAAGGCCATGATAACAATGCTTTAGAAAACCCAGGCTACCGTGCAACGCGCAGAAGGGAGCAACATGGCACAGCGATCCTCACTTAGACATGCGCCGATACGGCAATTTGCAGACAGCTTGTCCGAAATTTTTCCTGCAGCGCATGTATAGGTGGGAGCAATCTTCATGCCAGCTCCTGAACAGCCAAGCGAACCCGCCCGAAATTTGACAGTCGATGAGGTGCGCGCCGAACTTGCGCACATCAAACCGGGCGCGCCATCACCGCTGCGCGATGCCATTGCCGGGCATTCTGCTCGCTCAGGGCACGAAGTGGCCGAAAAGCTCAACGAAGCCGTCAAGCGCGCCCTCTCCACACGAACGATCCCCGCAGGAGTTCCGTTCGACGCGGCCCTTGCCGAAATTGCGCGCTCTATCGCCAGCGGCGTAAACCGAAGCCGCAGCCGTGCGCGTGAGCATATCAGCGATCTGCCATCGACGAATTGCTCAATCTCATCCCTGCTGGTGGTTATGCGGTCTCAAGCCCCGAAGAGCTCATCGAGCAGGAGCGCATCCGCCAGATCTGTGCCGATGCGCTCGATCGGCTTCCCGCCGACGATGCGAAGCTTGCGGCTCTCATCGACGCCATTCATCAGGGCAAACGTGGAGACGATCTCGCCTTAGCCCTTGGCATTGCCAAGCGGGAGCTTGCCACCTTGCGCAAAGCCCTCAAGCGCGGGGTCAAGCGCATCTGGCCAGAAGTGGAGGCTGAGATCGCTTCAGCAAAGACCTGAGGTGTTCATTCTGCCCAATGCTTATCGGCTTTCCGGCTTTCGGATGCTGCCATACCATCAAGTGTCTAGACTGATCTAACCGCTTGCCACTAGGGTCGAAACGCGACCCACTGAAGCACTTGCGATAATCCGCGAATGACAAGTCAGGCGCGCTAAACGCAATGCGAGAACAAAAGGCAAGAACCAATGGCCGTCAAGAAGTCCGACCTCTACTCATCGCTCTGGGCGTCTTGCGATGAGCTGCGCGGCGGCATGGATTCGACCCAATACAAGGACTACGTCCTGTTCATGCTGTTCATCAAATACGTGTCGGACAAGTATGCGAACAGCGACGACATGGAGCCGCCGATCGTCATTCCCGAGGGCGCATCATTCGACGACATGGTGGCGCTCACCGGCAACCCGCAGATCGGCGAGATGATCAACACGCAGGTGATCCAGCCGCTCGTAGAGGCCAATGAACGGCTCGCCCGCACCGACTTCCCCGACTTCAACGATCCCAACAAGCTGGGCGACGGCGGTGAGAAGGAGAAGCGGCTCGGCAACCTGATCGCGATCTTCAACAGCCCCGATCTCGATTTCGCGAAGAACCGCGCCGATCACGATGACATTCTCGGCGACGCCTATGAATACCTGATGCGCCACTTCGCGACCGAGAGCGGCAAGAGCAAGGGTCAGTTCTACACGCCGTCCGAGGTCAGCCGTGTGATCGCCAAGATCATCGGGATCTCGCCGCAGAACTCGGTGGCCGGGACGACCGCCTACGACCCCACGTGCGGTTCGGGATCGCTGCTCCTCAAGGTGGCAGCCGAGGCAGGCAAGCGGATCACGCTCGAAGGTCAGGAGAAGGACGTCACCACCGCGGGTCTCGCCCGCATGAACATGATCCTGCACGACTTCCCCACCGCCAATATCCTGGCGGGCAACACGCTCACCACCCCGAAGTTTCTCGATGGCGAGCGGATGCGGACTTACGACTACGTGGTCGCGAACCCGCCGTTCTCCGACAAGTCGTGGAGCACCGGCTTCACCTACGATCCCGAGGGCGGCGTCGCGGATATCCACCGCCGGTTCGAGTGGGGCGCGCCGCCGAAGAAGCAGGGCGATTACGCCTACCTGCTTCACATCATCCGGTCTATGAACAGCACCGGCAAGGCGGTCTGCGTTCTGCCCCATGGCGTCCTGTTCCGCGGCAACGCCGAGGGCACCTTGCGCGAGGCGCTGGTTCGCTCTGGCTACCTCAAGGGGATCATCGGACTTCCGGCGAACCTTTTCTACGGCACCGGGATCCCGGCCTGTCTCGTCGTGCTCGACAAGGAGAACGCCGCCGCGCGCCGCGGGATCTTCATGATCGACGCCTCGAAGGGCTTCCGCAAGGACGGGGCGAAAAACCGGCTGCGCGAGCAGGACATCCACAAAATCGTCGATACATTCCGCAAGGGCGAGGATGTCCCCCGCTATGCCCGGATGGTGCCGTTCGACGAGATCATGGATCCGCGCAACGCCTTCAACCTCAACCTCGCACGCTACATCGACACCTCCGAGCCAGAGGACATTCACGACATCGATGCCCACCTCAACGGCGGGATCCCGGCGCGTGACGTTGACGCGCTCCAGCCATGGTGGGCGGTGATGCCCGGCCTGCGCGACGAGCTCTTCGCCGATCTGCGCCCCGGCTACCTTTCCCCGCGGCGGCCCACCAGCGAAGTGAAGGATGCGATCGGTGCCCACCCCGAGTTTCAGGCCTTCGCCGAGGCGGCTTCGGAAACCCTGTCCTGCTGGCGGACTCGAGCGGACGCGACCTGCCGCGCCTTCCGTCCTGGCGACAATCCCAAGGAGCTGATCGAGACCATCTCGGAGGATCTGCTCACGGCCTTCCGCGCCGTGCCGCTACTCGATCCCTATGACGTCTATCAGCACCTGATGGACTATTGTGCCGAGGCGCTTCAGGACGACGCCTATCTCATCGCCGCTGCCGATTGGGTCGCCGGTGCCCAGCCGCGCGAGATCATCAAGCGCAAGGGCAAGAGCGGCAAGCTGGAGTGGCCCGAGCCGGGCGACTATATGCTGGGCAAGCGCCGTTTCACTTCGGACCTCATCCCCGCTCGGCTGATCATCGCCCGCTTCTTTGGCGCAGAGCAAGCAGCGATTGACGAGCTCGACACCCGGATCGCGGAACTGGAGCAGGATCTGGCCGACAAGCTGGAGGAAGGCTCCGGTGAGGACGGCCTGTTGTCCGAAGTGATCGAAGGGGAAGGCGACAAGCAGAAGATCGCCGCCAAGGCGCTCAAGGCGCGGCTGAAGGAGATCGGCAAGGATCCTGACTTTGCCGACGAGCGTGCGGCGCTGGAGGCTGTAGCGCGACGATCAAGGTGAGAGTTGCGCGACGATCAGGATGAGAAGTTGATTGTCGCGGCGCGACAGTTTGTGCGCATTCTGATTGTCGCTGGCAAGGTCTATTTGTCGTCCTGATTGTCGCG
>Ga0213832_1000272_pt1 | contig 56770 bp, 59 predicted proteins | sample SWATP13_FD_161660 | JGI IMG/M metagenome (GOLD analysis project Ga0213832, IMG submission 161660) | Coastal seawater microbial communities from Marineland, Florida, United States - SWA TP1 #3 | ecosystem: Environmental > Aquatic > Marine > Coastal | place: USA: Florida | collected 2016-08-06 | reverse complement strand
TTCCTGCCATTGCTCGCGTGTACGTCTTTTTGTTGCCATCAATTAAATCTCCGTAAGTAAAATCTACGGGGACTATTTTACGGGGTAGTTCAATGAGGAAAAGACGGTCTAAAATGATCGCTTACGGAGCAATTGCCCAAAATCCTATTTTGGGAGCCATGCTACCTATTGCCAGCCCGGCAAGGTTTCCTGCAATTAACCCGAATGCCAAACAGCCAAAGGTAGCAAGTACCCCAGAGAAAGTATCCTTGCCTGTAAAAAAGGCAACCCAGCCAACAAACATTGCCCAAACTGGCCAATTCAATCCATTGGCTATTGTAGCCGCGAATGTTGCAGTGATTGCGGCAACTAAGCTAAGAAATAAGTAATCACCATTAACCATTTTCATGTACCTTTCTTCAAAAATTAAACTAAAGCAATGATGTAAGTTTTATTGTTTGGAGCATGTGTTTCATATCCATTTGAGGATTGCCAGAGCCAATACTACTGGTGGCAGAAACACTTGAGGGAACACGATAAGTTCTTCACGAAACGAGTACCATGCTACTTCAACACCTTTCCACATATTCCAGCTTGCTATTCCAAACCAGACAGGAATGAATAACTTAAGCATTTGCGGCGTTGAGAATGGCGTCATATGCCACAGCCACCCAAAGGTCATGAGTAAGCCAAGTAGAATCACGCCCCCCGTAAGCATTATCAACGTATGCATAATGGCGCCCAATTGCGGGGAGTGAGCAAATCAGCTAACCCTACTCGGCGCAACATTTCAGCCCTGAGCCGATCCAGAACTGCAAACCCCAGGTCTGCGCCATCTTCGGTAGGGTCAAAGTGGAGCCGAAAAGGTTTGTCACCAAATGGTTTTGAGACAGCGTCGACAACCATATCTGCTACCGGATCGGGCTGTGCATTTTCTGGAACAATTTGGGCGAACGATTCCTTTACTATTTCTCTGAAATTGCCATATGGTCCACTTTCGTATTCATCGAGCCGTTCAACGTCTTCGGGACAGCCCGCGTGAGCAAAATGATTGGTTCCCTTGGTGAATGCTCCAGGAACCACGATGGTCGACTCAATTCCCCAGCGACTAAGTTCTCTGGCATATTGAACTGCCAAAGAATCCATTGCGGCTTTTGCTGCAAAGTAGGGTGCAAAGTAGGGAGGTGTTCCTCCTGCCGAACTGGAGCTGGATATCCAAATAAGATAACCTTCGCGCCGCTTACGCATAAAGGGTAATGCTGCCCGGTTTAGTCTTTGCGTTCCTAAAACGTTTACGTCATATTGCAGAGCAAACTGCTCAGGCGTAAAGGCTTCGGCAGGTCCAAACATCATATGCCCTGCATTATGAACCACAATGTCAATCACACCACACTCATCGATGATGGTATTTACTGCCTGGTCAACCGATGACTGGGATTGAACATCCAGTTCCAGAGGTTGAATGTCCAGTGATTCGGCTAGACTCAAATCGAATATTTGTTGAGCATTTGCTGCATTTTTTCCATTTACATCTCGCATCGATGCATAAACTTTATGGTTCGCACGGGCGAGCGCTTGAGAAATCAGACGCCCGAATCCACTCGATGAACCAGTAACTAAAACGACTTTTTTTGACATGGTGCATTCCTTAAATGACGCCGCCATTGGCACGTAGCACCTGACCATTAACCCAAGCCCCGTCTGTACTTGCCAGGAACGACACTACAGATGCAATATCATCTGGTATGCCAAGTCTCTCAAGCGGGTTCATTTTGGCCATGCGATCGATCAACTCGTCCGATTTACCGTTTAAAAACAGTTCAGTTGCTGTCGGCCCCGGAGCTACCGCATTGACGGTAATCTCTTTTCCGCGCATTTCTTTTGCCATTATCGCTGTGAGTGTTTCTACCGCTGCTTTTGTGGCAGCATAAACACCGTAATTTTCAAATTTGAGTCCGATAACACTGGTCGAAAAGTTAATCACGCGGCCACCATTGTTAAGTCTTACTGCAGCTTCACGTAGTGCATTGATCGTTCCTTTAAGGTTAACGTCAATTTGTCTGTCGACATGCTGCGTATCCGCTTTGGCAAGCGGTTTAAGTTCCATGATTCCCGCATTATTCACTAACACATCAACAGTCCCTATTGTTGCTTCTACATGGTCAAACATGCTCTGCACCGACGCGGCATCAGAGACATCTGCTTGGTGAGCAATTGCCCGGCCACCAGCCTTTGTAATTTGTGTAATGACTTCTCTTGCTGCGCTTTCACTTCCCGCATAATTCACTACAACGGCAAAACCATCGCGTGCCAAGCGTTTAGCGATACTGGCACCAATACCTCGTGAGGCACCCGTGACTAAAGCTACTTGATTGAAAGTTTTCATAACTGTTCCTCAAAAGTGGTTGTTTGATTGAGCGATTAGAAAAGTACCACTTCTAAAATATCGAATAATTAACTAAAATCCGGAATCACTATCCGGAAAATTTGAACAATTATGGACAGAATTGATGCAATGCGCGTGTTTACCCGGGTTTTGGAAAGACAAAGCTTTACCGAAGCTGCTGAAGATTTGAATATTGCTCGCTCTACGGTAACTGACGTTGTTAAGAGACTTGAAAAAAGAATAGGGGTTGTTTTGCTGGAGCGGACAACCCGACAAGTCACTCCGACGATTGATGGTGAAGCATTTTATCGACGATGTTTATCAATTATTCAGGATATGGAAGATGCTGAAGCGTTATTTTCAGGCGAAAAGCCAAAAGGTGCATTAAGAGTCGATGTGCATGGCACGCTGGCCCGTCATTTCTTAATGCCCAGACTCCCTCGGTTTTTAAGGGCTTATCCGGATATTGAACTGTATATGAGTGAGGGGGATCGATTTTCAGATGTTATCCGTGAAGGTATCGATTGCGTTATTCGGGTAGGAACTCCCAATTCAGAAGAGTTAGTAGCCAAACAAATTGCATTGTTGGAAGAAGTCACCGTGGCTTCTTCTGAATATTTGAATGAATTTGGTATCCCTTCTAATATAAATGAACTCACAAATCACAAAGTCGTAGGCTTCCGGTCTACAGGGAGTAGTGTTGCAATGCCGCTGGAGTTCAGCATTGAGAACACGATAAAAACCATTTCTCCGATAGCATCACTGACAGTAAATGCGGCTGAAACACTGGTTGCTGCTGCAAGATTAGGTTTAGGTATTGTTCAGGTTCCCCGTTACCATGTTCAATCCGATATAAAAAATGGTACGCTGATCCCTATCCTGGAGGAGCATCCTCCTACACCGTCCCCAGTCTCCATTTTATACCCACAAAATAGACAGCACGCTTCACGGGTAAAAGTATTTATTGACTGGTTGGAGTCAGTGTTTGCTGAGAGTTTACCTAACTACTAGGTGTCATTAGTTTATTGCCAGGCGAGATGCTTTACGCGATTAAAGATTACCCATAGTATTAAACAATAAACGGTGTACTGCTAAAGCACCGTTAATAAATTTATGTACTGCGGGATTATCTGGCGAGCCGCTTTTTGCTAATTAAAGCAAGGCCTAAACCAAGTAACGCCAGGCCAGCAGGGGCCGGAGCTGGTGTTGGGTCGTCATCTCCGCCACCGGCAGTTGCTGAACCGAAAGTAATATCATCGTAACCAATTTGATTTACTGTGCCGCCGAAGTCGATGGAATAGGCGGTGCCTGCAAAGCTTGCGCCCACTGCTGTCCAGTTACAAAAATCGCCAGTAGGATCACCTGAGCAGTTATCGAAGCCCTGAGCGCTTAGATCTAAAGTCGCCAGCAAGTTACCTGTTGCATCTAAGCCATCGTACACGAAGACCGACGCGACAGTTGAAGAGGAATAGAAAAATGAAAAGCCTGTGTCAAAACCGGCTGCATAGTTTAAAACCGCTGTACCGGTTAAGAAAAACATCACGGTATCAGCAGAAGGTTCGTTAGCAAAGTTTCCGGTACCGCCTGCGTCCGCATCGATAATGCCTAAAGTATTGGATCCAAACCCAATACCATAGTCTGTGCCTGAGTTACCCATGCTATCGGTGCCACCATTATAGAAATCGTTAATGTTTGCCTGGTCGCCAATGCCTTCAAAATCCAACACGATGACTTCCGCCTGGGCAACACCTGAAGCCGCTAGGAGCGCGGCTGCAGCAGTGCTTTTCATTAACTGCGATTTTTTCAATAATTTCATTGTTCTTTCCTTTTGAATATTTTTTCGTCGCTTATGGCCTATTATTAGTTAAGGCTAAACGCGTTACATAGGGCGTTACGGCTTCCTGGCCCTCATCGACCTTTTTGCAAGAAACGAACCAGAATGTACGACTTCAATCAAAACAATGGATTACAAGACTGTATGTAAATTGATTGTAAAGATGTGTATAAAAATTCGACAGTTCGGAGGCGCCACGTCATCGTTAGACACATGGTCGAGCGAAGAAATCGCTAGCATGAACCCTCTTCCCAAAGCGAAGAATTAATACAATTGTTGCATTATTGTGTGGATAGATGAGCAATGCCCGACAAGATCGAGTAACGTAAGTTATTGCTTTGGTATGAATTGCTGTTGCAAGTGGTGGCCCCACCTGGACTCGAACCAGGGACCTAACGATTATGAGTCGTGTGCTCTAACCAACTGAGCTATAGGGCCATTGTGCGTGAAAAGCCTGGTTGAGATACCAGGCGCGCGCAAGTATAAGCAGTTTTTATGGGCTTGTCACCCCATGTTAGGATTACTTGATGTTTTCTTATACTGATCGATACTAAAATTAACGATCTGTAGAAAGCTGAACCTGATCAGATTTGCCGAATCGTCATAGCAACACTATAGCCTAGTGCAAATATATTAATAGTCTGCTATCTTTCAGCTACTTATAGATAAAAACGTCTTGGTTCGGTATTTGAATTGGGAGATAACAATGACTGAAAAACCCTATTTGGTCAGTGGCCGTAACACATTAATTCATAAAATTCGTAAATTTGATCTACTGATATTAAACGGTAACGACGACCCGGCAGTAGTGGTGAATTATAAGGGCATTAAAGAATACTCGGGTAAAATTCCGGAAAATAAACGTGAAGCGAAAATGATGGATATGGAACTGGTGGATGTCACGGCCAGCGAAGTATTCGGTGATGAAAAAACGCTGATTTTTGTGCAAACCCTGAATGGTAAAGAATACAAAATTGATTATTCTAAAGCGGGAACCTCTATGTTCATTCGCGTGCATCAGGACAGCATCTTTTAAATAGTATCATCTCAATGATTGGTAGGGTTGCTATGGCCAGCCTGCCAACCTGAGCCTTTATTCTCTATTTTACTACCGCTACCCTAAATTTCCCCAGCGGTGTGGGTTCAGGCTATTAAACCCGGTAATAGATTTTTTCTTACCCTTAAGTTGTACATATTCGGGCGCAAAAATAGTGAACTGGCATATATCCTTGGGCGTGGTTTCCGATGGATTGAGTTCGCTGACAATGCCAGCCTGATTTAAGCCTTCTGCTACCAATTCTGAACAAAACCAGCGGTTACTCTTCTTGCGGTTGTATGTGATCCAGTTTAGCCAGCGATGGTCGTCAAATACATCGATCGCGGCGCCGAACAATTGCCAGATGTCGTAGGCTTTGCCCATTTCTCCGGCCAGAAAGTCGTGAAAGTCGAACCAATTATTTTGCAATTGCTGTTTAGCTTTGTTGTGTAAGGGCAGCCACCATACATCCCCGTTGTAATGGTTTATGCGCTCTTCTACGTAATTGCGCATAACACCCTTCTTTCCTTTAATCGAAGTTGCCTCAATCATCGTGAGATCCTGTACGGCTGAAGTCGAGCGGTTGTCATCGGGTGAATCAATAACAAGTGCCGTGTGAGTTACCACCGAACGGGTAGTGAATTTGGTCCAACGGGAAAACAAACTGGTACCGCCGAAGGCAATAATATCGCCTGGCGCAATCAGGTGTTTTATATCGTGATAAGCGTGCTGAGTAAGCATGTTTTTCCTTTTCTGCCTGCGCTCTTTGCTAGCTGGTTTGTGTCCGGTCTGGTTGTTTGGTTACTGCCTTTTTGGTGATTTTACCGTGTACTCCTTGCTCGCGGTAAAAAGGCGAATGTTACAAAGTGTGTGATACACACGATTAACAATCGGGGATTCCGGACCGTTTAACTGCAGTTATATCCCTTTTGTCGCAAAATCTCAAATAGACGTCGATTAACGCTTTGCAGGCAACCTTTTGCTGCTCTGCCCCTACTGTATAAGGGCGAAAGGAAGAGTCAGGCTTCATCTTCCACAACCGAGTCAGCGATAGGTAGAGGATAGTGTCATGCAAAAAGTTAACAGTGTAATTCGTTCAGCGTTATTAATTGGTACCACAGTAGCAGCAACATTGGGTGGAATTTCTTCTGCTCAGGCCAGCAAGTTACCCGGTGCCCTGGAAGATAAATTAGTCGCGGTTTGTCAGGCAATCAAAGATGACAGCCGCATTGAGCTGCACAGAGCCGTAAGGGACAGCGGGGTAAGTTACCGTCGGCTGGCCCGTGGACTGGTATGTGATGGCATGGATATGTACACCTTTGCATTACAGCATGGTGCAAATAATACCGGTGCGGTGATTGCCAAACGCACCAACCTGGAAGAACAGAGTTTAACCGCGAAGCAGTAGGGTAATGGTTTTAGTTCCCTCCCTGGGGTTTGGGCTGTGTCTTTCACAGCCCTTTTTTCGGAGTCTGATATGGAAGCGATACCGTCAGATAATATGGTAGTGCGATTTATAGGTAAGCCGAGCGCGGAAGTTGAATCCTTCCATGAGTTTTTATCCCAGCACTTTGTTAAGCCTTTTGAGTTTACGTTTACCGCCGATCTTACTGAGGCGGCGTTGAATGAACTGATTGCCAGCCATCCGGCAGTTGCCCCCAGTGTTTCCTGTCAGCCACCACAGATCCAAATAGTAGTTACCGATCATTCCACCGTAAAAGCGTTTACTGAAACCGGGCTGCGCGGTGTAACCAGCGTCATGTGCGGCCACTCCAATCAGGATGCATTACAGGCGTTTAATGCCGGTGTCGGCGTGTTTTTTTGTTTATCCGCCAGTCTGGAAGAAAAGCGCAGGCAAATTCATCGCTTGTACCTTAGATACCAAACCCGGGTAGAGGCTTTGAAGTGGCACCTGGTCAGCGAAGAACTCGCCCGCCAGCGCGCCTGTTCTCCGGCCCGCCTGATGGCCGAACTCACTAACGTTAAGTCAAATTGCTCAAGGCCGACTCACCAAATCGCCATGCGATGTGGTGTGGACTGGCAGTATGTTGACTGGCAAACCATTCGTTATGTAGAAGCCGCAGGCGACTACATGTGCGTTTACACTCAGGAAGAAACCCTGATTGTACGTTCTACGCTAACCGACATGGCCAGGCGGTTGCCCAAACATGTGTTTACCCGCGTGAACCGTTCAATCATTGTAAATACTCAGTTTGTAAAACGACTTATCAAACTCAACTCCCGGGTAAACTATGTGGAGCTTCAGGATGGCAGTAAGGTGAAAATTAGCCGGCGTTTGCTGCCGGTTTGTCATCAGCAACTCGATGCCGCACTGTCTCAGTCATGAAACAACGTCCCGCACGCCCATACATCGATATTGCTGTGAGGGTGGTTGCCCACTTTCAATATTTCGCTAGTTAATCCTACACATAAGTTACTACAACCTAAGTCGGGTAGTGGTTTTCATTTAACCTCGTTATTATCAAACCTAATCTATCCTGTGGAGCATTTTGAGTGCATGTAACATCAACCCTGACCGGCTGGCTGATTATTGTTGGCTGTTATCTGGTGGGCGAATTTTTGGTCTTGGTGACAGATTTGCCATTGCCGGGGGCGTTAATAGGTTTGTTACTGTTGCTTGGCGGGCTGCTATTGAGGCAGCGTCCACCCGAAACGGTAGGACGGGGCGCCCAACCACTGCTTAGCCATATGTCGGTGTTATTTGTGCCTGCGGTGATTGGGGTGGGGTTATTCTGGGCGGAGGTATGTGAAAATGCTCTGGGTATTGCGCTCGCATTGGTGGCAACTACCATCGTGGCGCTGGGCGCTACCGCGTGGTTTGCGCAACGGCTTCTGATAAAAGCCAAAAGGCCTGACTAATGTTAAGAGCAGAGCTGGCAATTAAGCAGATTATTAGCCGCTTCAGTGACGTTGTAAGCAGCACGGCTTCGGTAAATGGCGTGTTGTGGCTGGCGGTTACGCTGGCTTTTTATGCCGTTGCGCTCAAAATTTTCCGTGCTTCCAAAGGGCATCCGCTGGTGCACCCGCTTAGCATTACCACCTTAGCCGTGGCAGCGGTGATGTGGTTTGCTGATATCTCTGCCGCTCAATATCGTGAGTTCGCATTATTATTACACTGGTTATTAGGGCCTGCTACGGTGGCGCTTGCTGTGCCTATGTACAATCAATGGCAAAATATCCGGCAGTTGGGGGCTCCACTCATTTTAAGTGTGATGGTTGGAGGGGCTCTGGCACCGCTTCTGGCATGGGGTGTTATTTACCTGACTAACGCACCGATGGCGATCCAAATGACGATGCTGGTGAAATCCATCACTAGTCCGTTAGCCATGGAAACCGGCGCGGCGATTGGCGGTATTCCGGCCCTGGCGGCAGTCTTTGTTATTCTTACCGGTATTGTAGGCGCCCTGGCGGCGCCACTTACCTATCGATTACTTAATGTCACTATGCCGGATGCCCAGGGGGTAGCGCTGGGTGCGGTATGCCATGCTGTAGGCACGTCCAAGGCTTTACAAATGGGCGAAGTGCAGGGGGCACTTGCCACGGTAGGTTTGGGCCTTAATGGTATTCTCACCGCGGTTGTCTTACCGGTGATTCTGTAAGGTTTGTCATCGCTGTAGCGCACAAATACCGCTTGTTAAGTTGATTTTTGCCGTCTGCCTGCTATTTGTTAAAGGGTGCTTACTGCATTGTTTAGTGCTGTTTCTTAACCCTTGGATAGCTATGTATTCAGTTTTGATTTGTGATGACTCGCTGGTGGCCCGCAAGCAGGTAGCAAAGTGCCTGCCACAGGACTGGGACGTAGCTATTCATTTTGCTAAGCATGGTGGCGAGGCCGTTGAATGTCTGGCCGCCGGTAAAGGGCAGTTATTACTGCTCGATTTAAACATGCCGGAAATGGACGGCTATCAAACCCTTCAGGCCATCGGCCAACAAGGGTTAAAAACCAATGTGATTGTGGTGTCTGGCGATGTCCAGCCCGAAGCTCGTGAGCGGGTAATTAAGCTTGGAGCACTGGATTTTATTCGTAAGCCGGTCAGTGCCGCCGAATTACTGGCAGTGTTAAGTAAACATCAACTGATCAATGCGCCCGTAGAGGAAGAGCCAAAAGAGTTTGAGCCGCTGGATCCTGATATTCGTGACTGTTATCAGGAAATCACCAATATCGCCATGGGCAGAGCGGGCGATCATCTGGCCCGTACGCTGAATGTGTTTGTTCATTTGCCAATCCCAAACGTTAATCTGATTGAGGTGTCGGAGCTGCATATGCTGCTTAGTGATATCGAAAATCATGAGCGGGTCAGTGCGGTTTGTCAGGGCTTCGTGGGGCCAGGAGTTCAAGGTGAAGCGCTGTGTATTCTAAGTGACTCAAGCCTGGACGATGTGGCCCGGATTCTTAACATTTCTGGTGCGGTTGACGATCAGAAGCAACTGGAGTTGCTAATGGATGCGGCCAGCATTCTCATTGGTACCTGCCTGAGCGGCATTGCCGAACAGCTGGATGTGAGCTTTGCCCAGGGACAACCGGTGGTGCTAGGCCAGCATCGTAACATCACCGAAATCATTGCTACCAATAAATTAAAGTGGAAAAGAACCCTGGCAATTGAAATTTCTTATGGCCTTGAAGGTTACAACACTGTCTGTGAGTTGCTGCTGTTATTTACCGAAAACTCCATGGAAACACTTAATTATAAACTTGCTCACTTGCTGGAGGACTTCTGATGACCAATGAATCCGTAGATGACATGCTGGAGTTTCATTGGATCATCGACATGCTGCAAACGGTGGATGTGGGTATTGTTGTGTTGGATCGCGAGTTTAAAATCAAAATGTGGAACGGTTTTATGGAAAGCCACAGTGGCAAGTTGCCCTCTGAGGTGCGCGATAAAACCCTGTTCAGTATTTTTGAGGACATTAATCACGAGTGGTTTTCGCAAAAAGCTAAACCGGTATTTGAACTCAAAACCCGGGCGTTTATGCTATGGGAGCAGCGCCCTTATCTGTTTAAGTTTTCCAATTACCGGCCTATCACCGGCAGTGAAGAATTCATGTATCAAAACATTATTTTGTCACCACTGGTATCGGCAACCGGCAAAGTTGAACATATCAGTATGATGATTTATGACATGACCGATATTGCCAGTGGTAAAAAGCAACTCGAAGCATTACAGGTATTACAGAGTGAAGCCTCGGAGCGAGGCGCAAACAGCCGGGCCTGACCTATGGCAGGTTATATGCGATGAGTTGTCGCGAGTACTGTAGCATTCGCCGCTCGTTGTTGTAGGTCGCTGTATTCAACCTGATTTTTAGCAATCTGGTCTAAAGCGACTTTTCATTTACGGTTTTGGTTTCACAATATCGTTATGAAAAGCGTATCTCATTTTTTATTGTGTATTATGTGTTGGTTGCCGGCTGGTCTTTCAGCTCCGGCCGTGGCGCATTACAGCTGCGATGTCGATTTAAATTACGGGGTTGTGGTAAATGACGATCAGTTACGTGTCCTCAAAGAATATCTCACCTTGTATCAAATCAACCATCAGCAACAGTTGTTTGTGGCTGGCGACTGGCTCACCCTTGACGACAAGCAGGCTGCACTGGTAACCGACTACGCCAAAGGGTTGCATTCGGTGGTACCGCAAGTCACATTGCTGGCGACCACGGGTATTGATTTAGCTACCGACACTGTACAACAGATGTTTCTGTCTTTATTGGGCAGCGATCATGACAGTTACGAAAAACTCAACACTGCCATGGATAAAATGAAAAAGCGGGTACGCAGAAAGTTTCGCTATGCCCGCAGCCATTATTACCTGGGGCCTAGTTCCAGTGAAGTGTTGGATGAGTTGGCAGAGACCGATTTAATGGTGCCGTTATCCCAAACGTTAGCCACTTCAGTGGGGAGTATTCTAACCACTCTTGGGGCTATGGACTCCGATAAGCTGGCGGTAGATCGCACTGAAATGGCGGTTATCAACCAGCGAATTGCGCATTACGCGGCCACGTCTGATGGTGATGGCCCCCCGGTTGATACTACCTTGCCGCAAAAGGCGCGCTGGTATTGCGACTATTTCAAAAAACTCGATATGCTTGAAAAACAAATGCAGAATACCATTCCACAATTGGCTGGTATCGATTTAATTCAGCAAACCGAACATAAAAATTGATCACACCGGAGTGTGTGTCACCCGGAATGCCTGGTCTCAATACATCCACTGCGTTATCCCTGCAAGCTTTTGAACGGAGATCTCCTGGGGTTCTCTTATTCGTCATCCCCGCAAGGTTTTGAGCGGGGATCTCCTTCGCCATCCCGCAAGCACCTCCTTCGTCATCCCCGCATGCACCCCTTTCGTCATCCCCGCATGCTTTTGAGCGGGGATCTCCTTGGTATTCTTTTGATGTGTAGACTGCATAACAATGTTTGGGAGATCCCGGCTCGTGGGCCGGGATGACAGATATACTTGGGCCGGGATGACTGATATATTTGGACCGGTATGACAGTAATAATAGGGTCGGAATAACATTAAAATTGGGTCATAAAGGCATTGTTTTATTTAAGTAGTGTCGATACCGATTGCGAAACATTTACAGCGCCTTTATGGATTTCGTCCATGACTCCCTGCACCTGAGTGATCTGTTCGTTGGTTTGCTCCACATTCAGGCGCACATTCTGCATTTGTTCTGATGCGTTGCCCGATAACTGCTTATTTTCACTGACCACCGACTCGATTTCCACTGTAGACTCACTGGTGCGACTGGCGAGCTGGCGTACCTCGTCGGCGACAACGGCAAAGCCGCGCCCCTGATCGCCAGCGCGGGCAGCCTCTATTGCAGCATTCAGTGCGAGAAGGTTGGTTTGTTCGGCAATCGAGCGAATGGTGGAAACGATAGCGCCAATACTCGTTGATTGTTCGATAAGTTTTGTCATTAATTCATTGGCGGTATTCACCTGGCTGCGGGCGGAGTCCGATGCTACCACTGATTTTTTAAGCATAATATTGCCTTGATCGGCTATTTGTGCCGTTTCTTCTGCCGTCGAAAAAGCCAGCTCTGCTGCTTTGGTGATTAGCTGTTTTTCTTCTACCTGTGCGGTCACATCGGTAGCAAATTTAATCACTTTAACGACTTTGCCATCCGGCCCCAGTATCGGATTGTATGTTGCTTCAAGCCAGATTGGGTTGCCCTTCGCTGTGCGCCGCTCAAATAAGCCTGATTGGTGTTCACCGTTCCCCAACCGTTTCCAGAAGTCTTTATGAGTGTCCAGAAATTCCTGGGTACAGAACATGGCGTGATGCTTACTTTTGATTTGGTCCAGTGAATAACCCATGGCGGTGAGGAATTTGTGGTTGGCTTTGCGAACTTCACCTGTGGGGGTGAATTCGATAACCGCCGTTGATTTATCCAGTGAGTCATTGACAGCCTTAAGTGACATCACTTCATCCATTCTGTCGCTCACATCACTGGCAATTTTAAAGATTGAGCTTACCCGGTTGTTCCCATCAACAATGGGAATGTAGGTGGCCTCTAGCCAGATTGCATTGCCATCTGCCTTGCGGCGTTCAAATGTACCGGATTGCGATACTCCATCCTTAAGTTGTTGCCAGAATTTGGCGTAGTCCTGACTTTTAGCATAGCCGGATGAACAAAATATCCGGTGATGCTGGCCCTGAATCTGGTTTAATGAATATCCCACTGTCTTACAGAACAGCTCGTTAGCGTCGATAATTTCGCCGTTCGGGGTGAATTGAATAGTCGCCACCGAGTTTCTAATCGATCGGATAAGGTGCTGCGCGGTATCGGCCTGCGCTTTAATCTTATCGAGCTCCGCTTTATGGCGGGAAAGTGAAATTATCATCAATTTACCTCATACACTAAATACGGCGTTGATGCACTGTTCCCTGTCCACATGTTTCTGGTCGCCACTAACGATAGTCACCATGACCAACTAAACCTGTAAATCACTCTTGTATTTACAGTAAGCTAAGTATAGTCGGTTTTCGCGAATGTAAAATAAATGGTGATGGGCCAGTCAATGGCAACTGGCCCGCACTTTGAAGTGCACTCGGAAGCAGCTTAAAGCTGCGCTTTAGTGGCGGTGGCGAAGGCTACGTGTAGTTTGTGGTAGGCCGCTTCGTTGATAAAGTGGGGGTAAATGGTCTCACCCTGCCAGGCCTGGGGTTGTCCATCAAAAGACAAAAACACCGGCTCACCGGCGCTTACCGGGGCAAAGTCGTTGTCTTGTAAGGAAGGATGGATCATGGCCAGCCTCTCACCGTCTTCATTGAGCGGAAAGGTGATGTTTTCAATAAAACGAAACACGTCGCAGGGCGGGAGATCGGGCACTGAACCGCTGTTATAGGCATTCACAAAGTCGAGAATCGCCAGGGCCATTCGTTCTGTCAGGGTGTATACGTCCGCGCGCAATACGCCCTGAGGCTGTGCGCCAACTTCAATCATGATACCGCGCTTACCAATGCTACACAGATAAGCGTGTTCTGCAGTGGGCTTTTCGTCCTCTACCAGAATGTTGGCTTCTGGCATCTGCTGTTTTACATAGCGGGCGAGCTGGGTATGAAACTCATCGGCTTCCAGAATGATTAAGGTGGCTCCCATGGCGCTGGTGGTATTGTGGATATCAATGAGCAGGTCGATGTCAGACTTGCCTTTCGGCCCCCACTTTTGGTTGAGCGCATGGGCTAAACGGGCTTCCTGGCACTGTGGCTGGCGGGCTAGCAGGGCAGGTGTAAACTGGCGGTTGAGGTCTTCCTCTACAAACCGCACATTGGCATCGATAGCTGCCATATTCGACAAATAACAGTCGATGTTCAGCCCGTTATAGGCTGCCGGCACGCCGAATTTCTGCCAGTTTCTTACCAGTTGAATACCACTGGTTTCGTTACCGTGGGTACCGCCCACAATAGTGATGTTTGCGATCATTGGGGTTGGTCTCTAATGCTTAAAAAAGTCGCTGTGTTGTTCACTCAGCATGGCTTCAATATCTTCGGGATCCAGGTTGTTGATATCTGACTCCTGGGCCGGACTGGAGATCACTTTTTCTTCACCAGCCCACTCACCTAAATCAATCAACTGGCATTTTTTGCTGCAAAACGGGCGGTATTCACTGCTTGGTGACCATTCCACATCTTGCTGACAGGTTGGGCATTTTACTTTCACAATTAACACGCTGCTAAATCAAATTGAACCGGTTTTTCGACCGCGCCGGAGCGGCCTTCAGGCGGGTTATAGTACATAAAGCGGATAGCATAACGATACTTATTTCCACTCAGTACAGGGTAATATTCTTCGTTGGCGTCACATCGGATCCGAATCAACTCGTTACGATCGTCTGCTACGCCCTGATAAAAGCCGTTGGCAGCTTCCGTTGCACAAAAAGCGGTGCGCTCTCGCAAAAACGACAGGGCGATACTGATAGCCTCTTCGGTAAGTGCAAAGCACATGATCCACTGCTTTATATCTTCCTGACGTGCGGCAATCGGGCGGTGGCACCAATAGTGTAAATTGGGTAAATCGAAACTGCAGGTACCGCCCGGAATCGCAAAGCGCTGACGAATGCTGGCCAGAAATTTGTCATCACGCAGGACAGCGCTGATCTTCTTACTGACCTTAAGCTGGTCGCGCACGTTGATAATGGTTTTCAGAGTTTGTTGCAGGGCTTCGTTATCGATGTTGGGTAGCTGCGACCAATGCACCAGGTTTTTCTCGTGGCCATCCAGGTCTTTAATGATATCGGTACGAATGTCGATGCGTTCAAACAAGTCCAGTAAGGTAAACAGCTGTTCGAAGAAATACAGCGATAGGCCGTTATCAAGGCTCGCAGCACCCAGTTTCAGCTGTCCCATTAACTGTTCGATACGCAGATAGTTACGAACTTTTTCTTTCAGTGGGAATTCGTAGACTGTTGTGTTTGACATTCGGATCCTCGTCAATTATTCGCACTAGCGTACCAGCCCAGCCCGTAATTTACCAATGCATTCGCCAGCCACGGCGGTTATCTGGTCTTACAAACAAGAAGGAATTACATGACCGCTGCGCAGAATTTACTTACAAACGGGTAAGTTTAGCGGGTGTGATTTTAATAATGCATAAAAATCATTGGCTTAGCTTAATCTTTTAACCTGGAACGGCAGTTGCAGCAGTGAGATTGAAGTACAATTAAATTTAAGGAGAGAATAATGGCTACATCAAAATCTACCGCTAATGGTGCAGATACCTCAGGTCATCCTATGACAGATAAACTGCAATCCACACTGCATGATTCGCTGGATACGATTGCAGAAAAAGCGGCAACTGCTGAACAAAGCTTACGTGAGTCAGCGTCAGAATCGGCGGATAATTTGGCTGCGCGTCGTCGTCTGATGAAACAGAAATGGTTAGGTTCTTCAGTGCGCAATTATGCCGTGGAAAATCCTGTAGCGGCCGCGGGCATTACTTTCGCAGCCGGTATGCTGGTGGCCTCTTTGCTGAAAAAAAGCAAGTAATCAGAGGTGATGGATGAATCGATCATCTGTTAACGATTCAGCTACGCCCCGTCCGGATGGTAACGTGTCCGACGGGGCGTCGCCGCATCAGGAACAACCTGCAAAGCAGGTACCGCAGCCAGACATAACCCTGGATGAAGTGATCGCGGCGGTGACAGACCTTATAGAGGCAAAGAAGCTTCAGTTCAGTGCCCAATGGGAACTGGTAGGTGCCGAAGCAAAACTGCTCAGACAGTCTGTTCTCGTTACCGCACTTGCCACCCTGGCAACGTTTGCCTTTGGTTGTGTTTGCTGGTTAATTCTTAACGCAGCTTCGGCCGTTTTACTGGCTAAAGCCGGGTTACATGACGCTTGGGTAGCCGCTATCTTATTATTGGTCAACGGACTGTTGATGTTCATGGCGTGGCGTGTGGCGAAGGATGCGTTTAACCATATTTCCATTAATCCACTGGTAGCAGCCGTAAAAGGTGAGCCTGAAGAGGGCAATGCTAAAGCACAGCAAAATAAGCAGGAGCGCTAACATGGCCAATTTGTTTTTAAAACGTGCTATCGCGGAGCGCGAGCAACGCGTTCACGAATACAAGGAAATTAAACTGCTGGGCAAATACTGTCAGGAAGATGCCATTGCTGCCTCTAAGCAACTGCTGGCAACGCCACTGGGGTTATTCGGAAGTTTTTCGGCCGGAGCGTTTAAAGGCTGGCACAATGACGATCCGCACAAGGCCCACCGACGACGTAAAGCTGTATGGCGGTTTGCCAGGATGTGGATGCAACAAACCATGCTTTAGCGCTTAGGTTAATGACAGTGTGCTTTAACGGGTTTTGGCGCGGGCCAAACCAAGATACTGCTCATGTAACTGCTTAACCTGAGCAACCGTGTATTGCTTATCCCGACTGTTATCAATCAGATCGTCGGCCTCGGCCAGGCGATTTTCCCGCGAAATCTGAGCCGCCATAATGCCTTTTATTGCCGCTTCGCTGCTGCCATCACGTGCGAGCGCGCGCTCCAACTGTACAGACTCCGGACAATCCACTACCGCGATGCGGTCGACCATTTTTTGCATGCCATTCTCAATCAGCAGTGGTACCGCGAGCACACCGTATTCGGAGCGGATGTTGCTTATCGCTTCGGCCATTGCCTCTCGAATACGCGGATGTAAACACTGATTAAGCCATTGTTTTTGCTCTTCGTTAGTGAACACTAACTCTCGCAAGGCGGCGCGGTTCAGCTCACCTTGTGCGGTTAAAATAGTGTCGCCGAAGTGAGCAGTGATAGCAGCAAGGCCAAGCGAACCTGGCGCCACAACGTCTCGGGCAACAACATCTGCATCGACCACTTCAATGCCAGCATTGGCAAAGGTATCAGTTACCAGTGTCTTACCCGAGCCGATACCGCCGGTAACACCAACCAGAAAAGGGCGTTTATCACTCATTCTAGTAACCCAGAGCCCAGCTAAGGTAGGCGGTTTTGATGGGTTCCTGATATAACAGGGTAAGCCAGCCAGCAATGGCCAGATAGGGGCCGAAAGGTATGGCTAATTCTTTACCTTGCTTTTGCCGGATCATGATGATGATACCGAAGATCGCACCAACAAAAGAAGACAGTAAAATAATAATCAGCAAACCCTGCCAGCCGGTAAATGCGCCCAGTGCAGCGAGTAATTTAAAATCACCGTAACCCATGCCTTCTTTTCCGGTAAGCAGTTTAAATGCCCAGTAAATACTCCATAAACTCAGATAGCCAATGGCCGCACCCAGAATAGCCTCGGAGGGCGACACAAAAATGTGATTGATACTGGCTAGCAGACCAATCCACAGCAAAGGCAGGGTTAGTTGATCGGGGAGGATCATTTTATCCAGATCGATAAAGGTCATGGCAACCAGTAACCAGGTTAATACGATGACGATTAAAGCCTGGGAGGATGGTCCGTAATGAAGTGCTGCCCACAGCGAGAGTATGCCGGTTAGCAATTCCACCGCCGGATAGCGAAATGAGATGCCGGTTTTACACTGACTGCACTTGCCGCCTAAAAACAAATAGCTAAGTACTGGAATATTTTCCCAGGCGCGAATGCGGTGGCCACATTTAGGGCAGGTGCTGTCGGGTTTGATTAAATCGAAGCGTTCGCTTTCAGTAGCAGGCTCGTCAGGATTGAAATAGCTTTGATATTCCCGCTGCCAGTCACGTTCCATCATGATAGGCAAACGATAGATAACCACATTTAAAAAGCTGCCCACCATCAGGCTGATAATGGCCGCCAGGGCATAAAAGAACCAGGGAGAGTGTAAACTAAGCTCAATGACAGATTGCATGCAGGGCGTAACCTATAATCAGAAAATGCAATTAAGAATAACAGCTTAGCTAACGTTAAACTACCATACCCATTTGGAAAATAGGCAGATACATGGCTACAATCAGGCCACCGATAACCACTCCTAGCACCGCCATGATCATGGGTTCGAGCAAGCTGGTTAACCCGTCGACCATGTCATCGACTTCATTTTCGTAAATGGTGGCGATTTTACTAAGCATCTCATCCACCGCGCCGGACTCCTCACCAATAGCAATCATCTGTGTGACCATATCAGGAAACACATCGGTGCTGCGCATGGCTGAATTCATTTGAATACCCCCGGCGACTTCTTTACGAATAAATAAAATCGCATCGCGATATACCGCGTTACCCGATGCCCCTGCGGCTGATTCTAAGGCGCCAATTAAGGGAACACCGGCTGCAAAAGTGGTGGCAAGCGTTCTTGTAAACCGAGCTATAGCGGCTTTACGCAAAATTTCGCCAATGACGGGAATTTTAAGGAGCTTGGCATCCAGGCTGTCTCGGAAATCTTTCGACTTGTTGTGATAAACCTTGAACAAATAAATAAAGACACCAATGCCCGCCAGCAGGAATACGCCATAATCCTGAACAAATCGTGATATCCCGAGTACAAACATCGTGAAAGCGGGCAGTGAAGCGCCAAAGCTGGAGAATATTTCTTCAAATTGTGGCACTACGAAGATCAATAATACTGCCGTTACGATAAAGGCTACTACCAGTACCGCAATCGGATAAAACATGGCTTTTTTGATTTTGGACTTAAGTGCTTCGGCTTTTTCTTTGTAAACCGCAATACGGTCATAGATAGTTTCCAGCGCACCTGACTGCTCGCCGGTTTCCACCAGGTCGCAGTATAAATCGTCAAAATATTTTGGATGTTTGCGCAGTGCATTCGACAACGGCGTACCGGCTTTTACGTCGTCACCAATTAGAATGAGCACTTTACGCATTGAGGCTTTTGAATGACCCGCTGCCAGCATATCGATGGTTTGAATCAGGGTAACACCCGCTGCCAGCATAGTGGCCATCTGGCGGGTAATAACACAAATATCCGCGGGGGTGATTTTGTCGCCACCGCGACCAAACAAAGGTTTGGATAATTTTCTGACTTTGGTTGCCGATATCCCGCGGCGGCGAAGTAAGTTTTTTGCTTCCTGAATAGACTTGGCGCTGGTTTCACCTTTTATGGTTTGACCTTTAGCATTTTTGCCTTGCCAGGTGTAGGTGGTTAACGCTTGTTCTTTAGCCATCGTTATTTCTCACTGTTCAGAAAGCAAAAAGCCCAGTGAAAACTGGGCTTTGAGGAAAATTCCTATTTAGCAGATTGACGCTGCGCCACAAGTACCTGATTCAGCCCAAGTGATTTGACCGTTTGCAAAAGTACCGGTCAGGATGTAAGTCTCACCATTCAGACCGCCGGCAGATACTGCAGTGGCAGTGATAGTTCCTGCAGTTTCATCCCATACCAGAGAGTCAACGTTACCGTATTGGTTAGAGTTGGTAGCATTAATTGCAATTGGAACACCGTTGTTGCCGTGAGCGCATGAAGCCAGTGCACCTTCAGTCTGAGCACAGATTTCAATCGACGTCTTCAGTGACTGAGTAGCGCCAACCACTTCAGAGAATTTCGCTTTGTTGGTGTAAGTCTGGTAAGCAGGTAATGCTACTGCTGCCAGAATTCCGATGATGGCAACAACGATCATCAGTTCGATTAAGGTAAAGCCTTTGTTGTTCAGTTTGATATTTTTCATGGTCACATTCTCCGGGTCGCAAAACAATAAAATGTCAGCATTTAATAAAGTTAAGGTTGATACCTGAGGCGTCGTCACTTACGTCCCCGGTACTTGATTCTCAGTATAGAACCATCTAAGCATCTGACAAGTATTAGGAATTATACTCAAGTGTTGGAAACTGCTACCTATTTGTACAAACCGTCATACGTAAAGATACCTAAGTCAGGGAATTCAGGCGGTTAGCTGTTTTTACAACTCTATGCGTAATGATAAATCAACCGCCTTGACATGCTTGGTAAGCGCTCCTGAAGAGATATAATCCACGCCCAGCAAGGCCAGAGAAGATAATCTTTCAGAAGTAATATTACCCGACACCTCCAGTTTACACCGTTTTTGCGTGAGGCTAACTGCGCGTTGGATCTGTTCGTTAGTAAAATTGTCCAGCATCACTATATCGGCACCGGCATCAATTGCCTGTTGCAATTCCTCAAGATTTTCTACTTCCACTTCAACCGGTTTACCGGGCGCTTGCGCTTTCGCTGTACTAATGGCCTGGGCAATACCGCCACAGGCCATAATATGGTTTTCCTTTATAAGGAAGGCGTCGAATAGGCCAATACGATGGTTTTTGCCGCCGCCACAGGCCACGGCGTATTTTTGTGCCAGCCGTAATCCCGGGAGGGTTTTACGTGTATCAAGAATACGGGTGTGGGAGTCTTCCAGTAAACTGGCATAAAAAGCAGTTTCTGTAGCAGTACCTGATAACAGTTGCAAAAAATTAAGGGCAGTGCGCTCGGCCGTTAGCAATGCTCTGGCTGGCCCTTTTAACGAAACCAGTACGGAGTCTGCTGGTACTTTATCGCCATCCGCTACCTGCCAGCTTTGTTCGATGCTGCTATCCACCAAGCTAAATGCCACTTGGGCCCAGGCCACACCACAAACCACACAATCTTCGCGGGTAATAATAGTCGCCGTTGCCAGATGAGCGGCAGGGATCAGATTGGCCGTGATGTCGGCACTGGCATCAGGCGTACCGCCGAGATCTTCGGCCAGCGCCTGAGTTACTTGTTGCTGAATGCTTTGTTGAGATGGCAATGATTGTTGACTCACAGTAATACTTCTTTTTATAGGGTACGAAGAATAAGGGTTTCCCCTCGTTGGGTGAATTCTAACTGTTTTAGGGCGCTCATACCCAGTAAAATCTGCTCGCCTTGCATGCCTGGGTTGATATTCGCCGCGACATTTTGCAGTGTGATACCGCCCAGCGTTAAGGTGGCGATTTCGGTAAGTGTAATTTTAACCCGGCCGTTTGCTGTGGAGGCCATACCGCTGCGTCCGCGTGGCAGGTTAAACTCATCGGCTAAATGGGCTGGTATGGAAACGCTGGTAGCGCCGGTGTCAACCAGAAAGACTGCTGGCTTACCATTAATGCTACCACTGACAACATAATGGCCCTGACGATTTTGTTCCAGCCGGATCTCTATTTGCTCGCCTCGCATTATACTCACTGGCTGCTGATTGGGATTTGCCTGTTGCTCAAGCAAATCACCAAATACCAGGGTCAGCAGGCCAAATAAACAGGCCCAGGCAAGAATAAGCATCCACTTGGCGGCTTTACTGGTGTCAGTGCTTTGTTGGGTCATACCTTGCCTTTAGATTGTCAACCGGCGACTTCGCTGTCACACTATTCTAATGAATTACTTAAAAAATTCACTACTATGAGTGTTTCTTATCAATATAAAGACGCAGTAATAAAGGCATCGCCTTTTTTTGATGAGCGGCCAGACGAGAGCGCCGTGAGCGTATTGGTGATCCACAATATCTCGTTGCCGCCGGGGCAGTTTGGCACCAAAGGCATCGAGCAGTTATTTACCGGTACACTGGATCCTGATGAGCATCCTTTTTATGCCGAAATCGCCCATTTGCGGGTATCGGCCCACTGCGTGATCCGCCGTGATGGCACGGTGGAGCAATATGTGCCATTCAACAAAAGAGCCTGGCATGCCGGGCTGTCCAGTTTCCAGGGACGAGAAAAGTGTAATGACTTCGCTATTGGGATTGAACTCGAAGGCACGGACGAGCAGCCGTATACCGAAGCCCAGTATCAGTCGCTGGAAGCAGTGAGTGCACAGATAATTTCGTTGTATCCGGCTATAACACTGGGCAGAATAGTGGGGCATAACGATATTGCGCCCGGGCGTAAAACCGATCCGGGCGTGGCATTTAACTGGGCTGGCTATCGCCAGTCGTTAAGTCAATATATGAAAGGATGAAACCACCATGGTGTTAATCATTTTGCTGTTAGTGTTGTCGCTGGAAAGAGCGCTCCGTAAACAGCCGGTATGGCATGTTGAACAGCATTTGGGCCAGTACCTGCAATGGACACAGGAGCAAAACTGGATAGCCAAACAAAGCGTGTCTATTCAGCTGGTGCTGCAAATTGCACTGCCGGTGTTGGTGACCTTTATACTATCCCAATGGCTATTTGGCGGTTTTATCAGCTTTATTTTACAAAGCATCATATTGTTTTTATGCCTTGGCAGTGAGCCGCTACGCAATACCTATCGTTCATTTTTACAAGCCGCCGAACGCGGCGACCTGGAAGCCTGCCATTTATATACCCGTGAGCTGGGCCACTGTACCTCACTGGAAGTTGCCGACGAGCCGGCCCGGCAAGGGAAAAGTTTTGGTCAGCATCTACTGTGGTTAAACTATCAGCATTACGCGGCTGTAATTATCTTTTTTACCGTGTTTGGTGCTGCCGGTGCAATGGCGTACGTGACCAGCAGGGAATGTTTCCGCCTGTGGTGTGAAAGTGACGATGAGCGTAAAAAAGGGATGGCCACCTGGATGCATATCCTGGACTGGCTGCCGGTGCGTATTACCGCATTCGGATTATTGTTGGTGGGTCACTTTTCCCGCGCGCTGCCCGTATGGCTGAGTTACCTGACACATCCGTCCATTGCTGGCGAGAAAGTGTTAACCGAAGTCGCGGCACAGGCCGAAGATATCGACTTTACTGAATCACAACAGGCGGATCCTGCCTGTGAACCTAAGGCCCTGGTAACGCTAGCGAAGCGCAATGTCATGCTGCTGCTGTCTGTAATTGCGGTGTTGACCTTACTTGGGCTGGTTAACTAGGGGCTGTTGATCTTTGCTGTACACTTTTGCAGCAGTCTGTGTATCATTTAGACAAGGCGACTGTTTGCAGGTCTAGTGGGCTAAATCAAAAACAGTCAACACAGTATAAATGATACACAGGCGCTGCCCGAAGGGGGCGTCATGAAAGCATTTTACTCATTGTCACAGCCCTTTGACGTAGAACAACTATGCCTTCAGGACTGCTCCGCGATTAAAATGCTTTCATATAGACCAAAAATCGTACAGCAAAGATCAACAGCCCCTAGCTACACTCACCTCATCCAAACAAGGGCTGCACTGGCAGCCCTTTTGTTTATCTATTCCTTTATAAATCTGATCGTTAACTGCAATCGGGCGGTACAAATAGCCATAATTGATGGTTTTTTTAACAATACGTGCGATTTTTCACCGTTCCGGGTCATTGGCGAGTTGAAACTGGCAGGTTTTTATCGCAGTTTTTAGGTGATTGGTAATAAAATGCTGCACTGCAAAACAATGGCTTACCATTTAATAAATTACCTGGTTTGTAATTAAATTACCGAAAAATACGGGATTTTAGGGCTGGTTAAACCAGTTTAGCCGGTTAAATTTTATGAATAATTTCAAAAGTTAAGTAGTTTGTTACAGAAACTTTATAAAACTTGGTCTATGTTTACTATTTACCTCCGTGATATTCTGCTCTACACTAGATAGATAGGTAAAATGGTAATACCAATTTTATTGTGAACGCATTCTCGTTTACATAGCAATGTTTCGGAGCCAGAACTCTTCATATGCAAACCGGCCGCAAAAAGCTTGCAGACGTTATCACCGAGCAACTCGAGTCTATGATCCTCGACGGTTCGTTATTGGCCGGTCAGCGCTTACCTCCGGAACGTGAACTGGCCGAACAATTCCAGGTCTCCCGGCCATCTTTGCGGGAAGCCATTGGAAATTTACAGGCACGCGGGCTGGTAGAGCGTAAGCAGGGAGGCGGCACCTTTGTTAGTCGTCAGCTTAATTCTGCGATGACCGATCCGCTAATGGCCCTTATCAGTGGCCGGCCGGAAACCCAGTTTGATTTACTAGAATTCAGGCACGCCCTTGAGGGGATGTCGGCTTATTACGCTGCGTTGCGTGGCCAGCCTGAAGATTACGCGGCACTGCGTGAAGCACTGGAGCAAATGCCCACGCCCAAACGCACTGAATGCAAACGCGAACAGGCAGAATGCCTGGGGCGCTTTTACGTCATTATGGCGCGCGCCTCGCACAACATGGTGTTACTCCATGTAATGAGCACCATGCAAACCATGCTGGTAGACAATATCGAACGCAACTTTGAAATGCTGGCGCTGCACGCCAGTGATGAAGCGGTCGATAATATTGCCCAGCAGCGCAAAGAGATTGTTGAAGCCATTGCAAGCAGGGATCCGGAAGCGGCCCGTCAGGCCTGTAATGCGCACCTTGCCTACATCGAGAAAACGTTGTTGGCAATTAATCAGCGAGACAGTCGTGTGCAACGAGCGTTGCGCCGGTTGGAAATTTAAGAACACGTGTCGGCTTCGGCAGTATAACGAGGCAGTCAGGTAAGTATTACAAAGCGACATGGTGCGGCAGTATCGTTGCCATGTCAGACAATTTGTTAGGTATTTCATCCGCCATATGTGCCGACCAGCCATATAGAGTGTGGATGTATTTCTATATCAGTAACTATAGGATGGCACCATGAGTGATATGATGCACCAAGATGTTGACCCGCAGGAAACCCAGGAATGGCTGGAATCGTTAGAATCGGTTCTGGAGGAAGAAGGGGTAGAACGCGCGCACTTTTTGTTAGAGTCTCTTATTGAGAAAGCCCGCCGCAACGGTGCGCACTTGCCGTACGACGCTACCACTGCTTATATCAATACAATCCCGCCGGGGCAGGAACCCACCATGCCAGGCGACCAGACGATTGAAGGTAGCATTCGTAATGCACTGCGCTGGAACGCGTTGATGATGGTATTACGGGCGTCTAAAAAAGACCTTGAATTAGGTGGTCACATCTCAAGCTTTGCCTCTTCTGCCATGCTTTACGATGTAGGTTTTAACCACTTCTTTAAAGCGCCGAACGACACAGACGGCGGCGACTTTATTATGTATCAGGGCCATGTTGCGCCGGGTATTTATTCCCGGGCTTATATCGAAGGTCGTTTAACGGAAGAGCAGTTAGACGGTTTCCGTCAGGAAGTAGACGGCAAAGGCCTGTCTTCTTACCCGCACCCTAAATTAATGCCTGAGTTCTGGCAGTTCCCAACGGTATCTATGGGTCTTGGCCCGATGCAGGCAATTTATCAGGCCCGTTTCCTGAAATACCTGACTAATCGTGGTTTAAAAGACTGTTCCGATCAGCGCGTATGGTGCTTCTTAGGTGACGGTGAAATTGATGAGCCGGAGAGCTTGGGTGCAATTGGCCTGGCATCTCGTGAAGGCTTAGACAACCTGACTTTCGTGGTTAACTGTAACCTGCAGCGCCTGGACGGTCCGGTACGTGGTAATGGCAAAATTATCCAGGAACTGGAAGGGACCTTCCGCGGCGCAGGCTGGGAAGTGATCAAGGTTATCTGGGGTCGCTACTGGGATCCACTGTTAGCCCGTGATACTACCGGTAAGCTGCTACAGTTAATGAACGAAACCGTTGACGGTGAATACCAGAACTTCAAAGCGAAAGGCGGTGCTTACACCCGTGAACACTTCTTCGGCAAATATCCAGAGCTGAAAGAAATGGTGTCGAACATGTCTGACGAAGACATCTGGCGCTTAAACCGTGGTGGTCACGATCCGGTTAAGGTTTATGCTGCGTACGATCGCGCCGTAAACACCAAAGGCCGTCCACAGGTTATTCTGGCCAAAACCGTTAAAGGTTATGGCATGGGCGCAGCCGGTGAAGGTAAAAACATTGCTCACCAGGTGAAGAAAATGGACATGGATGCGATTAAACACTATCGCGACCGTTTCAATATTCCGGTATCTGACGAAGCATTAGAAAAACTGCCGTACTACAAGTTTGACGAAGACAGCACAGAGATGAAGTATCTGCGCGAGCGTCGTGAAGCCCTGAAAGGTTACATGCCGCGCCGTCTGGCTAAGTCTACTGAAGAACTGCCAGCGCCAGCGCTGAAAGCTTTTGAAGCGGTAACGAAAGGCTCTGGTGACCGTGAAATTTCCACCACCATGGCGTTTGTTCGCGTACTGACTGCACTGCTTAAAGACAAGCAGATTGGTAAGCGCGTAGTACCGATTATTCCGGATGAAGCCCGTACCTTTGGTATGGAAGGTCTGTTCCGTCAGGTAGGTATTTACTCAAGCCAGGGGCAGAAATACGAGCCGCAGGATTCCGATCAGGTAGCTTACTACCGTGAAGATCAGAAAGGTCAGGTACTGCAGGAAGGGATCAACGAGCTGGGTGCCATGGCGTCATGGTTATCAGCCGGTACCTCTTACAGCACTAACGATCTGCCAATGGTGCCGTTCTACATTTACTACTCTATGTTTGGTTTCCAGCGTGTGGGCGATTTAGCCTGGGCAGCGGGCGACAGCCAGACCCGTGGTTTCCTGGTAGGTGGTACAGCCGGTCGTACAACGCTTAACGGTGAAGGTTTGCAGCACCAGGATGGCCACAGCCATACTCAGGCAGCGCTTATTCCTAACTGTGTAAGCTACGATCCAACCTACGGCTATGAAGTGGCAGTGATTGTTCAGGATGGTCTGCGCAGAATGCTTGAAGAGCAGGAAGACGTATTCTATTACCTCACGGTAATGAACGAAAACTACAAGCAGCCAGCTATGCCGAAAGGCGTTGAAGAAGGCATTATCAAAGGTATCTACAAGCTGGAAACCGTTGGCCGTAGCAACGCGAAGAAGAAAGTAAAACTGCTGGGTTCTGGTACCATTTTAGAGCAGGTTCGTGCTGCAGCGAACAAACTGCACGACGACTACGGTGTAGCGGTTGAAGTGTACTCAGTACCTTCTTTCAACGAGCTTGCCCGTGACGGTCAGGAATGTGACCGTTTCAATATGTATCACCCGGATGCGGATGCCAAAGTGCCGTACATTACTGAAGTGCTCAGTGAAGGCTTTGATGGCCCGACAATTACTGCTACCGATTACATTAAGAACTACGGTGAACAGGTGCGTGCTTATGTGCCAGGTGCTTACCGAGTACTGGGTACCGATGGTTTTGGTCGTTCAGACAGCCGCGCTAACTTACGTCGCCACTTTGAGGTGGATGCGGAGTACGTGACTTTTGCAGCGCTTTACGAGCTGTACAAGCAAGGCGAACTGGATGGCAAAACGCTCAATAAAGCCATGCAGGATCTGGGTATTGACCCGGACAAAATTAACCCGCTGTTCGCATAAGCTCAGGGAGACTGCAAACGATGTCAGACATTAAAGACGTATTAGTACCGGATTTAGGTGAAGATGAAGTTGAAGTCATTGAACTGTGCGTATCACCAGGCGATTCGGTTGAAGCCGAAGACGCCCTGGTAACAGTTGAAAGTGACAAAGCCAGCATGGACGTACCAGCACCTTTTGCCGGTACGCTTAAAGAGCTGTGCGTAAAAGTGGGTGATAAAATCAGCCACAACGACTTACTGGCCAAGCTGGAAGTGGCGGGAGAGGCTGCGGCCGAAGCGCCTGCTGAAGAAGCACCGGCTCAGGAAGAAAAAGCTGAGGAAGCCCCTGCCGCCAAAGCGGAAGAGCCAGCATCTGCGCCTGCTGAGCAAAGCAGCGGCGGAAGCGAAACCATTGAAGTGACCGTGCCGGATATTGGTGACGCTGCTGACGTAGACGTTATTGAAATTCTGGTCAGCGCTGGCGACAGCGTGGAAGCAGAAGACGGCTTAATTACCCTTGAAACCGACAAAGCCACCATGGACGTGCCGAGCCCTAAAGCCGGTAAAGTAGTGGAAGTGAAGGTAAAAGAAGGTGATAAGGTCAGCGAAGGCTCTCTGGTGCTAATCCTTGAAGTCGCCGGTTCTGGCAGCTCAGACAGTGCCCCGGCTGAAAAAGCTGAATCCGCACCTGCCGCTGAATCTGCACTCGAAGCAGCTGCTGAAGAGCCAGCAGGTGAAGAAGAAATTGAAGTTACCGTGCCAGACATTGGCGATGCATCAGACGTTGATGTTATCGAAATCCTGGTTGCCGAAGGCGATACCGTAGCGGTTGAAGATGGTCTTATCACCCTTGAAACCGATAAAGCCACCATGGATGTACCGTCACCTAAAGCAGGTGTGGTAACCAAGTTACTGGTTAAATCCGGTGACAAAGTGTCGAAAGGCGACAAGGTGTGTATGCTGAAAGTAGCGGGTAGCGCCAAACCAGCGCCTGCTAAGTCAGACAGTGCTGCGTCTGCGCCTAAAGCGGACAGCGCACCTGCTGCCAGCAAGCCAGCAGAACCGAAAAAAGCCCCTGTGCCGCATCATCCATCGGCCGGTACCAAGCCAAAAACCGGTAAAGTGCACGCGTCACCATCGGTGCGTCGTCTGGCCCGTGAATTTGGTGTGGATTTATCAGAAGTACCTGGCAGTGGTCCTAAGAACCGTATTCTTAAAGAAGACGTTCAGGCCTATGTGAAAGAAGAGCTGTCACGTCCGCGTACCACAGCACCAGCAGCTGGTAGTGGTAATGGTGGTGGCTTGCAGGTACTGGCGCAGCCAAAAGTTGATTTTGCCAAGTTTGGTGAAATTGAAGAGAAGCCGCTGACCCGTATCCAGAAGATTTCCGGTCCGAACCTGCATCGTAACTGGGTAACTATCCCACACGTAACGCAGTTTGAAGAAGCGGATATCACCGATCTGGAAGCGTTCCGTAAAGAGCAGAATGCCATTGCTGAAAAGCGCAAGCTGGGCGTAAAAATTACTCCGCTGGTGTTTATGATGAAAGCGGCGGCCGATGCACTGCGCGCTTACCCTATCTTCAACACGTCACTGGGTGAATCAGGTGAAACCCTGATCCAGAAGAAGTACATCCACATTGGTATTGCCGTGGATACTCCGGGAGGTCTGGTTGTACCGGTAGTGCGTGATGTTGATAAGAAAGGCATTTACGAAATTTCCGAAGAGCTGATGGAAATCAGTAAGAAAGCCCGTGATGGTAAGCTTAAAGCTGCTGACATGCAGGGCAGCTGCTTCACTATCTCAAGCTTAGGTGGTATTGGTGGTACGGCGTTTACACCAATTGTAAACGCACCGGATGTCGCTATCCTTGGGGTATCGAAATCTGACATTAAACCGAAGTGGAATGGTAAAGAGTTTGAACCACGCCTGACCGTACCTTTATCGTTGTCATACGACCATCGTGTTATTGACGGCGCGGTCGCAGCAAGGTTTGCTGTACACTTGAAGTCAGTACTGGAAGATTTACGCCAGTTAATTCTGTAAATCATTGTTCGCCCTGCTTCGTGCAGGGCGATTTGTAATCTGAATTAAAGAGTTTACCTTTACTGCTGTGACGCAGCTAGTTACAATTCAGACACTTACATTCGTATAGAAACAGGACAGATTTGAGGTCACGATGAGCGAGATTAAAACGCAGTTAGTGGTACTAGGCGCCGGCCCCGGCGGCTATTCAGCAGCCTTCCGCGCAGCTGATATGGGGATTGAAACAGTTCTGGTTGACGCCAGAGAAACCCTTGGTGGTGTATGCTTGAACGTAGGATGTATTCCTTCCAAAGCCCTGCTGCACGTTGCTAAAGTGATGAAAGAAGCCAAGCACCTGGCCAGCCATGGTGTTTCCTTTGGCGAACCTGAAATCGACCTGGATAAAATTCGCGCGTACAAAGATGGCGTAGTTGGCCAGCTGACCAAAGGTCTGGCAGGTATGTCTAAAATGCGTAAAGTTAAGCACGTTCAGGGCTACGGTAAATTTACCGGTGCTAACACCCTGGAAGTGGAAGGCAAAGATGGTAAAACGACCATTTCTTTCGAAAACGCGATTATCGCTGCAGGTTCTGAACCGGTATCACTGCCGTTCATTCCTGAAGACGACCGTGTTATCGACTCAACCGGCGCGCTGGAAATGAAAGACATTCCGGAAAAAATGCTGGTACTGGGTGGTGGTATTATCGGCCTCGAAATGGGTACAGTATACGAAGCTCTGGGCTCAAACATTGACGTGGTAGAATTCCTCGACCAGTTAATCCCGGCTGCTGATAAAGACATCATGAAGGTCTTCATGAAGACCTACAAAGAAAAATTCAACATCATGCTGGAAACTAAGGTGACCGGCGTTGAAGCCAAAGACGATGGTCTGTACGTAAGCTTTGAAGGTAAAAACGCACCGGCTGAGCCAGTTCGTTACGACAAAGTGCTGGTAGCGGTTGGCCGTAAGCCAAACGGTGGCCTGGTAGCTGCAGATAAAGCAGGCGTTAAAGTTGACGAGCGCGGCTTTATCTCTGTTGATAAGCAAATGAAAACCAACGTTGGCCACATCTACGCGATTGGTGACCTGGTTGGCCAGCCTATGTTGGCGCACAAAGCGGTTCACGAAGGCCACGTGGCTGCCGAGAACATCGCTGGTAAGAAGCACTTCTTCGACCCACGTTGCATTCCTTCAGTGGCTTACACTGAGCCAGAAGTAGCATGGGTTGGTTTAACCGAGAAAGAAGCGAAAGAGCAGGGCGTAAGCTACGAAACAGCCACCTTCCCATGGGCGGCCTCGGGTCGTGCGATTGCCTCTGATGCAACCGACGGAATGACCAAAATGATTTTCGACAAAGACTCTGGCCGTGTTATCGGTGGTGCCATGATTGGTACTAACGCCGGTGAGATGCTGGGCGAAATTGGTTTAGCTATCGAAATGGGCGCCGATGCCGAAGACGTAGCGCTGACTATTCACGCTCACCCAACGCTGAACGAGTCAATCGGTCTGGCGTCTGAAATCTTCGAAGGCAGCATCACTGATCTGCCGAATCCTAAGGCTAAAAAACGCTAAAGCGTTTTTTAGTCCCGGAATCGCCAAAGGTGATATCCGGGTTAAAAAATCGTCATCCCGGCCCACGAGCCGGGATCTTCTAAAAGGTTGTCTCACTGTAGACAACCTTTTTTGTTTGCCTCATCAACACAGCCAATAAAATGTTGGGAGATCCCGGATATTTGCTAAGCAAATTCCGGGATGACAGGTTATTTAAAGCGAAAGCTCCCGGATGACATAATGAGTAGACTAAGAAATAATTGCCACCGGGCTAAATTAAATCCGTCATCCCCGCATGCACTTCCTTCGCCATCCCTGCATGCATCTCCCTCGTCATCCCCGCATGCACCCCTTTCGTCATCCCCGCATGCACCCCTTTCGTCATCCCCGCATGCACCCCTTTCGTCATCCCCGCATACACCCCTTTCGTCATCCCCGCATGCTTTTGAGCGGGGATCTCCTGAGCAGTCTGTCGTAAGCTAATAGTATTTCCCGATTGTTGTTTTAACAGCACAATACTATGCAAGGAGATACCGGATAGGCGCAAGCGGCTTCCGGCATGACAGAATGAAACGTTATCCCGGTTTTATCGCTGGAACGACCTGATTTTGCCATAATGTAATTTTATAGTGAGTGGCGTAATCAATCATAATCAAAAGGACATATCATGGATAAAGGTGCAGCCGGCATATTGGCTTTGGGTATATTCTTCGGTGCAGCAGCACTTGGAGGGCTGGGCGGAAATGCCTTAATCGAAGCCAAGCAGTGGGAGCGATCGGTTGTGGTTAAGGGCTTGTCAGAGCGTGAGTATGTGGCTGACAAAGTGATTTGGCCACTGCAGTTTGTTGAAGCCGGTAATGACCTCACGTCGTTATACAACACGATGTCGGCTAATAGCGAGAAGGTAAAAGCTTACCTGATTTTGCAAGGCATAGATACCACGGAGATTACCATAGGACTCCCTGAGGTAACGGATAAGCTGGCCCAGCGCTACGGTAGCAATAATGGCGTGAAGTTTCGGTACAGCGGCACACAAACGGTTACAGTGTATTCTGCTGATGTGATGAAAGTGCGCAGCGTGCAACAAAACTTATCTGATTTGCTAGGCCAGGGCGTGGCATTGAGTACCGAAAACTATAACGCACGGACGGAGTTTATCTTTACCCGGTTAAACGAAGTAAAGCCGGAAATGATTGAAGAAGCAACCATCAATGCCAGGGAAGTAGCAGAGAAGTTTGCTGATGACTCCAATAGTCAACTGGGGAAAATCAAACGAGCGAATCAGGGGCAGTTTTCTATTTTTGATAGGGATAGTCAGCACCCTCACATTAAACAGGTGCGCGTGGTCTCTACCATTGAATATACACTGACTGATTAAAAACTATACTTTACGCCACGGAAGGCGTGCTAAGCTAATAATATTGATTATTAAATTCTGTAACCATGGCAGACGACAAACAGCCAGCTCAGCTTGAGTTTTTTACTATCCCGAGTCCGTGTATTGGCGTTTGTCAAAGCGGGCCTAAAGGGTATTGTCAGGGCTGTTTTCGCTCCCGTGAAGAGCGGCTGTACTGGCTACAGATCGATGACGGCACACGTCGCGTAATACTCGACGCCTGCAAGCGGCGTAAGCGCTATTATCAACGCCGTAAGTTACCATCAAATAACCAATCCGATACGCAGCCGTTGCAACAGGATTTGTTTGGTGAAGAGCCGGACAAATAACGCAACGAGGTTTTAACGCTCTGATATACTTAATTTATGATCGAGGAAAGGTCACAGGGTAATGAATCAATTTATTGAATATGCAACGAAATCCTTTACGTTACCGGACATCTGTTTACGGTTACGTAATGTGCTGGACGATCCGCGCTCAGACATGGATGACATCGCCGCGCTTATTAGTATCGATCCTTCGCTTACCGCAAAGTTGTTGCGCCTGGCTAACAGTGCGCTCTTCCGCTTTCCGTCGCAAATAGAGTCCATCGCCAAGGCAGTTAGTGTGATTGGTGGTGAAGCTTTGTATAACCTGGTGCTGGCTGAAACGGCAAATATCGCCTTTAAGCATTTCGACAATCAGTGCCTTATTGTAGATAAGCACTGGGAGCAATCGGTATATACCGGCATGCTGGCAAAGTATCTTGCCAAAGACATGAACATGCGTGGCAGCGACCGTTTTTTTGTGATGGGGATCTTGCAAAACCTGAGCGAACTGGTGATTGCCAAATGTGAACCTGAGAAATATCAACAGTATGCGAAAGATGATTCACCTGGTACACCCTGGGATCGACAGGTTGCCCACTTTGGGTTTTTGTTCAGTGAATGCAGTGGTTCAATTATGGAACAGTGGAAGTTGCCCATGCCGTTGTTTTATCCGGTTAAATTTGCGCACAATCGGGTTAAATTGGCTAGCGACTTAGACGTGTCTTTGTTAACCTGTGCCATACGGCTGTCAACGGCTCATTATCAGCGGGAACGGTATCCGGAGTTGGATATTATATCACCCGACATGGTGCGGTTGTTGCCGCTAGACGACGAAGTGTTACAAAACGCCAGACTGTTCGCCCAAAAAGAAACAAACAAGGTGGCAGTATCTGTTTTGTAAATGCTCCTTAGGCAATAAAAATAAAACATAAAAACTGCTTCCATGTTACACCAAGCTTTAGCGAGAGCAGCGTCACTTATTCTGGCGCTGTTTTGTATGTCGGTTTCGGCCGCTGATAAAGATCTTATCAGTACGCTGTATCACGCCGATTTTGTCGAATATGACGAAGATCAAAAGAGCAAGTTTACGCTTGATGGTGAGCTCGGGGTGATATTTGCCTCGGGGAATACCAACGCGACCTCAATTAAGAGCAGCCTGAAGTCTGAACACGAAACCAAACGCTTCTCCAATAATTACTGGATAGAGTTTCTGTATAAGGAAACCGAAGTAAACGTAGACGATAGCCTGGTTGATCAAACCACCGCACAGCGCCTGTATACCTACGCCCAATCCGACTACAAGCTGGCCCAGGAAAATCGCCGCTTATTTGTTTATGGCGATTATGAAGATGATCGTTTTAATGGTTATGACTACCGCTCCTCTATCGCCGCCGGTTGGTCACAACTTATGTGGCAAAACGAAATCAGCGACTTTCGTTACAGTGTAGGGCCGGGTTATGCCTTTGCTAAATTTGATAATGGCGAGAGGGCTGATCAGGTAGACGGTTTTATTGTCAGAGCATCGGCAGAATATCATTACATATGGCCCACGGGCGCCAAGCTTCGACAGTTTGTCTCAATGGAAGCGGGAGACGAAAACATCAAGTCGCGGACCGAGAGCTCCCTGAGCGCTAATTTATTTGAGTCACTGGCGCTGAAACTCTCATTTATCATGCAACATAACACCAGTCCTGTGAACGATGCGCAGTCGTTAAACACCGAAACGGCCGTGACTATCGTTTATCGATTTTTCTGAATTTAGTCCTTGTGATGAATTGATTTTGCTCTGAGATGCTTTAACATAGCGGTTTCTAGCCATTGGGCGAGTCTTTTCCCTCAGACTTGGCGAACAGGATTTTAATTTATTTAGGAACCCCCCCGCATGAAAAAACTACTACTTGCCATTGCCGGTACCTGTATTGCTGCCAGCGCTACTGCACAGGATGACCCTAAACCATTTACTATGGATGGTGAATTTGGTCTTATAGTCACCACAGGTAACACCGAAACTTCTTCTGCTACAGCGGGCATCACTGCGCAACAAGAGCTTGAAAACTGGAGTAACGATTATCAAATCGAAGGCCTTTATAAAGAAGAAACGGTTATCCAGGAAGGTGAAGAAGTAGAGCGTACCTCTGCACAGAAATTTTTCGCCTCAGCGCAGGGGAATTACAAGTTAGAAAACCCCGCCCACCGTTTGTTCCTATTCTCCTCGTATGAAGATGACCGCTTCAGTAACTTCGACTATCAGGCAACACTGGCCGGCGGTTGGTCACAAAAGATGTGGAAAACTAAGAAAACGGCATTAGAATACAGTATCGGTCCGGGTTATTCGTGGTCTGAAACTCAGGCTGGTGAAGATACCAGTAGCTTCATTGTTCGTGGCTCCGCCGCGTTTAAATGGTTTATTTCTGATACGGCTAAGTTTACTCAAACAGCGAGTACCGAGGTGGGTTCTGAAAACACTAAATCACGTGCTGAGTCAGCGTTAACGGCAACAATCAGCGGCTCGTTATCAATGAAGTTCTCTGTTCGTCTTGATCACAACAGCAATGTGGCGGAAGGCGTCGAGAAACTGGATACTGAAACAGCGGTTACTCTGGTTTACAACTTCTTCTAATCAGTATTCCTATGCGGCGTAACAGCCGCATGTGGGCCTACCAAAATCCCGGAAAATACGCAGTATTTATCCGGGATTTTTGTTTGTATCCATGCGAACCTCCGGCCATCGAGCCGGGATTGCCCTCAGGGATCTCGTGAAACGTCTGGCAAAGTTAAAACGACCTGCTCTTTTTATTTGGTTCTTTGTATTGCGAAATACTGTCACCGGCCAGAACCAGTAAAAGCGTAGAGGCATCATGGGTGACGAGAGGTGAAAGTTCCTGTGTATCAGACGGTTTTGATGCCGTTGTATGACCCATAAAAAAGGCTGTCTTCAATAAGACAGCCTTTTGGATAAACTATTTGGTAAAGCCTGATTAGTGCAGTACGCGGGTTTTGATGGTACCGTCGATTTGCATTAGTTCAGACAGAGCGTCTTCGGCTTTGTCGGCTTCAACGTCGATAACCACATAACCGATGTCGGCGTTGGTTTGCAGGTACTGGGCTTCAATGTTGATACCCTTGGCTGCAAAAGCCTGGTTGATTTGGGTTAATACACCCGGACGGTTTTCGTGGATATGCAGTAAGCGGGAGCGCTTGATGTTCTCCGGCAGTGATACTTCCGGGAAGTTAACCGCAGAGAGTGTAGAGCCGTTATCGCTGTACTTAGCCAGTTTGCCAGCCACTTCGATGCCGATGTTTTGTTGCGCTTCCTGGGTGCTACCGCCCACGTGTGGTGTAAGGATAACATTGTCGAACTGACGCAACGGAGACTCAAACTCTTCGTTGTTTGACTTCGGCTCTACCGGGAATACGTCGATGGCTGCACCACCGATGTGGCCTGACGCCAGCGCTTCAGTTAACGCGTCAATGTCGACCACAGTACCGCGCGAGGCATTAATTAAAATACCGCCTTTTTTCATTTTCGACAGTTGCGCCTGACCAATCATATTTTTGGTTTCCGGCGTTTCCGGTACGTGCAGAGAAACCACGTCTGACATGGCCAGTAGGTCATCCATTGATTTAACCTGTTCGGAATTTCCCAGCACCAGTTTGTCTTCAATATCGAAGAAGCGTACGCGCATGCCCAGGTGCTCAGCCAGAATAGACAACTGGGTGCCAATGTGGCCATAGCCAATAATGCCGAGTGTTTTACCACGGGCTTCATAAGAGCCTTCGGCACTCTTGTCCCAGCCACCACGATGTGCCTGAGCATTCTTCTGAGGTACGCGACGCAGTAACAGGATCAGCTGCCCCAGCACCAGCTCGGCTACCGAACGGGTGTTTGAGAAAGGTGCGTTAAATACCGGAATACCACGGGCCTGAGTGGCTTTCAGGTCTACCTGGTTAGTACCGATACAGAAACAGCCTACCGCTACCAGTTTGCTGGCTGCTTCAACCACGGCTTCCGTAATATGAGTACGAGAGCGAATGCCCACAAAATGAACGTCTTTCATTTTTTCGATGAGTTCATCTTCCGGTAACGAGGTTTTTAAATACTCGATGTTGGTATAACCATTAGACTGCAGGGTTTCCAGGGCACTTTTGTGCACACCTTCCAGCAGCAAGATCTTAATTTTATCTTTTGATAGTGAATATTTGCTCATTACATCGCTCTCAGTCAGGGAATTAAAGAGACATCTGGACGTCTATACGGGTAAAGTAACACAAACTCCCGGGTAGAACAAAGTGCTTTGTTGCATCACTTTGGAATATCTAGGAACGAATTGGTCGTTATTAGCCATGTCAGGCCCCGGCGGTTTTGCCAGGGCTTATCCAGTAGTGTCTGATAGGTTTATTACCGGGTTGCTACACCGTCGTCGGTAGCAACCAGCACAATATCAGCGCCACGTAATGCAAAGATCCCGTTAGTGACCACCCCGGGAATGTTATTAATGGCTTTCTCCAGCTCGACCGGGTTAAGGATTTCCAGGTTGTGTACGTCCAGGATCACATTGCCGTTATCGGTTACCACGCCGTCGCGGTAAACCGGATCGCCGCCCAGTTTTACCAGTTCGCGGGCCACATAAGAACGTGCCATGGGGATGACTTCCACCGGTAGAGGAAACTTACCCAGTACGCCTACTTCCTTACTGTTATCCACGATACACACAAAGGTTTTAGCCACTGCAGAAACGATTTTTTCCTGGGTCAGGGCTGCACCACCGCCTTTTATCATATGCTTGTGTTCGGTAACTTCATCAGCGCCATCAACATAAATAGACAGGCTGTCGACCTCATTGAGTTCAAATACGTCTATGCCCAGCGCTTTCAAGCGCTCTGTAGAAGCCACCGAGCTTGATACTGCACCCGCAATCTGATGTTTAATATCGGCCAGTGCGTCGATGAAATAGTTAACGGTAGAGCCCGTACCAACACCAATAATGGTGTCTGGCTCAACATATTTAATTGCAGCGCGGCCTACCGCCTGCTTTTTCGCGTTCTGATCCATGCTAATACCCGCTGAAAAAAAGAGGCGGTATTTTAGCCGAATTTACCTCACTTCGCATAGGGAATTATGGATTCAGCCAGCGTTAAAAAGTGAATATCACGCCAGAAAATGCATGCAGCGTAAACGTTGGATCAGCGAATAGAGATGATTTGCGTAGGTGTAACGATCAGATCCAAAGGCACATCCCAGGGCTCAACGGGTAATTCATCAACCTGTTGGCAATCGTGGGCTACGCCAACCAGGGTAGGGCGGCTATCCAGGGCGTTAATATTGGCCAGAGTGCGATCGTAAAAGCCGCCGCCCATACCTAAACGATTGCCCTGATCATCAAACCCCACCAATGGCATTAGCAGCAACTGATGTTGACTTAGCAAGCGGATAGCAGTGCTGTTAAGGGCCGGTTCGCTTATCCCGAAGCGATTTAAGGTCATTTCTGTCTGCTCAGTAAAGGTCTGAAACAGTAGATGTTTACCGGTAAACGGGTGCAACACCGGAAGCGTAACCACACCGTTTTGCTGGCAGGTTTTTATCGTAGGCGTTAAATCGATTTCACCGTCATTGGCCAGATACCCTGCCACGGTGCTGTTTGGCTGAGTCATAATCGACTGAATCTGCTCGCTGAGTAACCGGGCTGCTTCGCTTTGCTGGCTTGCGCTTAAGGCATTGCGATTAGCGCGCAGTGATTGGCGCAATGCCCGGCGGGATTGTGGCTTGGTGTTGGTCATAGGCGGAATAAAATGCCCTGCCACATGGCAGGGCATAATACTTTACAGCGCGTAAGTGTCGATAAACAGTTGGAACAGCTCATCGTGTTTTACGCCGGTGGCGGCCTGCACAAATTTTGCTTCGGTCCATAGCGGGCTGGCTGTAGTGCCGGGCTTTGCTACCACTGTCTGGCCGCGGTTTAATTCATCGGTGGATACGCGAATGTTACCACGGGTAAACTCAAACAGTTCAGGCTTCACCAAATGCGCGATAGGAAAAGCGTCATGGAAGAAGCACACTTTTTCATCGCGATTTTGCGAGTAAAAATCGATGTAAAATTGTGAGGCCTTTTGCATAAAGCCACCCATCACCGGATTTTTCTCGGCCAGAATATCAACAAATTTCGGATCGGTTGGCGCAAACAGGGTAACGTCCAGACCAAACATTTTAACTTCCCAGTCGGCTGAGAAAACAATGTCAGCGGCGTGGGCGTCGTTCCAGATGTTCGCTTCAGCTACCGGTGTAACATTACCAGGTACAAAAGCGGCACCCCCCATAATGCTGATCCCTTTTACCAGTTTTGGTAATTCAGGTTCCAGGCGCAGCGCCAGCGCAATATTGCCTAAGGGGCCAATCGCCACCAGGGTAATCTCGCCGGGGTGCTTGCGGGCCATTTCAACAATGAATTCGGCCGAACTACGCGGGTCAACCTCGCGGGTTGAAGGCGGGTAATCGATGTTACCGAAGCCGTCGTCACCATGCACAAAGTGCGCGTAGTCAGACTCGGGGCCTACCCAGGGTAACGCCACGCCTTTAGTCACCGGTACGTCCTGGCGACCGGCAATATCACACAATGTAAGAGCGTTGCGCGCCGACATGCTAACCGGAATGTTGCCGTATACGGTGGTCAGGCCAAGTACTTCTATTTCAGGTGACTGAAAGGCAAAAAAGATCGCCATAGCATCGTCGATGCCCGGATCCGTGTCGATAATAATTTTGTGCGTCATAATATTCTCAGTAAATGCTTTTTACTTTACCGTTTACCCGGTGTGTTTCGCTAAAAAGCGATCCACTTCTTTGGCTGCGGGGATCGATTGAGCCGCGCCAGCCCGGGTGACGGAAATGGCTGATGCCGCGCAGGCGCGTTTTAATGCCTGACGGGCATCCGCATGCTGACTGTAAGCCGCTAAAAAATAGCCAATAAAGGTATCGCCGGCAGCGGTGGTATCTACTGCATCCACTACAAAAGCGTCGACCTGAATGGTTTGTTGATTCTTAAGCATAATCACACCGGCTTTACCCAGTGTAATTATAACCTCAGCATGTGACCACTGGTTTTTATAGTGTTCTATGATGGCGTCGAGTTCCTGTTCGCCGGAGAGTTCTGCCGCTTCGACTTCGTTAACGATCAGTAGATCGATACATTCGTGGGGCAAAGATTTCACCGACTCACTCATAGGCGCCGGATTAAAAGCAACTTTGATGTGCTTTTGTTTGGCTTGCTGAAGCGTTTCGGCCAGGCCGCTGGTTTCATTTTGCGTTAATACCCAGTCTGACGGCCGGGCTTTATCCAGCGCATGCAAAATCTCTTTGCTGCCGATTTCCTGGTTGGCACCGCCAAACAGTACGATGGCGTTTTCGCCCGAAGGGGTAACCTGAATAATTGCGTGGCCGGAAGGCGCTTCGACACACTGTAAAAACTGGCAGTCGATACCGTGCTTGATCAGCGTTTGCTTAAATGAGCTGTCTGACTGATTTACCTTGCCGACATGGCGAACTTCTGCGCCGGCTGCTGCCAGAGCGATAGACTGGTTGGCACCTTTGCCGCCGAGCAATTGCTGGTAGTTGGTCGATGCGATGGTTTCGCCGGGTTGCACGAAGTGGTCGACCTGGTAGACATGGTCAATATTTACCGAACCAAAGTTTATTATTGCCATTATTAATTCCGTCGATAAATGGCGTCTCCCAAAGTGCCGCTGTCTATTGTTCGCCCTAGAACCGAAAAGTTCAGGGCGGAAGCATCATCATTACCGTAGGCTTCTCGGTACGAGCCGAGCCTGCTCAATAGTAACAAGTCAACTTCCTTGGTAAATAGCATCGGCCAGGGACATGAATAGACTGGCAAACACCCCAGGAGACATTGTTGTTAGCGAATTCAAAGGAGTAAGTTTACGCCCTCTGCGTCGCTATGCAAGTCTGTGATGAATAACTTGCGAAAGGTGATCATAGTAGAATCAGCCCGGAACTGCCAGACACGATACGTCATATGATATTCAAATGCTTACTTTGTACCCGCTTAGCTGTTTATTTAACCCGACCGTGTTTTATATGAGCGGGAGTTTTGGATTTAAACCAGTGCATTTGTTAGCATTGGACAAATTGTTTATGGAATACCCTATGTCCACTGAATTCGATTCTTTAACCCAATGCCTTGCCGATAACGAGATGGTTGTGGATGGCGCTGAAATCCATGGCATGATGTGCGGCATGTTGTGTGGCGGCATGTCACTAAGTGAGCAGCAATGGCTGGTGGTACTGCAGGACACCATGAATCAGGGGCAGCCGCTGGCCTCTACTGTGGTCTCTCAATTACAAAACCTGTTTAATGAAACCTGCCAGCAACTGGTAGATGGTCAGTTTGCTTTACGCCTGATGTTGCCAGATGATAATCAGCCTATTAACGACCGCGGTCTGGCACTTATAAACTGGGTTCAGGGCTTTATGGCCGGATTTGGTTTGTATCAGCAAAAGCTCAGTAATTGCTCCGATGACGTGCGTGAAGCTTTGCAGGATTTCTCGGATATCGCCCGCATGGAAGAACCCATGAACGATGACGAAGAGTCAGAACAAGCCCTGCACGAAGTGGTGGAATACGTGCGCATATCTGCACTGCTGTGTTTTAACGAATTGGGTCAGTCACTGCTTGACGACCAACAAGACACGCCTTCTGTACATTAATGGTTACGGACAAACAATTTCGCCAGCGCCAAACCCGCCTGCTGCGCCATTTACCGCCGTCGAGCGTGCTGGTACTGCCGGCAGCGCAACGGGTTATCCGCAGCCGTGACACCGAATATGTGTTTCGACAAAACAGCGATTTCTGGTATCTGACCGGCTTTAATGAACCTGACGCCTGGTTGTTGCTATCCAACCATGAACGTTACACCGGGGATTATCGCGCCCTGGTATGTCAGGCGAAAGATCCGCAGCTTGAAATCTGGCACGGTAAGCGGCTGGGGCCGGAGCAAGCATTGGAAACGTTAAAGCTGGATGAAGCTTATCCCACTGATGTGTTGCCTGAAGTGCTGAGCGAATGGCTTAAGGGCCATCAGCAGATCTTTTTCCCGCAGGGCGAATTTGCATTTGCCGATGAGGCGGTATTTGCCGCACTCGATACCCTGCGTAAAACACCAAAACAAAGCGTAGCGCCCACTGCTTTGGTGGACTGCCGGCCATTAATTCACGAAATGCGGTTGCTTAAGTCGCGTGAAGAAATTGGCGTTATGCGCCAGGCCGCTGAAATATCAGCCCGGGCTCACCGCCGGGCTATGCAGTTTGCCTCGCCCGGCTGCTACGAGTATCAGCTTGAAGCCGAGTTGCATCACGAGTTTGCCATGGCCGGTGCCCGGCAACCCGCTTACGGCACTATAGTGGGCGGGGGCGAGAATGCCTGCATTCTGCATTACACAGAAAATAACCAGCAAATAGCGGATGGTTCCTTGATCCTGATCGACGCAGGGGCCGAATTTCACGGCTATGCTGCCGACATCACCCGTACGTTTCCGGTTAACGGCAAATTTACAGCGGCGCAGGCCAGGGTGTATCAACTGGTGCTCGATGGACAACTCGCCGCTTTGGCGCAACTCAAAGCCGGGGTAACATTACCGGCCGTGACGGAAGTGGTTATTGAGGTTATTTGCCGTGGCTTGTGCGAATTAGGCTTATTAAAAGAAAGCCCGGAACAAGCGCTGGCCAGTAAAAGCTGGCGACGCTTTTTTATGCATGGTCTGGGGCATTATCTTGGCCTCGACGTCCATGATGTAGGCGATTACCTGCAGGACGGCCAGCCCAGACCGCTGGCTGACGGTATGGTTATTACCGTTGAGCCGGGTGTGTATATTCCGGTTGAAGACGATATTCCTGAGCCGTATCGCGGCATAGGGATCCGAATTGAAGATAATATCGTTATTACCGGTGAGGGTTACCAGATGTTAACCGGTGACGTGCCGAAAACCATTGCAGACATTGAAGCCTTAATGGCCAAGGGCTGATTGCCCGTAGAAGGATTAATTACAGTCAGTGGCAAAAAATAACCAGTCAGACATTGTTATTGTGGGGGGCGGAGCCGTGGGCTCTGCGTTGGCGCGTTTGCTGGTCAGGCAGGGCCGCCACAGAGTTACCTTAATCGACGCCAACCAGTTTAGCCGGGATCCGCACAGCCATCCGGGGTTTGATGCCAGGGTAATCGCCCTGGCAAAACGCACCGAACAGGCGCTAACTGAGCTGGGCGTAGATCTTAAAAAAGCCTTTGCTACGCCCATCGAACATATACTGGTTTCCGACCAGGGATTTATTGGCCAGACCCGCCTGCACGCCAGTGATTATCAGTTAAAAAGTTTTGGCCAGGTAGTGGGAATTCAGGCACTCGGCCAGCAGCTTTTTCCCGCCGGGATGCCACAACTCAGCGTTCTGGAAAGCGTCACGGTTGATGAAGTTAACCAGTCTGCCGATAGCATTGAGCTTCAGCTTAGCAATGGCAGCACGATAACCGCCGGTTTACTGGTGTTGGCTGATGGCGGGCGCTCTGAGCTGGCGGATAAACTTAATTTCAAGCGCAGCAGCGAAGATTACGGCCAGTCTGCGCTCATTGCCAACGTGCAATTAAGCGAGCCACATGACGGCTGGGCCCACGAACGCTTTACGCCAAACGGGCCACTGGCCCTGCTGCCCTTTGCTGAAGATGACAGCAGTGACTACGCTAATTGTTACTCGTTAGTCTGGACGTTAAGCCACGACGAAGCTGAAGCCGCCCTGGCGTGGCCACAGGCGCAGTTTATCAGCCGCTTGCAGCAGCAAATCGGCTACCGACATGGCCTGATTAACAAGGTGGGCAGCCGCCACAGTTACCCGTTGGTGTTAAATCAGATCCGCGAATTTACCGGCCATCGTTGCGTGGTAGTTGGCAATGGTGCACAGGCGTTGCACCCCATTGCAGGGCAGGGCTTTAACCTTGGGCTCAGGGATGTACTGGCACTGGCCGATATACTGGAAGGTGCAACTGATCCCGGGGCTTTTGCAGTGTTAAACCAATACCGGCAAAGCAGAGTAAAGGATAAAGCGGCTACCATCGGTTTAACGGATGGTCTGGTAAGGTTGTTCTCCAATCGGTATGCACCGCTGGTGGCAGGGCGGAATGCCGGCTTACTGGCAATGGAGTTTTGCGACGGACTGTCGCAGAAGTTTGTTCGTCAGACCATGGGTTTTGGACACTAAATCCAAATAATACAGGACTTAAAATATGTATCAGGCGGACATCGCAATTGTTGGCGCAGGCATGGTGGGACTAGCTCTTGCCCGGTCTCTGAACGAGGCCGATCTGTCGGTTATTCTGATCGACACCACTCCCATAGCTAAGCCTCTCTCAGAGCAGCCCGAACTGCGGGTGTCAGCGATTAACGCGGCCAATAAACAGGTGCTTGAGCAACTGGGTGTGTGGCAACATCTCGACCAGCAACGCCTGAGTGCTTATACGCAGATGCAGGTTTGGGATCAGGATAGTTTTGGTCGGATCCAGTTCAGCAGTGAAGAAATGGGCACCTCCGAACTGGGACACATCATCGAAAACCAGTCTTTGGTTAACGCATTACATCATCAGGTAAGTCAGCAGTCCAATGTGCAGATGTTACCGTCGACTCACATTGCCAAAGTGTTAACCGGACAATCCGAAACCATGCTTATGCTGGACAGTGACGAAGTGGTGTCCTGCCGGTTGTTAGTGGGGGCCGATGGGGCTAATTCAGCTATTCGTAAATACGCCAACTTTCCGCTGACGTTCAAGGATTACGGTCATACCGCCATTGTGGCAACCATCAAAACCACAGCGCCTCACGGTAAAGTGGCGCGCCAGGTGTTTACGCCAACCGGGCCCCTGGCCTTGTTACCCTTGAGCGATCCTAATTTATGCTCGATTGTCTGGTCGCAGAACAGTCAGCAAGCCGACGAGTTACTGGCGTTGTCTAATAGTGACTTCGCCAAAGCTTTGCAGGTTGCTATTGAAGGCGATGTGGGCGCAATCGCCGTTGAAAGCGCGCGCATGCACTTCCCATTAACCATGCGCTATGCCCGCCAGTGGCTCAGCGATGGCCTGGTCATTATTGGTGATGCGGCGCACACGATCCATCCATTAGCCGGACAAGGCGCAAATCTGGGTTTACAGGATGCTTTTGCGCTGGCAGACAGCCTGCAGAAGCTGGCCGCCGAGCAGGCAGCGTTTCATCAGGCGCGTCAGTTAAGGGCTTTTGAACGGGCCCGAAAGAGTGAAGCGGTTAAGATGATTGCAGCCATGGAAAGCTTTAAGCAACTGTTTGGTGGCAGCCATCCGCTTAAGAAACTAATCCGCGGCGTGGGCATGTGCACGGCCGATGCAATCCCGTCCATAAAACAACGCTTTATTACCCAGGCAATGGGCTGGTAACTCGCCAGTTCAAAAACCACCTTTAACTTCATCGCACGCCAGCTTATCGCGCTGGCGTTGCAACGGCGGCCCGGCGCGCATACAGTAGCTAAGTCTTAGATCACAATCAGGAGCATACCGGGTATGCGAGTGTTGAATGTATTGCTGCTACTGAGCGGTTTGGCCGTATTTAACAGTCAGGCAGCACCGGCCGACGAACTTCTCTCATTGCGCGAACGCGCACAAGTGCAGGATACCTTGCTGGCAAAGCGGGTGGAGCAACTATTACCTCAGTTAATGGCCCGTAGTGGCATCGATATGTGGCTGATGATTAGCCGTGAGTACAATGAAGATCCCGTTTTACGCAACTTCCTGCCGGCAGACTGGCTGCAAACTGCCAGGCGCACCACTATTCTGGTTATCGCCAGGGATGAAAAAGGCAAGGTGCATACGCTGGCGGTAGCCCCTTACAAAGTGGGTAGTATGTTTGAGCGCGCCTGGGATAAATCCGCGCAGCCGGATCAGTGGCAGGCGCTGAATGCGATTATTAAACGTTTTGAGCCGAAAACTATTGGCGTAAACCAGTCCGAAATCTGGGCCCATGCCGATGGTCTTACCGTTACCGATCGTGAAAGATTAATGGCTGAACTCCCTGAAAAATACCAGTCGCGGGTAGTATCTGCCGAAGCGCTGGCCGTAAGCTGGCTGGAAACCCGCATCGATGCCGAAATTGCTCATTACAAGAACATGGTCGCGGTAGCCCATCAGATCATCGCCGAAGGCTTTTCAGCCAAAACTATCACGGTAGGTAAAACCACCACCGACGATCTGGTGTGGTGGTTCAGAGAGCGGGTTGCGGAATTAAAACTGTCGACCTGGTTTCATCCATCTGTCTCCTTACAGCGAAGCGATAATCAACGCTTTGACCATGAATCCACGTTTGACGACGATAAGGCTGAGGTAATTATGCCCGGTGACTTACTGCACGTTGATTTTGGCATTACCTATATGGGCCTTAATACCGATACTCAGCAGCATGCCTACATTTTGATGCCTGGTGAGAATAGTGCACCGAAATACCTGCAGCAGGCGCTACAAAAAGGCAATCAGTTACAGGATATCTTTATCGGTGAGTTCGCTGCAGGCCGCACTGGTAATGAGGTACTGGCAAGGAGCCTGACCAAAGCAAAGGCGGCGGGGTTAAAACCGACTATTTATACTCATCCGCTGGGTTATCACGGTCATGCCGCTGGCACCACGCTGGGTATGTGGGATAAGCAGGGCGGTGTACCGGGCGACGGTGATTATCCGCTGCATATAAATACTGCCTACAGCATTGAGTTGAATAACGCAGTGAGGGTGGAACCCTGGGGTAAAGAAATTCGCATTATGCTGGAAGAAGATGCGTTTTTTGATGACACCGGCGTGTGGTATCTGGATGGGCGACAGACCCGCCTGATAGAGATCCCCTCGCGCTCAGTGTTTACGCATCAATTTTAACATCCAAACAAGAAGAACGAGATATGGATAAACGTACATTTTTAAAATTAACCGGTTTAGGTAGCGTAAGTTTGTTGCTGGCTGGCAAGGCAGGTGCCGCAGAGCAGCATGAAGAACTGGCTTCTTTGTCATCACTGGTAGGCGATTTGTCGCCCATTTCTGCCAGTGAAAGACTTACCCGGATCGCCCGGGCACAACAACTGATGACACAACAAAACATCGATGCCATTGTTCTGGAGCCTGGTGCAGCCATGGTGTACTTCACCGGTATTCAGTGGTGGCGCAGTGAACGGCTTACCGGGGTAGTGATCCCCCGTGAAGGCGAGATTGGCGTAGTGTGCCCGTTCTTTGAAGAGCCCAGTATCCGCGAATCCCTGGAGGTAGGCGATGATGTGCGGGTATGGCAGGAACATGAGAGTCCATTTGAGTTAGTGGCGAAAATCCTTGCCGATCGCGGTATTAAAAAGGGCACCGTTGGTTTTGAAAACAGTGTGCGCTTTTTTGTCTCCGACGGGATCCTTAGTGCTAACCCACAGCTTAGCGCGGTAAGCGCCGAACCGGTAACCCGCGGCTGCAGAATGATGAAGTCGGCGCATGAACTCATGCTGATGCATAAAGCCAACGAAATCACCCTGGCGGCATACGGCTATGTGTACAAACGCTTACGCATAGGCATGTCGCAGGCCGAAGTAAAGAGCATGATGAACCAGGCCATGGAGGCGCTGGGAGGCACACGGCCTTGGAGCCTGGCACTGTTTAACGAAGCCAGCGCATACCCTCACGGTACCCGTCAGCAGCAGGTCATCGCGAATGGCTCTGTGGTCTTAATGGATTGCGGCTGTGCTGTGCACGGTTACCAGTCTGATATTAGCCGGACTTTTGTGTTTGGTGAGCCTGATAAAAAGCAACAGCAGGTGTGGCAAACCGTACGTAAAGGGCAGGAGATCGCATTTGCCGCGGCGCAACTCGGTAAACCTGCCGGTAGTGTGGACGATGCGGTGCGCCAACACTATACCGCATTAGGTTACGGGCCGGATTATGTATTGCCCGGACTATCTCACCGAACCGGTCATGGCATTGGTATGGAAGGGCACGAAAGCGTTAATTTCGTAAAAGGCGAAAGTACTCTGCTGCAAGCCGGTATGTGCTTTTCTAATGAACCCGGCATTTATTTACCCGGCGAGTTTGGCGTACGACTGGAAGATTGTTTGTATATGACGTCTGATGGCCCCGCCTGGTTTACCTCACCACCAGAGTCCTTAGCCGATCCGCTGGGAAAACTGGAGCCGCTGCAAGCATAGAGACTGGCGGCAGTTGCCGCCTGCCCCTTGTAAAGCGACTTATTCCATCGGGGTTACCTTAAGCCCAACAAATATGGTGTCGTCTTCTTTGTCGTCGGGAATGATCACCGGGCCGGGCATGGGGGCAGGCATGGGAATGGGATCCAGGCCTGGTAATGTAACAGCACCGGCGCCGCTAACGTCTAAGAGTTGGTGAGTCGGAAGTGGGGTAAGGGTTGTTTTGCTCATGGTCTTTCTCCGTAATTAAAAAGTAAACTGCCAGCTCATAGTAGTGCGTATGACGCACAATGAGAGCTGACAGGAAGACCGGAAAAAAGCCAGTATTGTCAGATTGTGTAGTCGGGTTTTAGCATCGCTAAGATTGTGTCGAGCAGAATTTTCTTGCGTAACGGTTTAGTGATGTAGGCATCCATGCCGGCTTGCAAGCATTCTTGTTTGTCTTGCATAGAGGCATTGGCGGTACATGCCACGATGGGAATGTTTCTGTAATGTTCGCCTGCTTTGCCGGTTCGGATTGCATGGGTAGCAGCAAAGCCATCCATTACCGGCATGCGGCAATCCATCAGAATTAGCTCAATATCATTACTGGCTTTCAGCAGATCGATTGCGTGTTTGCCATCTTCGGCTGACACTACCGAGAAGCCTGAGTCCTGCAACATATAATAAGCAACTTCCCGGTTAATCGGATTATCTTCCGCTATCATAATGCGGCCAGTGGGGACCGCCGTTTCGCGGGGCGGGATAAAGGCTGCTTCTGTGTTGTTTGAAACGTCTTTGGCTGAGCCCTGTAACAAAGCGAAAAGCTCATGCCGTAAAACCGGCTTGTTCAGGGTATGCAGTTTTGGGTCGTTTGGTGGCGTAGCGTGAGCGCCGGAATTGCGTTCGGCAAGTACAGCTTGATTTACGGGTAATGATGTAACCCGGTGAGCGTGCTTTTCGCTGTTTTTCCAGGTGCTGAAGTTAGTTTGCAGTGCAGCATCAATAATCAGCCAATCCATGTTAGGCGGCATCTTTTCGCTGAACTGAGTCAATGCGTCGAGCGAGTCAATTAATACAAAGCGAATCTTCCAGGCTGCCAGTTGTTTACATAACAAACGCGCCTGACCGTGCCGGGAACTCAACACAATAACGCCACCCACTTCCGGCAGTTGTTGTTGGCGGACCGGCGACATCAGCGTTGCCGTAGCGGTAAACTGACTGCCTTCATTAAGCTTGCTGGTTACGGTAACTTTGCCTTTCATCAGGTGAGTCAGGCGTTGCACAATGGACAGCCCGAGACCAGTACCACCAAAGCGCCGGGTAGTGGATGAATCGGCCTGGGTAAATGGTTGAAACAAGACTTGTTGCTGAGCGTCTGTCATGCCTAACCCGGTATCTTCCACGGTGATTTCGAGCAGAATATGCTCGCTGTCGAGCCGAATACTGCGCAAGTTAAGGCGAACTTCCCCCTCAGGGGTAAATTTAACCGCATTAGACAACAGATTGGATAACACCTGCCCTAAGCGCACTTCATCGCCGGTAAGCGAACTAAAAGGTAACGCACTCAGGTCGACCAGGAGTTGTACAGGCTTATCTTTCAAATGGGTTAGCTGCTCTTCGACTATTCGCTGTACCAGTAAATCGATTTCGATAGGCGCGTATTCCAACTCCATTTTTTGCGCTTCGATCTTCGAAAAATCGAGAATATCGTTAATGATGGTGAGCAATGCACTGGCGCTGGTATGAGCAAGTTCAAGGCGGCGCTTTTGTTGCTCCTCGCTGGCGTGCCGTGCCGCGAGTTCTAACATCCCCATAATGCCGTTCATTGGGGTGCGGATCTCATGACTCATGGTGGCTAAAAACTCACTTTTGGCCTGATTAGCCTGTTCCGCTTCATTTTTTGCCAGTTGCATGGCCAGCTCACTGGCCTTCACGTTGGTAATGTCGGTTGCCACACCCAGGATAAATGACTGTCCCCGGGCATCCTCAAAGCGGATCTTCTTGGTCCATAAAGTACGTATTTCGCCATTGGGAAACTGGATTTGCTCTTCGTTTTCGGAGCTCCCGGAGGCAAAGGCCAGAATATCCATACGCAAGAATTGCGCAGCCTCATCCTTGTTATATTCCTCAAGCGTTGTGAAGCCAATAACGTTATTCCGTTTCTCGGGGGGATAAAGCGAGATAAACTTATCATTGGCCATGACAATGCGGTAATCGGTGTCTTTAACAAATAAATACACCGGCAGGTGAGCGAACATTAACTGCTGGAAACTGGCTTTTTCAGCCAGCGCGATCTCGATACGTTTTTTTTCATTTATTTCGGTATGGGTGCCGGCCATCAGCAGTGGTTTGCCGTTCGCGCTTATCTCGGTGACCTTGCCGCGATCGAGAAACCACAGCCACTCCCCATTTTTATGCCGCATACGGCATTCGAAATCGTAGAATTCGGTGTGGCCTTGCAGGCAATCGTGCAGTAATGCCCTGGCTTTATCGTGGTCCTCAGGATGCATGGCATTAAATAGGGTATCTAACGATAGCGGGCCCAACTCTTTGAGTTCGTAGCCGAGCATATTGGCCCAGCGCGCATTGAGTTGCACGCGCTGGGTGGGAATTTCCCATTCCCAGGTACCAGCTCCGGTAGCCTCGACAATAAATCCGAGGCGTTTTTTCTTGATTAACCTCGCCTGCAAAATGCGCTGCCGGGTAATATGTTCACACAGGGTAGTAAGCATCGCCAGATAATGCTGTAAACGATTAAACAGCGCTTCATCGGCAGTGGTGCCAGCTTTAAGCATTACGCACAGGGTGAGCTCAATATTCAATGGCTCGCTGAACTTTGTCAGGCCTAGCAGTTCATCATGACCTGGCAGGGCAAAATCCAGAATACCAGCCGGACACTGCCAGCGACTCTCCGCACGAAACTGGGGCAGTAAAGACTCAATAAATTCGCTATCGAGGGACTGTGCCGTAGTGAAATAAAGTTGGTTCCACAATGACCGGGAGTGGCACAGCAACATGGCGCCATCCAGACTAAGGTGATCGGTGAGCGTTTGAAAGACAGGTGTTAGCTGGGCGGCTTCGTCTGCGGTCATGTCGCTGGTTAACAACGAATAATCATCATCAACCAGGTTGCTGTCTATGGGGGTACTTAACATATTATTGTGAAACGGTGTCTTTAAGCAAAGTATAGTGCAAAGTCGCGATCTCCCAAGTTCTGTTAACGATTATCTTCCTCTTAATCTTCGCGTAATAAAGTCAGCCAGTGTTCGGCTTACCACCGGATGTTGGGTAGACTGACTAAACAGGCACACATTGATTCCCCCAAGTGCAGGCAGATTCCGATGTTTCAGCTCAATCAGGTTGGCTGGCATACTCGAACGGGCCAGGGCGGTAATGCCAAGACCCTGTTGAATGGCCGCCACCAGGCCGGATAAATCGGCGTTAGTATAACTTATCTTCCAGGCCGTGGTTTGTTGTTTTAGGTGGGTGATTATGCGGCTACGATAAATACAGCCATCGGGCGCCAGCACCAGGGCGATATTGGGTGTAAGCAGGGGGTGGGCAGGGTCCCCTACCCACACTACTTCATCTTCCAGGATCACATCGCCGTCGGTGGCCTGCTCAGGGTTAACCAGTGCCAGGATCATGTCAAAATCATTGCGTCGCGACGGGTGTAGCAGTTCGCGGCTCAGGGCCGAAGTCACTTCCAGCGAGACATCCGGATAGCGTTTGGAAAACTCGCCAAGCAAGCCGGGCAGTAACGTAGATGCAAACTCGTTGGGGATCCCTAACCGCATGCGACCACGCAACGGAGTGGGATCCAGGCTGCGGAAAATACTGTCGTTTAGTTCCAGTAGCTCTTTGGCTTTGGGATACAACCAGTTGCCATCGGAGCTTGGTAAGTGCCTTTGGCCTACTTTTGTAAACAGCTTTTTTCCCAACTGTTGTTCCAGTTTTTTTATCTGCAGGCTGATGGCAGGTTGTGAACGTCCCAGCCACTGACCGGCTTTGGCATAGCCACCTTGTTCTATTACACCAACGAAGGTGCGCAGGTTATCGAGTGAAAGCTGCTTCATCATAAAGATTAGTAATTCTGATATTCAGGCTTGTGTATATAAGTATATTAAATGTATTGATAAGAATTTCCAATTTGTTGTGTTTGCCATGCCTCCCTATACTTGAATCCAATGTCTTTACTTTGATGGGTTAGCCACGATGAGCAGCGCAACAACACAACGCACCGCGTTATACAATAAACACCTTGAATCAGGTGCCAAGATGGTCGATTTCCACGGTTGGGATATGCCGCTTCACTATGGATCGCAAATCGAAGAACACCATATTGTACGCCAGGCGGCGGGCATGTTTGACGTGTCGCACATGACCATTGTTGATGTGACCGGCAACCAGGCTAAAGACTACCTGCGTTACCTGCTGGCTAACGATGTTGATAAGCTTAAGGATAAAGGCAAAGCGTTATACAGCGGCATGCTGAACGACGATGGCGGCGTGGTTGATGATCTGATTGTGTATTATTTTGATGCCACCAACTATCGCATGGTGGTTAACTCGGCAACCCGCGAAAAAGACATGAACTGGCTGTTAAAGCAAACCGAAGGCTTTGAGGTAACGGTTACCGAACGTCCGGAGTTCGCCATGATTGCAGTGCAGGGACCAGAGGCCAAAGCCAAAGCGGCCGAGGTGTTCTCTAACGCTCAGAATGAAGCGGTAGCAGGCATGAAGCCGTTTTTCGGTGTACAGGCCGAAGACCTGTTTATCGCCACTACCGGTTATACCGGTGAAGCCGGTTACGAAATTATGGTACCGGTAGAAAAAGCGCCGGATCTGTGGCAGCAATTGCTGGACGCGGGCGTTAAGCCAAGTGGTCTGGGCGCAAGGGATACGCTGCGTTTGGAAGCAGGCATGAATTTGTATGGCCAGGATATGGACGAAACCATTTCGCCGCTGGAAGCGAACATGGGTTGGACCATAACCTGGGAACCGGCCGACCGTAATTTTGTGGGTCGCGCGGCGCTTGAGGCACAACGAGAGCAGGGCACTAAGAAGCTGGTTGGTCTGGTGATGACGGAAAAAGGCGTATTGCGCGCCGGACTTAACGTCAAAACTGCAGAAGGCGAAGCAGGCATTATTACTTCAGGTACCTTTTCTCCAACCTTAGGACATGCCATTGCCATGGCGCGTATTCCTGCGACTAACAGCAGCACCGTAGAGGTGGAAATGCGTAAAAAGTGGGTTAAAGTAGAAGTGGTTAAGCCCAGTTTTGTCCGCAATGGAAAAAGTGTTTTATAACAATTTAACGAAGAGCAGGAATACACATGAGTACTATCCCAAATGATTTACGTTACGCGGCGTCACACGAATGGGTTCGCCCGGAAGGTGACGGAGTTTTTACCATTGGTATCACTGAACACGCGCAGGATTTATTAGGTGATATGGTATTTGTTGATTTACCGGATGTGGGTGATCAGGTAAATGCCGGCGACGACGTGGCAGTAGCCGAATCGGTAAAAGCCGCGTCAGACGTGTACACCCCAATTACCGGCGAAGTGCTGGCGGTAAACGAAGAACTTGAAGACTCACCAGAGCTGGTTAACTCAGACCCATACGGTGACGGCTGGTTATTTAAAATTAAGGCCGACGATGTGGCTGAAGTAGACGAGCTGCTCGACGCTGAAGGTTACGCCGCCAGTATCGAAGACGACGAATAAGTCTGACGTTACAACATTGATAATAAAGGGGCGATTCTGGCCCCTTTGTTTATTCTTTTTACTCTATTGCAGATGCTTAACGAATTATGTCAAACGCTTCAATTTCACTGGCTCAGTTAGAGCAAAAAAATGCCTTCGTTGGCCGTCATATAGGCCCCAGCGAAGAAGAGATCCAGCAAATGCTGGACAAAGTGGGTGCCAGCTCACTGGATGACCTTATCGATCAGACCGTGCCAAACAGCATTTGTCTGGATAAACCTATCGAGACCGGCGAAGGCGCCACCGAAGTTGAAGCGCTGGCAGCCCTGAAAGCGACCGCCGCAAAGAATAAAATTAACCGCTCGTTTATTGGCATGGGTTATTACGATACCCACGTGCCAAACGTAATTTTACGTAACGTGCTGGAAAATCCAGGCTGGTATACCGCTTATACGCCGTATCAGCCAGAAATTGCTCAGGGCCGCTTAGAAGCCATCCTTAACTTTCAGCAACTGACTATCGATTTGACTGGCCTCGAGCTGGCCTCAGCCTCGTTGCTGGACGAAGGTACTGCGGCGGCCGAAGCCATGGCACTGGCCAAACGGGTTTCTAAAAACAAAAAAGCCAACCTGTTTTTCGTGGCCGATGATGTGCATCCGCAAACCCTCGACGTGGTAGAAACCCGCGCTGAGATGTTTGGTTTTGGCATTATTACCGGTCCTGCGGAGCAGGCCGCTGATCACGATGTGTTTGGTGCGTTATTGCAATATCCCGGCACCACCGGTGAAGTGAAAGATCTCACCGACACCATAGCTGCCGTACAGGCCAAAAAAGGCATTGTGGCAGTTGCTACCGACCTGATGAGCCTGGCGTTGCTGAAATCGCCTGGTGAATTAGGAGCAGATGTGGCCTTAGGCAGTGCCCAACGTTTTGGTGTACCTATGGGGTATGGCGGTCCACACGCCGCCTTTTTTGCTACCCGTGATGCATATAAGCGCTCATTACCAGGCCGTATTATTGGCGTAAGTAAAGACACCCGTGGTCGTCAGGCACTGCGTATGGCGCTGCAAACCCGCGAGCAACACATTCGCCGCGAAAAAGCCAACTCAAATATTTGTACTGCCCAGGTATTACTGGCTAATATGGCCTCGTTCTACGCGGTTTACCATGGCCCTGAAGGCATTAAGACCATCGCCAGCCGTATTCACCGCTTTGCCGATATTCTGGCTGCCGGTTTAACCAAAAAAGGCTTGGCACTTAAACACTGCACTTACTTTGATACGCTCACCGTGCTGGTGGACAATAAAGACAAAGTGATTGAGAAAGCGCTGGCACTGGGCCTCAATCTGCGAGCAGACATTAAAGGCGCTGTGGGTATTGCGCTGGACGAAACCACAACCCGCAACGATATTCTGCAGTTGTTCACCGTACTAATTGGTGACGATCACGGCTTGAGCATTGATGACCTTGATGCCCACGTAACCACTCAGGGCAGCCAGTCTATTCCTGGCGATCTGGTACGTAGCAGTGATTACCTGACGCACGAAGTGTTTAACAGCTACCATTCAGAAACCGAGATGCTGCGCTACATTAAAAGCCTCGAAGATAAAGACTTAGCGCTTAATCACTCGATGATTTCATTGGGCTCGTGCACCATGAAGCTCAACGCTACGGCTGAAATGATCCCGGTGACCTGGCCGGAATTTGGCCAGTTGCATCCGTTTGCGCCGCTCGACCAGGCCGCAGGTTACCAGGAGATGATCAGTGAGCTTAGCGACTGGCTAATCAGCATTACCGGTTATGATGCGCTTTCCATGCAACCAAACTCCGGTGCCCAGGGTGAATACGCCGGGCTGTTGGCTATCCAGCGCTACCACGAAAGCCGTGGTGAAGGGCATCGTAATGTGTGCCTGATCCCAAGCTCTGCCCACGGAACTAACCCGGCTTCGGCGCAAATGGTTAGCCTGAAAGTCGTAGTAGTCGCCTGTGACAAAAATGGTAACGTTGACCTTAACGATCTGCGAGCTAAAGCAGAAGAAATGGGTGATAACCTTTCTTGCGCGATGATCACTTACCCATCTACCCATGGCGTATACGAAGAAACCGTGCGTGAAATTTGCGATATCGTGCATCAGTATGGTGGTCAGGTTTACATGGATGGCGCCAACATGAACGCGCAGGTTGGTATCACCGCGCCCGGCTTTATTGGCTCAGACGTATCGCACTTAAACCTGCACAAAACTTTCTGTATTCCTCACGGAGGCGGCGGCCCGGGTATGGGTCCTATTGGCGTAAAAGCGCATTTAGCGCCGTTCCTGTCTAACCACTCGGTGGTCGATATCGAAGGCGCGGGCAAAGACTGTGGTGCCGTTTCGGCTGCGCCATGGGGCAGCGCGTCGATTCTGCCTATCAGCTACATGTACATCAAAATGATGGGCAGTGCCGGCTTACGTAAAGCCACCGAAGTTGCCATTCTGAACGCTAACTATGTGGCGCGTTCACTGGAAGGCCATTACCCGGTACTTTACAAAGGGCGTAACGGTCACGTGGCACACGAATGTATTATCGACCTTCGCCCGCTGAAAGAAGCCTCCGGGGTTAGCGAGCTGGATATCGCCAAGCGCCTGAACGACTATGGCTTCCATGCGCCGACCATGAGCTTCCCGGTAGCCGGAACGCTGATGATTGAGCCGACTGAGTCTGAGTCGAAGTTTGAGCTGGACCGGTTTGTAGAAGCTATGATCCACATTCGCGAAGAGATCGCCAAAGTGGAAAGCGGTGAATGGGATGCCACCGACAACCCACTGCACAACGCACCACATACCCTGGCTGATATTTGCGATAACGACTGGAACCGCAGCTATGACCGCACTACAGCGGCATACCCGGTACCTACCGTTGCCCGCAACAAGTTCTGGCCAAGCGTAAACCGTATCGACGACGTATACGGCGACCGTAACCTTATGTGTAGCTGCCCGCCGCTGGAAAGCTATATCGAGGAATAGAGTACTGTCAGTCGGGAATTAAGTTTGTGACTCTCGCAATTAAGTTTGTGACAGTAATTAAGATCGTGACTGACTGAACCATGGTTGAAAGTATTCGAAGAGGCGAATCGTTTAGAGGTTCGCCTTTTTATGGTGCGCCGGGCATGGCGCGTAGTGCGAAAGCACTGTTCGATTCATTGTGGTGGTGAGTCGATGACTTGGAGGTGAAAGTCCTCTGCACACCCGGCAAGGGGAAGTGCTAGCCGAACGGC